>Ga0114931_10011290_pt1 | contig 10573 bp, 7 predicted proteins | sample 2SBtaG_FD_89579 | JGI IMG/M metagenome (GOLD analysis project Ga0114931, IMG submission 89579) | Deep subsurface microbial communities from Kolumbo volcano to uncover new lineages of life (NeLLi) - 2SBTROV14_V59a metaG | ecosystem: Environmental > Aquatic > Marine > Volcanic | place: Kolumbo...
AGACGCCACCGCCGGCACCACCGAAATAGTAGGTATTGGGCTGACCCGGCACACCGCTGGCTACAGTAGCCCAACCCGCACGATAGGGGCCAACCTGGCGCCAGCGCATCCCCGAATAAGCACTTTCAGGAATGGACTGTCCCTGTACAATTCCAGCAATAAATACTGAAATCAAACAGAAGAAAAGCATTTTGAGGGATAAATGAAGATTTTTGCGAGAAGGGTTTTTATACGTTTTCATAGCCTTTAATTTTCCAATATTCATGCAGGGCAGGGTCAACCACACAAATGCATTGATAAGTAGATCCGCAACCTTTAATAACTCAGTCAATATGAGCAAGCCATCCGAAAAAAGAAATAAAAATCTGTTAAGAGATTCTGTCTCTGAACCTGTTATCAAACAGTTTTAATATCATTGTCAGTGAACTTGTCATTAAATGATTGGAGAAGTTCCGAAATCACCGTGGAACGTTCATACACGTTACGAATCCAGGCAATAACGTTAAGTGTGATTTTACCGCCATTAATGTCCGTGAGTCGTATTTCGGGTTCAAAGGAACGCAGACTCACTTCTTCACGAAACAACCTTCGAAAGCTATTCAGACCCAGAAGATTATTGGCACTTCTCTTTTCCCCGTCCGGCAGATTAGGAAGGATTTTCGGGTGACCATCTATAACCTCAAGTATGATCTCCCTCACCTTTTGCAAATCCGTCTCGGTCGAAAATGACAGGGGAAAATTTATAGTGATAAATCCGGCTTTTGAGTAGTTAGTGACGCTCGAATTCACCATCATGGAGTTGGGGATGAGAAACAACCTTCCATCGATACCACGAAGTGTTGTCTGTGTCAATGCAATATCCTTTACCCTGCTCACTCCCGATCCGCCGACCTCAATCCAGTCGTCGTACCATATCGGGCGTTTGATGGAAATGATGATACCCGACATAATATTCTGAACTATTTGCTGCGATGAAAATGCCAGAGCAATGCTAATGATGCCGAGCGAGGCAGCCAGTGCATTCAGATCCAGATGCAGGACATGATACACGCCATATGAAAGGCCTGAAATAAAAATACCATACTGAATAACCCTTGCAATAAACTTAGAATTTTTTATCGATACCCTTTCATCAAGAATCTTGCGAAGCAGGAGTTGAAATGTGTTACCAACAACAATTGTAATAATGAATATAAATAGGAAGGCCAGAAAATTTTCAAGCGTGACATTGCTGATGAAGATCTTATTCCCGCTCATAACTATTACAATTATTCCCCTGATTCCAGATCGTGAATCGTTTTCTGAATCTGTTGAATCCGGGTATAGATATCAAGCGGTAAAACAGAATCGGTATTTTTAACAGCAGCCTGGTATAATGACAATGATTTTTGATACCAGCCAATCGCGGCCTCTCTTTTGTCCAGATCATCCATGATATCACCTACTTCCATCAGCAGATCGGCAAGGGGCAGTCCTTTTTCATTAAAGAAACTCCCATTTTCCATGCACATTTCAATGATCTCATCACTTGTCCGACTTCTCAACGTATGTGTGTCCGTTTTGAAAAACTGGCTGAGTGCCTTCTCAGCATCTTCGAGTGCCTCATCATACTGTTTCTTTTTCTTCTTCGTAATCACATTACCAACAGCCTGCGCCAAAAGCTGCGTTTCACGCATGAAAAATTCTCGTTCGAACATTGAAAATCAGGGTATAGAGGTATAAGGAAATATGGAAGTAATGATAATACGGATAAGTCCTGGTAAGCAGCTATACTGCCTACTCCCGTAACCCGCAACTGGCAACCCGAAACTCATTTCTCGTACAAGTCTTCGATCCTGGTTTGTGATACTTCAACGAGAAAATCGGCCAGATCGTCACTTACCCGGTCAATAAATTTTATTCCTTTTTCTGCAGTCGACATTTTGGGATCACCCACGCCGGTATCATTTGTTGCCCTGCTCCATTGGCGCTGTGTCCAGACTTTTCCTTCCCTAATTGCCTTGACTGTAAATGGATTAGTGCTTCCGTCACCGGCTTTATCAATCGGCCGGACAAATTCGGGCACAATGTGCAGCATGGCGCTGGTTTCCAGTTCGCCTGCATGATCACCCGGTTCGTCGAAGAATTGTTTTCCATCAGCAACCTGCCACCAGTTTGTACCGAAAATGACTATCTCCGGAAACTCAGTACCAACTTCACGAATGATCTGTTTGAAGTTATTCCCTCCGTGACCATTCATGACCAAAAACTTCCGGATTCCAGCGCGGTAAACCGAGGCTGCAACATCCTTAAGAACCGCTGTCTGTGTGCTCGGATTCATGTTGATATCCAGCTTGATATCAAACTGACCAGTATTAACGCCAAATGGAACACAGGGCAATACTACCGTTTTGGCCCCTCTCTCCCATGCTTTCCGTGCCGTTTCAGCAGCTACAAAATCGGTCTGATAATTGTCCGTTGCGTATGGCAGGTGATAGTTATGCGCCTCGGTTGCACCCCATGGAAGAATAGCTACCTGATATTCAGTTTCTTTAACAATATTCCAGGTTGTTTCACCAAGAATGTAGGGACGTCCTTTTGATTCGGTTTGATTCTCATGCATTATACTATCCTTCCTTTTTGGTTAATAGTTGGAACCGGAATAGTATATAGTAAATCTGCGGCTATTCGTCCAGTGTTGCTTCCAGGAATAAATTATGGACTTCAGATAGATAGGTAATTTTAAAGCATAAACGATATACTTTAGGTTATAACTCCGAAATAACTGGAGTTTAAAACCTCAAAATGAGTAGCTGCGACGCACTTTAGAAGAGCGTCGCAGCTACATTATTATTTGATCAATGTCACTCGCCGGATAAATGTTTTCTCGCCTAACCGGGCACGGATAAAGTATACACCACTTGCCAGTTGATGCGCATCAAACCTTAGTTGATAACTTCCAGCCTGATATTCTCGATTAGCGAGAGTTGCTACTCGTTGACCAGCAATATTATAAACCACAACTTCAACATGAGATTCCTTTGGAAGATTGATCGGGATCATTGTTGTCGGGTTAAACGGGTTGGGATAATTATCTCCAAGTGAAAATTCCCGAGGTAACTTCTGGCTTTGGTTCAGTGTCTCTTTGTGTTGCCCGTCTGACTTAGATGAAGCCACTACCTCTTCAATTTGGCTATGGGCTTTCATGGAATCTTTGAGGGCTGCTTCCTCAAGACTGTAATCCGGCGCCACATAGTGGCCCGCCATGTCTGGGTCAGGCTTTATTGACTCGATCTGCTTAAGGGCTGCCAGAGCCTTACCAAATTGCTTCTGATTTTCCCATGCAACGACACGGCTGGCCAGCAGGGCAGATCGGTCATCTTTTTGTCGGATATATGGATCAAACCTGTCCGCCAAAGTCTGAACTTCTTTCCATTCACCCTGACGGAGTAAATGATCTATCTTCAATAACACGGCAGTCGCTCCCATCCTCTTCATCGCTTTTGACGGAGCAATGGATTTTGAGGGTTTCGAGGATTGTAATTTCATTCCGGTATTTAGCGAATTGGAAGAAAGAACCATTGTCGTATGAAACTGATCACCGTACGAGTCGAGCTTACTTAATAAACCGCTTGAATCTGCTTGATCATATAGTTGTATCAGTCCATAAGCTTTTTGCAGAAGCTGGTAATTGCCCGGAGCATCAGGTTGCTTGCTGAGTTGCGCATAAATGTCTGCTAAACGCTCTGAAGCATGCTGTTTCGCATTACTTGGTGAACTGCTGTTATTTTGCGAGGTAGTTAAAATTTCATTAGTACCCCCATTATTACCCATAACTTCCATATTAGATGGCGCTGCTTTGCTTGTGGCCTCATTAACCGTTGGATCATATGTTAGTGGGTTTCCATAATCTACACTTCCGTAAAAATAGCCTGAAGGTGGACTGGTAGTTCCCCACCAGTTGTCTCGGGCCTCATCCGTCCATGTGCTCCCATCAGCAGCAAGTGAAGTGTTGTATATCGCGTAATTTGTATTACTTGTAAACCGGTTCCACCCCTGATCGCTTCCGCTCCAGTCCACATCTCCGGCGTACAAACGACCGTAATTTGATGTTCGAGCCCCATAACTATTATTATCGACTCGGGTATAATGAAGCACTGCCATGGCATTATCATAGATGTAGAGTCCATAACTGCTGTTACTCGATATACTGGTCGGTGTGAAAGTGGAACCATTCTGATACGCACCGGTATATACAACTGCAGTCTGACTAAGGTTGATTCCATAATGGTTATGTATGAACACAGAACCAATAATAGAGCCTTCTCCACTGTACATACCCTTGAATCCAACTAGGTTATATTCAAATGTACACCGATCGAATTGATTACCTGATGAAGCCATCACAACGCCATCAGATCCACCCTGGAAGGTGCATTGAGTAAACTGGCTTCCGCTCCCGTCCAGCCTGACGTATTTATACCGCTGGGAGGCATCATTGGAACCAGTCAGAGTCTTAAACATCGTGCCGGTTGCCTGGATATTTCCACTGCCTGTGGTATGGATGACTGCCCCAACGCCAAGATGTACAGTGGTACCCGGTTGTAGTGTTACCGTACCTGTGATGGTTAGGGTAACATTATTCCCTATATAAATATCTGAGTTTGTCGGATAGGTGTAAGTTCCAATATTATCATTAGAAGGATATGAATATCCAGTCTTACTCAAATTTATCTGATAATTAGAATCAATATTCCAATAACCATTTTGAAGTATCAATCGGGCAAATCCATAATCCTTACCTGATGCCATGACAAGATGGGTTAGATAATTTCCATTATTATCTAAAGCATTGAATGCAAATGAATTGGGATAGCTACCTGAATCATTTCCCGACCGCCTTACTAAAACATCCACTGTAGTACTGTTTCTTCTCCAACTCCAGACCTGAACACTAGCAGGCTGGCTATTACTTGACGCTATTAAGGATGTGGGTTCATAACTTGGAGTGTTACTTGATGCATCTATAAAAGCTACTGTGGTGAAACGGAGATTGTAGGATTGCCAATCCTTGTCATAAAGTTGGATATAATGACTCAATACGGGCTTTTTATAATATTCTTCGACTGTTAGAGTATCACTATCGATATTGATCGGGCTTGTAAACTCCACAGGTCTCAAATAGATATACAAATCTTTATCCGCTCCGGTTTGCGAAAGAGCAAAATGTTGCCAATCTCCTACGGTATTCAAATTGCCCTGACTAAAATATTTCATTCTTATATTATATTTTGACAAAGAAGGACTTGGGCCTTGCATGCTATTCATATCTACAAGGTACGGATGATCAGGATCTTCAATGAATAAGGTTTCCCGGCTGTATGGCAGGTATCCTTCAAGTTGTCCAATGTCATTATATGCGGTACTTGTTACCCTTCCTTTTAACTCTATTATCTTTGGTGCTACCGTATTTTGTGAAAAATCCTCCACATCATAATCGCGATAATCTGAAATTACTCTCTTTTTATACCCAAATGCTTCAGTCCACCCTTTTTGAGGCGAGTAAAGTAAAGGATCCGTATATAAGTACTTTGATACCATGACATTATGGTCATCCCAGTTATTCCAGCTGCTAGGTTTCCAACTTAAACCTGTCCCTTGCGGTTTATCATATCCGGTATCCATTACGTAGGATGTTCCGTCTATGTAATAGAGAAGTTGCAATTGGTCAGGTTGTTCGTGACCCTCTCCCCGGGATATTGCATCACCCTTTTCTCCATTCATTAATACATAGTAATGCTTTCCTGAAGCATCCGTATACCGGGCAATGTGTTGTTGTTCACTCGAGCCGCCAACGTTATATGTAATGGGTGTGGTAGATGTGGTTTTCGGGATAGCCAGCTGCATCAAATACGTATCATCGTCAAATAAATAGAGTTTGTTATGTCCTGATCCGCTGAAATAGTTATTCGTTGTCTGATAAATCGCATTAAATTTCTTTCCAACGGTTGCATCTCCATATACACTACTCCACCTGAGTAGTGGTGCTGATGAAATGATATGTTTATTGCCATCATCCAGGGGTGGCGTTAGTCCATCAGGAGTTGAGACATCCGCAAGCCACTCAACCGGATTCAAAAACCAGGAGCTATGAAAGGGATCGGTGGTGTTACCCAGCATATTATTGGCCCGAACGGCATGCCAGAATTGTACGACATCCAACAAAGCAAAATTGAAGTAATACGCTCCTTCAGCCCAAAACCTGTTGCCATTATCCGTTTGATACATCCATTTTTTATCGTGATCGTTATTAGATGAGGAACTTGCGCTGTATATTCCATTGCTGACATAATCATTGATAAGTTGTGAAAAGTCTGCGATACCTGCTGCCACTTTTTGTGAAGCCATGGAAGCATATCCGGCATCAACATATCCTTTCAGGGGACGGTTACCCGGTTCAAACTTAGATTCTAAAGCTATTCCATAATAATCCTTATCCACTCGCTTTGTTCTGAGAATATAAATCCATTCATTGAAATGATGGATAAGTTTAAACTTTTGATTATAGTCTAATAACTCATCTGTATTGCCATTCCACTTATCGAAAGCGTTTTCAAGTGCAAGATACAGATCAATGGCGCGCGCTATATTCTGATAGGAATCGACATCTTTTACGTAATCTCCTGAATCTTCTACTAATACGGTACTACCTTCATAGAACTTACCAGATTCATCAAAATAGCTCTCACTGCAGTGGCTCAAAATGGTGTTAATATCATTTTTGAACGCAAGGAGTACCGTATGATAGTCCCTGATTGGGATGCCGTAGGTACTATTGGATATTGCCGGTGTTATCCCATTGTTTTCCAGAACATAACTGCATAAGGCTTCGAAGGCCAGGTACTGAAGTATATTACTATTTGTTTGAATTTGTGATTGAGTTGTGGGGTTAGAGACGATATTTTCTTTTGATATTACAAGGATATTTAGAAATAACGTTTTCTCTTCATTTGTTCCCGTAGTGTAGACTTCGTTCAGAATTTGCTTTAAACCCAATCCCTTGGAATTGTCTCCACCATTGTCAAAGCCAACCACAGACAAGCCGGGTCGTTTTACAGATGAATACGTTTCTGTAAAAAAACGGCTATTACCTTTTGTCGATGGGACTGTCGTTATTACTTGTGCAAATGCGGATGACAGGCCAAACAGCCCATACAGAATACAGAGTGGTACAAAAAGGATTGTTTTCTTATAAAACATAATATTCCCCTCTCCTTTGTGATGGTTTTTGTGAATTGAAATATTCTTTCAATAGAAGAAGCCCCTCTCTTTTCAATATAGAATCTTGCCAATCTCTTTATAAATTGAAGTGTTATTGAAATATTAATGCTTGGTTGTGTCGATCACCGTAACCTCAAACGTATTTGACTCCCAATAATCGATGCATCCATCTTCGGCCCTCACAGTCACAATAGCTTTTCCCGCGTTATAAGGAACCACTTTTAAAATACTTACTTCACCGGTATTTGGATTCAATTTAATTGTTGGAAACACAACCAGCTGACCTTCAAGATCTGTGAATTGAGCGGTAAAACTCATGCCTTTATTCGCTGTTTGTACAAAAACCGGGGGGTTACCGACGAGATCGATCATAAGTGAGTCCCCATGTGCGTACAGGGTGGTATCCGGGATCGGGTTTTGCACAACTATATTTCCTTCACATCCGGAACGCTCTGTTTGGCATTTTGAAAATATAAAAAGACTCATTATGCCAATACTGCACAAAATTAGAACAGGTGGTAAATAATGAAATACCTTAGTCTTAACGGTATTAAAAACATACATCTTCTTTCGCCTATTCATAGCTATTTTCTCCAAACGGTGTAACGTTTACTCTTATTTATACAATAATTCTCAATAAGAAAAGCTCTATGTATTGTAAAACTGAACCTTTCTACAAATGGATAACGTTTGAGATCGGGCATAAGCTATAACAATATTACTCAGCATTTCACAACCTTTTAAAAGGCTTGGCTGAGATAAAACAAGAATAATCCTGTTTGATAAAAATTTAGCATGGTTACTGAAATAATGGAGAGCTGTTGAGATATTTGTGCCTATCTCAATCTATCCCAACAATTTTATATTTAGCATGTAGTTCAGGATATAGGGTGGAATCCGCCCCAACATATACGCTTACACCTTTTTTAAAGCGTCCGTATCCAAACTTTGTCTGTGACTGAAAGGGACAGATCTTCGCATCCGCTGAAATAGTATAATGCCACTGGCTCGGATGATACTGATACTGGCGAACCTGGTAGGTATGACTTCCGGGATTCCATGAGTTCCAGTTTATAATTGATCCTTGCGTTGTAATCGCATTTTTCGGATAAGACACCTGACTTCCGCATTGGGACACCTTGTTAAAAATTAAGGTACCCTCTAAAAATTAAAAAAGCACCCAATCGCCCTAATACAGCGAGTAATTCGTATCTTGGGAGCAAAAAGAAAATTGCTATGAGAAGAAGATGCAAAAAAACCGGGGCCAACAACTTATTTAGACAAGCCTTTCGTTTAGAAAAAAAGCCAGCACGGAGATCCGCTGGAGCGAGTCAACCGGCTCATCAATTGGGATATTTTCCTGCCGTTGCTTCAGGAACTGTAGACAAAGAAACGCAAAAACAATGCCAGGGCCAAGCCGTATTCTTCGCTGTTGATTTTTTATAATCCTCGTTCCCAACGTCCCGTTGTCCGCAAGGACTCCTATGGAGGGAATGCCCACCTGAAAAACTCCGTTTCATCTATCTATTAATCCAAACTTTTTATTTGGAAGAACTTCGAATAATCCATCCAGTTTTGTTGTGGAAACAGAACTTCGCGGGGTGCGTTACAAAGGAACTTTGGTAACGAGAAATTACTGCGGTTCGAACATTTTCCAGGCAATCTTCTAATGACACAGCAAATCGATCCAGCAAAGGTGCCCAAAAATCACAGATCAGGCTTAATGCTCTTTAGTCTCCTTATTGCTCGCTGTAATATCGGATGGTGGTGTTGATCCGTCCAGTTCATTGGCGATGCTGTCTGACTGCGATTTATGAAGTGCAACCACAATGCTCACACGCCGGTTCGACGCATCATAAGGATCTTTAGGATTTCTCAGCTTGCGATCGGCGTATCCACGTATTTGCAGTAATTGTCCATTTCGCATACCACCATTCAAGAGAACTTTACGCGCCGCGTCAGCTCTATCCACGCTAAGCATCCAGTTGGAATAGTTTTTAGTCACGTAAGGTCGGGCGTCGGTGTATCCCTCAATTATGACGCCGTTCGGCAACGTTTTAAAATCGGCACCTATCATCTGCAGAAGTTTAATTGCATGCTTTTTTAGCTTGGCACTACCGACATCAAAAAACACACCCGTTGAATCTTCTATCAAATCAATTTGCAGGCCATCCTTGGTGAGGGTTATTTCGACCTGTTTCTGGAAATCCTTGAACTCGGGCAACGATGCAATCATGGTTTTAAGCTTTTCCCGTTCTGCCTTCAGCTGTCCTAAGTCGTTTAATTGAAGTGTAATCGTAGAGTCATTCCCGCTTGCTTTGAAATCGGGTGTTTTCCCATCGGAAGAGATAGCAGAGCCCGTACTCTTCATGAATGCCCCGGGGTCTTTGAAATAGTGGGAAACAGACTGCTTTACTTTTTTACTCTGCCCGACGATCCAAAGCACAATAAAAAGTGCCATCATGGCTGTGACGAAATCGGCATAGGCAACTTTCCAGGCCCCGCCATGATGGCCGCCGCCATGGCCTTTTTTCTTCTTAATTATATTTATTACCGGCTTTTCGTCTTTCTTCTGTTCAGCCATTACTTTCCACCTCGCATGTGTTGCTCCATTTCGTTGAACGTTGGCCGGTAATCCTGGAAAATGGTTCTGCGGGCAAATTCAACGGCGATAAGAGGTTTCATTCCTTTGGCAAAAGCTACCAAGCCGGCTTTAATGGCCTCGAACATACGGCCTTCTTCTTCGTTGGAAAGCTCAATATTGGTGGCCATCGGTTGAATAAAACCGTAAGACAACAGAATCCCAAGAAAGGTACCCACGAGAGCAGCAGCAACCTTCTCACCTATCTCGGCTGGTGGACCATCGATTGCCTGCATGGTAATAACGATAACCAAAACAGCAGCAACAATACCGATACCGGGCAGTGAGTCACCAATTTTCTGGAGAATCATCCCTGGTTTCGAACTTTCGATATGATGAGTTTCGATATCGGCATCCATGAGTCCTTCAATGTCATGGGGTTCCGATCCACCAACAATCATCAGACGCATAGTATCGGTAAAGAAGTCCATCACATGATGGTTATTCAGCAACTGAGGATATTGCTTGAAGACTTCACTCTCCTCTGGATTTTCAATATGCTTTTCCAGACCAACCATCCCGTCCTTCTTCTCCATTTGAAAAAGATCGTACATCAGTTTCAACAAGTCGAGATACATCTCTTTAGAAATCTTGCTGCCTGAAAATATGCCAGTGAGGCTCTTAATAATTTTCCCGATTAATTTGGAGGGTGTGGAAATAAGCAACATACCG
>Ga0114931_10011291_pt1 | contig 10573 bp, 8 predicted proteins | sample 2SBtaG_FD_89579 | JGI IMG/M metagenome (GOLD analysis project Ga0114931, IMG submission 89579) | Deep subsurface microbial communities from Kolumbo volcano to uncover new lineages of life (NeLLi) - 2SBTROV14_V59a metaG | ecosystem: Environmental > Aquatic > Marine > Volcanic | place: Kolumbo...
TGCACTAGAACTCTTCATGAAAGAAAAACTTCCAAAAATGAACATTACATATAAACGCCCACTCGTCGTTGGCTCTGGAAATGCCGAAGCAACAGGCAGAATTATGTTTCACAAAAAAGATGCTGTGTTTGCAAGCGAATCAGATTATGAAGAGAAACTCAAAAATATAAAAAATATTGATGGAGTAGTTCTTGTTTCTGCTTCGGGTGGAAAACACGCACCAATAATTGCAAAGGCAGCAAAAAAATACAAAAAACACGTAACACTAATAACGAATAACAAAAATGCTCTAGCTAAACAATATTCGGACAAAATATATATTTTTCCAAAACAAAAAGAACCATATACTTACAATACATCAACATACATGGGTATGATTTTGGGTCAGACACATGAAAACCCAAAAAAAATATATGAATACATTACAAAAAAGACTGCAAAAATAAAATATCCAAATTTTGCTAATTTTGACAAGTTCTATGTATTAGTTCCAACTAAATTTGACGGAATAAAAAGAATGATTCAAGTTAAGTTCATAGAATTATTCGGGAGAAGAATTGCAAGAGATGTTGAAACAACAGAATACATCAAACATGCAACAACAGTAGTTCCATCAAACGAATTATTCATTTCTTTTGGAGAAAAAAATACGAGTCATGGAGATGCTAAACACAGGTTATTTATTCCTTTGCCTGATGATGCAGACTATGGAACTATGATGGCTATAAGTTATTATGTTGTAGGACATATACAACATGCAAAACCGGCTTGGTTTAAGCAAAACATCGAACAATACACAAAAGATGCCTCAAAAATATTTAAGGGACAAATCAAGACAATAGTCGAATAAACTGCTGAAGAAAAACACATTTAGAAAATACTTTTCCAAAACCCTTTTAAAGAAAGTATATTCTCTTTAAAAGCATGAAGAAAAGAATTATGATTGTGAAAAAAGAGAAATGCAACCCAGTAGGTTGCGGAGGCTATTTATGTATGAGAACTAGCCCTAGCAATCGTGCTGGAAAAGAAGCAATCGTAAAAGATGATGACGGAAAAGTTAGAGTGAATGAAGAAGTAATTACTGATGCTGATAGAATTGCCGCAAATAAATGTCCTTTTGAAGCGTTAATTATGGTAAATTTACCAGAGGAACTTGACCAAGACCCTATTCACAGATATCCTCCTAATGGATTTGCATTATACAAACTACCAATACCTATATTTGGAAAAGTGGTAGGAATTATAGGACGAAACGGAATAGGAAAGTCTACTACAATGAGCATACTTACAGGACATCTAAAACCAAATTTTGGAGAACCAGGTAAAGAAGCATCATTCAAAGATTTAGCTGAAAGATTTAAAGGGAGTGAAGCTCAGCTTTATTTTGAAAAACTTAGTAAAGGAGAAATAAAAGTTGCATTTAAACCACAGCAAGTTGATATGCTTCCAAAACAATTTTCTGGAACAGTAAAAGAGCTATTAGAAAAAACCGATGAAAAAGGAGCATTAGAAGAAATTTCAGAAAAATTAGAACTAAAAAAATTATTTGATCACAAAGTTTCAGACATATCAGGTGGTGAACTTCAAAGAGTTGCAATAGCAGCAACTGTTCTAAAAGAAGCAAATTTGTATATGTTTGATGAACCAACATCATACTTGGATATAAAACAAAGAATAAAAATAAGCAAATTCATTAAAGAATTAGCAGACGAAAATACAGCAGTAATGGTTATTGAACACGACCTTATAATTTTAGATTATATGACGGAGCTAATTCATATAATGTTTGGACAAGAAGGCGCGTATGGTATTTGTAGCCTTGCAAAATCAACGAAAGCAGGAATCAATTCATATCTTGAAGGTTTTATTAGAGATGAAAATATGAGATTTAGAGATCATAAAATAATATTTGACCGAACTCCCGCATCAACGGAAGAAACTGATATTCACTTAACCTCTTGGGAAGCATTTAATCATAAACTTGGAAAATTTGAATTGACAGTCAATCCTGGAAATTTATCAAGACACGATGTTGTAGGAATTTTAGGTGAAAACGGAATTGGTAAAACAACATTCGCAAAAATAATTGCTGGAGAAATAAAAAAAGAAAAATTGATGGAAAAAACAGACAAAGAACTAAAAATATCATATAAACCTCAATATCTTGAAAAATCTGATGAATTGGTAATAGCTTATCTTAAAGAAGCATTAAAATTTGATTTACAATTAATAAGACCTCTAGCAATAAAACCATTATTTTCAAAAACACTAAACCAATTATCTGGTGGAGAACTACAAAGAGTTGCAATAGCAAAGTGTCTAAGTGCAAATGCAGATTTGTTCTTAATGGACGAACCATCAGCATATCTTGATGTGGAACAAAGATTAATTTTATCAAAAACCGTAAAAGATATGATGATAGAAAAAGGAAAAGCGGCAATAATAATTGATCACGATTTATTGTTTATGGATTATCTTTCAAAAAGGATACTAGTATTTGAGGGAGAACCTGCAATAAAAGGTACAACTTTTGGCCCTCATGAAATGGAAATTGGAATGAATCATTTTCTTAAAGGAATGAACATAACCTTTAGAAGAGATGAAGAAACCCAAAGACCGAGGATGAATAAACCAAATAGCCAAAAAGATAAAGAACAAAAATCATCAGGTAAACTTTATTACTCATAATTATGAATATCAAACAAATATCTGAAACTAAATATTATATTATTATTTCACTAGCAATAATTATGTTCTTGATAACTGCACCCTTAACTTATTTCACATTTAGTGAACATTTCTATATGAATCAATTAGAAAAAAATAATGTTAGTATATCAAATTCTGAAAAACTTACAAAAAACATAATAGAATATCTTAAAGGAAATGAGGAATTAGATAACAATTTTTCAAAGAATGAAATAAATCACATGCAGGATGTAAAAAAACTTATTGATTTAGCAAAACTGATTATGTTTATTTCAGCAGCAATAATAATTATTTCCATTTTACTTGCATTATTTATAATAAAGAAATTATTAAAGTTGTTAAAAGCAATATTTTTTGGTGCACTTGTAACACTTGCAATTCTTATTTTGATTGCGTTAGGAGCAATGTTTAATTTCGGAAGTTCATTTGCATATTTCCACGAATTGTTTTTTCCACAAGGAAACTGGATGTTTCCACAAGGTAGCCTACTAATAACTCTTCTTCCTCAGTCTTTTTTTGTAAGTATTTCTCAAGCAATTTTTACTTCAGGAATAATATTAAGCCTCACACTTATAGTGCTAACACATTTTTCAATTAAAAATAATAAAAAGAGAGCTAAACAAATAAATAAAGAAAAAACAAAAACAAGAAAAACAAGAAAAAAAAACAAAAACAAGAAAAAATAACTATTTTGCCACTATAAGTGTGCTTGTTAAACCAATATCTGGGTTACATCTAACTTTTTCAATAACAAAACTTGCAACATCCTCAGGATTATCTAGCTTCAATTTTAAAATTAAATCCCATTCTCCGAATAAGATATGACCTTCTTTAACTTCAGGCATGTCAATATAATTATCCAACACTTCTTCTTCACGTGCTTCATTAAGACTAATAAGTAAATACGCAAACATAATTATCCCTCCAATTAATTGAAATAATAAATAATTCTTTATATACTTAATGGAAAAAACATCAAAATTGACAACTAATTAATAACTAATTAATAACTAACTGACTATTAACTATTAAATAAACAGATTAAAATAAACAATCAAAATAAAAGTTTCTATTCTCCAATAATAAATAAAGTTTAAAAGAGCAAAGATTAATTTTTTAACATATGTATATACATGAAAGACCAAGAGCAGCTGGACCTATATTGAGATTTTCCAAAGTTAAAAAAAGTTTTGGAGATAAAACGGTTCTACACGATATTAGCTTTGATATTTATCCCGGTGAGCTCTGTGGTCTTATTGGTCAAAGCGGAGCAGGAAAAACAACTCTTCTAAGAACTCTAATAGGCTATTATGAACTTGATTCAGGCTCCATACTATACAAAGGAACAAATATTACTAATAAAATACAATTCATAAGAACAATATTTGGTTTTACAACACAAGAATCATGTTTTTATGAAGATTTAACATTAATGCAAAATTTAACATATTTTGGGTCAATGTATGGCTTATCTAAATTAGAAATAGCAAAAAAAAGCGAACAATTACTAAAATTAGTAGAACTTTGGGAAGATAGAAATCTTCTTGCAAGACAACTATCAGGAGGAATGCAAAGAAGACTTGATCTTGCAATTGGTATGATTCATGATCCAGAAATATTAATACTTGATGAACCCACATCAGGATTAGATCCTATATTAAGAAAAAGCATGTGGAATCTAATTAAAAAAATAAATAGACTTGGAGTTACAATAATTATGTCATCACATTTGCTTGATGAGATGGAACATCTATGTCAAGATGTAGCGATGATAAAAAATGGTACAATTCTAGTAAAAGGTTCTCCAAATCAATTAAAATCATATTATTCAAAACATCAAGAAGTGTGGATAGAAAGTTATCCTGGAAATTACAAAAAATTGATTGATGAAATAAAAAAAAGAAATATAGCAGTTTTTTATCCTAGACACGAAGGAACTAAACTCATATTTTATACACCTAATACCTATTCAGTTTTAAGAGCAATTCCTTTGGCAGCATCAGCTAGCAATGAAGGATTGTCAACTCTAAAAATTGAAAAACCCACCTTAAACGAAGTTTTTGAAGCATTAACCAATTACAACAAATAAAAATGATAAATATAATTCAAGTACTAATAAAACTGAAAACAATATTTGTAAAGAATATTAAAAGATTAATGGAATCAAAAATCTCTGCGTCATTAATCTTATTTGGACCCTTAATTCTTATTTTTCTATTAGGTCTTGCTTTTCAGAGTTCAGGATTTTTCGGAGTTACAATTGGAGTTTACTCTCCAAATTATAATGAAGTAAGCCAAAATATTATTTCTGCGATGCAAGATACAGATTTTACAATAATAAAAGAAGAATCATCAGATACTTGTATTAACGGAGTAAAAGAAGCAAGAACACATCTTTGCATGCAGTTTCCAGAAAAATTTGAAGCAGGAAGATTGGCATTTTACGTAGATTATTCTCGTCTTAACTTAGTATACGCAATTATTAGCAAAATAAATTCTGAGATAGGAACAATATCTGAAAATATAAGTATGGGAATAACACAAGACCTTCTTAACATAATAGGCGATTCTTCCGCCCAACTAACATCTAGTGAAGAAACAATAAATCAATTGAAGTTAAATGCAATAGCTTTGAAAATAGAATTGTACAATACAAGTTATGCTATTAGAAATATGAATATTACCCAAGGTTCTGAAATAATAACAAGTCTAACAGATAATTCAAGTACTCTTCTTACAGATGTAACAAATGTCAAAGACAGTTTAGTTCTTATAAAAAGCTCACTTGAGAGTACTAAAACAGATAGCATTTCTGCCTCCAAAAACCAAGTTGAATCTCAACTAGCTAGCATTAACACGGCTCAAACAAACCAAGGTTGCACTCCTGAAAACTCAAGAGATTTAACGCCGTATCTTGCGAGCGAAAATTTACTTAATGAAATGATGGCTTCACCAAATCCTACTTGCGCAATATTATTTACTATGCGACTAAATCTCGAAGATCAAAGTTCACAATTAGATTCCATAGAAACAGATTTAGATGTTTTAATTGATTATATGAGTTCTCTACACACAGGAATGAGTGATCTTGAAACAACAATATATTCAAGCGCACAAGTAGCCAAGCAAAATATTAATTCACTTGACGATTCAAAAATGTTATTATCACAAAAACTAGAAGCTATGGCTCTAGCAACAGACACAAGCATTGCCTCATTTGATATAATGAACGAACAACTTTCAGTAATTACCAATCAATTTGAACAATTGTCCATAACAGATCCAGGAACAGTAATTAAACCTATTAAAACATTCATAAAACCATTAAGTTCTAAAAAAATTAATACTCTTGATATTATTTATCCATCAATAATTGTAATGGTACTTATGTTTGTAGGACTCTTGATGGGAAACATACTTGTGATGAGAGAGAAAACAAGCAGAGCATATTTTAGAAATCTCATTATTCCTGTTAAAGATTGGGTATTTATTCTTGGAACATATTTAACAACTGCAATAATTGCATTAACACAAGTTGCAATAATAATAATTATAGGGACTGTTTTCTTTGGAACACATCTAGATTTTAATGTATTTAGAATAACTCCAATACTGTTTTTTGCAGTAATCATATTTTCCTCCATAGGAATGATAATAGGATACTTGACTAGTTCAGAAGAAACAAGCGTTATGGCTGCAATAATTCTTACACTAATATTTCTTTTATTCTCAAATATGATAATACCTATTGAAACAATGGAAGAAACAATTGGTATTTTTGCAAGATTAACTCCTTTTAATATATCTGAAATGATACTTCGTAGAAGTTTAGTCTTTGGATCAGAAATATCTTCTACAAATCCTCTGACAGCAATAATATTTACTATTCAACTAATATTGTTAGTTATTGGAGTTTGGTATTCTCATAAGTATTCAAATAAACACAAAAAATAATTAAAAACAAGAACTAATATATTTTTCTAATAAAACAAAGAAATGCGGTGTGTCCAAAATCTTTTGTTACAGGGCGTAACACTTTTTCTTTGACACTCCATTCGCGTTCAATTATCTCAATAGTTTTTTCAAGAAGCATATTCTCAGGAAGTGCATTTACTGTTTCATGAATTTGATTAATATTAGGAGCATAAACAACCAAAAACCCGCCAACCTTCAAAACACGATACGCAGTGTTAAGTGCACGGACTGGTTCTGGAACATCTAAAACAAAAGTATCATAATAAGCTTCTTTGAAAAGTTTTGAATCATAAACATCTTTTTTTTCAATAATAACATTATTAAGTTCTAATAATTCAACATTCTCTTTTGAAACTGCTATATTCTCTTCATTAACATCAAATGCTTCAACAATTTTTACAATTTTTCCTAAAAAACAAGATATAGAACCAGAACCAACACCTGCATCCATAACAACACTGTTTTTATTTAATCCTGTGTAAGCAATAATTGGACCTATATCCTTTAAAGTAATAATTTGGGCTTTTCTTTTAATTTGCTTGTAAAAATCAATATCTGTTGCATCATGAGAAACATAATTTTCCTTTCCTACATTAAACTTTCCGTTAGAATTTAGCGTCTCTTTCTTTATGGTTCCATCCTTTGAATGAAAATCTTTTTCCTCAGAAACTACAATTTTTTCAAATTTTATTTTTCTGACAATTTTTTTAGATTTCTCATCGACAAGATTTCTAGGGAGTTTATATAACACTTTTTTCTTCATAATTCTAAAGAAAATGCTTTCATTTTATAAAATTTTATAAATGAAACACGTGTACATACCCAATACGGGCCTGTAGCCTAGCCTGGATAGGGCGACAGCCTTCTAAGCTGTAGATCGGGGGTTCGAATCCCTCCAGGCCCAGTTCTATCCAAAAATCATAACTTCCATTCAAATCGAAGTTTAAAAAGAATATATTAATAAAGCAATCTTTCTATGTTTTATAATTTCAAAAAAGGTGATAATTATGAATAAAAACACTAAAAACATGAGTAAAATGATAATATGCATACTAGTTTTGGGACTGTTACTAGTTTCGGCATGTCAAATATCTGCTGATGATTCTAAAGGAGATAATGCCAAAAAAGATTCTGAAACAAAAAAAGAGGTTAGTTTTGAATTAAGTTACAATCAGAATGTAAATATTGAAACTAAGACATTCAAAGATGAAGATGAATATTTAGAATTCATGAAACTATCTCAATCTTCCGGGAACTACTATGGAGGAAGTCTGTTTAGAGGCGGAGAAGATATGGTTATGGCTCTTGCAGAATCTGAAGTTGCCAATAGTGCTCCAATGGTAAAAACAGCTAATGATGGCGGCACAGGACTTGATTATTCAGAAACAAACAATCAAGTACAAGGCGTTGATGAAGGAGATATTCTAAAAACAGATGGAAAATATATTTACACAATTACAAAAAACACTCTTTTTATTGTAGAAGCATATCCTGGCAAAGATGCAAAAGTTGTATCAACAATAGAATTTGAAGAAAAACCTTCAGGGTTATTTGTTAATGGAGATACTTTAACTGTTTTTGGAACAACATATAATGTTGAAGATTTGAACGAAGCAGGAGTAAGAGTTAGAAATGGAATGACTTTCTTTGAAATCTATGACATCTCTGATAGAGAAAATCCAAAATTAGAAAAAGAGTTCAAATATGAAGGAAGATATTATAATTCAAGAATGATTCAAGACACAGTATATCTTATAACAGAAGTTTATCCATCTTATAGAATGGAACCTATTACACCAATTATTCTTGAAGATGGGGAAATGAGCACCATTAAGCCAAGAGATATTTATTATTTCAATATTCCTTATCACAATCCTCATTTTGTAGGCATTCATTCTATTAATATTAAAAACAAGGAGAATGAAGAGTCTAAAATGATTGCTGTAGAAGGAAGTCCAAATATGTATATGTCTGAAAATAATATCTTTTTGACATACACTGAAAGAATAAATGAATGGGAACTTCAAAGAGAAGTTATAAGAAAATTAATAGAACCAAAATTACCAGACCACTATGTTAATTTAATTGAGAAAATTGAAGATGTTGATTTGGATGTTCTGAGTCCTTATGAAAAACAAAACAAAATAATGAACATTATTTATGAGTATGAAAACGGACTTACAAACGATGAACGTGATGATTTAGAAAATGAATCTGAAAAACTTCTCAAGGAAATTCTTGATAAAATGGAATATTTCGAATATACAGTTATTAACAAGATAGCAGTAGATGGTGGAGATATAACTGTTGAATCTAACGGAAAAGCACCCGGAAGTGTTATCAACCAATTTTCAATGGATGAATATGAAGATGTTTTTAGAATTGGAACAACAGTAAATACCAGATGGTCTAGATTTGGAAGCGAAAGAACACAGTCCTCAAATAATGTTTACACATTAGATGAAGATTTAGAAATAATCGGAAAACTTGAAGGCTTGGCAAAAGGAGAAAGTATTTACTCTACCAGATTTATGGGTGACAGATTATACCTGGTAACTTTCAGACAAGTCGATCCGTTCTTTGTAATTGATTTGAGTAATCCAAAAAAACCTGAATCCTTAGGAGAATTAAAAATACCTGGCTTTTCAAGATATCTTCATCCATACGATGAAAATACAATTATAGGTATTGGACGAGATGCATCAGAAACAGGCAGACAAGAAGGATTAAAAATATCATTGTTTGATGTTTCAAATGTAAAAAAGCCTAAAGAAGTGGCTAAATACGTTGCTGATTCAAAGTATTCAGGAACCTCAGCAGAATATGAACATAAAGCATTCCTTTTTTCAAAAGAAAAGAATCTGTTAGTCATACCTGTTTATAGCTATGAAGGTTCAAGATGGATGAATGGAGCATGGGTAGATGGAGGAGAGTCTTATAATGGCGCTTTTGTATTTAATATTGATAAAAATGATATTGAATTAAGAGGTCTTATAGATCATAGCAAAGCAGCTCAAAATAGATACTCTCCTGCAGTTGAAAGAAGTCTCTACATAGAAGATTTGCTTTACACAAAAAGTCCGTATCTTTTAAGAATTAATGAACTTGAAGATTTAAGCAGCGTAAAGAATGTAGAACTAGACCCTAAAAATTCAGGAAACATACCTATTTATTAAGTATTAAGTAACTTTTTTTATTTTTATTCTTTTTTTATTTTTATTTTTTATTATAATTATTTACAATTACAATAACTACCTTTACAACCATAATAAGATCCAGGGTTAAATTTTAAGGTAAAATAACTCTCTGTTTTTTGGTTGTGAAGTCTAGCACTTTTTGCCTCTATAAACTCATAACCCTTACCAGAAATATTAACTGGAAATTTATCATTAACTATTTCATGTGGTGACAGTTGCACATTATTATCATACAATATTTTAGAAATCTCATTAAGAGAATAAATAGGCATTTTTTCTTCCTTGAACCTTTTGTTATAACTAAAAATTATGTTTTCTAAAAAACCTTTTCTTTCAGGCAAAAACATTTCAATTATTTCTTTATTAACAGCATAATCTAAGAACTCTTCATTAATATTATGCTTCAGTAAATATTTGTGTTTACTCCTATCAAAATTTGTTTCAGGTTTACAATTATTCATTGTTCTCACCCCCTATGAGTTTACTTAAGACCAAATGTTTCAATGAAATCTGTAACTTTTTTATATTCACTTAAATATTCAAAACCTTTATCTGTTAAAGAATATGTTTTTCCTTTTTTTTGTTCGTTTTCAATAACAAACCCTCTGTCAATTAAATCTTGTAAGTATTCATTAAGCATTTGACTTGATAAATTAGCTTTGTACAATATATGCGTAGGTCTGATTTTACCA
>Ga0114931_10011292_pt1 | contig 10573 bp, 10 predicted proteins | sample 2SBtaG_FD_89579 | JGI IMG/M metagenome (GOLD analysis project Ga0114931, IMG submission 89579) | Deep subsurface microbial communities from Kolumbo volcano to uncover new lineages of life (NeLLi) - 2SBTROV14_V59a metaG | ecosystem: Environmental > Aquatic > Marine > Volcanic | place: Kolumbo...
AACGGAATACCCCTTGCCTTGGACATCGAAGGCGTGGTACTCGATCAGGCATCACAGCCAGGAGACAAGCATGATCGAGCACACACCACTCGCGCACACCATCGTCATCGGGAACCAGAAGGGCGGCGTCGGAAAGTCCACCAACGCATGCCACCTCGCCGCCGCGCTCGGTGAGCGGGGACGCCTGGTGCTGCTGATCGACCTCGACCCGCACGCCGGGGCAACGCGGCACCTCGGAGTAGACCCGAGCAAGTTCGCGGGCTCGCTGGAACTGCTCACCGGAGAAGACACAATCGACTCGCTGGCGATCCGAGCGGGCATGCCAGACGGCGTCGAGCTCATCGCGTCTCGAACAGAACTCGCCGACCTCGAATCCCACGTCTCCAAGTATCTCGATGCGACCAGACTCCTCGAACTGCCGCTGCGTGAGGCCCGAAAGAGCTACGACTACATCATCCTGGACACGCCGCCCGCGGCTCGGTCGATGCCGACCATCGCCGCGTACTCCGAATCCGAGTGGATTCTCCTCTCCGCGTTCCCGCACCAGCTCTCTGTCGAGGGGCTCGGCGAGGCCTTCCGCGATATCAACGATGTCCGCCAGTACCGCAATCACAAGCTCGAAGTGCTCGGAATCCTGTTGTGCTGCGTCGACCGCCGCGTGAAGAAAAGCCGTGAACGTGTCGAGCGGCTGGTTGCCGACGCCATCCCGGGGCGAGCGATGGACACATCGATCTCGCAAGCCGCCGTGCTCCCCGAGTCGTCCGCACTCGGCCAGACGCTGTTCCAGCGCCCCGACCAGCAACACCACCACGTCAGGCGGCAGTACCAGAAGCTCGCGGCGGAGGTTGAATACCGAATCCGTCATCGGCGAGCGTTTCTGGAAGGACGACTGGACCCGATCGGCTTCCGGGTCGTTCGCGAGATCGAGATCCTCCCGACTGTAGAACCACCGCCGGAGCTCTCTGGCCACGAGCCTCCCAAGCCCAAGTCCCTGCTCTCAAAGCTGCTCAACTAGGTGTCCAGATGCCAAAGCCTCCAACAAAGCCCGGCCCGACCAGTGCGGTCAAGACCGACCTGAAACTCGCCCAACGCATCGCAGAGAAGCCCGAGGCCCACACGCTGCTCGCGATGCAGCGAGCCGAAGACCCGCACGAGTCAGTCCGCCGCGAGTTCGCGCTCACACGCGAGCTGGACAGGTTGCTTGATGATGAGCTGGTCCCCAGGTTCCGCCGCATCACCGGGGTGCAGGTCAACCGGAGCACCGTCGTGCGGGCGATCTTGCGCACGCTCATGGAGCGGTGGCTCCTTGAGCCTCCCCAGCAATCGCCCGAGGGGCTCGCCGACGGCGACCGGCTGGTCATCGAGGCGATGCAGCACGTCCTTGGGATGGAGGTTCCGAATCGGGGCGAGCCGTCGCCGGGCTCGCAACCCACCCCCCACCCCCGGCCGTCCACGCCCAAAGCCGACGTAGATGAGCGGTAGCTCATCACGGGGTGTACGTACACACAGTCTCAAGTTGTCTTGTATGTCGTAAAGGGCTAGCGCTTTGCCCTCGTTTTAACATACAGAGCTTTACCGACGTCGACGACGAAGCGCGAAAGGCGCAATGACGGCGAAGGCGGAAATCGCTCCTGGTGCTGGCACTGTTGTCATCCAGACATCGAATCCGAGATCGCCGGTCTGCATATCAAAGCCGAAGCTTTGATAATCAGTGATCAGACCGAACTCACCTGGCGCATGCAGTGCATCGATGTAAGTGATGTCACTTGCAATCCCATCCGTTGACAACTCGTTCCACGTCCACTCCTGACTAATAGGACCCGTGTCTGCCCAAACAGAGACGTAATACTCGCCAGGAGCGAGAGTAAAACCCTCTCCATCGAGAGGATTCAACATTACATCCCAGTCTTCGGACAAGCCTCCATTGAATCCGGCTCCACGAAGGATCGAATCAGTAAGAGTCAGTTGTTCGTTGGCGATGGAACCAGTAGTTGGGTTGGTGGTTGCGGTAGCTCCATCAAATGGATCCACCGTGAAGGACCAGTCCAAACTCCCAATTCCAAGACCACCATTGAAAGTGCCGTTACCGGTCACTCCCCAGAAGGTTGAGGTTTCAGTAACCACAATCCTCTTGTAGGAGATGATGGTGCTTCCGGTACCAGTGACGCGACTTCTGAATCCCGGATTCCCCGCATACAGCGAGTCATCCCCTGTAAACGCTCCACTCGTCGACGTAGAAGCGTTATAGGCATCCGGGGGAACGATCTGAGCCCACGCAGGCGGACCAAGGGAGAGCAAGAGCAGTGTTGTGATGATCAGGTTGTTTCGCATTTCGTTTTCCTCGCTCTTGCTTCGTTCTGAATCCATTGCCTGAACGTATGTACTGAAGTGTCACCACGTGGTAGGAGATGGCCTCCATTTTTCATGCGCGTCGACGTCTCCGAAGAGCCGTGAGGAACGCAGGACCAAGAAGCGCGAGGGATCCTGGGGAAGGCACAGCAGTCATACCGATATCGACGGCGAATGTGTTTGTATCGAACTGGTCGATCTGAAACACACCAGCGCCATTCTCCTGGTAGTACCAGTCATTCCCGAGATTGATGTCAGTCTCCTGGAACTCCCAGCTATCACCACCGACCGAAAAGAAGGTAGCGTAGTACGTCCCTGGCAGGAGAGTAGCATCAAGAGATACATCCCATGTGACCAGGTAGTTCTCAAGAACTCCAGGAAGGCGAGACTCTCCGAAGAGTTCTTCGTGAGTAACGACTGCGTCTCCAGAAGCGACGGTTCCGTTGTAAGGTCCAAACGTATCAACCTCAAACGGATCGCTAAAAACAGCCACTTCCCACGAATCGAACTGACTAGGAAGAAGAGTCACGCTGGAACCAACACCTCTCGCCCATGTCCAGTCACTCTCTTCCGTCACAGTGAACGGAAGAATGAGAGTGTCGACTTCTACCTGGTTCTGACGAGAGCCGACTGAGACTCGCCCAAACGTGTGCTGATCATCAGGATAGCCTGTGGCTTCCCTTACAAGATCAACACCCGGTGGGACTCCTTGAGCCGCAGCAGGTGGTGCACTCCAAGCGATTGAGATCGCAAAGAGAGCAAAGAAAAATAAAGAGCGTGACGAACTGATCATGAGCGGGACCCTCTTTCCTCGTAGTGCCTCGCACCGACTCGCGCACAGCACCTCTCCAGTTGCCGATTATACACACTCGATCACTGAATCTGGTGGACTGTTCGTTCTCTCAGTGCGGGGATTGAAGCCCCAAGTAGCCCATTTTCACACTATCGGACGCATCCCGGGGCGATGCGTCGCCGAGGGTGTCGTTCGCCGCGTCGCAGCCCGGTCGCCAGATAGCCTGTCACCCGACCAGAATTCGCAGCTGCAAGCCTCGCCCGACAATGGGACGGGCATCCATTTCACCTGGTAGATCTTCCCATTTTTGAGGGTAAATTGCTTAAAGCGCAGCCAGATCTTCTCTTCGTTGAATCTTAGTACGAGATCATGTGTAGAGGTTTTATGTCCTAGTGGTTGGTGGTTGTTATGAAGTCTGAGAAGTTTCGAAAGTTTTTAGAGAGTCAGAGCTCAGAAGTTGGTGCTGGGTTGGTTGAGTATTCGCTACTTACTGCTCTTATCGCCATGGTCTGTATCGTTGCTGTTCAAGCAGTGGGGCAAGAGACAGCAGATAGCTTGTGCGAGTCAGCAATTTACACTGGCCCTGTAAATCTTTCAGCACTAAATGGGGAGGGATACTACGATCCTCAAAAGCGAGATTGCTGCGTTGATTGGATCGGACCAGACCTTTGCCTGGGCGACTTTTAGGCTCTCCTTCTCCTAAATCCGAAAACAAGAGATCCACCGACTAGCGCCAAAGTGCCAGGAGCTGGAATAGAAGTAACTCTTCCAGCAATAGAATCATGGGGGTATCCAAAGTCCCCTAACGGCCGAGGTCCAAGACCCCCGTCAGCTGCCCAATCGGCCATGTCGGTTCCGAGCCCAATCGTTTCTCCTAAATCGGAGGAAAGTGCCGCGAAAGTACCTAAAGAGCCCCCGAGCTCCCCTACTGGGACAAGAAAAGCAAGACTCTCTTGCCCTGCAATGGTAGACCAATTTAAATCTGAAACATCAACGATGGCATGGTGGTTATTGGCGAGACCCGAAGAGCCTATTGGAGTAGCGTAATCAGGGTTGGTTGGGTCAGCTAAGTCAATAAAAAAATCGGGTTGCTGATAGCCGTCCCTTCCGAATAATCCTTCTACAGTGAAATCGTTGGGATTCAGAAAAATTGCGGCTCTCCAATTCAAGCCCTCTAAATCGCCTTGATTCCATCCCAAATCGTTATCACCATACTGCCAAATCATCTCGATTGTATCTATCGCGTTTCCATCGCCTACAAATGACATTCCAGCAGCACCATCGAACAGACTTGGTGAACCGCCCAGAAGGTCTGCGAAGTTGAGAGCGCCCTCTTGCCCCAACCCATTATAATTCGTCGAATCACTAATATTATCTCTCAAGATATCCGCTTTCGCCTCGTTAGGAACGAGCGACTCAGCAGCAAGAGTTGTAAGTGCTGCTGCGGCTACTGCTTTGGTGGTTTTAGCGAAATCGGCCATCGTCTCTCTCTCCTCGTTGCCTTTCATCTGTGCGCGCACTGCACCTCTCGGTGGTCGATTATACACGGTGATCCACTGAGTCGGACGCACTTTCTGCTCTCTCAGTGCGGGGATTGAAGCCCCAAGTAGCCCATTTTCACACTATCGGACGCATCGCTGGGCGATGCGTCGCCGAGGGTGTCGTTCGCCGCGTCGCGACCCGGTCGCCAGATAGCCTGTCACCCGGCCCGCAGGGACCCGTCGCCCGACCCTGTTCATTCTAGTTGTCTCGCCTCCAGGCCCGCGGTCGCGAGCGTCGGCTTGCGCGGCTGTTTTGTTTCCTGAGCCGGTGGGGTCCCGGGCGGGGCGAGAACCCCACCGGCCCAGGAAAACGGCTGGTGGGAAATGACAGGAGATTGGTTATGCACACACAAACACGAAGAAAGGAAGGGAAGTCCGACCAAGAGAAGATCGACGAGACCGCCGAGCGATTGCTCGACCTGGAGGTGCTCGTCTGTCAGTCATCGTTGGTTGACAGCCTGCTCCGCGAGGCGACTCGACCGGGGTGGACGAGCGACGAGATCGAGAACCTCTGGCACGAGGCCGACGACATGTGGTTCGACGCGTGCTATGCCACGCTCGCTGAGTTTGGCACCAATTCGCCCGAGCCCGACCCGTACGCGATGGACTACGTCCAGCTCTTGGATACCGCTGTCGGGGCATCCGACCAGGTGCTCGGTGATGGGCTGTTCTGCGCCTTGGAAGAGAACGAGCTGCGGCGTGTTGTAGTTGGGTTGATCGATGATGGGATGGTCGAGGGGCTGGACGTCTGGCGGGACGCGGTGCGCGAGCTGCCGCCGCGTGAGGTGTACGAGTGGTGGCTCGTGACGCCGTACCTGTTGCAGAAGCTGCGTCACATCGGCGAGCCGGTGATCGATAACGGATACGGGCACTGGTGGGGGCGGACCTGTACCGGGCAGAGCATCCTGCTGGATGGCACGTTGCAGTTGATTGCACGGCGCATGATGGCGACGTCGATCTTCTGATGAAGAGCCGCATCTGCAAGGGCCTTCGCGGCCCTTGCAGTTTTCAATGTCACACACTCGGCTCGCGGTTCCATAACAGCTGCATGATTGAAATGGAACACTCCCGGGAGGAGCCGGGCAACGAGCATCCATCACTCGCTCCCCTCGCAAGTGAACAATTCCCCTCGCTTGCGTCCCACGGCTCGATTGCCCGACTTCCCCTCCCGGACTTTGACAAGACTGCCTACCGGGCAGCCGACCGCGAAGAAAAAGAACAGCTCATCAAGCAGGTCACCGAAGAGGCGTACGAGCTTCTCGCACAAGACCTCAAGGCCGGGCGGAGTGAATCCCTCGTGGCCTATCTCGAAGCGGCGGGCCGCTTCCATCAGTACAGCTTCAACAACATGATGCTCATACTGCTTCAGCGCCCTGACGCCACACGAGTTGCCGGGTTTCGAGCGTGGAACAAGTTCAATCGGTTCGTGCGCAAGGGCGAGCAGGGAATCGTTGTTCTGGCTCCGATCACCAAGGTTGTCGGCAGGCACGAGGAGACCCAAGCCGACGGCTCAAAGAAGGAAGCCCCCATTCGCCGCGTGGTGAACACAAAGCCTGTCTACGTGTTCGATGTCAGCCAGACCGATGGCGACCCGCTCCCCGAACCAGAACGGCACGCCGGGGACCCGGGCAAGTACCTCTCACGCCTGGAGAAGCTGTACAAGAAACACGGCGTGACTCTGACGTATGTCGAATCGCTCGGCGGTGCGGACGGCGTCAGCCGTGGCAAGTCGGTCGAGATCGTCGCGAGCCTCCCAGACGCCCCCAAGTTCACGGTCCTCGTCCACGAGCTTGCACACGAGATGCTCCATCGTGATGAAGAACGCCGCAAGAAGACAGACAAGACCATTCGAGAAACCGAGGCGGAGGCCGTCGCTTTCATTGTCGGCTCCGCGATCGGTTTGGAGATGGGCAGAGCATCGAGCGATTACATCCAGCTCTACCGTGGTGACACCAAGACACTGGCTTCAAGCCTGCACGCGATTCAAGACACCGCCGCGAAGATCCTCTCCGGGCTCTCGTTCTAGCTGCATCCACTTGCAGTCCCTGAACAGGTGCTCACCGAAGTGCGACTCTTATTCACACCGGTGATGACGCATCCTCTTTTACGAACACCCTCTCAGCCGGTCGACGACGGCGAACACACTTCCTGTGATCGAGGGGCGCCATGCCCTGTGATTGTCGCTTTCGATTCACCGCACGGACGGTCGCCAGGAGCTGGTCGATGACCGGACGAAACGGGTAGAAGCCCAGCGACCAGAACTCGGCTTCGAGTCTCTGTTTCGGCCACCGCGTGGCCAGCTCCAGCATGTGTGCACGGAGTCCGGCGTTCACCTGCTTGTTGAGTCTCACCAGCGTGTGCCAGCCGGGACGGCTCACCCTGACTCCACCGATGACCCGACTGTTGCGGCAGAACGTATGACGGATGGAGTAGGCGTTGTAAACCAGACTTATCCGACGCATGTCCCTGAATGCCGCTGGCCGTACGACCCGGCCGTGCCTGTCTCTGCTCTCGCCGAGAGACTCGAAGAACGAACCCTGACCGGCGGTCGCAAGCAGGATGAAGTAGCGACCGTGACGCACGTAGTGCGTGCTCGCCATGCCAGACGCCTTCCTCCGGCTTCGTGTCCATGGCTTCACGTCACATCGGTAGGTGTCGATGAGCTTATCGTCGAGCGCCTCAAGATCGACATGCTCCTTCACCCGATCAGTGAAGTAGAAATGATGCCCGCTGCTGACGTGCTGCACGACCTGTCGCACGAATCCATCCGGCGATGCCGTCTCCCATCGGTAGCTCACAGACCTCCTTGAAATGGTGAGATTGTTCAAGGGCACAATCTCCAAAGCCCATTGCGTTCCTTTCGCAGACGAACCTTCTCTGCATCAGACACCGTGATTCGGTTGCGATATCGCCGCATCACGTTGAAGCACCGACGCCTGTTGCGTCGCTTGCTTCCTATTGCCTTTGCCCAATACTTGGGCTTTGCAGCATCCATCAACCTTCGATGTGCGGGATGTCTCCATCCAGCTCATCGTCAGCTCGTTGCCACAGGCAGCTCCTCCGTTACGAGTTGCCGCCTGTCGCCACCATGCCGTCTGCTTACGACACCCTCTTGGGCCCCATTGCCCAAGAGGGTCACACCGACTGTCACAAGGACAATCCAGGTCGCTCCTTTCGTCGTTGCCTCCGTCTTCCGGCACCACCCGGAAGACCACAAACGGGTGCTGACTGCCTTGCCAACACACCGCTCTGCTCTCGCAGACTTCTACTTGGAGCACACTCCCAGGCTCACGGATCTCAGGTCGAGTTACCTACTCGAACCCCGCTGTCGTCACCAGCGGCACCGTGAGCCCTTCCCGATTTAGTCGCAGCTGTCATCCACTAGGTCACGTGGCTAGACGGGAGTTACCCGCCGGACCACCACCGCCACACCGCCCGTCTCCGGGTTGTGGGTTCGCCTCTTCGAGAAGAGGTTTTCACCGGACCGAAGCAAGAAGCATCCGGTTACGTCCGATGGCGGGCATTCACCGTGATGCGGTCTCCATCGAGACCCACACCACAATCTCGGCATCGTCTCCTAGTTGGCCTAACTCGCAAGCCCTACCGTGTACCCTTCGCAGGGGCGGTGTTTCGGGCCTCTCATCGTTGAGCTATTCACGCTCCGGCTTGTTCATCACCGGATGCCCGAAGGGGGTAGACCCTCCGGCGTGGCCTGTTTCCAGGCTCACGGCTCCCGACGCGAGCCAGGTTGCACGGGGCGGTTGTACCGCAGCCCCTTGCCCCCTGGACGGGATTCTCACCCGCTTCCACTGCGACGGCCTCTCACTGTCGAGAGGTCTGTCATCGTCGCCCTGGATCGGCGGAGTTCGCCATCGGGTAGAACATGAGGATTGGCAACGCTGGGTTGTTTTGACTCATGAGTCCCCGTCGAGCCGGACAAGCACCTCTCGATGCATCCGGCTCTACCTGGACACTCTATCGCGGTGACGAAACCGCTCCCTTTCATCGGCTGGTGAGGCCGACTCCCTGGGCAGAGTGTCTCGTGAAGCGGTGTCGGCATCGTTTCACGATGACCAACGACCATGAGACAAACAGTGTCTCACCAGGTCACCTTGCCATATTGTGGCGACCAAGTCAGCTTTTCTTCGCTGGGTGATCCTGGGCGACATTGGAGGCGTCATCGAGGGCGCCGCGTTCTCGCTCCCACTTCGTCGTCATTTCGATTTCCTGTCGAGAGAGCGGCTTCTCTACACCGTAGTACTCCGGTACCCATCGATCGGCCTCTACGAAGTGATGGAGTCCATTGTTCGAGGACTGCAAACCCTCGGCATCACAGTCGTGCAGGGCCCAATGAACAAGTTCGCTCGGGTGAATCTCCCAGAACCGATAGACCAACGCTACTGGCCTCTGGCGGGGCGCATGATCATCCCAGTATGCCTTGGGCTTGTCCCGCAGTACTTCAATCAGCTTGTACTGTTGCTTCATGCTCATCGTCTCAAGTGGCCAGTTCAGGAGATAGTCATTCGTCGGTGGGTCTTCTGGAAGAACCGGAGTCTTGAATCGCTCGAAGAAACCTCGCTTGGGAGTAGGCTTGTAGTAAAAGACCCGACGCGTCAGTTGGTCAATCCCCATGCAATAGTCAACAAGAGCGCGGACCAGAGAGCTGTCCGATGCGTGCCGTGCCGACTCGTTCAGAACGCGTTCAGTCTGCACCCATGTATCCTTGTCGAATGCCAGTTGCTTCTCCACATTTGACTTGAAGTGAAACATGTAGGGTGTCGGAGAACAAAAATGTCTATAGAGCGACCGAAGCAATTCTGATGCCATGGCCTCAGAGACAGTTACCAGATTGTCTGCGACAGTTGCGATGCCGCGACGCGGCTCTGCGATTGGCATCGGCTCATTCTCATCGACCTGATAGAGATCTCGAAAGTACCTCACGAAGGCATCGACCGCGCTCGGGCTCGCCCTCAAGCTGCAATGCTTCGGTATGTGAACTTCAGCATTCTTACCCATCGCAGCCCGCTCCGTTTGACCGACTTGAAGATCAGCCCTCGCTTCACACAATGCTCTCCACCCACTGGTTCTCGGTGTCATGTCGGGAGGGTCGCTTCATGAGCCACTTGGCGATAGCCGATCCGCTTCCACAACCGAGTTCGCGTCCCTAGAAAGCCAAAGGTGCTCTCCTATCCGAGAATTAATCACCAATTACCTAAGCGTTCGTCGGGCTCCACTTGTGATCGAACACGAATACATAGCCCATACTCAGCTCGGAGCACTGAAATCACGACCCTGAACGGAAGATATCGACCTTGGTTTCCAGGCATGGCCGAAGCGCGAGGTCGTTGGCCCCCACGGAGAACCATCCATCCGGCTTCTGGTAAATGTCCAGTCCTCGACCGATCTTGATTGTCCATCCGTTGTCGATGTGGATCTCTCGGTCATGAAGATTGGGATTCACTTCAACCTCCAGGACCACATCACGTTCAAGAAGACTCTGCTTGAGCTCTTCAAACCGCTCGGACATCTCAGTCCAGTTGTCCGAGTCGCCGGTATTGGTCACAAGGCGAATTGACTTGACGGCCGGTGCTTTGAGGACTGCCTCGCAGAATCGAACAAAGTTTTGGATCTGGTGTGTCATCCGTACATACGGATCCTCGACGGTGACCGCGGTGGCTCGCTTCATGTAGGGCCCAACGATGGAATCGAAGGTGTAGCCCGACTCGCCGTACATGATTGTGAAGTGTTGCTCTTGTGGCTCTTGCTCTGCAGTCGATACTTCGCTTGCTCCACTCGGCTCTTCTGAACGAACAGGGACTTGCGGTGTCGAAGCGGTGCTTCCACCCAGCTGCTCACGCCGAACCGGTGCTTGCGTTGCAGCGACGCCTCG
>Ga0114931_10011293_pt1 | contig 10572 bp, 10 predicted proteins | sample 2SBtaG_FD_89579 | JGI IMG/M metagenome (GOLD analysis project Ga0114931, IMG submission 89579) | Deep subsurface microbial communities from Kolumbo volcano to uncover new lineages of life (NeLLi) - 2SBTROV14_V59a metaG | ecosystem: Environmental > Aquatic > Marine > Volcanic | place: Kolumbo...
ACTCGTACTTCTTCTCGGTCGCGTTGCCGGCGCCCTTCGTCGATCTCGTTTTCAGTTTTCTTGGCATGTCGGTCTCCCTGTTTTATGAGACTGCTGCCCGAACACGAAAAAACTTACACTCCCGCGAAGTGCGCAAACGCGGGCTCGAATACGCCGTCGCCGTCGCGTCCACGACCAAAGTGTGGAAGCTCGACTCGCTCGATCGTCGCATCGGCGGAAGGACGTTTTCGGTTCGCGACTACGCCGCCGAGCTCGCCAACCAGGGCGCGTTTCGCACGACCGACTGGCACGCAGCGAACCGAAGGTTGTCATCGCGGTTCGTCGCAAGGCGCGTCCTGCCGATTGCCGACGAAGGGCACCCGCGTGCCGAACGCGAGGTCGTTTGGCTTCTCGTCGAATGGGAAAAGAACGAAAAGGCACCGAACAAGTTTGCACTCATCACCGCGCCCGAGGACGTCACCAAGAAGGACCTCGTCTACGCCGTCAAGAGTCGATGGCGAACCGAACGGGTCTACCAGGACATGAAAGACCAACTCGGTCTCGACCATTTCGAAGGCAGACGCTTCCGAGGATGGCACCACCACGTCACCGTCGTCTTAGCCTGCTACGCCTTCGTCGCAGCCGAGCGTGCTCGGCATTTCCCCCCCTCAGTTCTCTACCAACAAGACATCGCAAACCGCTGCCAGACCCGAGCGCCACTTCTCCCATTCCTTCATCACCGTCCGGATCACCGTGGCGCGTGCGATTGCCAAAACCTGGCTACCGAGATGCCCAGCCTGTCATCGAGCAAGGCCGAGAGGCTCCCCGAAATGAGCAACGACGCCGAGTGCCTACGCACGGACCAGGAAAGCACATGCTGATCGAGCCCTTGGGGGCTTTGGAGGTAACACAGCAGTGCTAGCCAGCGCGGTTTCTGATCTAGGCCTTTTGCAGCAAGTAGCGGCGGCGCCCCCAACAGTTCTCTTTTGGGGAAGGGAGAGCCCAGGAACGTCTTCGAAGGAGGTAGGAGACGCCCTCGCGGGCATCTCAGAGAGACTCGGTGAGCAGAAGAATCACCGCACCGAACCCGACGTGATTCTGGACTTCGGCCGTGCCGGCGTCGTCTTTTTCGAGGCGAAACTCGGAAGCTCGAACGACAGCAAGGACAACGCCCAGCACCACTGGGACAAGTACGTTCTAGGAACCCCAGCATTTCGTGATGCCGAGATGGCGATTGGAACGCGCCTATACCAGCTCGCGAGGAACTGGCGTTTCGCCTACGAGCTCGCCGACGATCGCCCTTTTTGCCTTGCCAACCTCGTTGTCTCGAAGCAAGGAGAAGCTCTGGAGCCCTTCGCCAGAAGCCTGGCAACGACCGACGAACGTCAGTTTCGGGAGATCACCTGGGCTGAACTTGTCGCTGCTGGCGGTAGCACGCCGCCATGGTTGTTGGAGTATCTTCAGGGGCCGGGGATCTCGCTGAGCTCCTAGGATCGGCTCACCGGCAGGTCTGTCCCCAAGATCGCTGCGCACGGTGACGCGACTGGGCCGCAATGTGTGGAGGTGGAATCTGCGGCTGCGCTAGTGCTTGGTGACCGAAAACCAATGGAAGTGCGGTACTCGCTGTCGCCTACGGGTGTACGTCTCGAGCTGACGTCGCCTGGCAGGGGCCGACACCTGCGGATCTTGCTCCGCACCCAAGGGAGGCTCGCGGCCACGAGGCCAGCAGGCACGTACTGGAGCATGATACGGGGCCTTGGAGTTCCGAAGGACGCCTTTCGAGGGGCCGTTCGCTGGGCCTACGAGTCGATGTTCTCCTACGACGGCTTCAAGCCGCTTCCAATGGAGCGCCTCTGGGCCAAGGGCACCATGCAGCGCTTCTATGCCCTCATGAAAGAGCTCGCAACTCACGCCGTGAGCACATGCGATCCAGGAGCGCACGCCAATGCCATGCGCTTTCTGCCCCACCTCAGGTTTCGCCTCTATAGGGAACTCCACCGCGACCGCACTGGCCGGATCGGTCAAGTCGCGCATACACAACCAGGTGTTGTCATCTTCGCGCTCGGGCTCATGGAAGGGATCTGGGCTCTAGAGGACTCCAAGCAAGAACTGCGCGTTGCTGGTCGAAGAACACTCGACGGAATCATCGCTGGAGAGCCTCTTAAGCGACTACTGGACGAGGCTCTGGAGGCATGGGTCGCGGCCGTCGTAGCCATGCCGAAGGATCAACTACTGCCACGCGGTATCAAGCCCACCAGCACGATGTGGCTTCAATTCGCAGATGCTGGAACTTCCGAGCGCTTGCGCTTATTCAATCAAATGCGGCTGCTTGTGCGCCGAGCGGGTTCACAGGTGCCGGGCTCACTCTTGCTACTTCCGCCGCCGATAGCTTTTGCACCCGACGACATTCCATTGAAGGTGAGAGCGAACGCACGCTGGTATCGACTAATGAGAAGTAACGGAGCTCTGCTCGCGCCGCTGGCCGGCCTGGAGGCCGAGCAACACGCCCTGGGAATGTTCCTTTCGAAGCATGCCCCACGTTTGGGAAAATTCTCGCGCCGCCACCGGGCGCTCACGGCCACTTTTCTACACGAGTATGCCTGCCAAACGGGGCACCTCCCGACACGACGCTCGGCCCTCAAGCCATTTGTTCGAGTTGCTGGTGACTGGTACTTAGCACGCTTACAAGAACAGGAACTGCAAGACAACCCGATCGATGGGACGGACTCGCTGGCGAGTTGCCATGACGTTGCCGAAGACGTTGTGTTTCCAGTGCTTCCAGTGCGGCCGCATGATCGAGGGGGCTTCTCCATCGCCCCCATTCGAACTCCAGCCGAACTCAGGAGAGAGGGCGCCGAGTTGGCTCACTGCGTAAGTCAGTTCACTCGACAAGCAGCGACGGGCACTGCCCACTTCTACTCGGTCCGCGGTCCTGGAACCCGACTCACTCTGCAGGTGCGCCGTCGCGGAGAGAGCAACCTAGATCTCGTAGAGCTAAAGGGCTATCGCAATCGCCAACCGACGCCGACGGAGCTTCGGATGGCTAGAGATTGGATCAACGCTGCCGAGAGGGACCTGACCGACGAGGTGCCGTTCTAGTTGTTTCCTCATTCGACTCCAAAGCTACAAATGTCACGCCCTCGAGACTTCGATCTTCCACGAACAACAGGTGAAAACTGAGATCTACGTCGTCCGGTACGCTGGAAGCGCAGCTCTCACAGAGTTTATCCCCGTCGTGCAGCCCCTTTGCATCGTGTAAGCGCATCACAACGAAGAGCGACGAAAGCCCTGCTACGTTGCTGCACTGAGTACCGAGCCGGGCGCTTTCGATGTGAATCACAGGAGGGCTTGCGGCGAACGGAGTATCCGAGACGTCCCAGCCAATACAGCCCGGGGAGTGAACGTCTTCTAGGAGCTCGACGATAGTCTGCAGCGTCGCCCCGAACCTCGCCCAAAGGACTCGACATCCCGTGTCGTGGGCGAGTTGGTAGACGGTCGCTCGTTCTTCGGCGACGCAATCAAAGTCCGGTGCCGGGGTGGTACAGCCGACAAAGAACCATTCACAGCGGGGCCGCAGGCGATCAGCGAGCGCCCGCACGCTATCGAGTGAAGGAACGTCGCTGCAGGAGATGAACAAGGCCCCGAATGTCCAGTCACCAGTCTCTAGCGGGAAGCTCTCAAATGGTTGGCTAGGCCAACGCGATCCTAGTTCTTCAACCGCCTGGCGGCCCATTGCCACCATGAGGACGCCCTCCAGATCGCATGCACAAGTGACCATGCCGCTAGGCTAGGAAGCTGGAGAACCAGAGGTGCGCGTCGGAATCCGTAGGCACTCGCAGTACTGCTGGTGGCTCGCCACCGCCCTGCAACGTGACCTCGAGGTCACCTGAGGCCAAAGCTCTGGTTTCGACCGGCGAACGCCACTGGTCGATGGGAATTGCTTCGCCAGAGAAGTGAACAAACTGCTCTGCGCAACTCCGACAACCATGCGTCGCGTCACCGCCCATGCCGTGAACGAGGCATCCGCCGAGCATGACCTTTCCTGCCTCGGCGTCACTCGCGAGATCCTCGTCAGGAAGCCCGAAGACGATCGGCGCAAGGGGATGCTTGCAGGTTGGACACGCGAGATTCATGAAGACAGTTTGCCGGCGAAGTGCTTCGGATTGCGCTGCGGTTTCTACCCAGGCCGCGGAGCATGAAGTTGAGCAGCCTTCGAGGCGCACTGAGCGAGTTCGGAACGCCACTCGATGGGGTGAACGAGCTCTGCCTCTCCGCCGAACTTCAGCACCCACGGGATAACCTCCCACTTGGCACTGGTGCGAATCCGGTATCTGAGCCGGCCGTCTTCCAGCCGCTCCTTCGACTCGTTCGGATGGTACGTGCGCTCCTCGATACGCCACGCGAAGTCCTCTGAGAACAGGACCTCGACATCCTGCTCTTCGCCAGGATGTTCAAAGATTCCGAATGCTCTCTGGGCGATCGCCTTGACGTTGGGGAGCCGCCCCCCGAACCGCTCTCGCGAGACGGTCACGCTGACGATCCGGTGGATAGCCAGGGTGGTGAGGCCTTCCCGGTGAGGAACCCTGCAGAACAGGTAGAGAGCCCCATCGTGTTGCACGATGTGTAAGGGCTCTACCGAGACTGACTTTGGCGAGTCGTGCCACGGACTCTTGTAGGTCACGCGACAGACGCGACGCTGCGCTATGGCCGTGATCAGGTCGTCAATGTCTTGCCCGTGGTTCTCGTAGTTCACGTACCCGCGCAGGTGTGAGCGAAAAACCGCGGGAAGGCGATCGAGGCCACCGTTTCTCTGGGGCGCCAAGAATCCACGGATCTTCGCCGCTGTATCGAGCAGGTCCCGGTGAATCGCAGTACCCGCGAGGTTGCCGAGTGATTTGGCTGCGGCATGAAGCGCCAAGAGCTCCATCGAACCGACAGTGATGAAGTTCAGGGCGCGGATCCTCTGCGCTATCCTGTAGCGGCGCTTGACCTTGCCCGCTTCCTCTTCGACCAGGGCAAAGAGGCTGCCGATGGTTGCGAGATCTCTCTCGACGGTGGACTTGGAGCACCCCACCTGATCGGAGAGCTCTTTGACAGAAAAGGCCCGCCCTGCCTCTGATAGAAGGCGCAACAGAAGCCACTGGCGTAGCAGCTGGGCAGAGTCTTTTCGTCGAGACAACATTGAGGCGAGCTTTCATGTTCGCAGAGGGGGCTGACACCAAGAGGAATTCGCGTCGCACTCTGCGGCGATCGGTTGCGAACCTCAGACGACACGAAGAGCCCTAACCCCATGTCGTCATTCACGCACCTACATCTTCACACCGACCACAGTCTCACCGATAGCACCATCCGTTGCAGGGAACTCTTCCCGCGTCTTGTGGAGCTAGGGATGGAGGCTGCGGCCATCACCGATCACGGAACGCTCTCGGGTGTCGTTGAGTTCTACGAGCAGGCTCGAAAACATGGTGTGAAACCGATCTTGGGCTGCGAGGTCTACCTTGCGGCAAGCGGTAGCCACAAGGACCGCACCGATCGTCGCTGCTATCACCTGGTTCTTCTAGCCAAGAACATGAGCGGATACCAGAACCTCATGCGCCTCAGCACCATCAGCTACCGTGAGGGCTTCTACTACTTCCCGCGCATCGATCGAGCACTTCTGGCGACCCATTCAGATGGCTTGATTGGCCTCTCGGCGTGCCTCGGCGGCGAGATTGCTCAGACCTTTCTGAAACATGGGGGTGAGGCAGCCAGGGCCGTCGCGCTCGATTACAAGCGAATCTTCGCTCCGGGCGACTTCTACCTCGAGCTTGTCGCCAACGATCTTTCAGAGCAGCACGAGGTCAACGCGGCGCTCAAACAGATGAGTCGCGATCTGGAGATCCCGCTTGTCGCCACCAACGACTGCCACTATCTGCGCCAAGACGAAGCCGAAGTACACGAGGCCTTCATGTGTATTCAACTTGGGCGCACCAAGGACGATGGCACCCGCTTACGAGAACGGGGCTCCTCGTACTACGTCAAGAGCCCTGGGGAGATGGAGGCGGCATTCGAGGACGTGCCCGAGGCGATCGCAAATACCATGCGGATAGCACATGCCTGCAACGTTGAGCTGCCCCTCGATGGCCTCATCGAGCCGAGCTTTCCCTTGCCTGCGGGCGTTTCTGCAACAGACTATTTGCGAGACGCGGCCCGCGAGGGACTCAAGAAGCGCCTGGCGAAGGCCGCCAAGCGCGACTTTTCGCTCGACGAGGCTCTATACCGTGCTCGGCTCGAGCGCGAACTTGACGTGATCGACCAGCGCCGTGGGTCCAACTACTATCTCGTCGTTGCGGACTTCGTCCGATGGGCCAAGAAGCAAGGCATTGCCGTTGGTCCCGGGCGCGGTTCCTCAGCGGGTTCTCTGGTCGCCTACACGACCGGAATCACTGACATTGACCCGATTGTGTTCGGGCTCTCGTTTGAACGCTTCCTCAATCCCGAACGAGAGTCGTTTCCAGACTTCGACATCGACGTTGAACCAAACGAGCGTGAGGCTGTCTTCGCCTATCTGGCCGACAAGTACGGAGCGGCAAACGTGGCCCACGTGGCGACCTTCCACGAGCTTCGACCCGCTGGGGTGATCCGCGACTTGGGGAGAGTCCTCGACATGCCGTATGCCGACGTCGATGAGATCGCCCAGACCGTTTCGAGGTGGTCGTATCGGAGAGGCCGTTCAATAGCCAAGACTGTCCAGAACGACCCAGAGCTGCAGGATCTGTACACGGAGGATGAGAGCATTCGCAGCATGCTGAAGCTGGCCGACAAGTTGTTGGGGCTACGGCGCCACCAGGGTATCTTTGCCAGTGGAGTCATCATCGCGCCGGAGCCGGTGTGGTCCTACGCGCCGTGTTTCAGCGGCCCAGATGGAGAGCTCGTAGTTCAGTTCGACTACCGCGACAGCGAAACGGCCGGGCTCGTCCGCTTCGACGTGCTGGGACTTCGCTGCCTCGAAGAACTGCGCCGTGCCACTGAGCTCGTGAATAGCAGCTACACCGCCGAAGACTGCGAGCTGGACCTTGCCACGATTCCGCTAGATGACGCTCGCGTCTACCAAATGATCTCCCGTGGGGATACGAGCGGCGTCTTCCAGCTGGAGTCGTCCGGGATAAGGGAGATTCTCCGCAAGCTCAAGCCGGACGGCTTTGAGGACCTAGCAGCGGCGATTGCCCTGTACCGACCAGGGCCTCTGGAAGGAGGAATGGTCGACGAGTTCATCCTTCGCAAGCATGGGCGTAAAGCAACTGAATACGCTCACCCGACTTTCGAACCTGTTCTGCGAAATACATACGGAGTCATCGTCTACCAAGAGCAGTTGATGGAGGCCGCGGCTGCATTTGCGGGCTACACACTCGGAAAAGCCGACCTGCTCCGTCGCGCTATGGGCAAGAAGAAGGCACGGGTGATGAAGGAGCAGAAGGCGCGCTTTGTCCCTGCAGCCGCGTCGGTAATCGGCGCAGATGAGAGTAGTGCTGCTGAGGTGTTCGAGCTGTTGGCTTTCTTCGCCGGCTACACCTTCAATCGAGCACACGCGATCGCCTATGGCCTTCTGACCTACCAATGCGCCTACCTGCGGTGCCACTACCCCACTGAGTTCATGGCGGCGCGCATCGGAGGTTCTCAGGAGTCGCTCCAGGACGTATGGCGCGAGGCAAAACGCGAAGGCATTGAGGTCTTAGGGCCGGACATCAATACCTCGAGCGCCGAGGCCCTCGTCGAACGCAAACGTGAGGGTGCCCATGTTCGACTGGGGCTATCAGTTGTGAGTGGCGTCAGCGCCTCTACGGTGAAAGCGATCATCGGCGCCAGGGAGAATCAAGGTGCGTACAAATCACTGGCCGACTTCTGCGAGCGTGCGGATCTCGTCTCCCCCAAGGTGGACGAGCTACAGGCGTTGGCGGAAGCGGGTGTCTTCGATGGACTGACGGACGGCGCAGACGGACGGTCCAAGGCTGCCCAGTGGCTCACGAGCGCGAAGACCCGGCAGAGCGCCGCGAAAAAGGACGGGAAAAGGGGGCAGATGGGCCTTGCCGGCTTTGAAGGCCAGGTGGTGCCTGATGTTCCTCGCTGGCCGGCGCAGGCGAGAAAAGCGCTCGAAAGAGCGGTGCTGGGCGTCTACATCTCGGGGCACCCTTTGGAGGACTATCGCGAGGTCGTCTCTAGACATGCCGATACGACGATTGGTGAGCTCCTGGCTGGCGAGCGTGAACCGCGCCCGGCGTGCATCGCCGGTCTTGTCGTCGGGTATCGAGAACGGCCAACTCGAGATGGATCCAGGCGGCTGGCCTTCTTTGAACTTGAGGACGACACCGGGGCGCTCGAGGTGATCGTCTTTCCCCAGGCCTTTGAGCACCTACAGGACATGCTCTGTGATGGGGCCTTGATTCTCTGTCGCGGCACGGTTTCGGACGAGGGAGAAGGCGACGAGCTTGAGCTCCGGCTTTTCCTAGAGGAAGCGATCCCCCTTCCACCACTGAAGAAAAATCAGACCGAGGAACCGGACATCTAATCGGCCTCGGTCAACAGCTCCCAGAAGCTGATGCCGAGGGCCTCGGCGACCCTGTGGAGCGTCCGAATGGTCGCATTCACCTCACCGGATTCAAGGCGCTGCCATCGCTTGTAGTCGATCCCGCACTCCGCAGCCGCCTCCTCCTGGGTCAGCTCTGCAGCGAGGCGAGCAGCTCGGATTCTCTTCCCGAGCTGCCTCTGAACGCTTCCGAATGTGGGGACTCTCGCCACGAAAGACGAGGGTCCAGCGGTTCACGAAGAACGACCACCGTACTATAGTACGGTGCATGTACTGGCGAATTCGGGTGATGGTGGTGGCTCTTGTGGTTGTGGCGGGGTGCAAGGGCGAGCCAAAGGAAGCGGAGCCAAAGGAACCCGAGAAGGTACCGACTTGCGACGAACTCGCCCAGCATTGGGTCGACACAGGGCTGGCAAAGACAGGTTTGGACGATCCTCGGGAGCGTCGCCCCTTCGAAGAGAAGGGGCTCAAATCGATAAAACAGGGCCAGCTATCGAAGTGTAGTGAGTGGAGCGATGATGCCAAACGGTGCTTTGGCAAAGCGGGAAACCCACAGGAGTTTCATCATTGCAGTAACCGAGGCGATCTGGAAGCCGTGCGGGCCATCTCGAAGGCTACAGCCGCCAACCTCGACGAGGTTGATCAGGTGTTTGCCGGAGTTACGAAAGCACTTGTCGCCTACCATCAGAAGAATCCATCAGCGGCGCCTGTGGACGTATCAACTAGCACTCCGTTCGACTTGGACAACCCGGACTTCACGACTGGGTGCTGCCGAGGATGCATGCCGACGGACAAGGCTTATGGTGACTGGGATGTCATCGGCTTCAGGCCCGAAGGCAAGCACTTTGTCAATTACATGATTCGCGGCACGAAGAAGGGAGACGTCATCAAATACAACTTGGTCGGCTTCGGCAACGTAGACTGCGACGACAAGCAGTCTCAGTTCTCAATGCTCATCTGCATCAAGTCCGGCAAGCTGGAGGAGTGTTCTGAAGTCATTGAGGGCTTGTTCAAGACTTTCGCCTACCGCCAGCTCAGGGTCTCGGACCCCGCCGAGTAGGCTGACGGCGCCACTCCACTCAGAGTCGCCGACCGCGAAAGCATGACCTCTTTCGGGGATAAGCACTGAAACAGCCAAGGAGGTTTCAGTGCAGAAAGACAGAATTAAGCTACTTGTCGTTGAAGATGAGCCGACACGCATGGCGGCCATCAAGGAATGGGCGCGCCGGGCAGCGGGGGATGTCCACGTTGTTTGGGCGAGCTCGGCCGGGTTAGCGATCGGGATTTTGCGGAGAGAGCGAGGCCGAGGGTTCGACGGCGTTCTCGTGGATCACGATCTGACGCAAGCGAACCGGACCAGCGTTGACGATCTGCTTTCAGGCAAGGATGTCGCCAACGCCATGGCGGAGCATTTGGACAGAGACATCCCGGTGTTCGTGCATAGCGGCAACCGATTGGAGGCGCCGCGACTCGCTGCCCAGCTGATGAGCGCGGGCTTCGGGGTGACATACATCCCGTTCGAGGTAATGACCTACGGCGACCTCGAGACCTGGCTCGAGGAAGTCCGCGAGGCAGCCGACGAGGTGACGCTGTATCGAAGGTGGCAGGCTCGGAAGCGACGCACTCCTCTGCGAGTGCCACGGGAATTCAACTAGGCGGGTTCGAGGTGGCCGGGCCCCGCGGGGCTCGGCGCCTCTTGTACTCAGCAGTGCTTCTCTTTAGCCCCTGTCTTTGTACAGACCGTGTACATACATCCTGCGGTGGTGATTGCTTGGACCACGAACTCGGGTCTCCCCACGAAGGTTCCAGCGACGTACTCTGGACACATGTACGAGGGGTTCATCGACAAGAAAGCTGCGGCGAAGCAGCTGAATGTTTCTGCTCGTACTGTCTACGAACTTCTCAACAGTGTTAGCCGCCGCGTAGGATGCCCTCAAAGGGCAGCATCGCGTTGACGCTCGCTGCACACAACCGGGGGTAGCGAGGGCCGGGTCGGGATCGCCGGGCATGAGCGCGCCGCCGTCGTCGGG
>Ga0114931_10011294_pt1 | contig 10572 bp, 7 predicted proteins | sample 2SBtaG_FD_89579 | JGI IMG/M metagenome (GOLD analysis project Ga0114931, IMG submission 89579) | Deep subsurface microbial communities from Kolumbo volcano to uncover new lineages of life (NeLLi) - 2SBTROV14_V59a metaG | ecosystem: Environmental > Aquatic > Marine > Volcanic | place: Kolumbo...
ATCATCATGCCGACCGATCTGGCGACCGTGCCCACACGTTGCCCCATCAACTAGACGAGCGCTCGTAACAGAGGCTCATGACACAGAGACCCGCGGGCTTCCGCTCGCGGGTTTTCTCTTTGTAAACACGGTGTAATCAAGTGCTTTTGCACCATGGCTCGGCCGCCTTGCGGCGCCGCAAAGCTTATGGGTATCATGCGCCGTCGCGGCGGTGGTGCTGTCGATTGTGAAGTGCAAGGAGTGTGGATGATGCGTTCATATCTGGGTCTGAGTGTAGTGTTGAGCTTTTGTTTGATGTTGGGGCTTGGCTGCGGCGGCAGTGGCGGCAGTAACGGTGGTGCCGGCGGTACTGCTGGGACCGGTGGGTCCGGCGGCAGTGGCGCCACGGGTGGCAGTGGTGGCACAGGCGGCGCAGGCGGAGCCCCGGCTCCGATCGAAAAGGACTTCTCTCTGGGGTGCTCCAATAGCTCACCGATCGGCGCGCAATCGATCTTGCCGGCCAAGCTGAACGTCGCCCCGAGCGCCATCTCGGCAGGTGCAGACTTCGACGCTGCCCTTTCTGGCACGGCAACGTTCCCCGAATCCTTCCTCGACGCTGCACAGGACCTGGCTCCAGGAGGACTACGGCAGGCCGAGTTGCTCGAGGCGCAGTACATCGTCCAAGTGCGCTCGGGCGCGACAGGCGGCGACGCAACGCTCGGCGTGGATCTCTCGATGCTCACGCCTGGCGAGGTGCGCTTCTGCAACTACCCGCCCGACCAGGAATGCGCCGCGGACAGCGAGTGCACAGGCGGGACGTGCAATGCTGCGACGATCGTAGTGGACCTTCCGACCAGCGACGACTGCGCCCCGGGCGGCGTCTGTGACATGCTCGGTAAGGCCACTGATCCGACAACATCACAGTGCGGACAGAACGGCTTCTGCATCACGGGCGGCCTCGACCTGCCGCTGCTCGAGGTCACCCAGACCTACACGGCGGACGCTTCTGGAGACGTGCTGTTCGGCTTTGCCGATCAGGGGCTCACGAACAACACGTTCGACGCCGGGACAGGCTACTACACGATCCCCAAGCCCGTCGCGACGGAACCAATCGAACAGGGGCTCAAGGTCAAGGCCCTGCTCGTGGTGGGGATCGAATGCGTCATGGGAACCGACCAAGGCGAAGATCCCGACAATGCGGACAACACCCTCGTCGGGGTTACACCGGACTCGGACCTGATCTCCTTCCCCATCGCACCGTAGCAAGCGGCTCGAGCCGCCACGTTGCAAAACCCGCGAGCTTCGGTTCGCGGGTTTTGCCGTTAACCCAGGTTGGCCGTTAACGGACCTCCTATGTGGGCATTGGTATGACAGCTCACGACTCCACCGACTCGCGGGGTCCTCGCTGGCAATTTAAGCGCGCATTCATGCTGCGAATCGGGTAAAAAGGACTTCCACTGATGCCCGTTGTTCGAACCACAGGTTGCGGCCCATTCTTGTGTGCAATGCTCCTGTTGGGTTTGGTGGGCTGCCGCCCGGCGCCTTCTCAGTGCCCGCAGGCCAAGCTCGCCGATCCCGAGGAGATCCCCTCGGGCTCCAGTGAAACCAAGCTGTTCGTCGAGCTGCATAACCCAAGCCCGGACAACGGGCTCGAGGTGACCACGGAGATTACGGCGGAAAGCGGTACCGTCGAGGACCCGTTCGCGCGGGAAACGACGTATTCGTGCGCGCATGACGTCTCAGGTCCGGTGCAACTCTGCGTCAAGGCGACCTACTCGGAAGGTGAAAGCGAAAGCGTGTCCGAGGGCAACCTCACGCAAGCGGACTCGAGCTTCACCGCGCAAAGCGAAGAGCCCGGCGTCGGCGCCTCCTCTCAGTACCTTCGCGCGCCAACTGTGTACTTGATCGAACCGTTGGACTGCTCGGAGAAGCAGTGCACGACCATCGAGTGTCCCGAGCAAAAGAACGTGTGTCCCGTCGTGTCTAGTCTAACGGTCGAGCCCGCGGTCGTGCTTGACGGAGGAACGGCGACCATCAATGTCGACGCAGAAGACCCCGACGACAATCCCCAAGCGCTGGTCACCACCCTCACGGCAAGTCACGGCTCGATCGCCGATCCGCACGCTCGTCAGACGACCTATACGTGCGACCCCATGGTCGGCGGCGTGATCGAGATTTGCGTCGTCGCCAGTGACGGTGAGTCGAGCTGCGATGCCGAGGTCTGCACGACCGTTCGATGCCCTGGAGAGCCGCTCGGCAACACCTGTCCGATCGTCGAGGACTTCACGGCAGATCCTAACCCGATCGCCCCTGGCAACGACACGACCACCGTCCGCGTCGACGCGATCGATCCGGACGACTTTCCCGATCCTCTGCAGACAACGCTGAGCTCTAAGGGGGAGGGAGCCTTCGAAGACCGCTCTGCCAGCGAGACGACCTTTCGCTGCGGGGGGCCGGGTCCTGTCGAAATCTGCGTGGTAGCGAGTGATGGCGACCCAGCCTGTGACACGGAGCCACGCTGCATCACGGTCCAATGCCCGAGCGATGTTCGGCTCAACCTTTGCCCGCAGCTGTTCGTCATCAATGGCGTTCCCCGAGAGATTCCACTGGGCGAAACCAGCACGCGAATCGAGACGCGCGGCCAGGACACCGACGGCCTGCCGCTGCCATTGGTGCTCACCTTGAACTCGCTCTGGGGCAGCTTTGAGAACACGGTCAACATCCAAGAACCGAACAATGTCATTGCCCAGAACGCAACGTACGTTTGTAGCCAACCCGGCGAGGTCGAGATTTGTGTCGACGCCACAGACGGCGCATGCGTGAAAACGCTATGCGACGTCGTCGTGTGCCCTGCGGACATCCCGACTCCTTAGCGGCCTCCATATGACGACAACCAAGCTTGCGCTTAGTTCGGTCCTGCTGATCGCGCTGCTCCCCGCCTGCAGCCGGCCGGCCGGGCCCGAGGCGGGTTCCGATGCCGTTCCCGAGGTTGCTGCGAACAGCCCGATGAGCCCTAACGTTGTGCTGATCACGGTAGACACACTGCGCGCCGATCACCTTGGTTGCTATGGCTTCGAGGGGGCGCGGACTCCCAACATCAACAAGCTATCGAGGGAGGGGATTCGCGTGGCGCACGCGGTGGCTTCTGCTCCGATCACCATGCCCTCCCATACCTCGATTATGACCGGATTGGACCCGCCCGCACATGGCGTTCGAGACAATGGCGCCTATCCCGTGCCGGCGGAGATCGACACCCTCGCCGAGCGCCTCCAGCGGGCTGGCTACCAAACGCAGGCGTTCGTGTCCGCGGAGGTTTTGCACAGCCGATACGGGCTCAATCAGGGGTTCGAGGGATACGATGACAACTTGTGGAGCGAGGGAGCGCCGACGGAGTTCAAGCGCCCGGAGCGTTCTGCTCGAGAGACCATGGTTCGCGTTCTGCAATGGCTGGACCAGCGTCCCGCATCGGCCAGACCGTTTTTCTTGTGGGTCCACCTTTTCGATCCGCATCAGCCTTACAACCCGCCACCCTCTGAAGCACGGCGCGCACCGACACTTTATGACGGTGAGATCGCGTTCGTCGACCAACAGATCGGACGGCTCGTCGGAGCCCTCGAGAAGAAGCATGTGCTCGATGAGACCGTCCTCGTCTTCACCGCCGACCACGGTGAGAGCCTCGGCGAGCACGGCGAGGACACCCACGCGGTCTTCATCTACGAGTCGACGGTCCACGTCCCGTTGATCTTTCGGTACCCGCCGAAGCTATCCGCAGGCAAGGTCTACACGCAATCCGTGCGAAGCGTGGATTTGATGCCTACGATTCTGGGGCTAGCCGATCAGGCGCCCGTTAAAGTGCAGGGCAGCGACCTCAGCAAGGCCCTTGCGAGCGCCAACCCGCTGCCGGCGCTTCCCCAATATTCTGAGTCACTGTACCCTGAGCTGGCGTTCGGGATGGCTCCGCTTCAAGGCCTCAGGCTGGGTGACTGGACATACATCCGCGCTCCCCGCCCGGAGCTATACGATCGCGCGACGGACCCTGCGGAAGCCCATAACCTGCTCGACGCTGCCAAGGATGCGCCCGGCAGTGCGGAAGCGAGGCGAAAAGCCGCCGAGCTCGACCGATTGTTGACCAAGTACCTGGAAGGAAGCCGCAACTTCGGTTTCGTGGCCAAGGCGAAACCGCTCGACAATGAGACCGTCAAAATGCTTCAGGCGCTGGGCTACGTGGGACACACCGCTGCCCCGGATGCGATGCGCGGAATGGACCCCAAAGATGGCGTGCCGATCTATCGAGACGTGAGCGAGGCCTTTCGCTTGGCGCGCGACGGGGACTGCCCCGCCGCGGTCAAGCTGCTCACCCCGCTGCTGAAACGGCTTCCCAACCTCGTACAGGCAAGAAACCGAATCGCAAAGTGTGAGCTCACGATGGGCAATCCCAAGGCCGCGAAACGGCAGTACGTGAAGTCCCTCGCATACGACCCCGACCAAGAAGGGGTATTGCTCCAACTCGGTCGAATGCAGTTGGCAGAGCGAGACCGGGAGGGTGCGCGCGCCAGGTTCCTCCGCGCACTCGATGTCATTCCAGGCTCCGTCGACGCCATGGTCTTGCTTGGGTACCTGGACTTCACCGGCGGTGAGCCGGAGAAAGCCACGCGCTGGTACCGCAAGGCCATCGAGGCGGATCCGGCCCGTCCGATCGCGTACCTGTTTCTGGGGGAGCTCTACTTCGGTCAAGGCAATTTTGCGGAGGCCAAACGCTGGTATGAGCAAGCTCGGAAGATTTCGCCGACGAGCTTTTCCGCATCGCTTCAAGCTGGGCTTTGCACGCTGGCGCTGGGCGAGCCGAAAGCCGCCGAGCCCTATTTTCTAGAGGCCAATCGGATAGACCCGAGCCAGTGGCAGCCCTTGTACAACCTCGCATGTGCGCGGGCTCAGCAAGGCGACGCGACTTCTGCACTGAGTTACCTCGGCAAGACCATCGATGCGGGTTTCTCCGATGGCGGGCGATTGCAGCACGACTCATGCTTCAGCGCGCTCGAGAGCGATCCGCGGTTCCGGAAACTAGCGCAGCGGCTGGCAGCCCAGACACCCCGGCCCGGCCCTAAACCGTAAGTGCGCGGCCCATGGTGACCGTGCCGAGCTGCGTGGTCGCTTTGGAGTCCCGCCAAGCCGGCGCTCCGGCGATCCACACGTCGGTGACGACGCCGTCTGAGCGGTTGAGCATCTGCTCGGCGGCCAGCGCTTCGCGATATCCGAAGACTGTGTGTGCGTCCGAATCGTACCTGCGCAGCGCTTCCGGGTCGATCAAGACGAGGTCGGCTTGGCGCCCGGGTTCGATGGTGCCGACGGTTTGTGCGACGCCCCAGAACTCGGCGGGGACGGAGGTCAAGCGACGGACGTGAGACGCAACGTCTTGCAGCGAACGCCGCTGCGCGATTTGAAGGCCGCGCAGGTTCGAGTCGTAGTAGGCCATGTTGGTGAGGTGCGCCCCCGAGTCGCTGAATCCGGGGAGCGTCTGGGGGTCGAAAAGGACGCGCGCCATGCGCTCCTCATCGTCGTTGGCGGCAAGCACATACCAGCGCAGGTCCGTGTCGAAGTGGCGGAGCAGATGCAAGACGAAGTCGCAGTCGTCGCCCACCGGGTTTGGAAAGCTTGCGAACACCTCGGCCTCGGCCTCGTTGCGCGGGCCAAGACCTATTCGACGGGCACGCCCTTTTTCGCTCGGCCGCGCCTGCCAATCGAGCAAGCGCTCGTAGATGTCCTGAAGGGTTTCGCCCTCCCACACTGGCAGCGGGCGATCCGTCATCACCATGTCTTTGAGGTCGCGGCTGAAGCTCTCGTCCATCATGCGGAGCCAGCGCTTGATGCGCGCGAGGGAAAAGCCCCGTTTGTCGCGGTACCACATCCGCCGAAAGCGCGCGCAGTACGCGGGATCGTTCAGTAGTGCCAGCCGCCCTTGTCGATCGTCCAGATCCAGGGCGTTGAGCTCGCGCAAGACCGGAATCTCCTCGGCCAGCGGCGTGATCGCGCCATCGGCGTAAACCCGAAAGGGCGCCGCCAGGGCTTGCAACCTGAACTGCCCTTTGACCAGGGGCGAGTTGATGAGGCGGGTGAGCACCATGCCGAGGCGAGCGAGGAAGCGGTTGGTCACCACGTCGAGGGCGGCCACCGCCGTGAGCTTGAGCGGCTTGCCAAAAAAGCGTCCGCTGCTGAGCATGAACCAGCGAATGACGTTGTAGGGCTTGTCTTTGTCGGGCGTCGCCTGCCAGACGCGGCCGTAGAGGCGAACCACGTTCGTGAGGCGCTTGACCTCGCCGTAGGAGGCGTAGTCGGCGGGAATGCGCTTCTTGCGGTGCGGGTCGTTCGACAAGTAATGGAACGGCAACGAATCCGTCGAAAAGCCCGCATAGCCGTCCTTCATCGCTTGCTCGAGGATGGCTTCCATCTTTCGGAGCTCTTCGGCGCTGGGGTCTTCGGTGATGGCTCGCTCGAGTCCCATCACTTCGATACGGAGCATCGAATGCGGGATCATCGGCACGATGTTGGCACCCAGCGGTATCTGCGCGAAATGCTCGAGATAGGCCTTGGGGTTATCCCAAGTGATTTGATCGACGACTCGTGAGAGCACGCTCTTCGGGATGTTCTCGACGCGGGCGAAGCAGGACACTACGGGGTCGTGCCCGCTCTCGTTTTGGCGGCCGAAAGGGACCCCGATCGAGCAGTTGGCCACAACTGCGGTGGTCGTGCCGTGTCGCACCACCTCGCTGAGCCCCGGATCGAGCTCGACCTCGAGGTCGAGATGCGTGTGAATGTCCCAAAGCCCGGGCATCAGCCAGCGCCCCTTCGCGTCGACGACTTCGGTCGCCCCGGAAGCGTCGAGGTCCGGCCCGACTTCAGCGACTTGGCCGTTTTCAATTGCTACATCGTGCTGAACCGGAGCTTCGGAGCGGCCGTCGAAGAGCAACGCATGTTGGATGAGCGTGTCCCAGGGCATCAGGGATTAGACTTAGCCTGCCCTGCAGGGGACACGCAACTCCCGCCGAAACACTGTGGAGCTTCGTCACCGAGAACGCGACCTGAGGCAGTGACCGCCATGGTGAAGTCGCCGACGAGCGTGGCACGGGAGCTCTGTTTTGCTATTACTGTGAACAGATGGAGCGCACCCACACACGCATGGTGTTGGCGATCACCGTCGTGGGGATGGCCATCCTCGTAGCGGTCGGGTTCGCCGTGTCCAGGGATGCCGACACAGAGAAATCATGGAAACCCGAGGTCGAGGGATTTCTCGCGGTTGCCACCCCTTGTTGTACCAGGGCGTCGCTTTGGGACGACCTCGATACGGTGACTGCGGACGGGCAACGTGCGCGTCCAGCCTCCGCAGCAGAAGCCGCCCAATGGCTGAGTGAGTGGCCCTACCGTAGTCGGGACGAGCACGGTACCGCTGACGAGGAGCAGCTCCGTATTGCTGCCCAGAGCAGGGAGGTCAGGTGCACCGGCCCCCCTAGCGGCCCGGAGGTTCCACAAAGGGGCGACGACGAGGAGACACTGAAGGCGCTTTACTTCAGGCGCGAATGTACATACGCGAAGTGGAGAGTCTGGACTCCGGGAACCGCGGAAAGCCACCCGAACGAGCGCCACACGGTCTGGGTGGACGAAGCCGGCTTGTTTCGCGCGCGCGTTGACTACTGGAAGTAGAAGAACAAAAACAAAGACCTCATGGGGGCACGCAACACGCTCAACAATATACTCGTTGCAAGCCCTTATGACCCACACCGCAACAAGCCGAGGGCTTGCGTGCCGCCCGGGCTAGGTCGTTTCGGCGACGCGCGTGCGGAGGGCGCGGACCGTTTTGCCGGCTGCTTTTTCGTTTTCGCGGCTGAATACCGAAGATGGCAGAGGCATGTTGGGGTCGACGTAAATCTTGAAGTCGACCTCGGTGCGCGCGCCGCCGTCGACCGGGGTCAAACGCCAGCTAGCGTTGAATGCATCCATGTTGCCTTGGAGCAGCCGGGCCTCGATGACTCGTGTGCTGCCGTCCGCCGCGCCCTCCGAAAACTTGAGCTGCCCCCAAAGCGTGAAGGTCCCCGAGGCCACGGTGACCTCCATGTAGACCATGGCCCGGTTGCCGCGCTGGGCGAGCACCTTCGACTTGGTGAAGTTCGGCATGAAGCGCACGTAGTTGCCGTAGTCGACCACGACGGGAAGAACCTCTTCGATCGGCTTGTCGATCACGGCGACCGCATGCCCCCAGGAGATGTCGGAGCCTGCCTTGACGATCCGCGTGGTCAGGACCTCCGGTTCGCTCGAAGCGTGGACCGGGCTCGTGGCGAAAAGCAGCACGACGGCCAATAGCGCGAGGGAAGTTATCTGATGCATGCGCGAAGTTTGCCTAGGGTCGCCGTAAGAATCCATTTCGTGCCTCCGTTTGGGCAGCGCCGAATGCACGGCGCGTGCCATCCCCGGGTCTGCAGAGGCCAAAGGCGATTGTAATCGAGTGATTAGACTCATTACGCTAGGACCGCATGAAGCCTGGAACCGGGCAAATATGTCCGACCGACCACTGCACTGGCAACCCGGCTAGCTACTCGCCGGGGAGCTACTGAACGGACAGCGAGACTAGACACTCATCGGGGGTGCCGCCACTGCCACCCGTACCACCGGTGCTGCCACCCGTGCCGCCCGTGCCGCCCGTACCGCCGCTGCCGCCCGTACCGCCGCTGCCGCCCGTGCCGCCGCTGCCGCCCGTGCCGCCGCTGCCAGCACTTCCGCCGCTGCCGCCCGCGCCGCCGCTGCCGCCAGCACCACCGCTGCCGCCAGCACCAGCACTGCCGCCCGTGCCGCCGCTGCCGCCCGCGCCGCCACTGCCGCCCGCGCCGCCGCTGCCGCCCGCGCCGCCGCTGCCGCCAGCACCACCGCTGCCGCCCGTGCCGCCGCTGCCGCCCGCGCCGCCGCTGCCGCCCGTGCCGCCCGCGCCATCATCGGTGACGCAGGTAACCGGAACGATCCAGCCATCGGTGCAATACGCGAAGTTGTCATCGGAGATTTCGACCGTGATCTCTTCTTGGGCGGCATCGCCGCAATTGAAGATCGTCTGCGCTGCCGCCGAGTCGTCAAACGAACCGCTGCCGTTCGTCGACCAGCGATACGAGACCTCGTCGCCCTCTTCGTCACTGGCCGCCGCCCGGACGTCAAGCGCAAAACCACTTGCGACCTGAAGCGGCGCTACGATGACTTTTTCGAGCTCCGCACAGATGTTGAGCTTGCCGTTGACCCGGACCCCACCGAACTGTGGGGAAGCCTTGCAGTGGAGCACGACGTGGACCTCGGTGCTCACACCGGTCGTTACGGCGAAGGTCGAGGACCCGCGGCAGGTGAGCGTGCCGTCCACGGAAGTCGCGACCATCGTCACCGTATAGCCATCTCCCTCGGGGAGGCCGAAGGTCTCGACCGAAGCGGTCGCTCCAGGCGCGCTCGTGTTGATGGTGCCGCCCATGGGGTCCATGCCGTCACGGCTGATCTGGTAGTCCACCGTATTGATCACGGTACCGTCATCCACCTCGAGGTTGATGCTCAAGGCGGTTAGACATGGATCGACGCTGTCGCTGGTGCTGCTGCCGCAACCGGCAACGGTGAAGGCAAGAACCAGGGAGCAAGCAACCGCTTGTAGGGAGCGCGAATTCGTCATTATTTTCCTCGGTACATGCGCCGGCAGAAGGGATCGGGACCGCCGGACTGTCCGCGTGTGCAGAAGAGCTAGTCTACCCCCGAAACGGGTGTCCTCGTCAATGGGGATCTCAGACATAGTGCGAGAATTGTTGAGAGAAAAGCATTCAGCACCCACGATTTGTAAGCCTGGTCACAAGCGAGGAAACGCCGCGGCACCCGAGCCACCGGGAGGGGCGCTGCGTTCGCAGGCCCGCAGTGCTATGAGGGGCCCTCTCAGCGATGAATACCGCACCTTTGGAAGGGATGCGCTGCCTCGTCACAGGCGGCGCAGGGTTTCTTGGACGGCATCTCGTGGCCGCGCTGCGAGCGAAGGAATGCCCGGTACACGTGCTCGACACGGCGCCCTGCCCGAAACCCGAGAAGGGGGTGCGCTGGTTCCAAGGCGATGTGCGCAGCCGAGCTGACGTGCTGGCGGCGTGCGAAGGCGTCGAGACGGTGTTTCACACGGCAGCGGTGATCGACGCGCTCACGCACACGCGGCGATCGGTAGCCAAAACCATCGAATCGATCAACGTCGGCGGGACACGAAACGTGCTCCGCATCGCACAAGAGCGCGGCGTTCGGCGTCTCGTCCACACCAGCTCGATCGTGGCGTCGTTTTGTATGAGCGCGGCCGGTGGGGATGAGTCGGCTCCTTACAGTACGTCTAGTGACCTTTACACGCGGACCAAGATCGCCGGAGAGCGTGCCGTGCTCGATGCAAACGGAATAAATGGGCTCCTGACCTGCGCGATCCGACCCGGTGGAATCTATGGACCGGGTGAGCGTCTGACCTACGGCCGGCTTATTCGCGCGCTCAAAATGGGCGTGCCACTGGTCGTTTTCGGTGACGGCCGCGCGCGGCTCGACTACGTCTACATCGACAAC
>Ga0114931_10011295_pt1 | contig 10571 bp, 6 predicted proteins | sample 2SBtaG_FD_89579 | JGI IMG/M metagenome (GOLD analysis project Ga0114931, IMG submission 89579) | Deep subsurface microbial communities from Kolumbo volcano to uncover new lineages of life (NeLLi) - 2SBTROV14_V59a metaG | ecosystem: Environmental > Aquatic > Marine > Volcanic | place: Kolumbo...
ATTGCATTTTGCTCACCGACTTTTGGGTATTTTAAATTGAAAACTTTATTGTAAGTATACATTTCATCTATCAAATGAAATTCTTTTACTCTTGTTTGATTAATCTGCCAATAAGCAATTTTTTTGCTGTCCGGTGACCAACGCCAAGCATCAGCCAAACCAAATTCTTCTTCGTAAACCCAATCAAATTCACCATTAAGAATATTATTTGTTCCTCCTGTTGTGATAGCTCTTTCATTTCCTGTTGATAGATTAACAATATAAATATTGTGGTCTCTTACAAAGCCCACATATTTTCCGTCGGGGGAAAGTTTTACATTCCGCAAGTGTTTATTGTTATTTGATAAAGCGGTGATTTTTTTTGTTTTAACATTCAGTAGATAAAAAGGAGCTTGTGTAGAATGACGCCAAATTGATTTTATGGGTCCTTCAATCAGCAAATATTTTCCGTCCTTCGTCCATTTATAAGTACTCATTTTAATTCTTTTTGAATTGTAAATAAGTTCGCTTCCTTTTATCAGTATTATATTTTTCCCCGTTATAACATCGTGTTTATAAATATCTAAAAAACCGTTTTCAGAATTTCTTTTTGTAAACGTGAAGGCTTTACTGTCCGGCTGCCATTGAATATTTCTAACTGGAGTAGTGCTTAATTTCCGAGTTGCGAAAATTTCATTAAGCGTTAATGGTTGTTTTGTTTGAGGAAAAATAGGGGAAAGGAATAATAATATGTTTAATAAAACAATAATTCTTTTTAATGACATAGTCGCTCCAAAAATTGATATAAGTTTTTAATTGTAGAGCGAATCGCTGATTCGCTCCAATAAACTATTAACTATAAGCGAAACAGGCGTTTCGCTTTACAAGATTATAGAAAATATTTTTAATTCCAAAGTTTGTTAATCTCATCATTTAATCCAAGATACTCCCACCTTTGCAGAGCAATGGGTACGTTTCCGTTTAACATCATATAATCGTGATAGTCTCTAAGATTAAATTTATCACCTAATTTTATTTTTGCATCGCTTATTAATTTAAGAATTTGGATTTTTCCTATTTGATACGTGATTGCCTGTCCCGGTCCCAAAGCAAAAAACATTGCTTCGGCATATGCTGTTGCTTTATCCATAGGAACGGTTTGCTCTAAGTATTTTCCCGCATCACTTATGGAATAATTTCCTAGGGCAAGATTTATATCGACATCAACACGTAAAGCTCTCAATCTCATAAAACTGTATATTATTTCCCTTGTGTGAGGTTTGTCGTCCATCAATCCGAACTGGAGCATTAATTCTTCAACATAAAATCCTATTCCTTCGTTCGAGTTCGAATCGAAATAATGTTGGCGTATAAAATCCGGATTTTTACTGGAAATTATTAATTGAAAGAAGTGTCCAGGAATTCCTTCGTGGATAAGCAATGGCCTTGGATCTATTGCGGCAGATTTTTGGAAATATCCCAATTTATTAGACGGCTTTACAATATATCTGTAAGCATTTTCATCAGAGCGGGATTTTGATGTAAGGTCGTCATTCACCCCGAGGAAATTCAAATATTTTAAATACGGCGGTAATTCTTTTAAAAGATAATGTTTTATCCATTTAGGTATTGTCAATATTTCTTTTTCAACAAGGAATTTTCTCATTTCAGATTCATCAATTTTTTCCTGTTTGATCTGAGCGTCAATTGAAGAAAATATCTTATCCTCGGGTATTTTTTTGTTCTTTAATTTTTCATAAATGTCAAAAGCAACCGCACGTTCCCATTCCTGTTTACCCATTCTTAAAAGTTCCTCGGGTGAGTAGGGCACAAGAGCAATATTTTTTAGAAAATAAACGTAATTATCCCTTCCAATATTAAATTTCTCTGTCATATTGTGCAGCCTTTTACTAAGCCAGTTTGAATAACCTTCCAACGCTCTTGATGCATCCGCTGAAAACTTGTGAAGTTTTCCTTTCCAAAAATCCGGATTTATTTTTAATAGTTCATCTGCGGTTTTGTTCAGTTTGTATCTAATATTTTTTAGCATATTTACAGCTATCTGTGCAAAAGGTTTGATGGGAGATGTTAAATTCTTTTTTGCATCTTTTACTGTTTTTGGTATCGCCTCCAACCGTGCCAAATAATTTTTTGCCCTCTGTTGTGTAAAAGGTGATGAGATCAAAAGAAGGTCGAACAGACTGCCAATTGTCTGCTGCACGTAAAATTCAGGATGACTTTCTGGCAGCTTTAAAATATTCAATTCCCAGTTTACTCTCTCAACTGCAGAACGTAGAAGAAGAAAATCAACACTGTCTGAACGAGTCCAATTTATTTTAGGGATTGCAGATAGTCTGTTTTTAAATTCAATATACTTAACCTTATAATTTCTGACTGCTTCAGGGGAATAATCGGGAACCCAAAGATCAGGTCTTTCTATTCGGGGAATATCATCACCTGTAACGGGTTGAGTAATTGTCTTCCAAGCAAAAAAATCTTGAGCAAATTTTTGCAGCTGCTTATTCTTTTGTGGAAAAAGTAGAATGGGAAATAGTGAAACAATAAGTAAAATCTTTTTCATAATAGCCTGATAATTTTTGTTTAAAAGATAAAGAATTATCAGCAAGATAATAAAAACTAATTAAATGTTAAAAGTAATTTGGATTTGTGCTATGACTCAATGGTTCTCAGCGTCCTCTGTGTTCTCTGCGGTGGTAGAGGAAGGTTAACCGTAGAGGTCACAGAGCAAACAGAGACAATTCATTTTCAAAGGAAAAAGTACCTGTAGAATATTTTAGAATGCTCTCTATTTGGAATCCTAAAATCCTAAATCCATTTGTTGAATTTCTTTTTCTTCTTTTTTGTTGGATAGATTTGAAAGATATATTCCCAGAAGTCTGACAGGTCTTTTCTCCACATCATCTTTTGAAAAAAGTTCCTTTGCCGAGTTGAATAATTCTTCCTTAGTTTTCAACTCTTCCTTTAATGTTTTACTCCTTGTAATTTGTTTGAAGTCGTGATATTTTATTTTTAGTGTGATTGTTTTACCGTAGGTTTCAATTTTGTTCATCCTTCTTTCTACAGATGAGGCAATTTTCTCAAGTCTTTCCAGCATTGTTCCTATATCTTCAACGTCTTCGCTGAAAGTTAATTCAGCACCGATTGATTTTCTTTGCCTGTTTGTTTTAACTGGATTATTGTCAATACAGCGTATAACGTTATAAAAATATTTTCCCGATTTACCGAATTTTTTTAATAAAAAGTCCAATTCTAATTTTTTAAGGTCCTTTCCGAATTTAATTCCCAATTCCTCAAATTTTTTCTGGGTTACTTTTCCTATTCCCGGTATTTTTTTTATGGGGAGCTTGTCAATAAATTCTTCTATCTGACCTGGTTTAATTACGTTAAGTCCATTAGGTTTATTAAGTCCCGAAGCAACTTTTGCCAAAAATTTATTTATCGATACACCGGCGGTTGCCGTTAAGTTTAATTCACTTTTAATGTCTTCTTTTATCTTCCTTGCAATAATTGTTGCAGAAGGGATATTGAGTTTATTCTCCGTTACGTCCAAAAATGCTTCATCAATTGAAATCGGTTCGACTAAATCTGTGTAACGGGAAAAAATTTCTTTCATTTTTTTTGATGCTTCTTTATAAGCATCAAAATGTGAAGGGACAAAGATTAATTTCGGACATAACTTCATCGCATATTTTGAAGACATTGCAGAGTGAATGCCGAATTTTCTTGCTTCATAACTAGCAGTCATTACAACTCCTCTTGTGCCAGAGTGACCGACCGCAATAGGCTTTCCGCGATATTTGGAGTTATCCCTTTGTTCAACCGATGCGAAAAAGGCATCCATATCTATGTGAATAATTTTTCGAACCATATTCACTAAGATAATATATTTATAGAATGAATGAGTTGAGAGTGAGTGAAAATTAAGATATCAATTAAAGAAATAATTGGTTTAATTCTTTTCTTTCTCTGTTGAGTTTATATAACTTTTTTGAAACTGAAATTGCTAAAAGTATACTAATAGTAATACTTAGTAAAATTATAAAATTCATACTAATACGATAAAATTAATAATCTTGGTTTTCAACAAAAAATTCTAAATAAAGTATTGCCTTGGTAAAGATTATAACTATTGTTAGAATACTGAACATAAATAAATTTAAATGCATTATTTATCCTTTCCGATTATTCCAATTATTATTCAAGTTTAGTACCAGCCTCTAATGTGTAGGTTCAGTAAAATATCAAATAGTTTTTTAATACTAAAAATCTCAAGAAAGTACACTTTACAAGTAAAAGCCAATTTTTTAATCATATTTCTAATGAATTAGTTTTGGCTCGTATTTTGCATATATACATATACTATAAATGAAATAATTGAAAAACAATAAAAAAACGAAGGAATTTAATCTAAATAAATTTATGAAAATGTTTCAAGGTTGTTATTTTCTCAATTTAATACATATATGGTGCTTTTGTTATGAAAAAATCAACATTTAGTAATTTCTTAATTATCTTTTTTTCCCTTATATTTTTACTCAATTCAAATGCTTGGGGAAGTAAGAAAATAATAGAAAAAAAACAATCAATTAATAAAACAAATACAGCTAATGCCGGTGATATAATTGTAAAAAAATGGGCGGATGATAAAAAATCAGCTTTTTCCTTTTCTTTTGATGATTCATTTTTATCTCACTATACAAATGTACGTCCAATTTTAGATCAATTTGGATTTAAAGGAACATTCTTTATCATTGGGGGTTCTGTGCATGATAGCATACCTGAATGGAGATACGGTTTATGGTGGCAGTTTGTAGAAATGGCGCAAGAGGGTCACGAAATGGGTGCTCACACAATGACTCATCCTCATTTAAAAGGATTACCAGTAGGGGATGAGAATACTCCTGGAACTATCACTTATGAATTATATCAATCAAAAAAAATAATACAAGAAAAAATAGGTGTTCCGGTTATTTCATTTGCATATCCTTATACAGAACACAATACAAAGGTAGATGATGTAACAAAAATATATTTTGAAAATGGAAGAGCAATAGGAGATACACCAAATCCTTCATCATTAAGCGGAAATGCATGGTACAGTTTAACAAGCAAAGAACCGGAGTTTAATTTACCTCGAAATACTCAAAGCGATGATTTGGATGAACTTGTCGATTATAAAAATTTTACAAAGAGTTCTATTAATAATGGTACCTGGACAATTTTCCAAGGTCACGAAGTAGTACCTTTTTCCCAAATAGCGTATTTAGTAGGTCAACATTCTTGGTATCCTATTTCTAATGAATGGCTGACGGAATTGGCGCAGTGGTTAAAAAATAAATCAGACAATAACGATGTTTGGGTTCAAACTATTGGAAATGTAACACGTTATATAAAAGAAAGAGATAATTTTTACTTTAATATTGTGTCTAATACTTCAAACAAAATTACTATAGAAGTAGGAGACGGACTTGACAATAGTATTTTTAATTATCCTTTGACAACGGATATTGTTGTACCAAATGACTGGAACGATGTTGTTTTTACACAAGGCAATATAACTGAAACATTAACTCCGACAACAGTTAATGGTGTTAATTATATTAGAGCTAATATAATACCCGGAGCCGGTAATGTAATTGTTCAAAACTCCGCAGCATTATTTACAATAACTTCCAGTACAGGAGTAAATGGAAGTATTACTCCGTTGGGTGTTACTTCAATTAATTCAGGTGGTAGTCAAACTTATACTATAACACCTAATGCAGGCTATAAAATAGAAAGTATTACGGTTGACGGAAACCCGGAAACTGTAACATCAGAAACGGCACAGACATATACATTTAATAACGTTACTGCAAATCACTCAATTTCGGTTACATTTAGCGCAGTTGTTATTTATTACACATTCAGCGGCACAGTACTTTATGGAAACTCTTCAAACACTCCACTACAAAATATCACTTTAAAGTTAACATCAGTTGATACTACAGTTGAAGCAACTACAAATGCTGCAGGTGAATTTCTATTTAATAGTCTCCTTCCCGGGACCTATCAAATTAGTTTAACTACAACTAATACTTGGGGAGGTGTAAACGCTACGGATGCTTTAAAAACCGTAAGAGTTTTTGCAAATCTTGATACATTTACAGACTTACAAAAGAAAGCAGCTGACGTAAACAACGACGGTAGTATTAACAGTCTTGATGCCCTTCTGATGGTAAGAAGATTTGCAGGTTTAATTTCATCTTTTACTATCTCTGATTGGGTTTTTGATGCACCTGCAAGCATAATAATATCTAATCAGAATGTAACTTTGGATATTAAAACTCTTGCATCAGGCGATGTAGATGGTTCATTGATACCATAAAATAATACTACGATATAACACAGAAGTAGAATAATCTTTTATTTAGTGTTCTTACTTTTTTGTTCTATTAAATCCTTCATCCTCTGTATTGTTTGACTCATTTCCCACCATCCATTTTTGAATGCTGAATAGTCAGGCCCCATCATAGCCGTTCCATAACGAACTGAGTTAGCATAAAAAAGCCATTGTCTTTGCCAAAGTATTTCTATTTGTTCATCAAATGGGTTTGAGTTATCTTCAATTTTAGCATTCCAGGCTTTTACCAGTAAGTTCGTAGCTGTTGCTACCATTTTATCAGCTATTTTGTTTACTGAATCTATTTTATTAAGCCGGTTAAAAGTATAATTTGTATTATGACAAGCTTTGCAAACAGAACCCATTATATTTTTCCTTTGCAATTGTTCTTTATCACTAAGTAAGTATTCGTTTGCAAATTTACCGGTAAATGTTGTGGGTAAATTTAATCCATCAGAGTTTTTAATTTCATAAGTTTTACCGCTTTTGGGCTGAGGATGAGAATAAACAAGTCCGAATATTCTTGTCCATAATCTTTTACCAAAATTGTGTGTACGTTTTACTATAACTTCTCCATCAGTATTTGTTATTAGGCTATTATGGCAAGTTGCACAAGTTGGAGAGGTAAAGTCTCTTCCAACAACCCAGGGAACACTACTAAAATTATATTTTTCTTTTTGTGAAGAAAAAATATTTCCGTGTTTACTTTCCATATAAACATTGTAAGCCGGTACATCCGGCTCTAAATGGCATTGACCACAAGTATATGGTTTTCTTGCAATCTCTATTGAAAAACTATGCCTTGGATGACAAGCTGTGCACGCACCTCTACTTCCATCGGGATTTATTCTTCCAACTCCATGGTTAGGCCAATTTGTAAGATTAGGTATTTTAATTTCATCAAAATCAGTTTCAATAGTTTTCATTCCGTCAACTTTTACTTCAGTCCCGTGACAGGCATAACAAGTTTCACTTGTGGTTAAATGATTTGCTGGTAATGCTTTTAATTTTTCTTCATTTAAGACTTTAACACTGTTGATAGTTTCAACTAAAGTACTGTAAAGTGGATTGTTTTTTAAATTATCTATAGCATGATATTTTTTTGTTCCTTCGTATTCACCAACTTCTTTTGGATGACAAGTTTTACAATCATTTGGTGAAACAATAATATTAATATTGTAACCAAAATGTTCAAAGTTATCTGTGTGTTTTTCCGGACGAAGAGAATGGCATTCATAGCATCCAATCACAAATTTATTTGTTACTTTTTCGGGTAAACTTGTAATTGATATTCTTCGTTCTAATTTTTTTTTAGTAAATGCTAATTGCAAAGAAGAACTTGAATGCAAACTCATTTTCCAATCACCCACAATACCTGGTGTAACTGATTCATGACAATCAATACAAGTTTGAGAATCTTCACTGATTTCTTGTGCTGAAATATTGTTTGTTAAAAAAAGTGAAAAGGAAATTATTAATAATAAATAATAAAGATATGATTTCATGATATTCCCCTATTATGAAATGTTAATAACAAAATTATAAACTATAATTTTTTAAAGCAATCTTTATTAAAAAATTGAAGACAAGAAAAACTAATGAGTTTTTATTATAAATAGTAATTAGAGATGAAATATTCTAAATATATTTCATTTCATCAAAATTAGTTTTTACTGCTTATAAAATTACCTGATATTAATCTATAAATATATACCCCGCTAGCTAATCCAACTGCATTAAATTGAATGTTATAATTACCTTTGGGCAATACTCTATTAACCAATGTATTAACTTCCTTACCAAGCACATCATAAATTTTTAGTGTTGTTAAATTATTTTCTATAACAGAAAAGCTAATGTTTGTAACCGGGTTAAATGGGTTAGGGTAATTCTGTTCCAATTTATAAGTAGTAGGAACATTTATTAATTTATTGTTATCGATACCAGTCGTTGCATCATTAGATTTTCCTGGTGAACCATGATTTGTTGATGCTTTCCAGTTTTGAGGAACAATATTATTTAATTGAGGATTTTTTAATTCCAACGAAGAACCGTTTCCATCTGCCTCTGTAGGCCAGTGGAATTTATTATTACAGAATAATTGCAGGAGAATTTGTACAAACAAAAAGGATGGTACTGTTGAAATAGTATAGGCAGATAATTTATGATTAAAAGGATGTAAAATTATTTAATTTTGAATTAACCTTGTAATAAAGGAGGCGCAATTAAGATACAATTTTGTAATAAAGGAAAAGAAATAAATTGTAGGGTTTAAAACAAATTTTAAAATTTAATTAGATCCTCTAAATATTTAAAATATAAAAGTAACGGAGAGCATTCTAAATAATGCTCCCCTTTAAAAATGATTATACTATTTTACTTTAAAAATAGAATCATTAACACCTTTATTCACTTCCACGGAAGCAACCGTCATTGTAATATTCTGCGGACCCATTTGCTGTGAAATTGTAAAAGGATATTTTATTCCATCAACTTTTTTGTAATTACTATATTCGGTTGTTTGAGTAAAATTTCCACGAAGTGTTTTAAGGTTAGATACCTCCTTAACTCTCAAACCATCACTAACATTATAATATTGTGTAATATTTTTGCCCGAAGGAAACGTTAATGCAACTTTATATGTGTCTTTTCCATTTATCTTTTCCATGCCCGTCAACTTTTTCTTAACGTCATCTTTTTTATATGCAAATACAGAAAAAAGCATTGCGGTAATTCTCATATTTTTAATTTGTTTTGGCGTCATTACCTTAGACCTACCCATTGCCGAAATGCTTCCTTTTTTGCCGTCAAAAACTTGTGTTTGCTTCATAACACCGGCATCCATAAATGAATGATATTTGTCCGGTGCTTTTTGAATAACCGTAAGTGTAAAAGCAAAATTTTGGATTTTACCTTTCATTACAGTTTTACGGTCTTTAACTGTAAGTAATTTTTTTTCACCTCCGATTGCTTTAATATAGTTATTAAGAACCGACATAGCTGTTACTCCGGCAGGAATCTTTTGTGCAGAGGGATTATATTTTTCGGCATTCACATCATAATAATTTACAGTTCCATCAGGACTAAATTTTTTCAATTTTTTTGCAACTTCCCCTGCATTACCTACTACAATTACATAAGAATTATTTGGCTTTATGTATTCCTTTGTAAATTTATGAACATCGTCAACTGTAACAGCATTAAGATTTTTTAAATAATTCTTATAATAATCTTTAGGAAAATTATACATTTCAATATTTAAAGCATAGCGAGCAAGTGTTTGCGGATTTTCTAATGAACGGCCGAATTGTCCGGTTAAATAGTTTTTAGCAGCAGTTATTTCAGCATTGGTAACTTTATCTTTGCTTATTCTTTCCATTTCGTAAAGCAGTTGCGTAATAGCACTATCAGTAACAGCATTACGAGCTTCGCAAAAAGCATCAAAATCTCCAATAAATTGGTCTGCACTTATCCTTGAATAAGCGCCGTACGTGTACCCTTTATCTTCTCTTAAATTTTGAAATAATCTGCCGGTAGCACCGCCGCCGAGAATTTTATTAGTTACACTACCAGTTATTGCATCTTGTGTTCCTATAGCAAGTTTAATTGGATAAGCAATATTAATTACAGATTGGACAGAATTTTCTCTGTCCACAAGTGCTACTTTTCGTGTAAGAGGTCTTCTTGGTGTTTTATACTTATGCTCAGTAACGTTTTGTTTTTTCCATTTTCCGAAATACTTTTCTGCGAGATTTTTTGCTTTATCTTTTGTGATATCACCGACTATGGCAAGGTATGCAATATTGGGATGAAAATATGTGTCATAAAATTTTTTACATTCATTTAACGTAACATTTTTAACTGATTTTTCTGTTGTTATTTCTCCGTAAGGATATTTTTTACCATAAACCAAGGCGTTCATTACATTTCTTGCAATAGCACTTGGATTATCTTTTGAAGCTTTTAAAGAAGATTCAATTCTTTTTTTTAGTCTGTCTAATTCACTTTGTTTAAATACAGGGTTTAATAAAACATCCGACACAATATCGAGTAATTTATCAGTATGTTTTGTTAAAGATGTGGCATAAATTCCAGAAGCAGAAGGAAATAATGTAGCACCAATAAAATCCACCTGTTCATTTATTTGGTCTTTAGTTCTGTTTTTTGTAGCGGTTCCAAGTAATCCTCC
>Ga0114931_10011296_pt1 | contig 10569 bp, 10 predicted proteins | sample 2SBtaG_FD_89579 | JGI IMG/M metagenome (GOLD analysis project Ga0114931, IMG submission 89579) | Deep subsurface microbial communities from Kolumbo volcano to uncover new lineages of life (NeLLi) - 2SBTROV14_V59a metaG | ecosystem: Environmental > Aquatic > Marine > Volcanic | place: Kolumbo...
AACATATAGAATAGTCTGATTTATTCTATTATTTTCGAGAAAAACCTTGACATTTACGATTTTTGAGTTAAATTATAAATATCTTTCCATAAATAACAGCAATAAGTAAAGCATTTTTGGTAGTTACCATATTGTGATTGGGATGATTGGGCTGTTGGTGGAGGAGGATAACTATGGTGGCAAAACGCTTCTTTGTAATAGCAATGGGTGATAAATCTTTTTATATTTGTCTCTTTCTGACTATTTTGTTTTTCTCTCATCTCTGCGCAGGAGAAGATAAAGGAAATTTTCGGCCTGTTGCGGAAAAATCCAAAACTTCATCAACTGAAAAGAGAAAAGCTGTTGTCCGTACCAAGGTAGGAAAGGCCTTCAAAGACTCACTTGTTTTGAAAGACTATCCTAAAAGCCTGAAGCGAAGCGCCTTATACAAAGCTGGCGATAAAATAAATATTAGCTATGCCACGCTTGAAAGTATTTCCAAAAAACGAAATACTCGAAGTATTAGCGCAGACGTGTCGAAATCGAGCTTAACCCAAAACAAACTGAAAAATAACAGCGAGGCAAATAACAGCAATATTCCGGAGTGGCTGGCCAAGCTTAATAAAAAGAATAAAAAGAACAGTACAAGCACAGAAAACGATCCGGTCCGGGGAATTGAATATATCTCCTTTGTAATCAATCAGCATAGCTCAGAAATTCAAGATTGTTACCATGATTATCTTAAAATAAGCCCGACGATTCGAGGACGGTTGGTTGTTCGAATTAGCGTTAATACAAAGGGACAGGTAGATCAGGTCACAATCAAAGAATCTGATATTAAAGATAATGAATTTAAAAATCGTATAATAAAGATAATTAAAAAATGGGACAATCTGGGACAGGGTAATCTTAAAAACCAAGTATATCTTCAGGAGTATGTTTTTGGAGAATAAAAGGGCAGCTTTATGGTCGAAAGGCCTGTTATTTTGCACTTGCAATAAATGATAAAAGATTCTATATTAACTTCATCTATTCTTCTTCCAACCTTAAAATTAACAGAACATTCATTTTACTGAAATCCTTAAAATTATTTATGAACACAGAAAAAACAGATGAGATCGTATCAAGGCTTCTTGAAAAGTGGCCTGAGCCGAAAACTGAGCTCAAATTTTCCAATCCTTTTCAACTTTTAATTGCAACAATTCTTTCTGCACAAAGTACTGATGCCCGGGTAAACATGATTACCCCTGCCTTTTTCAAGTCTTATCCCGTACCGAAAAAATTGGCCAAAGAAAATCCCGACGTTGTTGCCGAAAAGATCAAATCAACCGGATTTTACAGGAACAAGGCCAAAAGCATTATAGCCTGCTGTCAAAGGCTCGTCAATGATTTTGGAGGCGAAGTTCCAAATGATATCGAATCTTTAGCAGGTTTACCAGGTGTCGGCAGAAAAACAGCCAATATTGTACTTGGCAACGCCTTTGGAAAACCGGGGATAGCTGTTGATACGCATGTCAAAAGAGTAGCTGACAGACTTGATTTGTCTCATGCGAAAAGTTCGGATGATGTCGAAAAAGAGTTGATGGAAATCGTAGACGAGAAGAACTGGACGATTTTTTCCAATCTTTTGGTATTGCACGGCAGGTATATTTGCCAGGCCCGACGGCCGAAATGTGAAAAATGCGCGATTGCTGATCTTTGCTCATCCAAAGATAAAACAATATAGAAATTATCGTGGCTCTTTTAAATCTGTAATTCCGACGATATGTTTTCAAAGAAGGAATTACTTAAAAACAAGAGTTTACCTTATGGCTAAGATATTATTAGTTGATGACGAGCGTGATATACTTGAAACGCTACCGGAAGTGCTGAAAAAATGGGGACATGAGACTTTTGTGGCCGCAAATGGCTTCGAAGCGCTCAAAGTATTCCAAAATAATTCTGTGGATTTTATCATTACGGATATTAAAATGCCGCAGATGGATGGACTGGAACTGTTGAAAAAAATCCAGGAAATCGACAAGCATTGCATGGTTATTTTTTTAACAGGATACCCTTCTCTCGATTCTGCTATTTCTGCAATGAGGTCCGGTGCTTATGATTACCTGGTTAAACCGGTAAATCTGGAAGAACTCAAATTGCGAATTGAAAGGGGATTGGAAAGGAAAGAACACATTAAATCCTTGCCCCTTTTGCGTGGTTTGAATTGGGCTCTGCTTGTTTCAATTCCTTTGTGGTTGTTATTAGGAATAATATTAGCGAAATTATTAAAAACGAGGTAATGCAGCAGGATATTCGCGCCGTGGAAGATGAACTTAATCAAAAGTCGCCAAGTCAGTTTGCAAATTCCCAGTTCGATTTTTCGTGGATCGAGAAAATTTCCTTTCCAACAATTATTCGACTTTTGGTTGAAAAGAACATATTAACACCAAATGAAATAATCGAAAAAGAGCGAAAATTACGCTTATCCGCAAAAAACGAATCCGACGCATCACGCAAACATTCAAACCATCACCATCGTTCGCCTATAAAGAATTTTGCCGCCCAATATCGATGGAGTCGTTATTTAACATCCAAACTGCTTGGCTGGCACTGGAAGAAAAGCAAAACCAGGATTGAAGAAAGCCAAGACCTCTCTTAATCAATGTACCTGTTGATTTCTAATTTTCATTTTTGTATATTTATTCGCTTTAAAACAAGGGATTCGTACATAAAATAGGAAAATTTGCATTTGAGCCATTCAGAACAAGAAATTATGGTTATCGATCGCTCTACGCTTTTTGCCGACGGGTATTTTCAGGGATTTGCACCGGCAGATGAAATCAATTATGAGCAAATTATTTTAGACAATTACTTTTATAAAAATCGCGATGAAGTAGAAACAAAATCGGAATTCAAACAGCCGATCGCCTACTGCATCATTGTAAACAAGAAAACGAATGATATTTTTGCTTACCAACGTTCTGTTAAAGAAGGCGATTACAACGAGAAGCGATTGCGCGGAAAATGGTCATGGGGCATTGGCGGGCATATCGATAAAATCGACGCAGAGGGCGGGAATCCAATTGAAGCAAGCATGTTGCGAGAAATAGAAGAAGAAGTCGATATTTCAAATTTTGACGATCCTGAAATCCTGGGCTACATCAACGATGACGCGACGGAAGTCGGTCAGGTTCATTTTGGTTTGCTTTTTTTAATTAAAACGGACGCAAAAAAAGTCGCCCTTAAGGGCTCGGAAGCCGCCTGGGGTAGTTTTATGCCTTTTGAAAAAGTAAAAGAGATTTCAGAGGAAGGTGAAAAAGCCGTAGAAAGTTGGTCACAAATAGGGTTCGCTCCTTTATCAAAAGCATTGGGTGTTGAATCGGAAGAATAGTTACTTGCTGTTGCAAATATTTCTTGCCTTTGAAAACAGAGATTTGTATATTTTCCGACTTGAAAAAAAGGCGGCGTAGCTCAGCTGGTTAGAGCAGCGGAATCATAATCCGCGTGTCCGGGGTTCGAATCCCTGCGCCGCTACATGATAGGAGTACAAAGGATGCCCGGTTCTCTAACCGGCCATCCTTTTTTTATGCTGAATTTTAAGATCCTCCCCCCTATATCGTTTCCGTAACCCGCCGAAAATGGAATCCATAAATCGCAAGTTCTACGGCAAGGGCAAATTTTTTCGGATGCTTGAATAAGCTGAAAATTAAAAGCTTCCAGTAAAACTTTCTTCCACTTTCGCGGATACCCAGCACCCAAATTGTTTTCATAAAAGCGATAATTTCCCGGAAATGTATTCTCACGGATTTTTTTATGGGCAAATGGTATTCATCCAGAAAAGTTTTAATCCGTTCATAGAATTCTTTTTGTGAATAAATCGTGTGAAGAATTTTCCTGTATCCCTCTTTAAGCTTCTTTTCATTCATTTTCGGGATAAAATTTATTGAACCATCCATATTATCACCGGTTGGAATCTTGAGCAAGCGATTTTCGGTTTTTAAACGCTGGAACAACTTGGTCCCTGTAGGGGCATTCAGCAATCCAACCATGGCCGTTACAATACCGCTCTTTTGGATGAAATTTATTTGCTGTTCAAAGATAGATGACGGATCATGATCAAAGCCAACAATAAATCCCCCGGAAACGATCAGGCCATGACGCTGAAGTTTTTTAACAGAGCTGACCAAGTCGCGCCTCTGGTTCTGTTTTTTTCCGCATTCTGCAAGGCTTTCATCGTTCGTGGTTTCTATGCCAACGAATGTATGCTCGAATCCGGCTTCAACCATCAGCTTGACCAATTCCTCGTCATCTGCAAGATTGATAGATACTTCTGTTGTAAACTTGAAAGGGTATTTGCGATCTTTTGACCATTTTATCAGGGCAGGCAAAAGCTCGTTTTTCAATTTTCGTTTATTGCCGATAAAATTATCATCAACAATGAAGACCGGATCGCTCCAGCCGCTGTTGTATAAACTATCCAGTTCTGCAAGGAACTGCTCACTGCTTTTCGTTCGCGCTTTGTGGCCGTTGAGCAAAGTAATGCTGCAAAATTCGCAATCGAACGGACAACCACGGGAATATTGCACGCTCATCGATCCATATTTTTCCTTTTCGAGTAAATCCCATGAAGGAACAGGAGTTAAAGAAATGTCCGGAAATTCGCTGGATGTATAAATATGTTTTGGGCATCCGTTCTCCAAATCACGGAGAAATAACGGAAGTGTCGCCTCTGCTTCATTTAAAACAAAATGATCGACGCCTTGAATTTCCCGATATTCCGTTGTACAATATGGTCCTCCGGCAACGACCTTGATGCCAAGTTCATTGCATCGCTTCACCACCTTTGCAAAAGATGCCGATTGAATGTTCATGCCGGTGATAAAAACATAGTCAGCCCACTGCAGGTGGCTATCTTTGAGATGGGATACGTTCATGTCTATTAACTTTTTCTCCCAATCCTGCGGTAGCATGGAAGCAATGGTGAGCAAACCCAATGGAGGTTCCGAGGATTTTTTGGAAATAAATTTCAAAGCATTCCGAAAGCTCCAAAAAGTTGATGGCGTTTCAGGATAAACAAATAGAATTTTCATGGTACATCTCCAAAATATTTTTAAATTTTTCTTTTATGTGGAACTGAAATTCATTACTTTAATTTACAAAAGAGAAATATAAAGAATTGTAAAACTATTGTAAAACGATGATCTGCAAATGAAGAAATGGCATACATTCTTCCATCCCGTTCTTGTTTTTGTTGTTGCCCAAATTGCCTGGGTTTCGCTGGTTGGATTATGGATTTATTGGTACGTTTCAAATTACATTATATTTAATAAAGTTGGTGATAAACTCTCACCACAGTTGGTTCCCAAAAGTGCAAATTTTTTCGCTTTAGTGAGCGGGTTGGTACTCCTCGTAGCGATACTTGTCGGTTTATATCTTACCTTCATTTATTTGAACAAACAACTCGAAATTACAAAACTGTATGATAATTTTATCGCTAATGTGACCCACGAACTAAAATCTCCACTGGCGTCTATTCAACTCTATCTTGAAACATTGACACTGCATGACGTTCCACCTGCGAAGCGAAATGAGTTTATTCACATGATGACCATGGATGCCAATCGCCTTGAAAAATTAATTGATTCTATTCTGGATGTAACAGTTTTGGAAAAGAAGAAAATAGCCCACAACTTTCACATCTATACTGCTGACGTTGTGATTAAATCAATTTTGGAAGAAACAAGAGAAAATTTCAGACTCCCCGAGAGTGCGTTGGTGATTTCAGGAAGTGCACCGTGCCCATGTGTTTTGGATCAAAACGCAATAAAAATTGTTTTTGACAATCTCGTCGACAATGCAATAAAATACAGCTTTGATCCTGTGCAAATTGCTGTTAACTTGAGTTGTTCAACAAAGGATATCATTGTTACTTTTTCCGATCAGGGTATTGGCATCCCGGTAAAGGCAAGAAAAAAAGTGTTCAGGAAATTTCATCGCATTTACGGGAAAAATATTCCCAGTGTGAAAGGAACCGGTCTGGGACTTTACTGGGTGAGAGAAATTATAAAGTACCACGGTGGCAAAGTTACAGTTTCCGGCAAGGGGCAAAGCAAGGGTTCAACATTCCGAATAGAAATTCCGATTTATCAGACTTCAAAACGAAGATATATTAATCAATTGTTAAAGCTTACTCGTAAACGTGAACAACAACAGGATTCAGAAAATGTCTAAAAATGAGTTTAAAGGCAGTAAAATATTACTCGTTGAGGATGAAGACTCATTAGCGGTGGGATTAGACTATAACTTAACAGAGGAGGGGTATAAAATAAGCTGGGCAAAGGATGGCAAACAGGCCCTTGACTATTTTGAGAAACAGGAATTTGATCTCATTCTTCTTGATATTATGCTTCCCTATTATGATGGTTTTCAAGTTTCCCAAAAGATACGCGAAAAATCTCCGCAGATTCCAATCTTAATGCTGACCGCCAGAACCGCGCCGACGGACCGCGTGCACGGCCTTGAGAGCGGCGCTGATGACTATATCACCAAGCCTTTTCATCTCAAGGAACTTTTATTGCGAATTAAGGGGATGTTGAAACGAAAAGAGTGGTATAAAAAAGTAACCAGTGCAAGTCCGGTGTTCAAATTTGGGGAAAACGAAATAAATTTTTCTAATTTCCAATGCAGAGCCGGTGGTCATGAATTTCAACTTACACAACGGGAAGCAATGGTTATAAAGTACCTGATTGACAATGAAGGGAAAATTGTTTCCCGAAATGATTTGCTGGAGAATGTGTGGAACTTGAGTTCCGATATTGAAACCAGAACTGTCGATAATTTTATAGTACGCTTGAGAAAATATTTCGAACCCAATCCAGCTCAACCTGTTTATATTAAAAGCGTGCGTAGTGTCGGCTATGTTTTTAATTCTGAAGAAAATTAATGTATCAGGCAGGTGTATTTTCTTTCTGTAAACTCGAATTAAAAAAGGCCTCGTTTTCCGAGGCCTTTTTTTTTGATAAAATCTCAGGAGCAGGATTTTAATTTATGCTTTGGCTTTCGCATTTGCAATCATTTCTTTGAAAACCTGTAGCTGCTCTTTCATTGCAGCAATTCTGTCGGGCGGATTTGTACGTGCTTCCAGCAGAATCCATCCCCCGTATCCCATGCCGACAAAAAGATCAAACAATTGTTGATAGGGATAATTTCCGATATTCAATTCCCGCACATGTACCGTTTCTCCGAATCTGTCTTTGATTGAATTAAAATTTGCTTCCAGGCCGGGCGGCAACAAATCCTGTTCATTGCAGTTCCAGCAAATGCCTACGTTCGGTTCCGTAACGTGATCAAAAATGGCTTTCATGTTGGGTATTTCCGAAGTTTTACGTCCGTGCACTTCTACACGAATCTTTTGCCCGTAATTTGCAGCAAACTTGCCCACTTCATTCAAAGAACGGCCGATTTGTTCGATCGTCTTTTCTTTGGGAACGTCATCCGGCAAATCATTCGGTTTCACCTTTACGCCGCTGCCGCCAATATCATGGGACAATTTGATCAACTCAAATGTATCTTCTATGCTTTTGCGTAGCACAGCAGGGTCAGGATAGTGAAAAGCTTGATTGGAGCCGTAACCAATGCATGTTACCGGGCTATCATCAAAACGTTTTTTCACTTCCGCTCTTTGCGCCGCAGTAAGCGAAGGTTCCACATGATGAGCGTGTTGGGTGCGCAACTCAACGCCAAGAAAGTTTGTCTTTTCACAATTTGCAATTAATGTGGGCAAATCCCAGTCTCTTCCCCATTGATAGGTTACGAGTCCCATTCTCATTTCCGCCGGCGTTTTTTGCGCTGCAGGTTTTGAGCAGGCTGCAAGCGCGCCGAGTCCTGCAAGCGCAATTCCTGCCTGGCCACTTTTTAGTAAAAAATCTCGGCGTGTGAAATCAAATTGGTGTTTCGACATGTTCGCTCTCCTTTCATTTACAAATAATAAAATGGGTTAATTTCTAATAGCAGGAAATTCCGTTATTCGTAAAGTCGTGCAGCCGTAAGGAATAAGTGTAATCTCCTGTGCCGGTTCATTTTCAAGGTCTCGAACCGGACTTGGCGGCAGTGGACCGGCCATATTATCGTAGAGTTTCCAAAACGGAATCCGTTTGCCTTTTGTTTTTATCTCAATGGGCGCATTTTTTAAATTCCAAGGCCGCAGCCCAACTTTTCTTTTCTGCACATGAAATGCGGAATCAGGGTTTTCAATCGAAGTATCCAAAAGGCCAAAATTCCAGGGGGACGCAGGATAAACTTCATCAAATTCCTCTCCCCCTCCTGCCGGTTTAACGTGTTTCCATGTTTCGTCGATTTTTAAAGCGTAAACCAGCGGCCCGCGTTCGATGGCGCGTGAACGTTCGTACCATTCGCTACTGCTCACTTTCATTGGTAATAAAAGGTCGACAACATCACCATCATTCCATTTTCGGTCGATTTTGACAATTTGATTTCCGTTGTTCTTGCTGTACTCTTTTCCATTAATCATTATCCGCGCATTTGCGCACCACGTGGGGATCCTCAAGTGCAATGGAAATTTTACGGGCTTTGAACTGGAAAATTCAAAACGAATACTTTCATCGAATGGATAGTGAGTTATCTCTTTAAAATGAACTTGATCTCCATGCGCAACTTTTGCCGTGACTTTACACGGAGAATAGAGGAGTGCAGCCAGGCCATTATCAGCCGTGGCGTACCACAAGTTTTGTGTAAACTTGGGCCAACCCTGATGCATGTTTGTCGTGCAGCATGGATAGCCTGTTGTCAGTCCATAGACCAAATCGAGCCCGTGATGATCAGTATAAAAGTTTTTCACACTTGCCTTGAGCATGACCTGGTTGGCTTGCTGAAAGTATTGCCGTGCAGTAAAGTCATCATTTACCTGAGTAGGCAAAGCATTGAAGGCAATTTTTTCAATATGATCGGCGTAAGAAACATCTCCCGTAATGGCAAGCATTTTTTCCAGAGAAAATAAAAGCTCGACGGCAGAACAGAATTCAGAGCCTCGGGTTGGGTCTTTCCCATGCAAAAGCTCATCCGCCCCATACATGCCCTGCGGCTGGCCTTGGTATGTGTGAATATCTGCAAAGGCTTTGTGAACAGCTTCTATGTATTTCTTTTCCGGATGTTGCTGATAATAAATGATGGGCTGTTTGATTCCCTGGGCAAGATTCACACAGTGAAAGGTATGAAATCTTGAGAGTACATCCTGATGTAAAAACATGTCGGTGTAATCCCAGGTTTGATCATAGAGTAATTCGGCGAGTTTGAGGAGAAACTTGTCGCCGGTAAGATTATAAAGCCAATAGACGACCATCATGTTGTCGCCGCCGCGCCGGTTCGCCCAAAATGACCAATGATCCAGTGGTGTTTTCGGGAGTTCCTGAAGTTGATACCGAAAGTAGTTTGTCATAAGGTCAACCACTCTTTGATCCCCTGTGGCGCTATAGTATTGTTGCAGGACTTTGAGCATCACCATTTTAGGCCACCAATCCCGACGACGCGATTTTTGCAAACCGGATTCCCTGGGTGGACGTTTTTTGAAAGGAATCGGCCCGAAATATCCATCTGCCATTTGATGTGTGAGCGACCATTCGATCCATGGCTTTGCCTTGGCAATCAATCCTCCATCATTGAGAATATAGGCCAAAGGGACGAGGCCATCCAGCCAATAGGGGCCGCGCTCCCAGCCGTCTCCATCGCCACCAAGCCAGCCGTTTCGCGGACCGACAACTTTTGTGTACAACTCATCGAGATGGCCTGTCATTCCGTTCCGCATGATCAAAAGTTGTTCGAGAAGCCAGCCCTCCGGCTTGATTGCACCCAACGGCAATTCAGTGTATGGTTTTTCCACAAGCGGCGCGCGGTTGGTTATGTAAAAAGAATTTCGTGAAAAAACATTCGTCGGTGACAATAAAAAGCTGGCAAGACTAGTAATGAAAACAACAAAAAACACAAAACGAGATATCATATTTCGGTCTCCCGGATTATCTCTCCATTACCTCATTTTGATTCAGCAACTCCCAAAACTCACCATCCAGAATCCAGTATCGAGTATCCAGTATCCAGTATCCAGTACCCAGTATCCAGTACCCAGTATCCAGTACCCAGTATCCAGTACCCAGTATCCAGTACCTCCCCCCGCTATAATTGCAATTATTAATTCCTCTTGCTCGTCACATCTCTTTCATAAGATTGAATTTCAGAGATATAATCTTCGCCCGGGATGACGCCCTGTTGTAAACAGTAATAATCCCAAACAGCGCCAAAAGGTTTTGTTTTGAGTTCTTCGAAAAAGGCCAGACGCTCAAAATACTGACCGTTATTTTCATATTCCCGCAGTTTCTCAACAGGTTCCAGCAAAGCGAACAACAGCGCTTTTTGAACAGCACGCGTGCCAACGACCCATGCGCCAACCCTGTTTATGCTTGCGTCAAAGAAATCCAGGGCGAGATGCACTCTATTCAATGCGTTTGCACGGACAATTTCGTGCATGATGGCCATGACTTGATCATTCAATGTGACGACATGATCGCTGTCCCAGCGCACACCGCGAGTGAGGTGAAG
>Ga0114931_10011297_pt1 | contig 10568 bp, 5 predicted proteins | sample 2SBtaG_FD_89579 | JGI IMG/M metagenome (GOLD analysis project Ga0114931, IMG submission 89579) | Deep subsurface microbial communities from Kolumbo volcano to uncover new lineages of life (NeLLi) - 2SBTROV14_V59a metaG | ecosystem: Environmental > Aquatic > Marine > Volcanic | place: Kolumbo...
CGCCCGCATGGCCATGAACGACGAGGAGACGGTGGCGCTCATCGCCGGCGGACACACCTTCGGCAAGGCCCACGGCGCCGCCGACCCCGAGAAGTACGTCGGCCCCGAGCCCGAGGCGGCCCCGATGGAGGAGCAGGGCCTCGGCTGGAGGAACAGCTTCGGCACCGGAAAGGGCGCCGACACCATCACCAGCGGATTGGAAGGGGCCTGGACCCCGACCCCGATCCAGTGGGACAACAGCTACTTCGACACCCTCTTCGCCTACGACTGGAACCTGGAGAAAAGCCCCGCGGGGGCCTGGCAGTGGGTGCCGACCGACCCGGCGGCGGCCCAGGCCGTGCCGGATGCCCACGATCCGTCGAAACGCCATGCTCCCATCATGTTCACCACCGACCTCGCACTGAGAATGGACCCGATCTACGGCCCGATCTCCAAGCGTTTCCACGACAACCCGGACCAGTTCGCCGACGCCTTCGCCCGGGCGTGGTTCAAGCTGACCCACCGCGACATGGGCCCACCCTCGCGCTATCTCGGACCGGAGGTCCCCCGGGAAGAGCTGATTTGGCAGGACCCCGTTCCTGCCGTCGATCACGAGCTGATCGACGCCGGTGACATCGCCGGGCTCAAGGCCACAATCCTCGCGTCGGGGCTCTCGATCCCGGAGCTGGTGTCCACGGCCTGGGCCGCAGCATCGACCTTCCGCGGCTCGGACAAGCGCGGCGGGGCCAACGGCGCGCGGATCCGCCTCGTGCCCCAGAAGGACTGGGAGGTCAACGATCCCGCCCGGCTGGCCAGGGTGCTGGAAACCCTTGACGGCATCCGCGCCGCCTTCAACGCTTCCCAGTCCGGCGGCAAGAAGGTCTCCCTCGCCGACCTGATCGTCCTCGGCGGCTGCGCCGCCGTCCAACAGGCTGCGAAGGAGGCCGGCTTCGAGCTGGAGGTCCCCTTCACACCGGGCCGCACCGACGCCTCCCAGGAGCAGACCGATGTCCACTCCTTCGCCGTGCTCGAGCCCGTTGCCGACGGTTTCCGCAACTACCTCAAGCCGGGGACCGGCGTGCGCGCCGAGGAGCTACTCCTGGACCGGGCCCAGCTACTGACCCTGACCGCACCCGAGATGACGGTCCTCGTCGCCGGCCTGCGGGTGCTGGGCGCCAATTCCGGCCGGTCCCCACACGGCGTCTTCACCGAACGCCCCGGAACCCTGAACAACGACTTCTTCGTCAACCTCCTCGACATGAGCACCGAGTGGAAGCCCGTCTCCGAGGCCGGCGAGCTCTTCGAGGGCCGTGACCGCACAACGGGCGGCCTCAAGTGGACCGGCACCCGGGTGGACCTGGTCTTCGGCGCCAACAGCCGGCTCCGTGCGCTCGCCGAGTACTACGCCCAGGACGACAACCGGGAACCGTTCGTGCAGGACTTCGTGGCCGCCTGGAACAAGGTCATGCAGCTCGACCGCTTCGATCTCCCCCGCTCGTGACCTGACAACCTCCGCCGGCAGGGCCCCACCTTGCCGGCGGTTTTCTCGTAGAAACCCGGACAGCCGGTCAGCCGGAAGCCGGAAACGGGCAGTTGAACGGTCCGCTCCGCTAGCCGAGCTTCTTCACGATGCCGCTTGCGGCCTCCCGCTCCCCAGCGGTCCCCGGCCGCGCCGCTCTCTTGGGCGTTCGAGATGCCGGGAGACCTTGTCCAAGACCTCGTGCTCAGTGATGAAGGCGGCGACGCGCATCTTACCGCCACGCGAGGGGCAGATCAGCGGGTTGACTTCGCAGCTCCGCTTGATCATCTGTGCCCAGCGGCGGCGGAGCGGCCGAGCGTCAGGCGAGAGGAGGGGAGGTGAGGCTTGACAGCCCCCCCAGGGCCAACTGATTCTCGATGAAAGTCAGAAGGTCGGTGATCAACCTTTTCCTGCTGGGCCTTGCCTGGTCCTGGTCCGGTGTGGGAGAGGCTGAGCGGCCCCTCGGCGCGGGAGATTGTGTTCGGCTCATGGACCAGTACCACCCCTCGCGCGCAGGGGCGGATCACCTCGGAAACCCCTGGCTGTTCTATCCGTTACACCGCTCCATCAGCCTCGTATCGCCGCACGGCAGGCTGCTTGGGAGCTCCGGAGAGGTGGGGGATGTCATGGCCGTCATGGATGCGCGGTGGAAACGGTGTTGCCATACGTCTACCATTGGACCGCGATTCCGGACCACGCGGTGTTCGCATTCGTGTCAACTTCATCGCCGGCTGTCTCGTCGCAGAGGCAGGAGGTTCAGATGACGTACCGGACCCTCATACCGAGATCCATTCTCGGAGTCCTTTTCCTTTCCGTCGTTGCGGTCCCCGCGGCAGCGTCGGCGGACCTGACGGTTCGAACGGCCGACGGGCTCTCCCTGAGGGTGTCCGATCTGGGTCTCGTCACCGGGCTCACCCTGGACGGCAACCAGCTCGCAGGTCCCCCCGCAGCCGCCGTCACGATCCGGGACCTGACCCCGGCCTCGGCCGTCTTCACTCCCAACCTTCTCGCGAATCCGGGTTTTGAGGATGCACTCGCCCACTGGACCGAGGTTCAGGCGAACGGTGTCGAGGCCGTTGTGAGTTCCGGTTCGGCGCACGCCGGAAGCGCCGCTCTCGAGCTGTCCGGCGGCAGCGAGGACGACCCCGGGCGGGCGGCATGGGCGGCGGACCCGGTGCCCGTCTCGGCTGGCGGCCGGTACCGGGTTTCGGCTTGGTGGCGCTCCCCTGAGGGATACCTCGCCGAGGGAAGCGGGACCGCCCCGGCGCTGCAAATGAAGCTGTGGCGGAAACCAGCGGATCACACGGGCCTCTACGTGCAGTGGCTGGACGCGGGCGGGCGGGCGATCGGCGATCCCGCGCTCGCGGTGGCCCTCCACCTGGACTGCGCCTCCTGGCGGCTCCTCCGTCGCGAGATCACGGCGCCGGCCAGCGCAGCCGCGGTGCGGATCATCGTCGCGGTCAAGCTCCTCGGCGAGACGGTCCGCATCGACGACGTGGCGCTGGTTCCCGCCACCGAGCCTACCGTGCCGGTGACCGGAACCACGTGGAGCTGTGAGCCGCCCGGCGAGTGCATCGAGTTTGCGGCCCAACCGCTCGCGGACATCTCGGTCTCCATGACCCTCCGTTCGGTGGGCGAAGCCATCGCCATCCACGGCGCTGTCACCGACACCTCCAGCGCCGGCCGTGCGTTGGACGTTACGGTCGGATTTCCACTTCAGGGTGGGGGGGGCTGGACCTGGTGGGACGACGCCCTGACCAGCCGTCCGGCGTCCGGCGGAGGACGTCTCGGCAACATCATCAGCGCGGTGAGCGACGGCTGGCTGCCCATGTCCCTGTACCCGTACGGAGGGCTCGGCGACCCCGCCTCCGGGCTCGGCGTCGCGCTCGCCCTGCCGGCGGACGTGCCACAGCTCGCCGCGATCGTCTTCGACGCCGATACGTCAACTCTCGAGGTCACGTTCCATCTCGGGATCTCCCCGGTCGCCGTGCGCCTCGGCGGAGTCGCGACGTTCGAGCTGACGCTCTTCCGATTCGATCCGACGCTGGGGTTCCGGGACATCATCGCCCGTCACCACGATCTCGATCCTGAGCCGTTCGAAGACCACATTTCCCTCTACGGCTACGAAGGCCGGAGCCAGGGGCAGTACTACTCCCCCCGAGGCGTTCAGCAGGTCCTGGACGAGGATACCGCCAACGTGTATTCCGCCCAGTACACCATGATGGAGCTCCCGGTGAAGGTGGCGCCGGCGGACGCGCCGCAGCCGACCCTGGAGGAGATCGTGGACGTGGTCCAGTCTCTTGCCGAGAGCGAACTGGAGGTGGAGCGGTCGTTCGCGGCCGCCGTCGACACCGGCGCCGTCGTGGACACCAACGGCGACTGGTGCCTCAAGCACGTCGAGGTTCCGGTGTGGAACACGAACTGGTGGGAGGCGGACTGGCTCGCCAACATGGACCCGGACCTCCCCGTGGGACTGGCCCGCTGGAACCAGCGGTGGCGAATCGATGCGGCCTTCGCGGCCACCCAGGCCGCCGGCGCCCATCTCGACGGCGTCCAGATCGACAACTTCATGTCGCTCGCCGGTTTCGACCTCCGGCCCGAGGCGATCGCCGCCGCCGACCACACCCTTGGCTACTCGCCCCACACGTACGAACCGGCCGTTCACAACGGGTTCAGCGTGTTCGAGTACCTCGAGTGGCTACGCGCACATCTGGACGCTGAATGGGGTGAGGATCGCGGAATCACCATCAATTTCTGGGGCCTCGGTCACCCCGGCTACCTCGCCCCGTTCATCGACGGCTTTGGCAGCGAGGGCAACCTGCGCGCCGACGGAACCGGTGACAACTGGAACCTCGAGATCATCAACTACCGGAGGGCGACCGCCTACCACCGCCCGTACCTGTTCACGAACCAGACGGTCGGCCTCACCGCCGAAGCGGCGCGCCGCTTCGCCGGCCTCGCGGTGCTCTACGGCGTCGTCTCCGGGCCCGGCCCCAACAGCCGCGACTGGGCGCCGGAGGCCGAGCAGATCGTGCACGACGCGGCCGCTCTGGTGACTGCCTTCTGGGCCTACGGCTGGGAGCCACGGACTCTCGCTCACGCCGACCGTCCTGAGGTCCTCGTCGAGCGGTTTGGCCGCCCGCGCTCACGCCTCGGCCCGCACGATCCCGGCGACGTCTTCTACACGATCCTGGACACCAGCGACGAACCGGTTACAACTGTTCTTACCATCGACGCGGCATCCCTCGGCCTCGACGCGCCCGCCACCGCCGCGGTCATCGACCTGGAAAGCGGGCAACCGGTGCCGTTCGCGGCGAACGCCGGCAAGATCATGCTCACCATCGACCTCGCGAGCCACACCGCCCGCGTGTTCCACCTCACCGGGGGCATCGCAGCGCCGGCCCCCCGCCGCGCTCGCGGCCGGGCCACGGCGCGCCGCTGACCGACTTCGGATCGAGGAAGAGCAGGCCCACCGCTGCCTCGGCCGGCGGCGGCGGATCTCCGCCGCCCGTGAAGAACACCACGCGGGGCTTGTGAAACCGCCAGCACACGGTGTGCACCCCCCACCGGCCGACAGGAAGGGCAAACGGGTTGAACCGCTCCTCTGCGCATCTGCAAGGGACACCATCTGCAAGGGCCACTGTTGTTCGAAGCGGCGAGGCACCTGCACATTTGCAAGCATTTGCAAGGGACACTGTTCTTCGGAGCGGCGAGGGGTATCGCCGTCGGCATCCGCGGCGACCTGGACATTCAGGGGCTCTTGTACGAGCGGGGGGTTGTCACTCGGGCGGGAATCGCGGGTCGCTGTTGGTGAGACGGACGGTTGCCCGCTCTCCAGGGAGACACCAGCCCCGCACGACGGCTGGTTGAACCGCTCCGAATCGAGGGCGCCTTGGCGTCAGAAGGAGACCGCCGTGCTCCGTTGCTCGCGCAGGGAGAGGTGGATCCCCCCGAGCTGCGTGATGGGGTGTCGCCTCCTCAGGTAGTGACCCGCCTCCCTCAGCCGAGTTAGCTGCTCCCGGATGAAGCTCTCGCTTCCGACCGCCAGCCCGTCGACAAAGTACCTGAGCCGCTTGCGGTAGAGCCCCTGCGTCGAGAAGCCGCGGGCGATCTCCTGCTCCAGCACCTCCTGCGAGATCGCCCTCTGCCCTTCCTTGGTCGGCACGCTGCCGCGGTAGTAGAGGCGCTCCCGGTACTCGACCAGCGCCTCGTCCCTCCTCGGCTGGTCGAGGAAGGTGCACAGCGGCACCAGCCACCCGTCCCTGCCCAGCTCGCGCAGGGCGATCGACGAGCCCTGCCACTCCTCCGGGCGCACGACCAGCCCGGCGCGGACGGGATTGAGGTCGACGTAGAGCATGCAGTCGAGCACGGCCTGCATGTCCCCCAGGCAGACCGACTTGAAGCGGTCGGCCCAAAACCGCCCCCGACGCTCATAGCTCCGGTTGTACCAGCGGGCAAAGGCGGACTGGATGTTGCGCATGTACTCGGAGAGGTCGAAGAGCCGCCTCCGGTAGTGCTCCCAGTCGTCGTCGCTCCACAGGTCGACCCGGCGCTGCGACGCCTCGCTCGGGTACATCAGGCGGGTACGGGCGCGAAGCTCCCGCCGGTCCACCGGCCGCGGCCGTTCGAACTTGACCACCAGGTGGTAGTGATTGCCCATCACGGAGAAAGCCGCCACCTCGCAGAAGTAGATCGTCGAGTAGTGGCGGATCGTCTCGATGAGCCTGCGCATCGGAACGGCCTCCGCCAGGGGATACTCCCCCTTGTACGCCGCGACCCGGCCGTAGAGGTGGTACCAGGCGTCCACTCCGGTAGGCTTCAATCTGCCAATCCGAGGCATACACACCTCCTAGATTGGCAGCGTGGACGGGACCCAGCTCTAGTGTATCGGCAACCCGCCAGAAGGAGAAGAGTTCGTCAGTGTCTCCTGTAGATTAGTGTCTCCTGTAGATTAGTGTCTCCTGTAGATTAGTGTCCCCTGTAGATTTGTAGATTAGTGTCCCCTGTAGATTCCGTCGCCGCACGCCTCGTAGAGGCCGGCTTGATCGAGAGACTGCCCGGAGAGCCCTGGAAAGGCGACGGCCCTTCCGACTGACCACCCCGGCCGGAGGACCTTGAGCGGCAAGAGCGTGACCCACTTGAAGGGACTCGCCCCGTTTTTTGGCGTACGCCGTTCGATCACGGATTCGGCTCGCCTCTGCGGTGCTCCGCGACAAGGGCCTCGATGAGCTCAGCGCTGACCTCGACTCCGAGCCCGGCGATATCCGCGTGGAGGTCTGCCCTCCGGTACGACCGGTTGAAGTAGGTGATGTCCTTCTTGATCTCCCTCAGGTAGAGCTGCTTCTGTGCTTCCGATAGGAGCGTGTCGCTGCGCCTTGAGTCGACGTCGTAGAACGTGATCCGCTCCAGGATGTTCTCCGGCAGGTCGTGGATGGCCACCGTCACACAGGGCACCTTGCAGACGACGCGCAGGTACGCATCCCGGAGCCCGCTGGGGGCTACGGCGACCACGCAGTCGGGGTTGTCCCCCAAGATCCGCTCGAGAACGACCGAGCATTCCTTGCGGTAGGAGTAGCCGGTCATGAACCGCGCCTGCAGGCGCTCGACGGACAAGCCGAAGTGGCGCTCGATCTCGGTGTCGAGGTCGAAGAACGGAACGTCGAGGCGGCGCGCGAGAGCCGCCCCGATGGTCGTCTTGCCGACGCAGCTGACGCCGACGAGAAGGACCCTCACGGCAACCCTCCAGGCCGGGTCACCTCAACTGCCACCATGGTGGTCCTCCCACCGCTGTCCGGATCGGACCTCGGGCAGGATGAAGCGCACGCCCTGGTTGTCGCTCGGGTTCAGCCACAGCATCCGCTCGAAAATCGCGGCGGCCTCGTCCAGGCGACCAAGGCGCCACAGGCACAGACCATAGCCGTGCATGCAGCGCAGGAACGGGCGGTTGTCGAGCCGACCCCAGGGGAGGACGCCGTCGAAGCCCTCGTCCAGCGACAGCTCGCCGATGCGCAGGCCCGCCTCGTAGTGGCGGGCCGCGAGCGCTGGCCGATCCTCGAACTCGAAGTTGCCGAGGTGGGCATGGGCGTCCAGGCAGCGGAGATCGGCCGCCAGCATGTCGGTGAGCAGCGTGACCGCTCCGGCCACGTCGCCGCCGGCGTTGCGCTCACTCGCTTCGAGGATGGGATCGCTGTCCCAGTTGGCCGGGTCGGTATTTGGAAGCACCTGCTCCATCTTGAAGGACGGCCTGGGGCCATGCGCAACGATGGGGCGTACCCAATCCTCGAGAGGCTCTCCCTCCTCGCCCCAGTACTCAGCTTCCGGATCCCACGAACACTCGTAGCGCAATCGCAGGGGAACCAGACCAAGCGCTCCAACGTCGAGGCGATGGTCTTCGACCTCCCCGGACAGGTAGGGGTGGCCGGCGTATCGCCACTGCTTGCGTGGGCGGACGGTGACGATCTCTCCCGAGACCATGTCCCACACCTGGCTCGAGCGCAGCGTGAGCTCGCGCTCGGTTCCCAGTAGACGGCAGCGGGCCGCGTTGGACTTGGGCGCAAGCACCACCAGCTCGACCGGGGTGTCGAGCTGGATGTCGTCGGCCGTGGCCTTGTGCCGTCTCGGGTGGCGGGGCGGCACAGCAACCGACTGGGTAGCCGGGTCGAGCCCGAGCCACCTGCGGTACGCGGCAGCGAGCATGGCCCCGGCCGAGCCCTCGACAAACGACAGGTTGGCCGCAGCAACCACGTGCACACTGCCGTCCTCACGCCGGCACCGTGCGATGAGGCCGCGGCGGACATTCCGGTCGTAGTCAACCTCGAGCACCTTGACCGGCTCGCCGACGACGAAGGCGTCTGCCGGCATGGGTACGTGGTCTTCGAACGCCTGGCGAAGGGCCCACAGCTGCTCGTCGTCACCGAAGGCGTCGGTGAGGATCTCGCCCAGGACGTCATCGGTCCCCTCTGGCCACTTCGCTCGTGTCATCCCTCCTCCTCAGTGCCCCTGGTGCGGCGCATCGGAAGCCTACGCCAGCGCCTCGCGAGCACGATAGAAGCGGTCACCGCATTCCATCGCCGGTTACTGTAGCCTAAGATGAGCAATTCTGCCGGATGAGATGTGCCAAGATCCTGAGGCTCTGGCGCTTGCGACGAGCGGACGCATACCCTGAGGTCTGTGGAGCATCGGCGCACGTGTCCAGAGTCCAGGAGATGGGTGCAGATCGCCGGTGAGCATCGCTCATCTGAGGTGTAGAGTTGAGGGGTGAGCCCGTCCCGCGACTGCCGTGCCGAGATCGAAGTGGAGCTGGAGGAGGCGCTGCAACCGGGACGATTCATCGGCTACAAGGCGAGCTTCGACTTCGTTCAGGGGCTCGAGGAGGTCCACACCCGACTCGGGGCGATGATCGGCGCGGGGGAAGGTGCGGCCGCAGCTGCCCATCTGGAGACTTTCATCGCTGCCTGCTTGAGAAGGCTGAGGAGATCGACGACTCGAGCGGAGGCCTCGGCCAGCTGGTCGAGGACCTCTTCTGCACCTGGGTTCGCGCCCGACAGGCCGCGGAGGCGGATGCCGCCGAGACAGTCGGTCTGCTTCTGTGGTGGATGGACCACGACGACTACGGCTTCTGCCACCGCCTCGAGCAGGACGTGGTGAAGGTGCTCGACGGCGACGCTCTGAAGGCGCTCGCCACCGAAGCACGGGTTCGCTTCGAGGCATCCGCACCCGATGACGGTGGGCCGGGCGGCTACCCGCGGAGGCGCTGGACCGAGGTTCTCAAGCGCACGCTGGCCGCGCAATCCGATGCCGAGGAGTACCTCGCGCTGTGCGAGCGGACGCTCCTGACATCGAGTGACTGCGACGTTCTCGCAGCGATCCATGAGGGTCGGGGAGACCTCGACGTGGCGCTTTCATGGGTCGAGCGAGGACTCGAGCTGGCCGGCCGGGTCGGCTCCTCCGGTAGCGCCGAGCACGATCTCAAGAAACGCCAACGCAGTCTGCTGCTGCGCCTCGGACGCAAGCCAGAGGCAATCGACCTGGCGTGGCGGGACTTTGAAAAAGGTCCGAACGTTTTCGCATACGAGACTCTGATCGGGCTCGTGCCGGCCGCGGAGCGGGATCGCTGGCATCGCAATGCCATGGTGGCGGCGGATGGCGCCGGTTTGGAGCAGGTTCTCGACCTCCTGGTGAAAGTCGGTGAGCTGGACCGTCTTGTCGGGAGGATCTCGGCTGCGACTGCCACCGACCTCGAGGCGATCAGCCACTACTCCGCCGAGCCAGCGGCAGACCTCCTCGCCGCTGCCCACCCCGCACTGGCGGCTCGGGTATCGTGCGCTCGGGCTTCGAGTCGTGAACGCCAAGGAGAGCAAGTACTACGACGCTGCCCTCGCTCACTTTGAGCGGGCTCGCGACTGCTACCTCGCTGCCGGGCGAGCGGACGTGTGGGAGGACCTTGTCGCGGACGTCCGCCAGCGGCACGCGCGCAAGACCAGCTTCATACCGGGTTTCGAGCGAGTGGCGGCGGGGGGTCCAGCGGTGGAGCGCGAACCGTCGATACTCGAACGAGCCAAGAGCAGATGGCCGCAGCTCGGGGACGAGTGACGGGCATCGTCAGGGCGCGATGCCTCCGAACGGCAGCGTGATCACCATCGGCGCACGTGTCCAGAGCCCAAGAGATTGGTGCAGATCGCCGGTGAAAATCGCTCATGTTAGGTCTTGGTTTGGTTGGTACACCACGGACCCGAGAGCAGATTGAGCGTGGCCAATGGGGATCGCAGGCCCGCCTCCGGTCGGGCCGCATCCGAGCCGGGCCTTAGGAAGTTGGGAAGTTCTGGTAGACTTTGCCCATGGCAAGACGAGCGAGGGTGCTCATCGAAGGTGGGGTGTACCACGTATACAACCGGGTGGGGAGCGGTGAGCGGGTCTTCGACGATCCGGAGGAGGCGGTCCGCTTCGTTGACCTGATGCGCGGGGTCAAGGCCAGGGACGGGTGGACGGTGTTCGCGTGGTGCCTGATGGCGAACCACTACCACCTGGCGGTTCGCACGTCGGCGGTGCCACTGTCGCGGGGGATGCACCA
>Ga0114931_10011298_pt1 | contig 10568 bp, 7 predicted proteins | sample 2SBtaG_FD_89579 | JGI IMG/M metagenome (GOLD analysis project Ga0114931, IMG submission 89579) | Deep subsurface microbial communities from Kolumbo volcano to uncover new lineages of life (NeLLi) - 2SBTROV14_V59a metaG | ecosystem: Environmental > Aquatic > Marine > Volcanic | place: Kolumbo...
CCGCCTGCGGAGCCGGCTCGTAATGACTGAACTCCATGGTGTAGCTGCCTTCGCCGCCGGTGATCGATTTCAACGTCGACTGATAGTTCTCCATTTCGGCAAGGGGCAGCTGTCCGGAAATCGAAACCTTGCCGCCGGTCAATGTGGTCGTGCCGTTGACCCGTCCCCGTTTTCCGGCGATATCGCCGGTAACATCTCCCATGGACGCATTCGGCACGATGATCTGAACGTTGACGATAGGCTCCAGTATCGTCGGCCGGGCGTTGCCGACGGCATCGAGAAAAGCTTTTTTTCCGGCTGCCACGAAAGCCACTTCCTTCGAATCCACCGCGTGGAATTTGCCGTCGTAGACGGCCACCCGGATGCCCTCCATGGGATAGCCGGCAATGGCGCCGGATTCGATCACTTGGCGCACACCTTTTTCCACGGCCGGAATAAATTGCGACGGAATGGCGCCGCCAACGACCTTGTTGACGAACTCGAACCCCACCCCTTGCTCCAGTGGTTCGACCCTGAGGAACACTTCGCCGAACTGGCCGGCGCCCCCAGTCTGCTTTTTATGCCGGTGGTGACCTTCAGCCTTGGCTTGAATGGTCTCACGGTAGGCGATGCTCGGCGGGTGCGTCTTGACCTCGACGTTGTAGCGCTCCTTCATCCGCTCCAAAACGAGCCGCAGATGCAGATCGCCCATTCCGCGCAGCACGGTTTCGTTGGCGGTGGCATTGTGCTCGACCTGGAGACTGGGATCTTCCGCGCAAAGCTTTTGCAACGCATCGGAGATCTTTTGTTCATCACCGCGCCGCATCGGTTCGATGGCCAAACCCATCATCGGCGGCGGCAGCTCCATGGCGCGCAGGTGAAAATAGTCCTCGTCGTGGGAATCGTGCAGCACCGCGTCGAGATGGATTTCTTCCACTTTGGCGACGGCACAAATGTCGCCGGGCACTCCTTGTGGCACTTCGATTGTCTGTTTTCCAAGCAGTTGAAACAGGTGGGCCACTTTGAACGGTTTGCGCCCGTCGCCGATAAAGAGCTGGTCGTTGCACGCAACCGTGCCCTGGTGAACGCGAAAGATGCCCATCTTGCCGACAAACGGATCGACGCTGACCTTGAACACATGCGCGATGGTATGCCGGTCCGGATCCGGTACCACCTCGACCGGGGTTTCCTCGCTTCCTTCTCCTTTGAAGAACTGGGGAGGATTGCCTTCGCCGGGGTTGGGCATGAGCCGGTCGAAAATCTGCATCAGCTCGGGAATGCCGGCACCGGTTCTGGCGGAAACGAAACAGACCGGGATCAGATGGCCTTCACGCAGCGCCTTCTCGAAGGGATCATGGAGCTGTTCGGGACTGAGATCCTCGCCCTGTTCCAGGTACACATTCATCAGCTCTTCATCCACCTCGACCACCTGATCGATGATCTCGGTATGGGCTTGGGATGCCGAGGAGATCCTGGTCGCTTCGCTGCCCGGTTGGAAAAAGCAGTCGACCACCGAGTCACCGCTTTGTGCCGGCAGATTGAGCGGTAGACATTCACCGCCGAACTGTCCGCGAATCTGCTCCATCAATTGCTCGAGATCGATGTCTTGGGCATCGATCTTATTGACGATGATGAGGCGACACAGCGCGTGTTCGGTAGCCTGCTCCATCGCTTTCTGGGTCACCATCTCGACGCCCATTTGAGCGTTGACGACCACCGCCGCGGTTTCGACGGCCGGCAGGATTCGCAGGGAACGGCCTAAGAGATCGGGATATCCCGGCGTATCGATCAGATTGATGTGCTGGCCGTCGTGCTCGAAGCTGCAGACAGTGGTGTCGACCGAATGGCCCAACCGCTTCTCCTGCGGGTCGAAATCGGATATGGTGGTGCCCCGCTCCAGGCTACCGCGGCTTTGGATGACCCCGGCATGATGCAGCAGCGCTTCGACCAGTTCGGTTTTACCGCTGCCGGCGTGACCAAGCAAAGCGATGTTGCGGATGTCTCGTGAAATGTAATGTGCCATCGGCGCCTCCGGTTGAGTTGGTAGTCGGTCTTATGCGAGCAGGATGAGCTTCGGCTGGACCAGTTTTTCAAAATCTTTGTAGGCCATTTTGATGACCTCCGAGTGAGAGCCGGCATTGAATGCGATGGTTTCACGTTCCGTCACGCTTTCTGCAACATAAACATCCAGATCGTACAGATTTCCAAATGGCGGCATGGCGCCGACTTCACAATCGGGGAACAGCATTGAAAATTCAGTTTCATCGGCAAGGGTGACGGCTGCGTCAAAGATTTCCGATACGATCTTCAGATCCATTTTGTAGGCAGCCGGGAGGACGACCATCGCCGGTTGGCCGTCAATTTTGACGATGATGGTTTTAGCCATCTCCTTGCTGGGAATATGTGCCGATTTAGCGATCTCCAGCGCAGTAAAAGCAAGCGAGTGGCTGATGCTCACGTATTTGATGTTGTGCGTGTTCAGGTACTGTTTAAGTCGCTTGGCCGGCATGATACGCTCCTATGAATTTGGACGATAAAGAAATTACTCTCAGATGCCGATACGCCGTTGACGGTGACGCGTGAGGGCTGTTCATTCGATCGATTACGTTAAGCAATTCCTCCAAAGATTTCAAGGGAGGGGAAAACAGTCATTCGGGCATCCTGACATCAGGATAGTTGCGGCGGCTCCATGGTCCTGAATACGATATCCCACAGCGGCGTGCTGACGCCATAGCGGGCGTTCGATGTACGGAAATGATGTTTCAAGTGATGTCGTTTGAGATATTTTGCAACCCTTGAAGTCATTCGGAAATGATGTGTGGCGTAATGAATATAGTCATAGCAGAGATAGCCGATGATGAAAAAAGCCATGAATCCGTGAAAATAGGCGGCCGGACAGAAAAAGGAAAACAGCGAATAAAGCAGACTCATGATAAGAATGGCCGGGACCGGTGGCATGACCAGCCGCGTGGAATCATTCGGGTCATCATGGTGAAGCCCATGAAAAAGATAGACAAGGCGTTTTCCGAGCCTACTTTGAGCATGAAAGTGAAAAACCCAGCGGTGCAATACGTATTCGGTCAGTGTCCAGAGCAAAAGGCCGGCCATGCACAGCAGAGCCAACGTCGCGAGCGACAGCCGGTCATGAACGCGTGCCGAGTAGATGAGATAGGATGCAACCGGCCCCCATAAGACCAGTGGAACGACCGGATGCACATGGGTCGTGGCCTCCAAAACAGGATTGCTGAATACGCGAACCAATTCTTTATGCTTCATTATGTCTGTTTTTTCTCCGGCAAAGATAACATAAACGCTTCGAGACTACCCATTATATAATGAACTTCTGTTTTTGGTGGCATCAGGGCGCCCTTCTCCTTTAAAATAGGATTGAGAGTCGGCCAGACAGTCGCTGTACGATCGCAACGCTTTTGTACGGAGGAAAGTCCGGGCTCCACAGGGCAAGGCGCCAGGTAACGCCTGGGGGGCGCGAGCCTACGGAAAGTGCCACAGAAAACAAACCGCCCCGCACCTATCCCCCGGAAAAACTGCCAGATAATCCCAGCGATTGGCAGTCACTTCTTTGTGGTTGTTGATCAGTTTTTTCGGAGGGATAGGTGCGGGGTAAGGGTGAAAAGGTGCGGTAAGAGCGCACCGCGCTGCCGGCAACGGCAGTGGCAGGGTAAACCCCGCCTGGAGCAAGACCAAATAGGAGAGCAGTGGCGTTTCGCCATGACTGCGGCCCGCAGAGCTCTCGGGTAGGTCGCTCGAGCTGCACGGTGACGTGCCGCCCAGATGAATGACTGTCCCAGACAGAACCCGGCTTATCGGCCGACTCTCCTTTATTTCAGGTTTTTGTCTTTCACTGCCTCTCCCGCAGCAGCCTGTCGCGCACCAAAAAACATACCATCTGTACTATTCCCTCGTTTCTCCGGCACGTTCACGGAGCCTTTTCGTCGCTTATCTATTTATTCTAGCAGCATCTTTTCTTATCAAGGGTTTTATGGCTCATTTGTGAAATAAAGAGAATTTAAAATCCGCTTGACTAACCAGGATTTGGTTGTATAGTGCGAGTTGTGGAGAATAGTGGTAGCCTGGGGAGGAAAAGTGGTAAATTTGGGAAAACATTGGAGGAGCGGGGATTTCGCTGAGAGGGCAGCGTGTTTCGGGGACTCAGTTTAATCAATCTCGACGCCAAAGGCCGGCTTGCGATCCCGACGAAATATCGGGCCGAGCTGCGGGAATGCTGCGACTGCCAGTTGATCGTCACCGCCGATCGAGACCGGTGTCTGCTGCTTTATCCGCTGCCCGAGTGGGAGGTGGTCGAACGTCGATTGGCCAAGCTGCCGACATTGAACAAAAAGGCCAGAGCGTTGCAGCGGTTCATGATCGGCCATGCCAGCGAATGTCAAATGGATGGGCAGGGGAGGATTCTGTTGAGCGACAGTCTGCGCACATTCGCAAGCCTCGACAAACGGGTCGCGTTGCTCGGGCAGTTGAACAAGTTCGAGATATGGAGCGAAGACGCCTGGTGCGGGCAGCAGGACAGCTGGCTGCAGGAGGGTGAAGGCGCGGAGCTGGAGGGACTGGATCTCGAATCATTCTCTTATTGACCGGCCATGAGGGCAGGCACACATTTGCCGGTGATGCCCGATGAGGTTTTGCAGGGGCTGGCAATCAGGCAGGACGGAATCTACATTGACGGCACTTTTGGGCGGGGGGGCCATAGCCGCATTATTTTGGACGCGTTAGGGGCGGATGGGCGCTTGTTGGCGTTGGATAAGGACGCAAGTGCGGTGACCTCGAACGCCGCGGCAGCCTTGCAGGACGATGCCCGATTCGAGATTGAACAAGCCAGTTTCGCCTCTTTGGCAGAGATCGTTCGACGGCGCGGGTGGCTTGGCGAAGTGGCCGGTGTGTTGATGGACCTGGGAGTTTCTTCGCCGCAGTTGGATCAGCCTGAGCGGGGATTCAGTTTTTTAAAGGATGGAGCGCTCGATATGCGCATGAATGTCAACCAAGGTATCACCGCGGCTCAGTGGTTGGCCGATGTTTCGGAGCAGGAACTGGCGCTCGTTCTGAAGCAATATGGTGAAGAGCGCTTCGCGCGCCGCATTGCCCGCGCCGTGATTGAAAGAAGAGCGATCGAACCCATTGCAACGACGCGGCAGCTGGCCGAATTGATCGAGCAAACCGTACCGGTTCGGGCAAAAAACCGACACCCGGCCACTCGATGTTTTCAAGCGATCCGCATCGTGATCAACCAGGAACTGGATGATCTGAAAAAGGCCTTGGAACAAGCGGTGACCATTCTGAAGCCTGGGGGGCGCCTGGTCGTGATTGCTTTTCACTCGTTGGAAGATCGCATCGTCAAACGGTTTTTTCGTGACGAAGCACAGGGGGGGCGTTTCCCGCGCGGCCTGCCGGTCCCTGTCGACGCCTATCGCCCACGACTGAAGCTGACCGGCAAGGCGCAAAGAGCCGGCGACCGGGAGGTGGCGGCAAACATTCGGGCACGCAGCGCCGTTCTGCGGATTGCGGAGCGATTGCCGTGATGCTCCGATGGGCGGTTGCACTGGTCTTCCTGGTGACGATTTCGGCGCTGACCGTCGTCTATACGAAATACCGAACCAGAGCGTTGTTCGTAAAGATTCAGCGCCTGGAAAAACAACTGGAAGCGTATGAGATCGAATGGGGGCAGCTGCAGCTCGAACAGACGACCTGGGCGGAACACAACCGCATCGAGCGGTTGGCGCGCATGCGCCTGGAGCTCGTGCTGCCAGAACGAGACGCGATCGTTTATTTGAAACCGTAGGGTGGGAACTGTGGGTATCGACGGACAGCAAAATGAAGCAGATTATTCCGTGCGCAGGCGCTTCGTCCTGCTCGTGCTGCTGTTTGCAATGTCCATTCTGATCATCCGTGCCGTGGATCTGCAGGTGATGGATCGGCAGTTTTTGCAGCGCAGAGCGGAGGCGCAATATATCCGCGAAGTGCCTGTTTCGTCCTATCGGGGGATGATTCTCGACCGTCACGGTGAACCGCTGGCCATCAGCACTCCGGTGCAGTCGGTGGGGATGGATCCGCGGCAATTCCATGCCGAACCCTCGCAGCGGCTCGAGCTGGCGGAATTGCTGGGTGTCTCTTCGGTGCGCATCGATCGCTTGGCAAACCAGAAAGGCGAGCGCCGCTTCGGTTATCTGAAACGAAGAATCGATCCGGCATTGGCGGAAAAAGTGACAGCGCTGCAATTGGACGGTATTCATTGTCAATCGGAATATCGCCGTTATTATCCCGCGGGCGAAGTGACCGCTCATCTGGTCGGTTTTACCAATGTCGATGATGCCGGTCAGGAAGGGCTGGAACTCGCCTATGACGAGTGGTTGTCGGGCGAGCCGGGCGCCAAACGGGTGATTCGCGATGGCGCACGGCGGATCATCGAAGATGTGGAAAATATACGCTCGCCTGCCGCCGGACGCAACCTCACACTGAGCATCGACCAGCGGCTTCAATATCTGGCCTACCGGGAATTGAAAGCGGCCGTGCGGCAACACCGCGCTCGTGCCGGATCGCTGGTGATGCTGGATGCCCGTAACGGTGAAATCCTGGCAATGGTGAATCAGCCTTCCTTCAACCCGAATACACGCAGGAATCTGACCGGCCGCTATTATCGAAATCGCGCGGTAGTCGATGTGTTCGAGCCGGGCTCGACGATGAAACCGTTCTCGGTGGCGTGTGCTCTGGATGCTGGAACATTCGGAGCGAATGCCTTTATCGACACCAATCCGGGCCGCTTGCGCATCGGCAAAAATCTCGTCCGTGACATGCACAATTACGGTGTTCTGAACATTGCACACATACTGCAGAAATCGAGCAATGTCGGCGTCAGCAAAATCGCCCTGTCGCTGCCGGCGAAACGCTTCCGGGGCTGCTTCGACCGGCTTGGATTCGGTCAATCGACGGGCGTCGGCTTTCCCGGTGAAGCGAGCGGTCGATTGTTGGATTATCAGAACATGCGGCCCTTCGCGCAAGCGACGTTGTCATTCGGCTACGGCTTATCCGGTTCGGCGCTGCAGCTGGCACGCGCCTATTCGGCGTTGGCTGACGATGGCGTCATGCACTCGGTCAGCCTGTTGCGCCGGAACAAGGATGATGCCGAGCGGCAGGTGCTGTCCGCAAAAACCGCTGTCAGCGTCAGACGCATGCTGGAGCGGGTCGTGACTCGCCAGGGAACCGCTTTTGCGGCGCATGTCGCCGGCTACCGGGTCGCCGGAAAAACCGGCACGGTCAAGAAAACCGGCAAACAAGGGTATTCGAGCAAGCGTCATATTGCATTGTTTGCAGGGATGGCGCCTGCCAGCCGCCCGGCGGTGGTCATCGTCGTGGTGATCGATGAACCATCGGTGGGTGGATATTACGGCGGCCAGGCAGCCGCCCCAGTTTTTTCGCGCGTGATGAGCGGGACGCTCAGGCTGTTGGGTATTGCGCCCGACAGGGAAGACAGCATGCCGTTGCTTGTCGTACATGAGGGGGGAGCGGCATCATGACAGAAATCGGAAAAGGGGGCTGGAGTGAGGATGGTCATCCTTTGTCCTCAGCGTATGGGGCTACGAATCATGCCCATGATCACTCCGGAGACACGGATGTATAATGTCGCTGATTTTCCTTGTTCGGGCGCATCTTTTATACCGGAACCGACCGCCGGCGCTTCAATGGATTTGCGAAATTTGATGGCGGGCAGCATCGTTAGCGGCTGCCTGCCCGAAATAGCGGTGTCGGGGCTTCAGCTCGACAGCCGAAAGGTGCAGCCCGGCGATCTGTTTTTTGCCTTGGCGGGATCTCGCCTGCATGGGCTTTTACATGCACGCGAAGCCATTGCCCGGGGAGCTGTCGCGATCGTCTACGATCCTGCAAAAGGCGGCAGTGACCTGGCCAAAGACCTGCGCGGCAGTGGACAGGTGACGCTCCTCGCCGTGCCGGCATTGGATCAAGAGTTGGGATGGATTGCCGACCGCTTTTACCGAACGCCCTCGGCGCATATGGAGATTATCGGCATCACCGGCACCAATGGCAAGACATCGTGCAGCCACTTCCTGGCGCGAGCATTGGCGGATACAGCGCCCTGCGCCGTCATGGGGACACTCGGCTGGGGCTTCCTCGATGCCTTGCAGGTATCGGACAACACCACGCCTGATGCCATTGCGATACAGGCGGGGTTAGCCAAACTCGAACAGCATGGCGCCAAAGCGGTGGCAATGGAGGTATCGTCGCACGGGCAGGTGCAGGGCCGGACGCAGGGTGTCCGCTTCAAAGGCGCCGTTTATACCAATGTCAGCAGGGATCATCTCGACTATCACGGCACGATGGAAGCCTATCTCCAGGCAAAATTGCGTCTGCTGCAGGCACCGGGGTTGGCGTTTGCGGTCGTCAATCTGGATAACGCCTACGCCGGGCAAATTCTGGCCGCGGTACCGGACGAAGTCGATGTGCTCGGTTATCAGGGGACAGAAGGCGGAGGACAGGAAGCAGGAAGCATCGAGCGAGTTTGTGCCGATAATGTCTTTCTCGGTGCAGAGGGGCTTTCGTTCGATGTGACCTACGGCGGCGAACAGGCGCATGTTTCGGCCCCGGTGCTGGGGGATTTCAATGTCGAAAATGTGCTGGCGACCGTTGCCATTCTGCTGAAGATGGGGCTGCCGCTGGCGCAAGCAGCAGAGCGTATGACGCTGATCCGACCGGTGCCGGGTCGAATGGAGCGGTTTTCCGCAGGTTCCGGCGCTGCCACCGTGCTCGTCGATTACGCCCATACGCCGGATGCCTTGCAGCGGCTGCTCGACAGCGTGCGGATGCACTGCAATGGAAAGTTGTGGTTGCTGTTCGGCTGCGGCGGGGACCGGGACCGCGGAAAACGGGCGCAGATGGGGTGTATTGCCCGGCTCGAGGCGGATCGCGTCGTGCTGACCGATGACAACCCACGCTTCGAGGATGGTGATGTCATTATCGCCGAAATGCTCGACGGGTGCGTCGAGAGTGTCGATGTCAGGGTGATTCGCGATCGAGCGCAGGCGATTCGGACAGCCATTATGGAGGCCGCACCCGACGATATTGTGGTGGTCGCCGGAAAGGGGCATGAAGATTATCAGGAAGTCCGGGGCGTACGCCATCCGTTCAGTGATCGCAAAATTGTCGTGGCGGCTTTGATGAGACGCCGTCTCCTTGCGGGGAATAGCCGTGATGATGCCGCTGAGTGATTTGTGCCGCATCGTGGACGGCGAACTGCAAGGCGCCGATGTACCTTTTGACGCGGTAAGCATCGACACCCGCAGCCTGCACGCGGGTGATCTTTTCGTCGCCTTGAAAGGGGAACACTTCGATGCCAATGACTTGATCGAGCAGGCCGAACAGGCGGGAGCCGCGGCGGCGCTGGTCGAACGGCAAACGGCGAGCGGGCTGCCCCAGGTTGTCGTCGTCGATACGCGACTGGCGTTGGGACGATTCGGCGGGGCATGGCGCCAACACTGCGATGCGAAAGTGATCGGCGTCACCGGCAGCAACGGCAAGACGACCGTCAAGGAGATGCTGGCGGCGATGCTGGGCCTGCACGATCCGGTGCTGTTCACGCAAGGTAACCTGAACAATGAACTGGGCGTGCCATTGACTTTGTTGAGACTGCGCCCCGAGCATCGTTATGCGGTCGTGGAGATGGGCGCCAATCACCCGGGTGAGATCGCCTATACCAGCCGGCTGGCGCTGCCGGACGTCGCAGTAATCACCAATGCAGGCGCTGCGCACCTCGAAGGATTCGGCAGCATCGAAGGTGTGGCGCGGGCGAAAGGAGAGCTGCTTGGGTCGTTGGACGAGAGCGGCACCGCCGTGCTCAATGCCGACGATGTTTTTCTACCCCTGTGGAAGCCGCTTGCCGGCAACCACCGAGTGATCACCTTCGGGTTCTCTGCGCACGCCGACGTTTGCGCGGTCGAGGTCGAACCGACGGAGCTTGCCGATGGCTTTCGCACCCGTTTTGTCGTCGAATACGAAGGGCAGCGCTCATCGATGAGCCTGGCGCTTGCCGGCAGGCACAATGTGTGCAACGCGCTGGCGGCAATCGCCGGCAGCCTCGCTTTGGGGCTGGACAGGGAGCAGATAAAAGCGGGCCTGGCGGCTGTACGGCCCGTTCCGGGTAGGATGCAGCCGGTCGCCGGACCGCAGGGTTCGGTTTTGATCAACGACAGCTACAACGCCAACCCCACATCCTTCGAAGCAGGGCTGGATGTTCTGGCGGCGCTCGATGGTGAACCGTGGGTCATCATGGGCGCATTTGGCGAGTTGGGCGACGACAGCTCGGAATTGCATGCACGGGTCGGTGAGATGGCGAAAGGGAAAGGGGTGGTCCAACTGTTTGCAACCGGACCCGATGCCGAACGGACGGTGGCAGCCTTCGGCGAAGGAGCACGGTTTTTTTCACGACCATCCGATTTGGCCGCCGCGGTCCGGAAAATCATCCATAAGGATGTTGTCGCATTGGTCAAAGGCTCGCGCAGTCAGCGGATGGAACAAGTCATCGACGCATTGACCACAGAGCAGGCGGCATA
>Ga0114931_10011299_pt1 | contig 10568 bp, 9 predicted proteins | sample 2SBtaG_FD_89579 | JGI IMG/M metagenome (GOLD analysis project Ga0114931, IMG submission 89579) | Deep subsurface microbial communities from Kolumbo volcano to uncover new lineages of life (NeLLi) - 2SBTROV14_V59a metaG | ecosystem: Environmental > Aquatic > Marine > Volcanic | place: Kolumbo...
GCCCATGCCCTGGTGCAAGAGGCCGTCTACGCCTCGCTCCTGCGCGCCCGGGCGGCCGCGCTCCACCGCCGCGCCGCCGGCTGGTTCGCCGACCACGATCCGGTTCTCCACGCCCGCCACCTGGAGCGTGCCGGTGCGCCCGAGGCGGCGCGGGCCTTTGCCCGGGCGGCGGCCGAGCAGATGGCGGCCTATCGCTTCGAGCGCGCCGCCGAGATGGTGGCCCGCGGGCTCGCGCTCGCCGAGGAAGCGAGCGATCGCTTGGCGCTCACCGCGTTGGAGGGCGAGGTCCTTCACGACCAGGGCAAGGCGGCCCCTTCGATCGCCGCCTTCGAGCGCGCGCTGGCGCTGGCCGAGACCGACGAGGACCGCTGCCAGGCCTGGCTGGGGCTGGCCGCCGGGATGCGCCTGACGGATCGCTATGACGAGGCTTTCGACTGCCTGGAGAAGGCGCAGCGGGTCGCCGAGTCCGGCGGGATGACGGCCGAACTCGCCCGCCTCCATCACCTTCGCGGCAACCTCCTGTTCCCGCTGGGGCGAACCCAGGGCTGCCAAGCCGAGCACGAGAAGGCGCTCGAGTATGCGCGCCGCGTCGCCTCACCCGAGGCCGAGGCCCGGGCGCTCTCGGGCCTCGGCGACGCCCTTTATGCGCGGATGCGGATGATCAGCGCCCACGCGCTCTTCGAGCGCTGCATCGCCCTTTGCCGCGATCACGGCTTCGGTCGCATCGAGGTGGCGAACCTGGGCCAGGTGGCGCACACCCTGCATTACTTTCGCCCCATGGCCGAGGCTCTGGCGGCGGCCGAGGCGGCGGTGGCGGCGGCGCGGCGGGTCGGCCACCATCGGGCCGAGCTCAATGCCCAGATCACGGTCTATTTCACCCTTTACGAGAGCGGCGACTTCGCCCCCGCCCGCGCCAGCATCGCCCGCGCCCGCGAGCTCGTCCGCCACATCGGCACCTACCGCTTCGACGCCTCCAACCTCGCCTTCGCCGCCCGCATGCACTGGCTCGAAGGCCACCGCGAGGAGGCTGTGGCCATGGCGCGCGAGGCCGTCGCGGTGTGCCGGCGGACGGGGATCGGCTTCAACGGCCCGCGCAGCCTCGGGGTCCTCGCCCTGGTCACCGACGACGAGAGAGAGCGTGGGGCGGCGCTGGCCGAGGCCGAGGAATTGCTCGCCGCCGGCGCGGTCGGCCACAACCATCTGTGGTTCTACCGCGACGCCATCGAGGCTCATCTGGTCACCGGCGCCTGGGACGAGGCCGAGCGCAAGGCCGAGACCTTCGCCGCCCTCACCGCCGCCGAACCGCTGCCGTGGAGCGACTTCGTCATCGCCCGGGGCCGGGCGTTGGCCCGCTTCGGCCGGGGCGAGCGCTCGCCCGGGCTGGGGGAGGCCCTGGCCGCGGCGCGCACGGCCGGCGCCGCGCTTGGGGTTACGGTGGCCCTTCCCCCGATCGACGAGGCCCTGGCGACGCTGTGAGGAATCGAGGAATCGGGGTCAAGGAATCGGGGTCAGACCACGATTTCCACGGAAATCGTGGTCTGACCCCGATTCCTGCGGTGGTCTGACCCCGTTTCCTGTGACCCCGATTCCTGCGATTCCTGGTCTCGAGCGCCCCTTGCTTTTCGCCGGGAGAGTTTCTATCCTTTAAGGCCGGGTACGAGAATGACAATCATTTGCGCATGCGGCCGTCTCTCGGCGGGAACCCGCCGCGGCCGCGCCGGGCCGGTGAGGTGCGAGACGATGACACGGAGGTCGCGTGTGCGCTGCCTTGCCCTTGTTCCATCGTGAGCGACGGGCGGCCCGACTGATCGACAGGGCGTCGCGATGACCGTCGCCGCGCCGGCCGGGCGCGCGGGCCGCCGTCTGGGTCGCCCGCTGGTCGACGGCTGGAGCCTCGCGACCGCCGTCGTCGCCGCCCTCGTCGGGGTTCCGGTGGTGGTGGTGCTGGCGAGCCTGGCGGTTCCGGCGGGACCCGTGTGGCGCCATCTGGCGGCCACCGTGCTGCCCGAGTACGTCGCCGATTCGCTCGTCTTGATGGCCGGCGTCGGCGGCGCCAGCCTGGTGATCGGGGTGGCGACCGCCTGGCTGGTGACGCTCTGCGTCTTCCCCGGGCGGCGGCTGTTCGAGTGGGCGCTGCTCCTGCCCTTCGCGGTGCCGGCCTATGTCGTCGCCTTCACCTATGGCGGGCTCTTCGACTATCCGGGGCCGGTGCAGACGGCGCTTCGCGACGCCTTCGGCTGGGGCCATGGCGACTACTGGTTTCCCGAGGTCCGCTCGCTCGGCGGTGCGGTGTTCATCCTCTCGATGGTGCTCTACCCCTATGTCTATCTGATGGCCCGGGCGTCCTTTCTCGAGCAGTCGGTGTGCGTCATCGAGGTCGCGCGGACGCTTGGCCGCGGCCCCTGGGCGAGCTTCGTCTCGGTCGCCTTGCCGCTCGCCCGCCCGGCGATCGCCGGCGGGGTGGCGCTGGCGGTGATGGAAACCCTCAGCGACTACGGCACCGTCCAGCAGCTTGGGGTGCCCACCTTCACCACCGGCATCTTCCGCACCTGGTTCGGCCTCGGCGACATCACTGCGGCGACCCAGCTCGCCGCCGTCCTGATGCTGTTCATCCTCGCCGTGGTGGTCGCCGAGCGGGTCTCCCGCGGGGGCGCCCGCTTCCACCACACCTCGCGGCGCTATCGGGCGCTGCCGCGCTACCGTCTCACCGGCTGGCGGGCGGCGGGTGCGGTGGCGATCTGCACCGTCCCGATCTCATTCGGCTTCCTCTTGCCGGGCGGCCAGCTCGTGGTCTGGACCCTGGGTCCGGGGTTCTCGGCGATCGACCGCGACTTCGCCGCGCTGGCGGCGACCAGCGTCGCGCTCGCCGCCGGGGGCGCGGCGCTGTGCGTCGCGCTGGCGCTCGTCATCGCCTATGGCGTTCGCCTCAACCCGCGGCGGCTGACCCGGGCGGCGGCCCGGCTCGCCGGGCTCGGCTATGCGGTTCCGGGGGCGGTGGTGGCGGTGGGCGTTCTGGTGCCCTTGGGCTGGCTCGATGGCCGCCTCGACGCCCTCGCCCGGGCGCTCCTCGGGGTCTCGACCGGGCTCCTTCTCAGCGGCACCCTGGTCGCCCTGATGTTCGCCTATGCCGTGCGCTTCCTGGTGGTCGCCCACAACGGCGTCGAGGCGAGCCTCGCCCGGATCACCCCGGCGATGGACGGCGCCGCCCGTACCCTGGGCCTGGGCGCCGGGGCGACCCTCGCCCGGGTCCACGTGCCGGTGATCGCCGGCAGCCTCTTGACCGCGGCGCTTCTGGTGTTCGTCGACGTGATGAAGGAGCTTCCGGCGACCCTGGTGCTCCGCCCCTTCGGGGTCAACACCCTGGCGGTGCGGGCCTTCGAGCTCGCCTCCGACGAGCAGCTCGCGGCGGCGGCGCCGGCGGCGCTGGCGATCGTCGCCGCCGGACTGGTGCCGGTGATCCTGCTGACCCGCTCGATCGCATGCTCGCGCCCGGGCCACGCCCGTGACTGAGCCGGCGCTGGTGCTCGAGAAGGTGAGCCATGCCTACGATGGCGTGCGCGCCGTCGCGGAGGTCTCGCTGGCCATGGCCCCGGGCGAGCTGGTCTCGCTCCTCGGCCCATCGGGCTGCGGCAAGACCACGCTTCTCCGCCTCGCCGCCGGGCTCGAGCCGGTGCAGGAGGGCCGGGTCGCGATCGCCGGCCGCGAGGTGGCGCGGCCCGGGGTTTCGGTGCCCCCCGAGGGCCGCGGCGTCGGCCTGGTGTTCCAGGACTATGCCCTCTTCCCCCATCTCCGGGTGATCGACAACGTCGCCTTCGGGCTCCACCGCCTGCCGGCCGCGGCGCGCCGGGCGAGGGCGATGGCGATGCTCGGTCGGGTCGGCCTCGCGGCGCTGTCCGAGCGCTATCCGCACGCGCTCTCGGGTGGCGAGCAGCAGCGGGTGGCCCTGGCCCGGGCGCTGGCGCCGCGGCCGGCGCTGCTTCTTCTCGACGAGCCCTTCTCGGGCCTCGACATCCGCCTGCGCGACCGGGTCCGCGACGAGACCCTGGCGATCCTCCAGGCCTCGGGGACGGCGACCCTGATCGTCACCCACGACCCCGAGGAGGCGATGTACATGGCCGAGCGCATCGTCGTCATGCGGGCCGGCCGGCTCATGCAGGACGACACCCCGCTGGGGCTTTACAGCCGCCCGGCCAACGCCTTCATCGCCCGCTTCCTGAGCCGGGTGAACTGCCTTCACGCCACCGTTCGCGACGGCACGGTCGAGAGCCCCTTCGGCTGCTTCGCCGCCGACGGGATCGACGACGGGGTGCGGGTCGACGTCCTGATCCGCCCCGAGGGCCTGCGGCTCGGCGGCGCCGATGGGGCCGCGGCGCGGGTGCTCGCGGTCCATCCGCTGGGGCACAGCACGATCGTGGTGCTCCGGCTCGAGGCGACGGGGGCCGAGCTTCGCGCCCGCATCGCCGGGGCCCGGGCGCCGGCCCCGGGATGCCGCGTCGGCCTCGTCGTCGACCCGGCGCAGGCGTTCGTATTTCCTTGCACCGGCCCCGTCGCATCGGGGTAAGGTGGGGGTGAGAGAGCCCGTCGAGGGCGGCCGGCGTTGCGTGCGACGACGGTTTCTGAGATCATCCCCGCGCGTGGAGACGCGCGGCGGACCGCAGTTGGGAGCGAACCTATATGGGTACCTTCAGCATCTGGCACTGGCTGATCGTGCTGGCCGTCGTTCTTCTTCTCTTCGGGCGCGGCAAGATTCCGAGCTTGATGGGCGACATGGCCAAGGGCATCAAGGCCTTCAAGTCGGGGATGAAGGAAGACCCCGATGACGCCGCCAAGAAGGACATGATCGACGACCAGAGCGAGACCGCGGCGAACGACGCCACGGTCAAGCGGGACAAGGCGGCGCAGGGCTGACGTCCCGGTCGGCGTCCGCAGGCGGGGCGGGCACGGCGGCGGCCATCGGCGAGGGCGGTCATGTTTGACATCGGCTGGTCGGAAATGGCGGTCATCGCGGTGATCGCCCTGATCGTCATCGGCCCGCGCGATCTTCCCAAGGTGCTGCGAACCGCCGGCCAGTGGGCCGGCAAGGCGCGCAAGATGGCGCGGGAGTTCCGCAGCAGCGTCGACGAGATGGTGCGCGAATCCGAGATCGACGAGGTGCGCAAGACGGTGCAGACGGCGACCCACTACGACGTCGGTAAGGAGATCGAGAACACGATCGATCCCGGCGGCGAAATCACCCGCGATCTCGACCCGACCGCGCCCACCGCCGCCCCGCCCGAGGCGGGGAACGACGCGGCGACCGAGGCGGCGACCGGGGCGGGCGCGGCACCTGACCCGGGCGCGAGCCCCGCGACACCCGCCGAGCCCACCGCCGAGATCGGTGATACGGCGCCAGCCGAGGCGACCGACGACCACCGCGAGGTCGCCGGTTGACGACGCCTGTGCTCAAGGACATCGACGAATCGAAGGCGCCGCTTCTCGATCACCTGATCGAGCTGCGCAAGCGTCTCATCCTCTCGTCGGTGGCGCTTCTCGTGGTCTTCATCGCCTGCTACTTCGTCGCCGACGACATTTATGCCTTCCTGGTCCGCCCCTTGGCGGCGGTCTACCATCGCCAAGGCGCGCGGATGATCTTCACGGCGCTCCACGAGGTCTTCTTCACTTACGTCAAGGTGGCCTTCTTCACCGCGCTCTTCATCTCGTTCCCCTTCATCGCGGCGCAAATCTGGATGTTCATCGCGCCGGGGCTCTACCGCCACGAGAAGCGCGCCTTCCTGCCCTTCCTGATCCTGACGCCGATCCTCTTCTTCGCCGGTGGGGCGCTGGTCTACTACGTCATGTTCCCGCTCGCCTGGAAGTTCTTCATCAGCTTCGAGTCCCCGGGTATCGCGGGCTCGTTGCCCATTCAGCTCGAGGCCAAGGTCAACGAGTACCTGTCGCTGGTCATCAAGCTGATCTTCGCCTTCGGGCTCAGCTTCGAGCTCCCGCTCCTGCTCACCCTTCTCGCCCGGGTGGGGCTGACGAGCGCCGCGGGGCTGGCGTCCAAGCGGCGCTATTCGATCGTCCTCGCCTTCGTCGCCGCGGCGGTGCTGACGCCCCCCGACCCGATCAGCCAGATCAGCCTCGCGGTTCCCATCATTCTCCTTTATGAGGCCTCGATCATCGCCGTGCGTATGGTCGAGAAGCGCCGGGCCGCGCGCGAGGCCGCCGAGGAGGCGGCCTATGCCGCAGGCGGCGCCGGGGGCGGCGAGGAGACGGTCGAGGACACCGACTTCAACACCGGTCGTTGAGAAGAACAATCGGGCCAAGTAATTGGGGTCTGACCCCAATTATTCGATTATTCGGCCCGGACGGCGGCTGGACGGGGCGCCGAGGCCGGGGGTATATAGAGCCCTCTCGTTCGCCCCCGGGACCCTGATGTTCGACGTTCGATCCATCCGTCTCGATCCGGACGCCTTCGACGCCGGCTGGGCCAAGCGAGGCCTGGCGCCGGCGGCGGCGGCCGTGCTCGGGTTGGACGAGCGCCGGCGGGCCCTTCAGACCCGCCTGCAGGCGCTTCAGCAGCGGCGCAACGAGGCCTCGCGCGCGATCGGCCGGGTCAAGGCCGAGGGGGGCGATGCCGCCCCGCTGATCGCCGAGGTCGGGGCACTCAAGGACGAGGTTCGCCGCCTCGAGGACGACGAGCGCGCCGTCGCCGCCGAGCTCGAGGCGACGCTCGCTGGGCTCCCCAACATCCCCGCGCCAGACGTCCCCGCCGGCGCGGACGAGCGGGCCAATGTCGAGCTTCGCCGCATCGGCACCCCGCCGGCCTTCGACTTCACCCCGCGCCAGCACTTCGAGATCGGCGAGGCACTGGGGATGATGGACTTCGAGCGCGCCGCGCGGATCTCGGGCGCCCGCTTCGTCGTGCTCTCCGATGCGCTCGCCCGGCTCGCCCGGGCGCTGGCCCAGTTCATGCTCGACCTCCACAGCGGGACCTTCGGCTACCGCGAGATCGACCCGCCGCTTCTGGTCCGCGAGCGCACCGCCTTCGGCACCGGCAACCTGCCCAAGTTCGCCGACGACCTGTTCCACACCACCGACGGCTATTGGCTGATCCCCACCGCCGAGATGTCGCTGACCAACCTGGTCGCCGAGACCATCGTCGCCGACGACGCCCTCCCGTTGCGCTACACCGCCTGCACGCCGTGCTTCCGGGCCGAGGCCGGGGCCGCCGGCAAGGACACCCGGGGGATGATCCGCCAGCACCAGTTCACCAAGGTCGAGCTGGTCAGCATCACCCGGCCCGAGGAATCCGAGGCCGAGCACGAGCGCATGACGGGCTGCGCCGAGGCGGTCCTCGAGCGGCTCGGGCTCGCCTATCGGGTGATGCTCTTGTGTGCCGGCGACATGGGCTTCGCCGCTCGCAAGACCTATGACCTAGAGGTCTGGCTATCGGGGCAGGGGACCTATCGCGAGATCTCGAGCTGCTCCAACTGCGCCGACTTCCAGGCTCGTCGGATGAACGCCCGCTTCCGCCCCGCGGGCGAGCGCGGAACCCACTTCGTCCACACCCTCAACGGCTCGGGCCTGGCGGTCGGGCGCACCCTGATCGCGGTTCTCGAGAACTATCAGGACGCCGACGGCTCGGTGCGCGTGCCCGACGCCCTGCGCGGTTACATGGACGGGCGCGAGCGCATCGCCGCGCCGGGTTGAGAGCGGGCGCTTGCGCATCCTCATCAGCAACGATGACGGCATTCACGCCCCCGGCCTCAAGGCGCTGGCGCGGATCGCCCGGGCGCTCTCGGACGACGTCTGGGTGGTCGCGCCCGAGACCGAGAAGAGCGGCGCCGGGCACTCGCTGACCCTCCACCGCCCGGTACGGGTGCGGCGGGTGTCCGGGCGCCGCTTCTCGGTCACCGGCACGCCGACCGACTGCGTCATGCTGGGGATCAACAAATTGGTGCCGCCGCCGCGCCCCGATCTGGTGCTCTCGGGCGTCAACCGGGGCAGCAACGTCGCCGACGACGTCACCTACTCGGGCACCGTGGCGGCGGCCATGGAGGCGACCATGCTCGGCGTCCCGGCGATCGCGCTGAGCCAGAGCTACGACAACGGCCGCCGGGTCCACTGGTCGACCGCCGAGCGCCACGGCCCCGGGCTGATCCGCCGTCTGGTCGCCATCGGCTGGCCGTCGGGGGTGCTGATCAACGTCAACTTCCCCGACCGAACGGCGGCCAAGGTCGGCGGCGTGGTGATCTGTCGCCAAGGCCGCCACAAGTTCGGCGACGCCGTGATCGAGCGGGTGGACCCGCGCGGCCGGCCCTACTTCTGGGTCGGCAGCGTGCTCGGCCGCCAGGAGGCGGTGCCCGGCACCGACATCACCGTGATCGACCAAGGCGGGATCGCCGTGACCGCGCTGTCGCTGGACATGACCGACCGGCCGACCACGGAGGCCTTGCGCGCGGCCTTCGCGTGACCGAGGATGGGCGCCGGATTCGCCTGCTCATGACGCTGCGCCGCTGCGGCATCGCGGACACCCGGGTTCTCGGCGCCATGGAGGCGGTCCCACGCGAGGCGTTCGTGCCCCGGCATCTCGCCCAAGTCGCTTACGAGAACGTCGCCCTTCCGATCGCCGGCGGGCAGACCATCAGCCAGCCCTTCGTGGTCGCCTACATGACCGCGCGGCTGGGTCTCGGCCCGCGGATGCGGGTTCTCGAGATCGGGACCGGCTCGGGCTATCAGACCGCGGTGCTCGCCCGCCTGGCCCGCCGCGTCTATACGATCGAGCGCCGGCGCGGGCTGCTCGCCGAGGCCGAGGCGCGCTTCACCCGGCTGGGGTTGTCCAACGTCGTCACGCGGCTCGGCGACGGCAGCCGCGGCTGGCCCGCGCAGGCGCCCTTCGACCGCATCCTGGTGACGGCCGCCACGGCTGTGGTGCCGCCGGCGCTGGTCGACCAGATCGCGCCCGAGGGCGCGATGATCCTGCCGCTGGGCGAGGACCCCGACGATCAGCGTCTGGTCCTGCTGCGGCGCCGCGGCGACGCCGTCGTCAGTGAGCCCCTGATCGCGGTCCGCTTCGTTCCCCTGGTGAGCGGGCGGACGGTCGGATGAGGGCGGCGGCGCTCGTCGTCGTCGCGGTGCTCGCCGCCTGCAGCCAAGCGCCGGCGCCCGTGGTCCAGGTTCCGCCGGTGGTGCCGAGCGTGGTGGTGGCGCCGGGCGATTCGGTCTATGCCATCGCCCGCCGCCACGGGGTCTCGATGCGCGGGATCATCGAGGCCAACGGCCTCGCACCGCCCTACCTGCTGGCGCTGGGCCGGCGCCTGGTGCTGCCGCGCGAGCGGGTGCATGCGGTGGTGACCGGCGACACCCTCTATGAGATCTCGCGGCGCTATGGCATCGACATGGCGACGCTCGCGCGGGCCAACCGGCTTCGCCCGCCCTATGCCCTGATCGCCGGCCGGCGCCTGCGCATCCCCGACGCCGGAAGCCGGCGCGCCAGCGCCCCGACGCCCGTCGGCGCCGCGCCCCCTCGGATCGCCGCGCCCATAGCGACGCCGACACCCGCGCCCGCGGCGACACCGACCGCCGCGCCCACAGCGACACCGACACCCGCGCCCGCCGGGATGCCGACCGCCGCGCCCGCCGCCCCGATACCACCGGCCAAGCCGCTGCCTGCCCAGGTTGCCGCATCGCCCAAGGGCTCGGCGACCGCTCGTTTCTATTGGCCGGTGAAGGGCCAGGTGATCGCGCGGTTCGGCCGCAGGCCCGGGGGCCTCTACAACGAGGGCATCAATATCGCCGCCCCCAAGGGGACGCCGGTTCGGGCCGCTGCCGCCGGTGTCGTCGCCTATGCCGGCAACCAGCTCCGGGGCTATGGCCGGCTGGTGCTGATCCGCCATCCCGGCGGCTGGATCACCGCCTATGCCCACAACGACGCCATCCTGGTGCGCGTCGGCCAGCACGTGCGCCGCGGCCAGACCATCGCCCGGGTCGGCGCCTCGGGCCGGGTCCGCTCGCCGCAGAGCCATTTCGAGATTCGCCGGGGCATCCGGGCGATCGACCCCGAGACCCTGCTCGCGGCGCCCTGATCGCGCCCCCCGACCGCGGGCCGGGCGCTTAGACCAGGCGCGCGCCCAGACGGCCGGCGAGGTCCTGGATGAACTGCCAGGCGACGCGGCCCGAACGCGCCCCGCGGGTGGCCGCCCAGGCGACCGCCTCGCGCCGCAAGGCCTCGGGATCGACCGCGAGCCGATAGCGCTCGGCATAGCCCGCGACCATCTCGAGATAAACCGTTTGGCTGCAGGGGTGAAAGCCGAGCCAGAGCCCGAACCGGTCCGAGAGCGAGACCTTCTCCTCGACCGCCTCGGCCGGGTTGATGGCGGTCGAGCGCTCGTTCTCGATCATCTGGCGCGGCATCAGATGGCGGCGGTTGGAGGTGGCGTAGAAGAGGATATTCTCGGGACGGCCCTCGATCCCCCCTTCGAGCACCGCCTTGAGCGATTTATTGCTGGTATCGGCGGTGTCGAACGAGAGGTCGTCGCAGAACAGCACCAGCCGCCTCGGCGCCGCCCGCAGGCGGGCAAGCAGGC
>Ga0114931_10011300_pt1 | contig 10568 bp, 12 predicted proteins | sample 2SBtaG_FD_89579 | JGI IMG/M metagenome (GOLD analysis project Ga0114931, IMG submission 89579) | Deep subsurface microbial communities from Kolumbo volcano to uncover new lineages of life (NeLLi) - 2SBTROV14_V59a metaG | ecosystem: Environmental > Aquatic > Marine > Volcanic | place: Kolumbo...
GAACGCCCCAGTCCAGGCAGTAGGTGTCGATGCCGGCGCCGACCAGGCCCGCGACCAGGCTGGCGCCCGGGCGCAGGTCGACGACGTACCAGCGGTTGATCAGCGAGGGCACGATCAGCAGCGGCAGCGGCGGCGCCTCGGGGGCGTCGTCGGGCCGCTCGAACCGGTACAGCCGCGCCGTCCCCCCGAGCCATCCGAGGGTGGACCGGGGGGTCGGCGTGATGCCGGCGTCGCGCTCATTGGTGAACAGACTGCGGAGGTCGAGCACGCGGCCTCCGTTTCTAGGCGCGGGGAGCGCGGAACAGCTCGGCGCTCTTGCGGGTCGCCTCGATGGTGAGGTTGCGCCACTCGCCGGTCAGCTTGGCCATGTAGGTCACCGACTCGCTGGCGATCTCGGCCAGCTGCTCGGCGGCGGCCTTGGCCCGGTCGTAAGCCTTGGTCTCCCAGGCGGCCAGCTCGTCGTACAGCGCCTGGACGCGCTGGAGGTTCTCCTGGGTCATCTTGGAGAAGGCCTCGGTGGGGTCGAAGATCGGCGTCTTTTGCTGCGCCTGCGAAGTCTCGGGGTTCTTGCTCATGGGATTGGTTCCTGTCTGATTTAGGGTCGATTTGGGGCTCTCTGCCCGTGGACGGCTCCCAAGCTAGGTCCGGCAACGGCCGACGTCAAGCGGATTTTGTTGCGATGCACAAAAAATGCTTGACCCGGGTTCGGCCGATCGCGTAATCGATCGGCCATGCGCTACTTCGAGCTGATGGCGGAACGTCCGCTGGTGTGGGCGTTGCTTGGTGTGTACATGCTGGTGACCAGCTGGCTGGCCTGGCTGGGTCACAAGAAGACGGGCGACATGCGCAGCTTCGCGGTCGGCAGCGGCGACATGAACGCCGCCGTCGTCGGGATCACCCTGGCGGCGTCGATCGCGTCGACCGCGACCTTCGTGATCAATCCCGGCTTCGTCTACAAGCACGGCATCTCGGCGCTGATGCACCTGGGCGTGGCAGCAAGCCTGGGCATCATCGTCGGCCTGGTGGCGATGAGCGCCGGCTTCCAGCGAGTGGGCGCGGCCAGCGGCGCGGTCACCCTGCCGCAGTGGATCGGCGAGCGCTACCGCTCCAAGGTGCTGGCGATGATGTTCGCGCTGATCAGCCTCTTGTACCTGTCGTTCGTGGTGCTGATCGTCGGCGGCCTGTCGATCGTGATGCAGCAGGCGCTGGGGCTGTCGAACATCGAGAGCCTGATCCTGGTCATCACCTTCGTGTTCGGCTACGTCTTCATCGGCGGCGCCTACGCCCACGCCTACACCAACACCCTGCAGGGGCTGATCATGGTGGTCGTGGCGCTGATCATCGTCGGCAGTGGGCTGCACTTCTTCGCCGGCGGGGTCGGCCACGCGATGGACGCCATCGCGGCCCAGGACCCCAACCTGGTCAAGGCGGTAAACCCGGCCAGCGGCCTGTTTGGCAGCGCTTTCTCGGTTTACGTCTGCGGCTTCGTCATCGGCTTCGCGCTGGTCTGCCAGCCGCACATCATGACCAAGGCGCTGTACGTCGGCGACGCCCGAGCGGTGCGCCGCTACCTGGCGGTGGCCATCACCGTGAGCATCATCTTCACCTCGATGCTGCTGATCGGGCTGTACGCACACCTGTCGGACATTCCGGCCGCGGCGCTGGCACGGCAGGACGGCGTGGTCATGGCCTACGTCACCCACACCTTCTCGCCGACCATGATCGCCATCATCACGGTGGCGCTGATGGCCGCCGGCATGAGCACCCTCGACGGCATCCTGGTGGCGCTATCGACCATCGCCGGCCGCGATCTGTATCTCGGTGTGGCCGAGCGCCGCTGGTTGCGCCACGCCTCGGAGGAGCAGAAGAGTCGGGCCGCGCACCGCGCCAGCAAGCTGATCCTGGTCGCGCTGGGGCTGGTGGCGTTCGCCATCTCCGTGCACCCGCCACACCTCCTGGGCATCTTCGGGCAGGTTGGCGTCTACGGGATCGTCGCCGCGTCGGCGGCGCCGATCCTGTTCGGCATCCTGTTGCCGCGCTTCGACGCCGCGGGTGCGCTGGCCTCGTCGATGATCGGCCTGGGCACGCACTTCATCCTCTACGCCATCGGCTTCTCGGCCAACCCGGCGGTCACGGCGACGTGGGGCATCCTGGCCAGCGTCGGTGCCGCTGCAGCGGTCGGCGTCCTGGGGCGCGTTTCGCTGCGGCACAACAAGCCGGCGGCGGAAGTCGCCCGGACCCTGTAGGCGGGCCGGAACCTCCGCGCCAGCCCTCCGCGCGCGGGGGAGGGGCCGTTCTACGGGCTCTTTTTCTTGCGGCTGCGAGCGGGCCGCATCGACTTCTTGAGCTCCTCGAGCTCGCGGCGGAGCGCGGCGACATCCTCGGCCGAGGCGGTCTCTGCGCTCCCTACGGCTTCCTCGAAGAGTGGCTCGGGCGGGGGCGTCGGCGCCCGTCCCGGGCCGGCGAACGGCGCCGCCATCCACATGCGCGCCAGGGTGTCGGCGGCATTGAACGGCATGGTGGCGAACGGGTTGAACGACGAAACCGCGTTGGCGCCCCGTTTGGCCTGCAGATAGACCTCCAGCGCCCCGGAAACCCAGCGTCCGAAGAACTCGCCCAGGGCGTCGTCGCCCAGGCGGATCAGCTGGGTGAGCAGAGGCACCGGCAACAGCCGGGCAGCGCCGCGGCCCTCGATGATGATCTGCGTCAGCGTGGCCTGGGTCAGGTCCTCGCCGCTCTTGACGTCGACCACGCGCACGTCCTCGCCGCCGCGGACCTTGTCCGACAGCTCCTCGAGGGTGACGTAACGGCTTTCGCCGGTGTCGTACAGGCGCCGGTTACCGTACTTCTTGATCAGCGTGGGAGCGGCCTTGGCCATGACTTCCCGCACCCTACGGTGCCGGTCGGAATGGCGCAAGCCAGAACCTTGTTGCGCTGCAAAAAATTGGGTTGACACGCGTCGGGGCTTCTCCTAGATTGCTCGTCGTTGGCCATGAGGGGACTTCGGCTTGTGCTGCAATGCAGCATCGCGATGCTCGGGCTGGCGCTGAATGCCTGCGCCGGCAACGGCGCGCGCCAGTGCGTGGACAACAGCGAGTGCGCCTCGGGGCTGTGCCTGGCCGATGGCACCTGCGCGGCCGCCCCCGACGGCGGCCCGGGCGGCGACGGCGCCCCCGGTGACGGCGGCCCCTCCGGAGACGGCAGCGCCGCCAGCTGCCGTCCCAACCACGACGGCACCATCACCCGCGCCGAGGTGCCGTTTGCCGCCGGCCGGGTGGCCACCTTCCGCGTCGCCACCGACGTCACGGTCGACACCGCCGGCACCCTGCAGCAGGGCGGCGCCCATCTGTGGGATCTGGTCGGCCCGTACGACGGCGACGACGACGTGCAGACCACGCTGGAGCCGCTGTCGGGCGCCTGGTTCGCCGCCGACTTCGACGGCGCCACGTACACCACGCCGCTGTCGGCCACCCAGGATCTCATCGGCGTATTCGAGATCACCGACACCGCACTGCTGCTCCGCGGCGTGGTCTCGCCCAACGGCGGCCCGACTCGCACCGAGCTCTCCTACGACCCGCCGGCGGTGCTGCTGCAGCTGCCGCTGACGACGACCACGCAGTGGAGCTCGACCTCCACAGTCTCCGGCGTCGCCAGCGGCGTGGCCTCGTACTACAGCGAAAAATACGAATCGCGGGTCGACGCCACCGGCGACCTCGACACGCCATACGGCACCTTCCCGGTGCTGCGCGTGCGCACCCTGCTGACCCGCACCGTCGGCGCCGCGGTGGTCACCGTGCGCAGCCTGCAGTTCGCGGCCGAGTGCTACGGCACCGTCGCCAAGGTCACCTCCAACCAGTACGAGAGCGAGGTCGACTTCACCAGCGCTGCCGAGCTGCGGAGGCTGGCCCCGTGATCCGCCCGCTCGCCATCGCCGCTGCCGTGTTGGCGAGCGGCTGCGCGAGCTTCCACGCCGGCCCGCTGCCCAACCCGCCGGCGGACGCGACGTTCGTCGACGTCGACGGCATCCACGTCCGCTACCTCGACGAGGGACAGGGCTCGCCGGTGGTGCTGCTCCACGGCTACAGCTCGTCGCTCGACCTGTAGAAGTCGACGGCCCGCGAGCTGGCCAAGCGCCACCGCGTGCTGGCCATCGACCTCAAGGGCTTCGGCTGGACCAGCCGCCCGCCCGGCGACTACTCGCCGGCGGCCGAGGCGCGCCTGGCCTGGGGCGTCCTCGACGCGCGCGGGGTCGAGCAGGTCGCCCTGGTCGGCCACTCGTGGGGCGCCTCGGTGGTGATGGCGATGGTGCTGCAGCACCCGGAGCGGGTCACCCGCGTCGCCCTCTACAGCGCCTACGTCTACGACGACCAGGTGCCCGGCTTCTTCCACTGGGCGCGCATCGGCGGCCTCGGCGAGGCGCTGTTCACCCTGTTCTACCGCGAGCGAATCGAGGACCGGATCGCGCTGGCCTACTACGACGACCGCTACGTCAACGTCGAGGCGTTCGACCGCGTGCGCGCCGAGCTCGACCGCCCCGGCGCCGTCGCCGCCGCGCTGGCGTCGGCGCGCGGCCAGCGCTACGCCGCGATGGAGAAGCGCTACCACACGCTGAAACAGCCGTTTCTGCTGGTGTGGGGCCACGAGGATCGGGTCGCGCCGATCACCTTCGCCTACCGCCTGCTGTCCCAGCTGCCCCACGCGCGGCTGGTAGAGCTGCACCATTGCGGCCACATCCCGATGATCGAGGCGCACGTGCGCGCGACCGCCGCGCTGGTCGATTTCGTCGACGAGGATCTGCGATGAAGGCGTCGGTCCTCGCGCTGGTCGCGATCGCCGCCGCCGCCCGGCCCGCCGTCGCCGACGGCTTCGCCGACTACGGCAGCCAGCTGGCGGCGCGCAAGTTCGCCAGCCCGCGCGAGCAGACCGACGTGACCATCAACGGTGGCCTGCGGGTGCGCGGCGAGGCGCTGCGCAACCTAGACCTCGACCGCGGGCTGACACCGTCGGGGCAGCCGTTGTTTCCCACGCCGCTGGGCGATCCGGACGGCCAGACCCTGGCCGGCGCCGACACCCGGCTGCGCACCGACCTGGCCATCTACCCGCGCGGCACCGGCGTGGACGTCAAGGTCCGGGTCGACGTCCTCGACAACCTCGGCTTCGGCTCTACCCCCGAGGGCAATCCGGCGACCACCCGCGCGCCGACGCCGGCCGCCTCGCCCGGACAGCGCCCGCCGCTCGAGGCGCTGCGGGTCAAGCGCGCCTACGGCGAGGTGCTCACCCCGTTCGGGCTGCTCGCGGCGGGACGGATGGGCACGCAGTGGGGCATGGGCCTGGTCGCCAACAGCGGTGACTGCGACGACTGCGACGGCGGCGACAGCGCCGACCGCATCGCCTTCGTCTCGCCGATGGCCGGGCACCTGTGGGCGATCGCCTACGACTTCTCGGCCAGCGGCCCCGAGACCCGGCGACGCGACGCGGTGCGCGTGCTCGATCTCGACCCGTCCGACGACGTGCGCACCGTGACCTTCGCGGTCATGCGCGCGTTCTCGCCGCTCACCCGCCTGCGCCTGCGCCAGGCCGGGCGCACCGCGTTCGAGTACGGCGCCTACGTATCGCATCGCTGGCAGCAGAACGACGTCCCCGCCGACTACCTGCCGACCGCCAGCCCGATGCCGCTCACCGGCGCGCAGGTGATGGCCCGCGGCTATAGCGCGACCGCGGTCGACCTCTGGTTGCGCCTGTCAATGCCGCACCTGCGCATCGAGGCCGAGAGCGCCTATCTCGGCGCCAGCGTCGATCAGCCGTCGCTGGTGCCGGGCGTGCTACTCGACGGGCCGGTGACCTCTGATCAGGTCGGCATGGCGCTGCAGTCGGAGTACACCAGCAGCGGCGACGTCGCCGGCATCGGTCTCGACCTCGGCTACGCCAGCGGCGACGACGCCCCTGGCTTCGGCGCCTTCCCCGCGCCCGGCGCCCCGGCGGCGCAGCCCGGCGACCTCGACGGGCCGCAGGCGGATCTGCCGCGCGACCGCACCGTCGACAACTTCCGCTTCCACCCCGACTTCCGCATCGACCGGATCCTGTTCCACGAGATCATCGGCGCCGTCACCGACGCCGTTTACCTGCGCCCGACCGCGCGCTACCGTCTGCTCGACGTCGGCCACGCGCGCCTCGACGCCGACGCCGCGCTGATCGCCAGCTGGGCGGCGCGCCCCGAGTCGACGCCCAGCGGGCAGCGCGCGCTGGGTGTCGAGATCGATCCCGGTCTGCACTACGTGTCGAACGACGGCTTCCGCGCGGCGCTCGAGTACGCGCTGTTCCTGCCCGGCCCGGCCTTCGACAACCCGGACGCCGGCCTGACCGCGCGGGCGGCGCAGTCGATCCGCCTCCGCCTGGGGTACTCCTTCTGATGCGCACGACCGCCGTCATCGCGTTCGCGCTGCTCGCCGCCTGCGACGCCAACCTCACGCCGCCGGCCGGCCCCGACGCGGGTGGTGTCACCTACGACTGCCTGCCCAACCTCGACGGCGTCATCACCGCCGACGAGCTGCCGGTGGCGCTGTCGGTGCCGGTCGATTTCTACGTGTCGCCGGACGGCACGCCGATCGACGTGGCTGGCACGGTCGACGAGGCCGGCCGCCGGGTGTGGGACTACAGCGCCGAGTCGGCCGCCGACAGCCGCGTCACCATCACCGCCGAGCCGATCGCCGGCCGCTGGTACGAAGGAGATTTCCCGGCCGGCGCGTTCGTTCTGCCGGCGCTCGCCGACGGCGACCTCGACGGCATCTACTCGCGCGACGATACCGCCCTGTGGTTACACGGCCTTGCCTCGCCGGAGCAGGATCCTGCCACGGGCCGCACGCTGTTGATTTACGATCGTCCCGTGGCTCTGCTTCGCCTGCCCATGGCGTCGGGGGACAGCTTCACCTCGACCGGAACCATCACGGGCGGAGAGCTCGACGGGTTGCCATACAACGGCACGGATGCCTACGACGTCGAGGTCGACGGTAGCGGGCGACTGGAGCTGCCGTACGTCACCTTCACCCAGGCGCTGCGCGTGCGCACGCACGTGGTCGTGGCACCCGCCGCCGGCGGCGTGACCACCAGCCGGCGCCAGGTTTCTTTCGTGTTCGAGTGCTTCGGTGAGGTCGCCCGGGCGGTGAGCCGTCCCGACGAGCCGGCGCGCGATTTTACCGTGGCGGCCGAAGTCCGCCGTTTTGCCCTGTAGGAGATAAACGATGAACCCCTGGGAAATGTGGAAGAAGGGTTTCGAGGTGTGGGAGAAGGCGACCGCCGACTACCTCGACAACGTCATGCGCAACCCCGCCGTGCTCGGTCCCGCCGGCAACCTGCTCACCGTGGCGATGAAGACCAAGGTCGCCACCGACCGCGCCGTCGCCAACTGGTGGGGCGTCGTGGGCCTGCCGACCAAGCGCGATCAGGAGCGGGCGCTGCACAAGCTCAACACTCTCGAGTCGCGCATCCTCGATCTCGAGGATCAGCTGGCCGACGAGCGCGATGCGCGTGAGGCCGCGGAGGCGCGGGCCAAGTAGCCCGCGACATCCATGCTCGACATCACGCCGTTCCTCGAGGTCAAGCCGGCCCCCGCCGGGGTCTTCGAGCGCGCGCAGAAGACTCCGCTGGCGCCGCGGTTCCACCGTCGCGTCGGCGGCGCGTGGGAGCCGGTCAGCTGGGGTGCGTTCGCCGAACGCATCGCCTGCGTGTCGCTATTCCTGCCCGGCGCCGGGTTCGATCCCGGGGAGCGCGCCGCGGTCTTCGGCGACAACAGCGTGGCGTGGGCATCGGCGGCGCTGGGCATCCAGGCCGCCGGCGGCGTGATGGTTCCAATCTACCCGGCCAGCACCGCCGACCAGGCCGGCTACATCATCGAGCACGGTGACGTGCGGGTGCTGTTCGTCTCCGGCGCTGCGCAGCTGACCCGGGTGTTCGACGCCTGGCCGCACTGCTCCAACCTGCGCCGATTGGTGGTGATGGACGACACCGACATCGCAGCCGCGCTGGAGGCCGCCGACCCCGAGGTGCGGCCGTTGCCGGGACAGCTCGACGCGCTGCTGGTGAAGTGGCGGTCAGTGCTGCAGACGTCGGTCGACTGGCGGGTGGCGCGGCGGCGGGTCGACGGCATCGATCTCGACGCCCCCGCGCTGATGCTCTACACCAGCGGCACCTCGGGGCGGCCCAAGGGCGTGCCGCTGACCCACAACAACGTCGGCCTCAACTCGCGCGGCTGGCTCGAGTGCAACCGCACCGACCTGCATGAGGAGGCCGTCGACATTCTGTGGCTGCCGATGAGCCACATCTTCGGCTTTGGCGAGCTGTGCCTGGGCAACACCCTCGGCTTCACCAGCTATCTGTGCAAACCGCAGGAGGCGCTGGGGCTGATGCCGGAGGTGCGGCCGACGGTGTTCATGAGCGTGCCGGCCTACTGGGAGAAGCTGGCCAGCGCGGCGTGGACCGCCGGCGACGCTGCGGCCGCGTCCGAGCGTTTGGGCGAGCTGACCGGCGGCCGCCTGCGCTTCTGCCTGTCCGGCGGTGCGGGGCTGAAGCGCGAGGTCAAGGATCTGTTCTGGTCCGCCGGGGTGCTGATCACCGAGGGCTACGGCCTGACCGAGTGCTCGCCCACGCTGACGCTCAACCGCCGCGACGCCTTCCGTTTCGACACCGTCGGCAAGCCGCTCGACAACGTCGAGCTGCGCCTGTCGTCCGACGGCGAGATCCAGGCCCGCGGCCCCAACGTCTTCTCCGGCTACCACAAGGATCCGGACGCGACGGCGGCGGCGTTCACCCAGGACGGCTGGTTCAAGACCGGTGACCTGGGGCGCATGACCGACGACGGCTTCCTGCAGATCATCGGGCGCAAGAAGGAGATCTTGGTGACCGTCGGCGGCAAGAACGTGGCTCCGGCCAACATCGAGCTGGCGTTCGCCGACGATCCCCTGTTCGACCGGGTCGTCGTCTACGGCGACGGCAAGAAGTACCTGGTCGCCGCGGTCTGGCTGGCGCCCGACGCCGAGGCGGACGAGGCGTTGATCCAGCAGCGGATCGACGCGGTCAACGGCGGCCTGGCTCGCTTCGAGACCATCAAGAAGTTCCGCGTGATCGATCGGCCGCTGACGGTCGAGGACGGCTTCCTGACCGCGTCGCTCAAGCTCCGGCGCAAGCAGGTGTACCAGACCTTCGGACCCGAGCTCGAGGCACTGTACGACTGATGTTCGGCGAGCGAGCAGCGGCGCGTCTGCGCAACCTGGCGCGCATGGTCACCCACCCGCGCGAGCGGCTGCGGCCGGTGGTCGGCGCGACCCCGGCCGACGTGGTCCACCGCGAGAACAAGTGGCGGCTGTTGCGCTACCGCCCGGCCGACGGCGGGCCCAAGTACCAGACGCCGGTGCTGCTGGTGCCGTCGCTGATCAACCGCCACTACGTCCTCGACCTGCAGCCGGGCAAGAGCTTCGCCGAGGCGATGGTCGCCCGCGGCCACGACGTCTACATCATCGACTGGGGCACCCCGGGGCCCGAGGATCGCTACCTGACGTTCGACGACATCTGCGATCGCTACCTCGGCCGCGCGGTTCGGCGGGCGGCGCGGACCAGCGGCACCGACTCGGTGCACCTCCTCGGCTACTGCCTGGGCGGCCTGTTCACCACCATCTACACCGCGGCGCGCCCCGAGCGCGTGGCCAGCATGGTGGCGATGGCGGCGCCGATCGACTTCGACGACGACGGTCTGCTGGCGCGATGGACCCGCACCCGCGGCTTCGATGTCGATGCCCTGGTCGACGCCTTCGGCAACGTGCCGTGGCAGCTGATGCAGGCCAGCTTCCACATGCTCAAGCCGACCCTCGAGCTGGCCAAGAAGGTGCGCCTGATCGACCGCGCCTGGGACGACGCCTTCCTCGACGGGTTCTTCGCCATCGAGCGCTGGGGCTCGGACAACGTGTCGTTCCCCGGCGAGTGCTACCGCCGCTACATCAACGAGCTGTACCGCGGCAACGCCCTGGTCCGCGACCGCTTCAGCCTGTCGGGCACGCCGGTCCGGCTGGAGTCGATCGAATGCCCGGTGCTGGCGGTGACCTTCGAGCACGATCACATCGTGCCGCCGGCCAGCGCGGCGATCCTGCTCGAGCGGATCTCGTCAGAGGACAAGCAGCAGATCCATCTGTCCGGCGGCCACGTCGGCGCGGTGGTGTCGCGCAAGGCGTCGACGACCCTGTGGCCGCAGCTGTCGCAGTTCTGGGCCGAGCGCGACTACTCGACGCGCAACGCCCGGCCCGGGTTGGCCCGCGCCACCTTGTAGGCGTGGCCGGCGACGATCAGCCAGGCGATCGCCAGCGCCAGTAGACCGGCGCCGCCGAAGATGCCCAGCAGCTCAGATGGGCGCCAGCGGCAGGTGGTGACCGCGCCGGGCGACATAGACGATGCTCTGCGAGCGGCCGTCGTCGCCGGGCACCACGCGGACGAAACCGGTGACCCCTTGCAGGGCCGGCAGGTGCACCGCCTCGGAGCGGAAACGGTCGGCGGCTGTCGGGTCGTCGTGGTCGACGTCCAGGCGA
>Ga0114931_10011301_pt1 | contig 10567 bp, 8 predicted proteins | sample 2SBtaG_FD_89579 | JGI IMG/M metagenome (GOLD analysis project Ga0114931, IMG submission 89579) | Deep subsurface microbial communities from Kolumbo volcano to uncover new lineages of life (NeLLi) - 2SBTROV14_V59a metaG | ecosystem: Environmental > Aquatic > Marine > Volcanic | place: Kolumbo...
GCTGACTCAATCCGAGGCCTCGTCCGCACCGCCGCCACCAGCATCGGACGCCTCCTTGTTCTCGGCTTCTGCGCTGGCTTCAGCCGCCGCAGGCGGCGTCCCGGCCTCTTCAGCCTTCTTGGCCTCTTCAGCCTTCTTGGCCTCTTCAGCCTTCTTGGCTTCTTCAGCCTTCTTGGCTTCTTCAGCCTTCTTGGCCTCTTCAGCCTTCTTGGCCTCTTCAGCCTTCTTGGCTTCTTCAGCCTTCTTGGCTTCTTCAGCCGCGCGCTGACGCGACGCCTCGAGCGCCTCGGCGGCCTGCGCGGCGCGTGCCACGCTGAGCTGCGCCGCCGCCGTCTCGATCGCGACCGCGCCGCCGGAGCGGGCACGTTCGACCAGACGCCGAACGGTGCTGGAGAGCTGTGCGCCGACGCCGACCCAGTACTCGACCCGTTCGATATCGACCTTCAGCGCTGCGGGTTGCGAGCGCGGATCGTAGTAGCCGAGCTCTTCGAGCGCTGACCCGGTAGGGGTCGAACGCGCATCCGAGACGACGAGCCGATAGAACGGACGATGTCGGCTTCCCATTCGGCGGAGCCGAATCTTCAACATAGACGTTTCCTCCGAAGCTGCTTCGCGTGGTGCGAGCCTTGATGGCGTTTCGGGCATTGCGGCGCGGGCGAAGGAAATCCAGGTAGCCCGCTTCCGCGCAGAGCCGGCGAGCCTAGCAGGAATCGCGACAAAACGGAAGGGCGACTGGCCCCTGCGTGACCGATTGCGTCGGCGCCAAGGCATGCGGCACAGCCAGAGTATATACTCCGCGACCTCGTACCAGAGATCGAGCCAGAACCGATGCCAGCCACCACCACGATGCTCGCGACCTCTCGCCACAAACCCATCGGGAATGCGGCCCACAGCGAGCTGGCGCGATCGTCGGTGTGGTCGCCGGTGCTTGGGCGTTGGCTCGCCGTGGTCGCCGTGGTGGCGCAGCTTGCCATCCCGATCGCGGTTCGTGCACCTTCTCTCGCGGGACCACCGATCGGCCAGACCACGGGGAAGACCGCGATGTGCCCGATGCACCGAGGCGCACAGGCCTGCGACTGCCCGAGCGCTGCAACGGCCCACGGTGTTCGCACCTGCGGAATGCGCCGCACGCCAGCCACGCCGCGCACAAGGAATCCGATTCCTCGCGCGGCGGGTTGCCCGACGCTCCGTGCGCTTGCACCCAAGCGCGGGCACAGCAAGGTCGCGGCATCGGCGGCGCCCGCCACCAGCGACCCGCTGCACCTGCCCGCGACCCCGCCACCCCGGCCGCTCCTCGTTCGCGCCGTCTGAACTCCGACCAGCAACGCCGCGCGTGGTCGATGCACCCGGGTCCTGATACCCGGGCGCCGCCACGCCTTTCGATCCGACGAGGAGCCTTCCCATGTACCGTACTGCTACGGGCGTATCGCCCATGGTCATACGCTCGCGACGAGCTGTTTCCCACGCCCTATCCTTGTGCCTCGCGTCCGCTGCCTTGCTCATTCCCAGTGCCACGGTCTGCGCCCATGAAGCGCATGAGAATGAAGCGCATGAGAACAGCCTGCACTTTTCCCATCCACTGATCACGGAGTCGCCGTCTCCGGACACCAAGGTCCGCCTCGACACCTTCTTTTTCGACCAAGATGGTGAGCAGACCACGACCTTTCGCCTGGAAGCCGAGTACGCCTTCCACCCATCGTTCAGCATCGAGGTCGACGTGCCCCTAACCCGCATCGAAGCAGACGGCGGCGGCGGCAGCGTGTCCAATCTCGACACCATCGGCGTCGGTTTCAAATTCGCCAACGACGCCTTCGCCGCCCACGGCGTCTTGCTCACCTACGGCCTCGAGCTTGGCCTGCCCACGGGCGACGATCGAAAGGGCATCGGCTCGGGTCACGAGCTGGAGATTGCGCCCTTTTTCGCCGTCGGCTACAAGACCGGCCGCTGGGAGTTGGTCAGCTTCCTCGAGTTCGCAATCCCGACCAACCAAGCGCGCGGTCAGGACCTGGGTCCAAGCCCTGGGCCTGACCCTGGGACAGCCGTTCTGGCCAGCACCTTGCGCGATGGATCCAAGCGCGCCCAAAGCGAAGGTGAAGGCGCCAGCGAGGAGGGCGAGATCGAGACCGAGCTGGGCTGGACCCTGTCGGCGCTTTATTGGTTCTCGCCACGCGTCCAGGGCTTGCTCGAGCTCGACCTCGCGACCGTGCTCTCGGGTGACGAGACCGGCAACGGGGTGCTCAATCTCTCTCCGGGGGTGAAGTTCAAGCCTTGGGCCAAGAGCCCGTGGTGGCTGGGCGCCTCGTTGGGCTTCCCAGTCTCGAACCAGGAGGAATTCAACGTGCGTGCTTTGGTCTCGGGCTTTTACCACTTCTAGGCTTGGGGGACGGTGGCTGCGGCGCTACATCCCCATGGCGCGGCGCAGCCACTTGCCCTTGACACCCTTCATCATCTTGCGCATAGTCAGATACTGCTTCACCATGCGATTGATGTCTTGCACCCGCGTGCCCGAACCCTTGGCGATGCGCCGCTTACGCCGGGCGTTGAGAATGGCGGGCTTGCGCCGCTCTTTGGGAGTCATCGAATCGATGATCGCTTCGACGCGGGTGAGCTCGCGCTCGTCGACCTTCGAGGCATCGAGACCACGCAAGGGACCGACCTTGGGCATCAGCTCCATGACCTGGCTGAGCGGGCCGAGCTTGCGCATCTGGCGCAGGTGATCGCGCAGGTCTTCCAGGGTGAACTCCTGGCGCGCGATACGCCCCGCGAGGCGGCTGGTCTCTTCGGCATCGAGCCCCTGCTCGGCCTTCTCGATCAGCGACAGGACATCGCCCATGCCGAGGATTCGAGAGGCCATGCGCTGTGGGTCGAAGCGGTCGAGATCCTCGGGCTTCTCGCCGGTGCCGAGAAAACGCAGGGGCACATCGGCAACCGTGCGGATCGAGAGCGCCGCGCCGCCGCGCGCGTCGCCATCGAGCTTGGTCAAGATCACGCCGGTGAGCGGCAGAGCCTGGTGGAAAGCTTGCGCCGAGCGCACCGCGTCTTGGCCGGTCATGGCGTCGGCGACGAAGAGAATCTCCGCCGGTGCTGCCAGCGCCGCCAGACGCTTGACCTCTTCCATCAACGGCTCGTCCACATGCAAGCGGCCGGCGGTATCGAGGATCACGGTGTCGTGGCCCTCTTCCTTGGCCCGGGCGAGCGACCTTCTGGTCAAGCCGAGCACATCCTCCCGGTCGTAGGGCGCGATCACCGGCACCGCGACTCTGGCACCGACTTGGATCAACTGCTCGACCGCGGCGGCGCGCTGCAGGTCACCGGCCACCAGCACCGGCTGACGCCCACGCTTCTTGAGCCGCAGCGCCAGCTTGCCGGCGGTGGTGGTCTTGCCCGAGCCCTGCAGGCCGCAGAGCATGATCACCGACGGACTGCCATCGGTCCGCAATTGCTCCCCCGCATCGCCGAGCAGGGCGATCAGCTCATCGCGGACGATCTTGATCACCTGCTGGGCCGGCGTCAGGCTGCGGAGAACCTCCTCGCCACTGGCCCGCTCGCGGATGCGGGCGACAAAGGGTCGCACCACACGGATGTTGACGTCCGCATCGAGCAGCGCGAGGCGAATCTGACGCAAGGCCGCGTCGAGCACCTCGGGGGTGAGGGTGCCCTCGCCGCGCAGGCGACGAAAGACCTCCTGAAGCTTTCCTTGTAGACCGTCGAACATCGTGAGGCTCCCGGATGCATCGCGCACGGTACTTCGCGCGTCGAGCGAGGTGCGCGTGGGCTCGAGATCCTACCAGTCCAGACGCCGGGCGTTGCGCGCTGGGGGTTCCGCGCTGCAGGCTGTGGGGAGGCCGCCGGCCACCGGTTTGGAGGCGACCCCGAGCCCCGTACGGTACGATCCCGGCGCGCGCTGTTCGCCCATTCGTAGCTTCGATCCGCGCGGCCATGACCATGACCCCGACTCCCTTTCGCCGCGTCAAGATCGTCGCCACCATCGGTCCATCTTCCTCCGGCGTCGAGGTCTTGGCACCGTTGCTCGAGGCTGGTGTCAACCTCGTACGTCTCAATCTCTCGCATGGTGACCACAACCAGCACCGATCCGTGGTGCGGTCCGTGCGGGCGCTGGCTGCTGCGCGCGGTCGTTTCGTGGCCGTGCTCGCCGACTTGATGGGCCCACGCTTTCGCCTCGGCACGCTGGCCAGCGGTCCACGCCTGCTGGCGCGCGGCGCCATGGTGTCGTTCGGAGCCTCTGGCGAGCGGGTCGATCTGCCGGTCGAGGACCCTGATTTCCTGGCCCACCTCGAGATCGGCGAACGGATTCTGATCGGCGATGGCCTGGTCGAGCTGGCGGTACGCGAACGAGACGGAGACCACTTCTTGGCGCAGGTGCTCAGCCCGGGAACGGTCGCCACCCGCAAGGGAATCAACCTCCCCGATACCGACCTCCCCTTCACCATCTCGGAGAAAGACCGCGATGACATCGCCTTCGCAGTCGCGGCCGGGGTTGACTACCTGGGCGTCAGCTTCGTGGGCGGCCCCGAGGATCTCGAACAGGTGCGCAAGGAGGTGGCGGCGGCTGGTGGCAGTCTGCCGGTGGTGGCCAAGCTCGAGCGTGCCGCGGTGCTGGCACGGCTGAGCGCCACGGTCGCTGCCGCCGACGCGGTGATGGTCGCGCGCGGTGATCTCGGTGTCGAGCTGCCGATCCACCGCGTGCCGGTGCTGCAGAAACGCATCGTGGCCATCGGCCGCGAGCTGGGTACGCCGGTGATCGTCGCCACCCAGATGCTCGAGTCGATGATCGAAAACCCGCGCCCGACGCGCGCGGAGGCCACCGACGTCGCCAATGCGGTGTTCGACGGTGCCGATGCCCTGATGCTCTCCGGCGAGACCGCGATCGGTCGCCATCCGGTCGCCGCGGTCACCACCATGGCGGAGATCGTGCGCGATGCCGAGGCTGCCACCGAGAGCGGCCTTGGCACCGCCCGTGAGGCCGTGCTGGTGTCGGCTGGGCGCGGGCCGGCCGATCGTCCGCTGTCCCCCGGGGCCATCGAAAGCATGCATTTCGCACCGGGCGGCGACACGCCGATCGAGGTACCGGACGCGATCGCCGCCGCCGCGGTCTTCGCCACCACCCGGCTGGGTCTGCGCTATGTGGTGGCCTTTACCCAGAGTGGCTTCACCGCCCGCATGATCGCCCGCTACCGGCCGCCGATTCCGATCCTGGTGTTCACCGACGATGCCATCACCGCCCGGCGCGTGCAGTTGGTGTGGGGGGTCTTGCCGATCCTGATCGAGCGCCAGGCCCTGACCCACGCAGCGGTGGTCCGTGAGGTCGAGCGTGAGTTGCGTGCCCGCGGCATGGCGCAGAGCGGCGACATCATCGCGCTCTTGATGAGCGAGCCGATCGGTACGCAATCGCTGACCAATCTTCTGCGGCTCCACCGGCTTTGCGCGTTGCCTGCATGCCAGCAGCCGGACGCCATGCCGGCGGTGGACGCTACCGACCCTGGGCGATGACGGGCGGTCAGCCAAGCCAAGCCGCCCGTGGCGCGTCCGGGCGCAGCCTCCCCATCGCTCGATCGATCATCGCCCGTACAGCCACCCTGTGGGTCGCTCTGTGGGTCGCTCTGTGGGTCGCTCTGTGGGTCACGTTGTGGGCGCCGGCATCGGCCCGCACGCGGCTACCGGAGCCTCGGCTCGCTGGCGTTTACCCGCGCTGGCTGGCCAGCGTCGATCACCTGGCGAACGAGGCGGAGCGACAGGCCTTCCGCGGGCTCAGCAGCGACACGCAGCGCGAGCTGTTCATCCACCGCTTTTGGGCGGCACGCGGCGCGACTTCGCCAGCGCGCGCTGGGGGTGCGCTCGCGCGCTGGCACCGCAACTTCGACACCGCGCTCGATCTGTACGAAAGCCTCGATGACGACCGGGCGCGGGCGGTGATGGTCGCCGGCGCTGCGCCGCACAGCATGCGCATCGTTTGCGATGATGTGCTCGAACGGATCGAGATCTGGACCTATGACGCCTGGCATGCGGCCTACCAGAGCGGACGTGCCGGCGCTCAGGGCTTCACGCTGCTGTTTTACCGCGACGGGCCCTTCGAGCGCACCCGCGTGCGGCAGTGGGCACCCGAGCAGGATGCGGCGCCACTGCTCGCCAACAGTTCCTCACAAGAGGCCGGCGGCGCGGACGAGATCCTGCACCTGGCGCGCGCGGCCCGCTGCTTGCACCCGGCGGGCGCGGACGCCTTGCTCGAGCACGCGCTCGGGCATGCGCTCGGACCGCAGGCGCTGCGCCGGCACCTGGCGCGACCGCCCGTGGACGCGGGCTGGCTGGCTGGCTTTCGCCGCGAGATCGCCGAGCTTCCGGCATCGTCTTCTTCTCTGCCCGGCGCAACGCTCGAGATCCGCTACCCCGGTCGCTACAACGATCAGCGGACGATTCTCGAGGGTCACCTGGCAGTGCCCACGGGTCGCTTCGGGCGCACTGCCTTCGGTCAGATCTTCGACCGCGTCACGCTCGAAGCCGACCTCCACGCCGGTGACCGCCTCAAGGACACGCTGCACGCTGACTACTACTTGGCCGGCATGCCGCCGGAAGATGGCCTGGTGCGCCTGACCTTCTATCGCCGGCTGCGCCCGGGGACCTACAGCCTCGACCTGCGCGCGGTCGATGGTGCCGGCCTGGCGCTGGCCCGCGAGACGCGGACCGTGCGCGTGCCGCGCATGACGCAAAATGCCGTGCCCCCGGCCGGCAGCCGGCGGGGATTCGCCAGTCTGACGCGTTCCGAGGTCGGCTCCCTGCTCACCTTCCCGAGCCTCGAGCTGCTGCCCGCGGGCACCGAGGCCGCTGGCCCCACCGAGCTGCGGGCGGTCACCTCCGGCGGACCGATCGATCGCGTGGGCTTTTTTCTCGACGGTGTCGAAACGGCTGTGGACCACGAACCGCCGTGGTCGGTGGAGCTCGACCTCGGACGCGAGCCCCAGCGCCACACGATCCGTGCCACGGCCTTGGATGGCGCTGGCCGGCTGCTGGGGGAAGACCACCTGGAGCTCAATGCCACGCCGCCTCGCTTCGCCGTGCGCGTGGGCGAGGTCGAGGGCACGAACAGCGGCGCGCGGCGGGTCGATATCGAGGTCGATGTTCCCGCCGGCGAGCAGCTCGCGCACGTGGATGTCTACCTCAACGACCAGCGGGTCGCCGTGCTGCGCCAGCCGCCCTTTTCCTTCACCCTGCCCCCAGCGCTGCCTCGACCACTCGCCTTCGTGCGCGCGGTGGCGGTGCTCGCGAGTGGTGTCAAGCTCGAAGACCTGGTGATCGTCGAGGCCAGCGTGCCGGTGGCATCGATCGACGTGGCGCTGGCCGAAGTCTACGTCTCGGTGGTCGATGGCCACGGCCGGCCGGTGACCGGCCTCGGGCAAGAATCCTTCACCCTGCGCGAAGACGGCGAGCCACGGCCGATCGTGCGCTTCGACACGGTCGCCGAGCTGGCGATCGATGTCGGGCTGCTGATGGATACCTCCGCCTCCATGCGACGCGGCCTCAACACCGCTGCCCGCAGTGCCCGCCGATTCTTCGAAACCGTGATCGGCCCGCGTGATCAGGCCCTGCTGGTGGCCTTCAACCACCGCATCGACCGCCTCATGCCCTTTACCGGCAACCGCGAGCGCCTGCGCTACGCCACCGCCGGCCTGCGCGCGTGGGGCACCACCCGCCTGCGCGACGCCATCATCTACACGCTTTACGGCTTCGGTGGCCAGCCGGGACGGCGTGCGCTGGTGGTGCTCACGGATGGTCAGGACGTGGACAGCGACTTCGACGCCCAGCAGGTGCTGGCGGCGGCCCGACGGGCCGGTGTGGCGGTATATCCCGTGCTGCTCGCCGGTCGGGAACGCGTCGAGCCGAGCGAGCTCGAGACGCTGGCGCTCGAGACCGGCGGTCGGTTCTTCGCCGTTGCCACCGTCGCGGGGCTCGATCGTGTCTACCAGCAGATCGAAGCGGAGCTGCGCGCCCAGTACCTGCTGGTGTATCAACCAGCGACCCATGGGCCACGCCGCTTCCGCCGGATTGCGGTGAGCGTCGCGGAGCCCGGACTCCGTGCGCGCACCATCAGCGGCTACCACCCCTAAAAGACCGTGAACACCCCCGCTCACGCCATCGTTAATCTCTGGCTGCTCGGGCGTCGAGACAAGCCTCGTCTGGCCCTCCCGATCCTGCTCGGTGGCATCCTTCCAGACCTGCCGATCGTGCTCTTTTATGCCTGGGAGAAGGTGCGTGGCGTTCCCGAACGGGTGATCTGGTCGCAGCACTACTTCGCCCCCGGTTCGCAGGTGGTGGCCGACATCGGTCATGCCATTCCGCTGTTGGTCCTCGGCTACTGGCTTGCCCGCCGGCTGCACGCCACGCGCAGTGCCGCGCTGTTGACCAGCATGATGCTGCACGCGCTGGTCGATCTGCCACTGCACCACGATGATGCGCACCGGCACCTTTGGCCGCTGTCGAGCTGGCGCTTTGCCAGCCCGATTTCGTACTGGGACCCGGCTCATGGTGGGCGCTGGGCAACGCTCGCCGAGATCGTGCTGGTGCTGGTGGGCAGCGCGGTCTTGCTGCGACGCTTCGAGAGCCGCGGCATCCGCATCGCCATCGCTGCGATCGCCACGCTCTATGCGACGTTTTTCGCCTTTGTGATCGTCGTCTGGCTGCGCTGAGCCCGAGGCTGCGCGCCCTTACGAGCCGCCGCCCGGCTTCGCACGCAGGGGCGGATCACCGAGCGCGCGCGAGAAGAGCAGGCGGTCAACGCCGCCAGCCGGCCAGCGCAGGACCGAGCCTCCCTCGAGCGGAACACAGATGGCCTTGCCGTTCGAGAGATGAAAGCAAGCCGTGGGCGATGCTGGCAGACCTTCGATGCGGACCTGCATCCAGATCGCGGGCGCGCCCAGGCGCAGCTCGAGAATGCAACCGTTGAACAGCTCCTCACCGTTGAGGAGCCAGCCGTTACCGTGACCGCGGCGGCTTCGCACGAGCGATGCTTGCTCGGCACTCATCTCGCTTTTCTCGAGGGTGCGACTGCCGGAACGAAACAGCGCCGGGTGGAGCAAGACCCGGGCCCAGGATCGGTCGTCGGCTGGTTTCGCATCGGTGGCATGGTGGTTCATGGGCAATCCTCTCGCATGGGCTGGTCCCCTCACTGCGTCTCGCCACGTTCCCACCCCCGACTCCCTTCGGGCCACTGGCGTTTGTCCCCGCTGGTGCGCGAGCCGACGATGACGCCAGGTTCACCCGTGGGCATCGCCAGCGCGGAGAATCCTTCGGGCAACTTCCCACACTCACAGCCCAACCTCCCGAGGTGCCAGCGTCGATCCTGGCTGACCCGAGATGACTAGAGCGTGAATGCGTAGCCGAGCTTGAAAAACAGGGTGCGGTCCGCCTGGATAAGGCTCAAGTCCTCGTCGCCAAGACGATTGTCTGAATAGCCTAAGAAAACGACTGTCTGCGCACTCAACTTGTAGGAGAAAAGAACCTGTGTAAACAAGCTGCGCTCGCGCGGCTCGACGCTGGCGGCAAAGAGCGTCGGATCCCGCACCAGGTCGAAGCGCTGCGAGATGACCCGCACGAAGGTCCGCACATTGAGATTGTAGACCCAGCGCAACTGCGTCAGATTGGCTTCGAACAACCGCCCCCCAGGCACGCTCAGTCGCTGCAGTGTGTGGTCGAGGCGCATGTTGACGTGGCGGCCGAGCTTGAGCTGGATGCCTGGCTCGATGCGCAGCTCGTCGGCCAGTTGACCATTGGCGAGATCGATGCTGTCGCCCGAGGAAACAAAGAATCGCAGGCGCAAGGCGCCACTGGGCTGCAAGGAACCGAAAATCTGGAAGGCGTTCATGTCGTCATACAAGACGCCGTCGAAGAATTCCCTATTCTGCTCGAGCGAGACCTCGACGAAGCTCTGCATCGGCCCGCTGAAGTTGGCAAACAGGTCGAAGGTCTGGTCCGTGAGCTGACCCGAGCGATCCTCCACACGACGCGTGAAAAGGCCGAGGTTGGCGCGCGTCCACCAATCCTCATCCTCGCCGAACCAACGCCGGATGAGTACGCCCTCGAGCTGCTCGAAGTCGACCCGACGCACGAAACCGGTGTCGGCACGAAAGCCGGGATCGAAGACGTTGTACTCGGCGCTGGCGATCCAGTGCCGGCTGTTGAGGCTGTAGTCGACCGCGAGTGCGTCGCCGGAGAACGAGCCGTGCGGCTGCTCGAAGCTCGATGCCAGCGCGTCGGGGTAGCGGGTGTCGGAGCGCAAGGCCTGGATGCTCAGCGTGTGGCTGGCGCCAAAGCGCAAGAAGGCATCGACGCCGAGCACATCGTTGGCGTAGTCATCGCCTTGGCGGCCGGTATAAATCGCGCCGACCGTCGACCCTGAACCTACGTCGCGCCGGTAGCGCAGCACGCTGGTGGTCACGTCCTCGTCGAGCAGGGTCCCGCTCGAGCCCTGGTTGGTGGGAAAGAGCAGGCTGTTGACCGTGTCTTGGGCCACGAAGACACCGACGCCATGGTCGCCGAAGGTGGCCGTCAGCTTGCC
>Ga0114931_10011302_pt1 | contig 10567 bp, 11 predicted proteins | sample 2SBtaG_FD_89579 | JGI IMG/M metagenome (GOLD analysis project Ga0114931, IMG submission 89579) | Deep subsurface microbial communities from Kolumbo volcano to uncover new lineages of life (NeLLi) - 2SBTROV14_V59a metaG | ecosystem: Environmental > Aquatic > Marine > Volcanic | place: Kolumbo...
TCAAACCGATCGAATCCCGCCGAATGGCTGGACCAATACGGAGATGCTCTTTATCGCTTTGCGATGGCGCGGCTTCGCGATCCGGCGCTGGCCGAGGATCTGGTGCAGGAGACCTTGCTTGCGGGATTGAAGGCACGGGAACGGTTTGCCGGAAATGCTTCGGAAAAGACCTGGTTGACCGGCATTCTCAAGCACAAAATCGTCGATCATTTCCGCAAATCGAGCCGTGAAACCGTGCAGGATATCGACGATGCCATGATCGGTTGTGCGGCCGATTCCTGGTTCGATGAGCGAGGCCGTTGGCGGCTGGATATCGGCCGCTGGTCCAGTCCCGAGGAATCCTTGCAGCAGGATCAATTCTGGCGCGTTCTGACCGATTGCGTCGAGCGTCTGCCGCCCCGACTGAGTCGGCTGTTTGTGCTGCGTGAGATCGACGGTTTGTCGAGCGATGAAATTTGTGAGGTTCTGAATATTTCGACGACTAATAATCTATGGGTGATGTTGTCCAGGATGCGCCTTCGGCTGCGCAACTGTCTCGACGCCAACTGGTTCGGCAAAGAAGGGAACTGATCTATTATGTTGTCCTGCAAAGAGGTTGCGCATCTGGCTTCACAAGCGCTGGAGGCACCGCTGACCTGGCGTCAACGCTGGGGGATGCGGCTGCATCTTCTGTTCTGTCGATTATGCCGGTGCTATATCGGTCATCTGCGTTTTCTTGAGCGGGCGTTCGAGCGTGCTCGGGGTGGTGATCCGGAGCGCTTTTCAGTGCGCAAACGATTGCCCGACGAGGCGCGGAAGCGCATTCGGCGCACTTTGCAGGACAAGAAGCCGTCATAAGCCGCGAGTGGAAGAACATTCTGCCTCCACTTTTTTTTCGGATTTCCTGATGGTCGCCGCCAAGACGGGGGGGATTTTTGATACCTTATCTTGTGTAAAAATGTTCTATAATGCACATAATATGGTATGGCAACTGTTTGGCGCGTGCGGCGCGGCGCACCCCACCCTACTTACGTTTGAAGTCGCCGTGCCGCCGGACCGGCGGCCAATGTAAATAATGAGCTTCCACGAACTGAATGCCCGCTTTCGCCGTCTCCATAAGGAGCATGCGGCCTGGCGTCTGCTGCGCATGGACAATGCACCACTGATCTTGGCGTTCGTTGCCGACCTGTTCGAAGAGATCAACGAAATCGCCTTCGGCCGCGCCAAAATAGCGCTGGATACCGAGCTGGAATTGTGGCGCGAACAGGGGCTGCTGGAGAGCGAAGTCAATGCCGCTACCTATCTGCGCCAGTGGATACAGTCGGGCTGGCTGCGCGAACTGGACGATCGGCTGAGCAAGACCGATGCCTGCGAAGTGGCGCTGCGCTTCTGTCGGCAGCTGGAGCAGCGCGAGAGCAATGCCACTGCCTCGCATCTGCGCATCGTCCAGGATGCGGTGCGCGATCTCTCGGTCGCGATCAGTCCCGACCCCAAGGAGCGCATCGCTTTATTGGCAGCGCGCAAGGCCGAAATCGAGCGCGATCTGGAGGATCTGAAGGCCGGCATTGTGCATGAGCTATCGGCAGTGGAACAGCGCGAGCGGATCATCGAAATCTATCAGCTGGCGGCGGTGCTGACCGGCGATTTTCGCCGCGTCGAGGATGAGATTCGCATGATCGATCAGGCGTTGCGCGTGCAGATGATCGAATCGGGCGGCAGCCGCGGCGAGATTATCTTGGGGCTGCTGGAACAGGAGCAGCTGCTAGCCGACAGCGATGCCGGCAGAGCTTTCGAGGGTTTTTTTCAGCTGCTCTGCGACCAGAATCGCAGCACCGAACTGCGTGAACAGTTGAAAGCGATTTTGAGCCGGCCGGCGGCGAAACATCTCAACGAACAGCAGGTGCGGTTTCTCGGCAAGTTGATGCGCGAATTGAGCCGGGAGAGCGAGCGGGTGTTTCAGGTCCGCCGCCGCACCGAGGAAAATCTGCGCCAGTTCGTGGAGAGCGGCGCGGCCGGCGAGATGCGCGCCGTCGATCGCCTGCTCGGTAGGCTTGAACGGCTGGCGGTCGGGTTCGAAGAGACAGACCTCTCCCTGCGGCATGAAACCGACTTACGGCTGAACAGCGGCGGCGTCACCATCCAGTCTCCCGACAGCCTGCGTCTGAAGATGCCGGAGGAGCAGCTCGATACGCGCGGTGTGGAGGTCAAGGAAAATACCACTACGCCTAGTAAGGAAATGCTGCTGCAGCTGCACGCTGTGCAGGTGATGCAAGTGGCCGGGCGGATTCGAAAAACATTGCGCGGCAACCGCATTCCGCTGAGCATCGGTGCTCTGCTCGAACAGCAGCCGATTCGGGCCGGGCTGGAAGAGCTGGTCGCCTGCCTGCGGGTGGCGCGGGCGGTGGGTGCAACTGAACTGCAGGGCCGAGAAACCGTTTCGATCGAAGACCGCAGCGGTCGCCGCTTCAAAGCAGAAATTCCCCATTTTTTGCTCAGTGCCGAGCAGTTTCCCGAAGAACTCGAGGAGTTGATTGTGTGAATGCCTTTGATGCTGCCGATTTTAAGCAGACCGACCTGTTCGATCTGTTGCGTGGTGAGTCCGAGAACACGCCTGTGCCGATGCCTGATGAACCGGTCGCGGCGGAGAGCGACCGCAATGAAGCGGAAACGCCGCAGCCAACCGACAGCGACAGCAGCGGGGGCCGACTGCCCCATGAAGCGCGTCGGGCCCTGGTTGGGCTGCTGCGCCACGGCGTCATCATGGCCGCGAATAAACGACTGCTGTTCGATGCACTGTGCCGCTATCGGGCGCAGATCGATGCGCATCTGGCCGATATGTATCTGCGCATGCTGTTGGATGAGCAGGCGGGTCTTGCGATCCTGCTGCAGCAGGAGCTTGCCGATATCGACGACGGCGATGAAGAAGAGGAGATTGCCAGTCTGATCAGCCGGCGCACCTTGACGCTGTATGACACCCTGCTGCTGCTGGTGCTGCGCCGGCATTATCAGGATCGGGAGGCAGCCGGTGAGCAGCGGGTGATCATCGATGTCGATCGCATCGAAATTGCGCTGCGGCCCTTTCTGCCGCTGACCAACTTCAGCCGCAGCGACCGGCGGCAGTTGAGCGGGGCACTGAAGAACATGAAACAGCGGCGCATCCTGAGCGCGGTGCGCGGCGAAGAGGAGCGCTTCGAAATCACGCCGGTGATCCGCTATGTGGTGAACGCAGCCTTTTTGGAGCAGATGTTGAGCGAATACCAAAAACTGGCCGCGCAGGTGGATGACGGCAGCGAAGCGGAGCGTGTCGATGAGTGATTCCGGCTATGTGGAACTGCACAAATTGTTCGCCTGCGGTGCGATCCGGCTGCACGAGTTGTCGCTCTATAACTGGGGCTCTTTTCACGGTTTGCATACCGCCCGCATCGATCCGGAAGGGACCCTGATCACCGGCGACAACGGTGCCGGCAAGTCGACGCTTGTCGATGGATTGATGGCCTTGCTGCTGCCGGCCGGCAAAGCGACCTTCAACATCGCCGCGGCGCAGGGTGATCGCAGTGACCGCAGTCTCATCTCCTATATCCGCGGCAGCTACGGCAGCGCCCACGAGGGCAGCCGCACCAAAGTGTTGAGCAAGCGCGAAGGGGCGGTAGTGACCGGCCTGCGGGCGCTCTATCAGGCCGATGACGGTCCCGAGATGACCTTGGCGGCGCTGTTCTGGATGACCCATGCCGGTAATGCACTTGTCGATCTGAAGCGGATCTATCTAGTAGCGCGCCGCAATCTGACCTTGAAGGAACTACTGGACGCTTTCGGCGAAGGCGACCCACGCATGCTGAAGCAGTTTTTGCGGCAGGACCCGTCTATCAGCTGCTGTGACGACCGTTTCTCCGAATACCAGGAGAGCTACCGGCGTCTGCTGCACCTGGACAACCCCAACGCTCCAGCGCTGCTGGCGCGCGCGCTGGGACTGAAAAAGATCGACGATCTTACCAGCCTGATCCGGACGCTGGTACTGGAGCCCGGCACGGTCCGTGACGATGCCCGCAAGGTGGTCGCCGAATTTGCCGATCTGGTCGGCATCCACAACCAACTGCTGGATGCCCGGCAGCAGCGCGATGCCCTGGCGGAACTGCCCGAGGTGGAGCGGGATCTGCAGCGGGCCGAGCAGGAGCTGCGGCAGCTCGACGCTGAGTTGAACGGACTTTCTGCCTGGTTTGGTGAACAGTGCGCTGCACTGTGGCTGCTGCGGGTGGAGAAGATTCGCCGCGCGCTGCAGCAGGCGCAGGCGCGACTGGAAAAGCTGCAGCGGCAGGTGGACGATGCCGGTGATCGAGTGGAGCAGTGCCACGCCGATTATCTGCAGGCGGGCGGTGAGCGCATCGAGCTGATCAAGAGGGATCTGAAGGCGGCCGAGGAGAAGCTGGTCGAGGTCAACCGCCATGCCGCGGCCTATCAGCAGATCGCCGGCAGGCTGGAGCTGGACAACCGCCTGGTTGAGAAGGTCTTTCTCGGCAACCGGCAACAGGCGGAGCAGGCGAAAGAGCAACTGGCACAGGAGAAAGCGCAGGCGCAGGACCATTTTGCCGCCGATGCAGCGCAGCTGAGCAACGCGCAGCACGAGCAGAAGCAGTTGCAGGAGGAGATCGGTGCTATCGAAGCCCGCCCCGACTCCAACATCGACGCCAAATTTCAGATTCTGCGCGACGAGATGGTTGAAGCGCTGGGGCTGGCCCGTGACCAATTGATGTTCATCGGCGAACTGCTGGATGTCCGGGAAGAGGAGCGCATCTGGCAGGGTGCCATCGAGCGGGCGCTGGGCGGTTTGCGCACAACGCTGGCGGTGCCGGAGAGCGATTTTCCGCTGGTCACGCGCTGGTTGAACCAGCGCCATACGGGGCTGCATGTCCGGGGGCAGGTGGTGCGTGCGCTCGATCAGCGGGCCGACTTCAAAAGCGACGGTTTTCTGCGCAAGCTCATCTGGCGCGACCATCCCTACCGCGACTGGCTGAAACAGCATCTGGCGCGCTTCGATCTGCATTGTGTCGACAGCACCGAAGTTCTCGACCGCACCCCTTTTTCCATGACCCGGCAGGGTTTGACCCATCTGGAAAAGGGCCGCTTCGAAAAGAAGGATCAGCGGCGCATCGACGACCGCCGCGCCTGGCAGCTCGGCTTCTCCAACAAGAGCCGATTGAGTCTGCTGCGTCAGGATGTGCAGCGGCTGGAGCAGGAGATAGTGGTGTTCGGCAAAGCGATCGACGCCGCTCGGCGGCAGCTGGACGATGTGAGCGCACGCGACCGGCAGTGGGAAAGATTGGCGGAGTTCCGCTGGCAGGAGATCGACGTGCCCTACTGGCAGGGCAAGACCGAGCAATACCGACGCGATATCGAACAGCTGCAGCAGGCCGGCGGCGATATGGCGGTGACGAGAGAGCGCTGGGAAGCCGCCAAAGCGGCGCTGCAGCGGCTGCAGGCGGACAAAGAGCAGCAGCGCGAACAGCTGGGCGAGCTGAAAAACCGGCTGGAGCGAGCCGACGACCAGCGGCGCCAGGCTGCGATGCAGGCGGAGCAGGGGCTCGACGAAGCGCTGCGCGCGCAGCTGCTCGAGCGGATCGGTGCCCTGCAGGACGAACAGCTCGATGGTGCCGCGGCGATCGAAGCGCGGCACCGGGAGCGTTTTGTCAAACAGCGCGATCTGGTGACTGGGCGCAAGACCCGGGCCGGCAACAAGGCGGTCGGCATCATGACCGGTTTCCGCACCCGTTGGGAAGCGATCGCCGCCGACTGGAGCGCCGATATTCCCAGTCTGCCCGATTATCTGCGCCATCTCGCGCAGTTGCAGGAAGAGGGGCTGCCGGTGCTGGTAGAACGGTTTTGCGAGCGGCTCAACCAGCATGCTACAGAATCACTAGCGATGCTGCGCCAGCGCATCGATTCGGAGCGGGAAGATATCATCGAGCGCATCGAAACCATCAACCGGGTGTTGCAGCGCACCGAATTCAAGGCCGGCAGTTTCCTGCGTCTGGGCATCAAAAACGATCAATACGAGCATGTGAACCATTTCAATCAGCTGCTGAGTCGGGTGATGGAGCAGCTGACCAGCGACGATCATGAGGCGCGCTTCGCCGGGCTGCAAAAGGTGATCGAAATTCTGGACAAAGCCAGCAATCCGGCGACGGCCAATACGCTGGAGAGCCTGTGGCTGCTCGACCCGCGCCATCAGTTGTCGTTCTATGCCGAGGAGATCGACGCCGAAGACGGTTCGATCCGCGACGTGCTGATGTCATCGAGCGGCAAATCGGGCGGCGAAAAAGAGTCTTTCGCCGGCACCATCGTCGCCGCCAGTCTTGCCTATGTGCTGACCCCGGACGGCAATGACCGGCCGGTCTATTGCACGGTGTTTCTGGACGAGGCCTTCTCCAACACCGCCGAGGCGGTCAGCCGCCGCGTGCTGCGCATCTTCAAAGAGCTGCACATCCATGTCAATCTGATCACACCCTTTAAAAACCTCAATCTGGCGCGCGAGTCGGCCCGTTCGCTGCTGATCGCCGAACGCGACAGCGCCACCCACGAAAGCCGGTTGTGCGAAGTGACCTGGGAAGAGATCGACAAACGGCTGCAGCAGCAGGCCCGCACCTTCGATATCGAGCTGACAGCAGAGGCATGACCGACTGGGGCCTGCTGCCCGAGGCTGCCATCGAGCAGCTGAAGGCGCGCGAATGGTCCAACAACGCCAATCTGCGCGACCTTTTGAGTGGTGCGCGCCCGTTTCCGCGGCGCGTTTCGCTGAAAGCGCCGACCGACGCACAGGCGCTCGCAGAGCCGACCCATTTTCAGCGCTTTGTCGACAGCTGGAAACAGTGGCCGCATACAGGGTAGCTGTGGTGGCAGACGAAACAATATCGGCGAATGGGTGAGCAGCAGGTGCCGGTGGCCCTGCAGATCGACTCGATGCCGGAGTTGATCCGGGTCCTGGGGCCGCAAGCCGAGGCGAGAAGCCGGCGCTGGGAACAACGGATGCGGCCGCTGCTGAGCCTCGACGCCCGTCTTTCTCCGGTGCTGCTGCGCCATCTCAACGAGATCGAAAAGATGACCCCGGATGATGCTGCACTGCTGGCTCGGCTGCTGCCGCAACTGCAGCAGGGAATGGGACAGGGCGGTTATCTGCGCGCCCTGCCGCTGATCGGCGTGGACACCAAATTCGTCGAAAGCTGGCAAACCCTGATCGCCGATTTGCTCGACTGTTTGCGTAGCGGTGCGGTGACCGAGCAGGGTGGTCTGCTGAACTGGCTGCAGTGCCGAGCCAACCCCGGCGGCTGGCTGCTGGTGCGGCCTCTGTGCCGACAGAGCCGGGAGCGATTGGCGGGACTGCCCATTGTGCAGCTCGACACCCGGACGCTGCAGCACCATCCCCTGCCTGCGGGACGCATTCTGATTGTGGAAAACAAACAGAGCGGCTACGCTCTCCCCGAACTGGACGATACCATAGCCGTCTTCGGCGGCGGCCGCAATACCGCCTGGATGGAGGCAGCATGGCTGGCTGAAAAACAGATCGGTTATTGGGGTGACATCGACAGCTGGGGCCTGACCATCCTCAGCGAAGCGCGCGAGCGCCAGCCGCATTTGCAGGCCTTGATGATGGACGAACCAACCTTGCTTCGGTACCGGGCGCGGATGGTCGATGAGCCGACCCCCTTGGATCCGTTGCCGGACAATCTGACAGCGGCCGAACAGCAGCTGTTTTGCCGGCTGCGCGGCGGCTTCTACGGCCGCTCCAGGCTGGAGCAGGAACGGTTGTCACCCGATTTTGTGAGGGAGCGGTTGGGGGAGTGGTGTTATCTTTAGCCTTGATGGCTTTATGAGTTCTGTCCGCGTTTGATTGTTCTCAATAAAATGACTACAATTAGTAGTCATATTGGGGCCGAGCTATGAGGTGTTTTATGAAGGCGTCTATCGTTGATCTAAGGTATAAAACGAATGAGGTTCTGAAGGCTCTTGACAAGAATGAGAGCGTTACCGTTCTGTATCACGGGAAGGTGAAAGGTGTCATCAAGCCTGTTAGAGAAAAGTCGGAGTTGAAAATTAAAGATCACCCGTTTTTTGGAATGTGCAGTGGATCTGAAGACACAGTGTTGGAAGAATTGGAAAAATTGAGAAAGCTCCGACATGATCTTTGATACCGATCTTCTGATATGGGTTCAGAGGGGCAATGAGAAAGCAGCTCAGCTGATTGAAAAAGATGAAGATAGGCATCTTTCGATTCAGAGTTATATGGAGCTGCTTCAAGGGGCGAAGAACAAAACGCATCACAAATACGTGAAGGACTTTATTAGCGAGTTTGCATTTTGTATTTTGCCGTTCACTGAAAATATAGGACACCGGGCACTGATCTATGTGGAAGAGTATGCGCTTTCTTCGAATATGAGGGCCCGCGACGCTATTATTGCAGCGACAGCGGTTGAAAATAATATGATGCTTGTTTCCAGTAACGTAAAGCATTTCAAGGCTGTGAATGAGTTGCAGCTCAAGTCTTTCAGACCATAAGGCGCATCAATATGGAGACGTCCTCCGGCCAAAAGGGCCAGACATACTCTATTGCGTTACCGGGTAGCGGAAATTGATACATTAGCGCATGCCCGATACCGTTTCCCGGGATGCACGTCCGGAAGAGCGTAACGCATGATTGCCAATCTTCTCAGCATCGTTGCCCCGGTCGCCATTTGCGCCGCCATTGGCTTTTTCTGGGAAAAACGGATCGGTCCCATCGACAAGGAGTTCATCACCGGGCTGGTGATGTTCGTTGGAGCCCCCTGCCTGATCATCGACACGTTCGCACGCGCACAGCTGGACATCGCGTTGGTGGCCGATTATGGATGGGTTGTCTTCCTGGCTTTTGTGCTGATGGCGGCGGTCGGCAAGCTGACCCTCTTGCTGTTCGGGTTGAAAGACAATGCTTACCTTGCGGCTGCCTGTTTTCCGAATACCGGCAATATGGGCCTGCCGCTGTGCCTTTTGGCATTCGGTGAGAGCGGCCTGGCTTATGCCCTCATTATATTTGTAATCAGCGCGCTGCTGCAGTTTACGTTTGGGCTCTATCTGATGCAGGCCGGCCGGCCAATCAGGCAAATGCTGCGCTCGCCGATCATCCACGCCGCCTGGATCGCTGTGCTGCTGCTTTACACGGGCTGGCGGATGCCGGTCTGGGCTGCGCACACGGTTCAGATGCTGGGCGCCATTTCGATTCCGTTGATGCTCATCACCCTGGGTTCGACTCTGGCCCGGCTGAAGATTCAGCGGTTGCAACCGGCTCTGCGGATCGCCGCCGTACGCATGGGCATCGGTCTGGCGGTGGCGGTTGGCGTCGCGCACATGATGGGCGTCACCGGAACCGCCCGGTCCGCACTGATCGTACAATTCAGCATGCCGGTTGCGGTGTTCAATTATCTGCTGGCAATACGCTATTGCAGGCGTGTCGACGACCTTGCCGGGTCAGTCGTCGTTTCGACGCTGATCGCTGTTTTGTCGGTCCCGCTGGTTCTGACTTTTCTCGGTATTCCGTGAGGGGAACCGCGATGCTCGGGGCTATATCCGGTGCTCCCGCTGCTGCTCTTTGGCCCGCCGTCCCCATTCGTACACATAGCTTGTTCCGCTCCATAGGGTTGTCACTACAACAAAAAAAATCAGCACGTTAATCACCTGGTCTGCGATCGGCAGGATTGCCTCGCTGGCCATCACGATCGTCAGCAGCCCGAGCTGCATGACCGTATTCAGTTTGCTCGAAATCAAAGGTTCGCCCTCGAACGGTCCGAATTTGTTATGGTAGACGGTTGCTCCGGTTACGATCACCACGTCACGTATGATCACCAAAGCAACCAGCCAAACAGGGATCAAGCCGAGCCAGCCGCATGCCACCGAGACAGAAATCTGCAACAGCTTGTCGGCGATGGGGTCCAGCAATGAACCCAGGCGGGTGACCCAGCCATAATGCTTCGCCAGGTAACCGTCAAGACCATCGGACAGTCCGGCGATCACGAACAAGCTCAGTGCCCAGCCGAAGCGCTTTGTCAGCAGTGCGATCACGATCGGAAAGACCAGAAGCATCCTCACGATGCAGATTAGATTCGGTATATCCCTCGCTTTCATCGTTATTCCACCATTCTTCCGAGGACCATAAGATACCACATTGGAATGAGAGAATCGAAATGCCGGCCACCATCAGCCGGAACGAGCTGATAAAATGCGCATGAGATGAAAAAAGCACAAGAGAGGGTAATCTTTGAGCGACAACAACAATGACCGCTTCAGCTATAAAAAAGCCGGTGTCGACATCGCTGCCGGCAATGCTCTTGTCGATCGGATCAAACCCATTGCCGCCAAAACTCAAACTGCCGGTGTGCTGAAGGGGTTGGGTGGTTTCGGGGCGCTGTTCGAATTGCCGCTGCATCGATACGAAAAGCCGGTGCTCGTATCCGGAACCGACGGCGTCGGCACCAAACTCAAGCTCGCTCTGGCGCTGAACAAACATGATACCATCGGTATCGACCTGGTTGCCATGTGCGTCAACGATATCGTTGTGCTTGGCGCGGAA
>Ga0114931_10011303_pt1 | contig 10566 bp, 14 predicted proteins | sample 2SBtaG_FD_89579 | JGI IMG/M metagenome (GOLD analysis project Ga0114931, IMG submission 89579) | Deep subsurface microbial communities from Kolumbo volcano to uncover new lineages of life (NeLLi) - 2SBTROV14_V59a metaG | ecosystem: Environmental > Aquatic > Marine > Volcanic | place: Kolumbo...
CAAATCGAGCTTGGCGAGTTGGAATCCAGGATCGTTCGTTTGAAAAGTGAAATGGCTTGATTGATGATTGGCATGGTAATGGGAAGCGGATGGACGAAATCAGATGATGAAAGGAAATGTCATAGTGGCAGAGCCTCTATTGAAACAGGAAATAGGACATATCAAATGGCAGGGAGACGAGTCGGATTTTGGAGAATGAAGTACAGTATGGATAACGGGAAGTTACAAAGTAAAGACCTGACCCCGTTGATGCTCAGCACTCAGGAATTGGGTAGGTGTGCTTAGATGCCATTAAAAAGAAGAATCGCCATTGTGCAGTCGAATTACATTCCGTGGAAAGGCTATTTTGATTTGATAGCTGCTGTTGATGAATTTATTCTTTACGATGACGTGCAATTTACGAAGCGTGACTGGAGGAACAGGAACAAGATCAAGACACCGCAAGGTCTGCACTGGTTGACCGTTCCTGTTAGGAGTAAAGGGCGATATTCTCAAGCCATTCGGGAAACTGAAATTAATGGCGAGGATTGGGCGGAAGGACACTGGAAATCGTTGGTTCAGAACTACCGTCGTGCTCCTTGCTTCTCAGAAGTAGAAGAGTGGCTCAGGCCACTTTATTTGGAAAAACATTACTATCTGTTGTCAGAGCTCAATAGTGCGTTCATCAAAGCCATATGTGATTACCTGGGGATAAAAACAAGAATCAGCAGATCATCGGAATATGAATTATGGGATGGCCAGACCGAGCGGCTACTTGGACTTTGTGTTCAGGGGAAGGCAGACGAATATATTTCAGGCCCAGCCGCTAAGGATTATCTTGATGAGGCCAAATTTACGGAGCACGGGGTAAAGGTTGCTTGGTTCGATTATTCAGGGTACCCGGAATATCCCCAACTATGGGGAGATTTTGTCCATGGTGTTTCGATTCTCGATTTGTTATTCAACTGTGGTAAGGACTCTATAAACTATATGAAGCACGTGAAATGACTGAAATGAAAAACATGCAAATTAAAGATGGTCTTCTGTCCAAGGTGGCAAATTATTATACCGCCAAAGTGGCAAAATACGGTGATACTCCGATGGGAGTTGACTGGAATAATGAAGAAGGACAGATGCTGCGTTTCAAACAATTACTGAAAGTTGTTCGAAACACTGGAAAGTTCTCCATCCATGATCTGGGTTGTGGTTATGGAGCGATGTTTGGGTACATGGGGAGGAGATTCCAAGACTTTACTTATACTGGGTGCGATCTGTCACCGGAGATGGTAGCCCGTGCAAATGAACGGTATGGGGATAATCCAAAAGCAAGCTTTGTGGTTGGCGCTGAGCCCCCAGGAATCGCGGATTATGCGGTTGCGAGTGGTATCTTCAATGTTCGCCTCAATCATTCTGTGGGCGAGTGGATAGGATATCTGGAATCTACCCTCGATATCTTGAATCATACCAGCAAGTACGGTTTTGCCTTCAATTGCCTGACATCGTATTCGGATAAGGAAAAGATGCGGGATGATCTTTTCTATGCAGACCCATGTAAATTGTTCGACCTTTGTAAGCACCAATATTCTCGCCATGTTGCTCTGCTGCACGATTATGGTCTTTATGAGTTTACCATTATTGTTCGGAAGGGTGACTGATGAAAAATATAGTTATTTTTGGGGCTGGTGATATAGCTGAACTGGCCCACTATTATTTCTCTCGAGATTCTGAATATACAGTCGTAGCGTTTACAGTGGACGCCGAATTTATCCAAGATGAGTTTTTTTGTGGGCTCCCTGTTGTTCCGTTTGAAGAAGTCACCACCCACTATCCGCCTCAAGAGCATGATTGTTTTGTTGCTTTGAGTTATTCTGGGATTAATCAGCTTCGAAAAGATAAATATCTCGCAGCCAGAGCGATGGGTTACCGAATGGCAAGCTACATAAGCTCATGTGCCACCGTCTTGAATGATAGGAAAATTGGCGAGAACTGCTTTATTCTGGAAGACAATACCATCCAGCCATTTGTCTCTATAGGTAATAACGTGACCCTATGGAGTGGTAACCATATTGGACATCATTCCATTATCAAGGATCACAGTTTCATTGCTTCCCATGTGGTTGTTTCAGGAGGTGTTGAGATCGGGGAACAATGCTTTATCGGTGTGAATGCAACGTTTCGTGACCATATTAAGATCGGTGAAAAGTGCGTGATTGGTGCCGGTACTTTGTTGCTGACTGATGCAGAACCTGAGGGAGTATACATCGGCCCAAAGACCGAGCGTGCGAAAGTCCCAAGTACAAGGCTAAAGAGAATATAGGCATCGATATGAACTGGAGAAAGCTTGGATTGATTTTCTGCCCATCAGGTGAGTTTTTATGGATGCAATCACATGCAGCTGTGCCTGTCGCAGAGAATGTTGAGGGTGATTTATTTAAGGTTTATTTTAGCTCACGCGATAAAGATAATAGGAGTTATACTGGATATGCAGTTATAGACATTGATCATCCTAACCATGTTATCGATCTGTCTTCCATCCCAGTTCTAGCGCCAGGAGCACTTGGAGAGTTTGATGACAGTGGCGCAATGGCTACGTGGTTAACACCTTACCAAGGTAAAAAGTATCTTTATTACATTGGTTGGAATCTGGGAATAACTGTTCCATTTCGTAATTCAATTGGTCTATCTATTAGCGAACAAAATGATGAATATGTAAGATATTCTAAAGGACCGATTGTCGACCGAACCATGGAGGAACCACATTTTTGTGCAAGTTGTTGTGTTTTAAAGGAAAAGGACATATGGAATATGTGGTATCTATCATGCACGGGATGGCGAATTCATGAAGGTAAACCAGAACACAAGTATCACATTAAGTATGCAAACTCTCGTGATGGAATCCATTGGAATAGAGAGGGCCTTGTTGCGATTGATTTTTTAAATGACAATGAGCATGCAATATCTCGACCTTCGGTGATCCATGGCGATGATTGTTGGAAGATGTGGTATTCATATCGTGGTCAATCGTACCGAATTGGCTACGCAGAATCTGAGGATGGCCTTCAATGGAATAGGCTTGATCGTCAAGCGGGTATAGATGTATCAGCAACAGGGTGGGATTCAGAAATGATCGAATACCCATTTGTTTTCGACCACAAGGGCCAAAGATATATGCTGTATAATGGCAATGGGTACGGGAAAACAGGCTTCGGTCTCGCTGTACTGGAATCCGAGTAAAATGGGCAAACACTCCAAAGTGGCCGTTCTGGGTTCCATTCCCTTCAACAAGCCGTACATGACGGGAAAAGAGCTTTCCTATATCGAAGAAGCTCATTCCAATTTAATGTTGTCTGGGGACGGGCCTTTCACTAAACACTGTCATCAGTGGCTGGAAAAGAACACTGGCTGCAGGAAAGCGCTGCTTACGCATTCCTGTACAGCTGCATTGGAAATGGCCGCATTGCTAGCCGATATCGAGCCGGGCGACGAAATCATCATGCCTTCGTACACTTTTGTATCAACTGCTAATGCATTTGTGCTACGTGGCGGGGTGCCGGTCTTTGTGGATATTCGCCCCGATACACTCAATATTGACGAGAGTAAAATTGAAGATGCGATCAGCCCCCGCACCAAAATGATAGTTCCCGTGCATTATGCGGGTGTGGCTTGTGAAATGAGTGTTGTGATGGATATCGCGCACCGGAACAATCTTTTGGTGGTCGAGGACGCCGCCCAAGGCATCATGTCTACATATAACGGCCAGCCGCTTGGCTCTATCGGTCACCTTGGAGCCTATTCCTTTCACGAAACAAAAAACATTATTGCAGGTGAAGGTGGGGCATTGTTGGTGAATGATGATCGCTTCATTGAGCGTGCGGAAATTATCCGGGAAAAGGGTACCAATCGAAGCCAATTTTTTCGTGGCCAGGTGGATAAATATACATGGATTGATGTGGGCTCATCATACCTTCCTGGAGAAGTGATAGCTGCTTTTTTGTGGGCGCAGATGGAAGAGGCCGAGAGTATTAATGCTCGCCGCCTCAGAATATGGGAACAATATCACAACGGGCTTGCGTCTTTGGAGGCTGAGGGGTTGCTTCGTCGTCCAATTATACCTGAAGCATGTCAACACAATGCCCACATGTATTATGTTCTTCTGAATACAGGAAAAATGCGTGATGCTGTGATCACAAAACTTAGTGAAATGGGCGTGGGTTCTGTTTTTCACTATGTTCCTCTCCACAACTCTCCTGAAGGTATCAGAAGAGGCCGATGTGCGGGGAGTTTGAAAAACACGGAGGATTTGGCTGATCGCCTGCTTCGACTGCCGATGTGGATTGGGGTAGATACAGAACGGGTTGTTGAGTCTTTGTATCAAGCACTAGGAGAGAAGTAGGTGAAAATCCTGCATCTCGCCCCTGATGATAAATTTATGCCATTTTCCCAGAAAGTTTTCGAAGAAGCTTTCCCTGGCGGGAACCATTACAGAATATATGGTAATCCGGATGGGTATCCCGAGTTTATCAAGCCCGGCAATAACGTTGAAATTGTGGATGGTTTCTACTGGCGAAGTGATAAATTAAAAAAAGACTTGGCAAGTTCCGACTGTCTGATTGTGCATTTTATGACCCGGGATTTTATGCATGCAGTCAAATTGGCGCATGAAGATATGCTGGTTGTCTGGTTTGGTTGGGGAGGGGATTATTATGACCTGATCGGGCCATACATGGGGAAGCTTCTTCTCGATAAGACAGAAAAGCTTTATCAAAGCATTGAAAGGAAGCGGGTGCTTCTGAAACCCCTCAGGTATATTCTTAAAGGTGTTCGCAAGCCAATGAAGGCCTTGAGTTATTTTAGGCGCGTGTTCTCCAGAGAAGAAAACATAACTGTGTACCAAATCGCAGAAAGGATAGATGTCTATTGGGTTAATCCTGAAGAGGTGGACATGATGGCTAAGGCTTTGCCTAACCTACGCGCGGTTTTACATCGCCACTGTTATTATAGTGCAGAAGATATTTTCGATGTTGGCCCTAAACAAATGGCGGGGCCAGATATCCTAGTAGGGAATTCTGCAACCGAGACAAACAACCATCTGGAGTTATTCGATTTTCTCAGGCAATTTGATTTACGGGGTCGAAAACTTTTTTGTCCGTTGAGCTATGGAGACCATGACTACGGGAGAAAAATAGCCAAAATTGGAAAATCCTTGTTTGGAGATGCCTTCATCCCACTTGCAGAATATCTCCCGCTGGAAACTTATTATGAAACTTTAAGCTCTTGTGGCACGGTGATGATGAATCATGTACGTCAACAGGCAGGTACAACGGTGGCAACAGCCCTATATAAAGGTGCCAATGTCATTCTTCGGCGTGAGAACCCCGTGTACGATTTCTATCGTAAAATGGGCATCAAACAATCTACTTTTGATGATTACCCCGCTGGATCCCCCTTGTTCTTTGTTTCTGTCAAAGATTCTGTTTGGCAGCGAAATAAAGCGATTCTGGAAGATTATTGGAGCTACGAAACAGCAGTGAAACAGGCGCGGTCGCTAAAAAAATTCTGGAAACAAAAGCAGCTAGGGATGATGTCATGAAACTCCGTCCATCTTATTACCATTCCAACCGTCAGCCGTATAACTGGCTCGCCTATAATTTAGGCGATGCGTTTCTCGAAAAGAGTAGTCTATTTTTCAAGGGCGTTATATATGATCTCGGGTGTGGAGAAGCGCCGTATCGTGAATATTTTCTGCAATATGCAGATGAATATATTGGCGTGGACTGGAGCGAAAGCTATCACGACACCAAAGCTGATATTGTTGCTGATCTGAATCAGCCTTTGCCAATTTCTTCGCAGGTGGCCGACACGGTGATCTCTCTTTCCGTCCTGGAACACCTGAACGAACCTCAGGTCATGCTTAGTGAGACTATTCGTATTTTACGGCCGGGGGGTACTTTGATCCTGCAGGTTCCCTGGCAATGGTGGGTGCACGAAGCACCTTATGATTTTTATCGGTATAGCCCATATGGCCTGAAATATTTACTCGAGAAAGCAGGGTTTACAGAAATCGAAGTGTCACCACAGGGTGGTTTTTTCTCAATGTGGTTTCTGAAGTTCAATTATTTCACATTACGTCTGATTGGTGGTCCGCGTCCATTGCGCCTGCTCATTCGCACCGTGTTGCGCATGATCTGGTACGTCAATCAACGTATGGCACCCTACCTCGACAGGCTGGATAAAAATTGGCTTCTGGAAGCTCCGAGCTACACTGCAATCGCAAGAAAACCCACATGAGTTTGAAGCTACAGTTTATTCATGGCGTTAGCTGGACCACGCTTTCAAAAGGAACGCTTGCTTCTGTTTCCATATTACAGATTATTATCCTGGCACGTTTTCTGGATCATGAGGACTTCGGCCTTTTTGCGACAGTTTCAGTTATCCTGGGCTTGGCTGCTTTTTTCGTTGAAGCCGGGTTGGGAAGTGCTATCATTCATAAACAAGACGCAGATCCAGTTCAATTGGGAACTGCCCGGTGGATTAACCTGTGCCTTGGATTTGTTGTTTTTTTAGTTGTTTTTTCATCGGCATGGGCAGTGGCATCATTTTATGATGAGCCACGCTTGAAAAGTTTGATCCAGTTGAGCTCCATAATTTTTTTAGTGCAGCCCTTTGCGATTTTACCAAACGCATTGCTGCAGAAGGGGTTTTGCTTCAAAGAACTTGCTCTGGTCGATATTGCAGGTGTGTTGGCTGGGTTTTGTCTGGCGGTTTGGTTCGCCTTGAATGGATACGGCGTACTTGCTTTGATTTTCTCACAAATCTTTTCAACAATCACTAGAACGCTTCTGCTAATTATTTTTGAGTTAAGGCGCTTTGGTGCCCATTGGCGGTTCTCTCTAGAAGAAAGTAAATTTTACCTACGCTTTGGTGGTTTCCAAATCGGAGAAAACACGGTCAATTATTTTAATACTCAGGTGGATGTTATTTTGATCGGAAAGATATTGGGCCAGGAGGCGCTCGGTCTTTATTATCTGGCCAAGCAACTCGTTTTTCGACCAGTTGGCATCATCAACCCGGTTATCACACAAGTGGCAATGCCTGCGTTTGCAAAGATTCAGGGTGAAGAGGTACGGCTCAAGCGTGCTTTTTTGCAGATGGTGCATACGTTGGCAACAGTGCATTTTGCCGTGTATTTGCTGCTTGCATGTTTTTCAAACGAAATTGTTGCCATATTTCTGGGTGAGAAGTGGGAAGGGACGGCCGTGCTTGTTTCAATTTTGAGTTTTTATGTTTTGCAAAGGGCAATTGGAAACCCGGTTGGGAGCCTCTTAATGGCGAAAGGAAGAGTGGATCTAGGTTTTTATTGGAATTTGGCTGTACTGTTTTATACCCCTCTGGTTGTATGGGTGGGAGTAAGTTGGGGCTTAGAGGGGGTCGCTTGGGGGCTTGTTTTGGGCACGATCGTGCTACAGCCGAGTGGCTGGTATTTCTTGATTCGGCCCTTGTCTGGGGCTTCATTTGCTGAATATTTTGGTCCTATTATGCGTATAGCCGGACTTGCTGCTTTGTCTTTTGGGGTTTTGTTCTTCTTAGAAAATGTAATAGTGAAAGTCGCGCTTGCGTGTGCAGGCACTTTGTTATACTTGTGGTGGAATCGATCTATATTAGAAGCTGCCATGCCACGAAGAGTAAAATGATTGATTGCCAAAGTGCCACATTCATCTACAGGATTTGCTTATGACTAAAGAAACTCTTGCTCCCATCGCATTGTTTACTTACAACAGGCCGTGGCACACCCGGCAGACGGTGGAGGCGCTGCTGAGGAATGCCGAGGCGAGCGATAGCGATCTGATTATTTTCTCAGATGGCGCAAAAGATGAGGCATCCAGGGAAAAGGTGGGCGATGTCCGGCAATATCTGCGAACGATTAAGGGCTTCAAATCCGTTCACATCGTCGAGCGGAAGGAAAACCTCGGGCTGGCCAAGTCCATCATCTCCGGCGTGACGGAAGTGGTGAATGAATATGGCCGAGCGATCGTGCTCGAGGATGATCTGGTCACTTCGCCGTATTTTCTCAGATACATGAACGATGCGCTTGATGCGTATCAGGATGACGACCGGGTGATCAGCATCCACGGCTATTGTTATCCAATCGAGGAGTTGCCGGAAACTTTTTTCCAGAAAGGTGCGGACTGCTTGGGCTGGGCGACCTGGAAACGCGGCTGGGATCTGTTCGAGCCGGATGGAAGCAAGCTGCTTGCAGAATTGACGCAAAGAAATCTTCTGCACCGATTTGATTTCTTTGGGGCTTATGATTTCAGCGGCATGCTGCGCGGGCAAACTATGGGCAAGAATCAGTCATGGGCTGTGCGCTGGTATGCATCCGCTTTGCTCAATAACAAACTAACCCTTTATCCGGGACAAACGCTGGTGCAGCACATGGGGTCAGATGGCAGCGGCACACACTGCGGCGATGATGGGGGGATGGGCCTGTTTGATGCTCCTGTCTCTGAACGTCCTGTACACATAGGCGATCTTTCGGTGGAAGAAGATCGGGACGCGCTGATGGCTGTAAGCCGCTTTCTCAAACTATCCAGTCCTGGTTTTGCCGCCCGGGTGCGAAACAAGGCCAAACGAATCGTGCGGGGCCTGGCATCCCGATGAGTTTGAAATCCGCCGTCAAACAGCTGGTTCCACCGGTTGTGTTGCAGGGTCTGCACAGGATCCGCAGTGGTCGTGGGATTACATTTGAGGGAGATTACCCATCATGGGCTGCGGCGTAGGCGGCTGCCGGCGGCTACGATGCGCCGGCCATTCTGGAGCGCGTTCGTGCCGCTGCGCTCAAGGTCAAGCGGGGCGAGGCGGTGTTCGAGCGCGATTCGGTCTGCTTTGCCCACGAGGAATATCGCTGGCCGGCACTGGCATGTCTTCTTTATATTGCAGCCGAAAACCGGGGCCGGCTGCATGTGCTGGATTTCGGCGGCTCTCTGGGGAGCTTCTACTTCCAGCACCGGAAATTTCTTTCAGGGATACCCGAATTGTGCTGGTCGGTGGTGGATCAGAAGCACTTTGTGGAATGTGGCGTCAGAGAGTTCCAGGATGATGTGTTGAAGTTCTATGAAACGATTGATGACTGTCTTGCCGATGGTGCAGTGGATGTCGTGCTCTGTTCCAGTGTGTTGCAATACCTTGAGCAGCCTTATGCCGTGCTGGAGCAGTTTGTGACGTGTGGCTCTCCCTATTTGCTTATTGATAGGACTGCCTTTATTGATGGTAAAAGGGATCGATTGATGGTCCAGCATGCTCATTTCGATCATTATGATATATGTCTGCCAGCATGGTTTTTCTCGAGGGAAGCGTTGGTTAGCAGGTTAGAGCATGCCGGATATTCGGTGAAAATAGAATTTGCTTGCGATGACATGGCAAATATCGAAAGTGATTTTACTGGATTGTTATTTCAAAGAAATGGGGTTGGTGGCAATGGCGTGTCCTCTGTGTAAAAGTAGCAGATCATTTTTATTGAGAAATTATGATGTAATGCATCTGCGAGAAATGTGGAAAGTCTCTTTTGGATTTGATCCCTTTAAGCCAGATTTTGATTTAACCTTGTCAAAAAGGCAATGTGCTGAATGTCACATCATTTATTTTTCTCCAGAATGCTTTGGTGATGCAGAGTTTTATAGCAAACTTTCTCATGAGCCTTTTTATTACGAGGAAAATAAATGGGAGTTTGATGTAGCGCTACAACTAATCACTGAATTACGGCCGTCTACCCTCCTTGAGGTCGGATGCGGTGACGGGAGCTTCTTGGAAAAGGTGGAGGGTGCAGTCAAACATGCTGAAGGTGTGGACATTAATGAGCGGGCAGTACAAATATGTCAATCCAAGGGTCTGAGTGCGTCTACGGCAGCGTTGGGCGATTTGCAGCGAAAATTTGACATGGTTCTTTTGTTCGAGGTATTGGAGCACATGGAGAACCCTGCAGAAATGATAAAATCTTTACTGAATATTTTGACACCAAATGGGGTTTTGATTATGGCCGTTCCCAATCCTGATGGCTATCTGAAAGAAGTGGATTTGAACCTTCTGGATATGCCCCCACATCATAATTCTTCGTGGCCTAAAGATACTTTTGATTATATCGCTTCAAAATTTAACCTCAAAGAGGTGGGGTACGAGCGCGAGCCGTTAAGATATGTCCATTACACTTGCTACCTTGGGAGCTTGATATCGAGCCATAAGGAAATATCTAGAAACACGGTGAAGTCTCGGTTGCTATTTAAGCTACAGGGTCTTGTGGTACGATTTTTGGCGCCATTAACCTATCTGACTGATCGTGCCAATATTGTTGGGCAAACGCATCTTATTGCGTTTAGGCGAGAGTAATGGTTGTGCGATGAAGGCCGAATTGCTGAGAATTTATCAACAGCAATCCTTCTTTCCAGGGCTGCTGGGATTGTTAATCAATCCGTTCTACTTTGCCCGCAAGGGGCTGGCTGCGCATGTGCGCGATCTGGGCGGGAAGATCAGTGGGAGGACTCTGGATGTTGGCTGTGGCTCCAAGCCTTATGAGCAGTTGTATGGTTCGACAGA
>Ga0114931_10011304_pt1 | contig 10566 bp, 7 predicted proteins | sample 2SBtaG_FD_89579 | JGI IMG/M metagenome (GOLD analysis project Ga0114931, IMG submission 89579) | Deep subsurface microbial communities from Kolumbo volcano to uncover new lineages of life (NeLLi) - 2SBTROV14_V59a metaG | ecosystem: Environmental > Aquatic > Marine > Volcanic | place: Kolumbo...
GAATCGCGTCCGCCGTCGATACCGGTACGATGGACACCAGGGCGGGCGGCTCAACGACAGTCGGCACTTGCTCTGTCTCCGAAGCTTCCCGAGCCGTCTCGCTGGGAGGTCCCTCAGCGCTTCGCCCCGAACAGGCAAGCAGCAGCATCGCGCAGCCGATGACGACTCGTCTGGCCATCCGGCGGGCACTATAGCCGAGGTAGCGTACAATGCGGGCACGATGATGGAGGCACTCGAGCAAGCCAGGGCAGCAGTGGGCGACCGGGCCGGCAAGGTCGACATCGCCGTCGTCCTGGGATCGGGCCTAGGCGACTATGCCAACACGCTGGAGGGAGCACACGCGATCCCCTACGGTGAAATCCCTCACATGCCGCTGGCGAGCGTCTCCGGACATGCAGGCAAGCTCGTCGCCGGACAAAAGGCGGGCAAACGCATCATCGCCATGCAGGGACGCACCCACCTCTACGAAGGCAGCTCTCCCGGCGAGGTCGTATTTGGCGTCCGGTTGATGGCCATGCTCGGCGCTCGCACCTTGATCGTGACCAATGCGGCCGGAGGCATTGCGCCGGAGCTCGAGGCGGGCGACCTGATGGCAATCACCGATCAGCTCAACCTCACGGGCACGAGCAGCCTCATCGGGCCGAACGACGAACACCAAGGTCCACGGTTTCTGGATATGACCTGCGCCTTCGACCCACACCTCATCGAAACGGCCAGCAGGGTTGCGTCTGAGCTCCGGTTCGAGCTCAAGCGCGGGGTCTACGCCGGCCTATTGGGACCCGCTTATGAAACCCCGGCCGAAATCCGCATGCTCAGGACACTTGGAGCCGACGCGGTGGGGATGAGCACCGTGCACGAGGTGATCGCTGCCCGCCACATGGGACTTCGCGTCTTGGGGATCTCGTGCATTTCGAACCTCGCCGCAGGTATCTCGGAAGGGCCGCTGAGCCACGCAGAAGTGGAAGAGACCACCGGTCGTGTGCGATCGCGCTTCGAGTCGTTGCTGTCGGGGGTGCTAGAGTCGATATGATGGACGAACGCGCATGGGATGCCTTGAAGCACGCCGCGATGCAGGCTCGCAGGCACGGGTACGCCCCTTACTCCAGGTTTACGGTTGGAGCCGCCATCCAGAGCAGGAGTGGCGCGGTGTTCACCGGCTGCAACGTCGAGAACGCAAGCTACGGTGCCACGATTTGCGCGGAGCGCGCTGCATTGGCAGCCGCGGTCACGGCGGGACAACGCGAGCTGATCGCGCTGGCGATCGCTACCGGCGCGAAAAGCCCCACCCCACCCTGTGGCATCTGCCGTCAATGCCTGGCTGAGCTCGCATCGACCCTTGCGATACGGAGCTACACGGGCGAGGCGCGCGCGGCGTACGATCTCGCAACGCTCTTGCCCTACCCGTTTGGTCGGGACCGACTCGATTGAGGCCGGTCAGTCGAGGCCTTGGCCGATTTTGCGGAGCTTCGCTTCGACATCGGCCCGGTCGATCGCATCCCGGGCAGCGAGCTCCAGGTAGCGCCCATACTGAATGACGGCGTCCTGGCGCTTTTTTTGCGCGTAGTAGATGTCGCCCGTGAGCCGGTGTGCATCCGCCAGCCATGCCTTGCCATCCGGCGCCTTGTCACCGAGGGAGGTCGCGGTGCCCAACGACGTCAGTGCCCGCTCGCGTCGGCCTTCGTCGAGCTGTAAACGTCCCAATCGGTACCACCAGTAGCCGCGCTCCGGCGCCCCCGCGACGGCCTTTTCGAAGTCCCCAATCGCCTGATTCATCTGACCGAGTTGGTAATGGCATTCGCCCATCGCAGCCCACGCTTCGATCCGGGTCGGATTGAGCTCGATGGACTTCTTCAGATCGCTTAGGGCGTCACGCACGATGCCCGCGCGAATCCGAATCCGCGCCCGGAGCCAGTACGCGTCACCGAGGGTCGGGTCGAGCTTGAGGGCGGCGTCGAGATCGCGCAGTGCGCTCGTCATCTCATTCGATTCGAGCGCTGCCCAGGCGACGTACATCCGATACATGCCGTTGTCGGGCTTGAGGCGCGAAGCGCGGAGGAAGTGCTGTCGTGCGTCTTCCAATTGGCCCCGATCCAACGCAATACGGCCGAGATAGTGCTCGGCTTCAGCCGAGTACGCCTGCGCCTCGAGCACCTCGCGCAAGAGGGTCTCGGCCTCGTCGAGCTTGCCCGAAAGCATCAGCACGGCACCCAAGCGCGACTTCAGCGCGGCATCGTCGGGAGCCTCTTTGAGGGCTTCACGGTAGTTGGCAGCCGCCGCATCCAGGTCTCCGCCGGCCTCTGCGAGCCGCCCTCGCTCCAACGCGAGACCCGGGAACTTGGCGTCCAAGGCCTCGGCCTTCCTGAGCTCCGCCGCGGCCTCTTCCAGCATCCCTTTGCGGCGGTAGGCCACGGCAAGCCCAAACTGAGCGGAGGAATCTCGAGGCTCCATCTCGAGTGCCGCTACGAACTGCTCGATCGCATCGTCGACCCGATTGCCCTGGAGCTCCGCCCAACCCAACGTGCGTCGCACCTCCGCAGTGATCTCGACGTTTTTCTCCGCTTCGACGAGAACTCCCACCGCCTCACCGGGACGCTTGGTCGAAGTGTAGTGTTGGGCAAGCGCCATGTACGGGCGGAACAACTTCGGCTCGAGGGTGATCGCATTGCGGAAGTGAGTCACCGCTCCCTTGCTGTCACCGAGACTCTCGGCGATCTTGCCCTGCCAGAGCTCGATGTTTGCATTCACTGGCTCGGGCGTCTTGAGATCGGCAAGCAGCTTTTTGGCGTCCTTGGCTTTATCCATGCCGAGGAGCGCCTCGGCAGCACCGAGCTTGGCCTCGACCACGACTTTGGGCTTCCCTGTCACGTCGATCTCAGCGCCGGGTCGAATCTCCGAACCGAGCACGGTCTGGAAGCGAGCGTAGGCGTCTTGGTAGGCGCCCTCCAACAAGACGAGTCTGGCTGCACCGAGCGTGGCATCTGCATTGCTCGTGTCGAGCTCGATCGCCTTGTCATACATTTCCCGCGCGGCGCCCAAGCGCCCCCGGTGTTCGTCGATCCGCGCAAGGAGCGCGAGGGCGGCCGACTTGTCGGCAGGCGCGACCTCCAGCGTGGCGCCGTCGATCGGCGTGAGGCCCGCGGTGGTTTGAAGGTACGCGTAGGCGTCGTCGCCCTTCCCGTCCGCGATCATCAGGCCTGCAAGCGCGATGCGCGCGCCCGCGTGGTTCGGGCTCAGCTTCCGCGTTGCCCGGGCAGCCGCGGCCGCCTTGTCATGGTCACCGAGCATCCGATAGCTGCGAGCAAGCCCCCATTGCGCGCGGGCGCTGTCGTTTTTCCTCATCGCGCGTTCAAATGCTTCGACCGCAGCCTGCCCCTGACGGGTTCTCAGGGCGAGCTCGCCAGCCACCAAGTCGACGTAGACATCGGTCGGATCGTCTTTCGCCGCCAGCGCGAGCTCGGAAGCCGCGGTGGAGGTGTCGGCATTGCGCAAGGCGTCGGCCGCAAGTGCGACGTGAATGCGTGGCGCTTCATCGCCCCTGCGCTTCAAGTGCAACCGGAGCCCATCGGCGACCTTGGCGCTCTTGGCATCCTGCCCGTAACGCACCTGGTAGTAGGACTCGTGCAGAAGGCTCCTGGCAATCAATGCACGATTGAGGCTCGCGTCGCCGCGCGCCGCCTTGAGCCTGGCGAGAGCCTGCCGCGTGGCTGCATAGGTGTCCAAGGACGCGATGATCTCCGCATCCTCGATCGTCTGGGCGACCCGAACCGCGTCGCCGGAAGCGGGTAGAAACGGCTCCACTAGATACATCCCGAAGAGGCCATACTTGGTGGTTCCCAGGTAGAAGCCGACGCCAACCACCACCGCGACCACCCCCAAGGCAGCAACGGCTTTCATCAGCCAGGGCGGACGCTTGAACGAAATGGCTTTGAGTTTGACCTTGCGCTTGACTGCGGCGGTCACATCCGGGCCGGCGCGGCCAGGGCGCGGCATGCGGTGCACGCCGTCGTCGTCTGCGCCCGCTCCGGGAAGCTCCGAGAACTCCAACGCGTCCGACTGGGGGAGCTCGAGCTCCGCAGAATCGCGACTGATACGATCCGCACGCGTCACCTCGTCCGAAGGCGCGACACCGGGTTGCCCCTGAGGCTGCCCCAGAGGAGGCGGTGGCGCAGGTGCCCTCGGAGGAATGTCCAGCTCCATCTCGAGATCGAGGTCCCCGCCGTCAGGAAGGTCGAGCTCGATGGGCCCCCCGCCGTGAACCCGCTCGGGACCGTCGGGGTCAGGATCCATGAAGTCGTCCCGAGCAACCGGCAAGTCCGTTTGCGCACTCGGTATTGGCAATTCCGAGTCGAGCGAAATCGGTGCGGGTATGGCAGACTTTGCCTTGGGCCTAGGCAGCTCGGCGTCGGTGACCGCCATGGGCAGGTCGATCTCCTCGCCCACCGGCTCGACCTCTCGCATCGCGCCTCCGCGCATCACTGCCGGCAAGTCGATCTCGCCTCCCGACGATCCGTGAAGCGGCGCAGGCAGGTCGGTGCCACCCGGTGCTTCGAACGGCGCGGGCAGGTCCAGATCCGCAAATGGATCAAAGCCGGAGGGCTCCGGCTCTGCCTTGGGTGTAGGAAGATCGGCAATTCCTGGGTCATCAAATGGATCGAAGTCAAGGGAACGGCCGCCTTTCTTGGGCGCGGGGAGATCCTGGAGCGCATCCGCCACAAAAGGCGCTGGGAGATCGACTTCCCCGGCTGGCATGGGCAATTCTGGGGGCTGCACGTCTGGACCGCCGATGCCGACCTGCGTCGGCTTCCGCCTCGTGCGCTTCACGGCCCCTGGCGCAGCCCCTCCCCCGCTCTTCGCAGTGGAGCCGTCGCGATGAACTTGAAAGCTTTCGCTGCACTTTGGGCAGCGCATCCTAAGCCCCCCCTCGGGCAATCGATGCTCATCCACCTCGTACGATGCACCGCATGATGGGCAACTAACCTTGATCATGACCGCTATTGTCCCCCGGGGATCAAACATAACACGCCTGCCCGGCGTCTCATAAACCCTCGTAGTCAGATTCCGATCGCAACGGAAGGCAGAAGTGATGCATGTGCATGTCCTACCTTGACGCCTAAGGAGCTGGAGGACTACCTTCCGTCAATCGTGAAGCGCACCGTTCATATTGAGATTGCCGGCGCCAACTACCGAATGTCCTCGGACGCCGACGAAGCCTACCTGCAGCGCCTTGCGGACATCGTGAACGAACGTGTGCAGGGGCTCGGCCCCAAAGCGGCACGAGCGGCGACGCCTGCCCAACTGCTCGCGGTGGTCGCGCTCAGCCTTGCCGAGGATCTCGACGCCTCTGAGCGACGGCGAGAAAACCTCGAGGCAAAGACCCGCAAAATCGTCGGCAACGCGATTCGAAGGATCGATCAGCGACTTCAAGCGGACGCCGAGCTCGCTCAGCAGATCGAGCCGTGAGCACCGCCTCGACGGAGCACACTGAACGCCGACTCCGTCAACGCGCGAAGCTGGCGCTACGCGATCAAATGCGCGCTGTGCGCGAAGCGCTTCCCCAGTCTGCATGTGATGCGCGTTCGGGCGAAATTACCAAACGCCTCCTAACACTTGCAGAGCTCGACCAGGCTGCGACGGTTCTCGCGTTTGCGTCAATCGGCAACGAGGCGCGCACCCGCCCGACTATGGAAGCCGCGTGGGCCGCGGGAAAGCGCATCGCGATCCCGCGGGTGGTGCAAGATGAGCTCCAGTTGCATCTCATTGATTCGGAGACGGTGCTCGTCGAGGGGGCCTTTTCCGTGCCAGAGCCGCCCGGGCAAGCCCCACGCGTGCAGCCCGATGCAATTGATTTTGCACTGGTTCCTGCATTGGCCGTCGACTCGCACGGCCATCGGATCGGATATGGAGGCGGATACTACGACAAGCTGATCCCACGGCTCATACGCGCATGCACCTGTGTGGTCGCCTATGACTTTCAGTTGATCTCCGAAGTACCCTACCTGCCATTCGACATCGCCGTCGATCTCGTGGTCACGGATGCAAGGGTGATTCGTCCCAAGTGAGCCGTGGGGCGATCGACCACAGCCATGGTGGTATAGCTTCCTAGTGGTTGCGGATGCAGCACGGCGAAAGCTCGAGAAGCTTCCAGCGTCTCCTGGAGTCTATGTGTTTCACGGAGCGCCGGGGACGGTTCTCTATGTCGGTAAGGCGCGAAGCCTGCGGAGCCGAGTACGAAGCTACTTTCAACCGGGGTCGAGCGACGTACGGGCATTCGTCAGCCGGCTAGAGCGCGAGCTGACCGACATCGAAACGTTCGTCACGCACACCGACAAGGAAGCGGCTCTGCTCGAAAACCAGCTGATCAAGTCGCATCAGCCGAAATACAACGTCAAGCTGCGCGATGATAAGGAGTACTTGTCCCTGCGGCTCGACGCGAAGAAGCCGTGGCCGAGGCTCGAGGTCGTTCGCCGTCCCAGGCCCGATGGCGCGCAGTATTTCGGCCCCTACCACTCGGCAACTGCGGCCCGCCAGACACTACGGTTGGTAAACCGCTATTTCCAGCTACGAACCTGCACGGACGCCGAATTTCGGCTCCGCTCGCGCCCGTGTCTTCAGTATCAGATCAAGCGCTGCCCTGGCCCCTGCGTGTTGGAGGTCGACGAAAAGGAGTACCGTGCGCAGGTGGCAAACGTCTCCCGGTTTCTCGATGGGCGGCACGACGAGCTGGTGCGAGATCTCGATGTACGAATGAAAGGCGCGTCGAGCGCTCTCGAGTACGAGCGGGCAGCCGTGTATCGCGATCAACTTCGCGCCGTCGATCGCGCACAAGAGGAACAACGCGTGGCCGGGGTGCAGAAATCGGACCAAGACGTGATCGGATTTCATCGCCAGGGCGATCAGGTCGAGGTCGCTGTGCTGAACATGCGGGGCGGGCGCTTGTTTGCGGTGCGCACCCTGCCGCTGCGTCGGGTCGCGGTGCCAAACGACGAGATGCTCGGTGCCTTTCTTGCGCAGCACTATGCGCGGCGGACTTCCCTGCCAGACGAAATTCTGGTGCCCGTGACGATCGAAATGAGTGAGGTGCTCGAAGAAATCCTCAGCGAGAACCGAAGGCGCCGTGTGCGAATCCTGGAGCCGAAGCGCGGAACGAAAGTCAGGTTGCTAGACCTCGCGCGCGAGAACGCAGAGCACGCGTTCCGCGAGAAAGAGCGCGCCCGTGAAGACCTCGATGCCCGGCTCGCGGCGCTGCAGACACAACTTCGTCTGGCAGTGCTGCCGCGCCGGATCGAATGTGTGGACATCTCCCACACCGGCGGCGAGGAGACAGTCGCGGTCTTTGTCGCGCTGCAAGATGGTGCGCCGGCCAAAGAGCGCTATCGAAGCTTCCGCGTGAAACAGGTGAGCGGGGGTGACGACTACGCTGCCATGTACGAAGTGCTGACACGGCGCTTACGGCGGGGCAAAAAGCAAGAAGAGGGCTGGGAGCTTCCGGACTTGCTCGTCGTCGATGGCGGGAAGGGACAACTCGGAGTCGCCCTACGCGCCCGAGAGGACATCGGCGTGACAGATCTCGACATCACGTCGGTTGCGAAGCCACGGGTTACGGCGGCAGGCAAAGAAGAAGGAGACCGTATCTTCCGCCCGGGTCAGAAGAACGCCGTACCCGTCAGAGGCAACTCGGCGCTGTCCTTGCTGCTCCTCGCACGCGACGAAACCCACCGCGCATCGAACGCGTTGCGCAAGAAGGTGGGGCGCAAGAGGCGCCTGCGCAGTGAGCTCGATGCCGTCCCTGGCGTGGGCCCGAAAACGCGCGGGAAATTGCTACGCCATCTTGGCTCTTTGCGTGAAGTCTTGGCGGCAACGGAGGAGCAGTTGATCGCGGCCGGAGCCACTGGGCGACAGGCGCAGGCAATCAAAGAGACGCTGGGAAACCACTCGACGGTTGCGCGGGACACCCAAAGCGCAGAGGACACCGCCATCGAAAACGCATTTCAGTCGGACTGACCAGGGAGAACGCTGCCGTTGTCGTCAGGTTGCCGCGGGCAACCTAATCTCAAACCCGGCCCCGCCTTGCGTCCGGTTCGCCACCTCGATCGATCCTCCCAAGCCCTCGACGATCGTATGGCAAACAGCAAGACCCAATCCCGTGCCTTGCCCCGGTGCCTTCGTCGTCACGAATGGGTCGAACACCTGCTCGATGATCTCGGGGTCGATCCCGGGTCCATCGTCCTCGACGGTGAGCTGAACGGCGCCATCACCATTGGACGCGTGAACCTCGATGCGACCTTTGCCTCCAAGCGCATCCGCAGCGTTGAAAAGTAGGTTCAACAAGAGCTGCCGCAAGCGTTCGTGGTCGCCGCGCACACGTGGGAGACCCTCGTCCAGCGTGAGGGTGAGCTCGATGTCGCGGAAACGGCTCTGCCGATCGATGAGCTTGACCGTGTCGGACACGACCGCCGAAATATCGGCCGAGCTTTCGACCCGCACTCCTTGGCCAGGCTCATTGCGCGAGAAATCGAGCAAGTCACGGATCGTGTGATGGATACGCTCGGTCTCGCGCTGAACCCGGCCCAGGAATTCCTTTTCTTCGCCGGGATCGAGGTCCCCAGTCTGCATCAAGTCGAGCAAGCCGCGAATCGCGGCAAGGGGATTTCCAATTTCGTGTGCAACGCCTGCCGATAGCCGTCCGACGGCCGCCAAACGTGCACTGCGAATCAAATGCTCTTGGGCAGCCGTGAGCTCACCGGTCGTGCGCTTTAGCTCTTCGAGCCGATCCTGAAGCACGGCGCGGTCTGCGCGAAGCTGCGCAGCCATCTCGTTGAACGTGGCAGCGAGACGGGCGACCTCGGCGGCGCCTTGCACGGGAACACTGGTGCGCAAGCGTCCAGCAGCGAGACGCTCAGCGGCCAAGCGCAAGCGATCGATCGGACGCACGATGAAGTACGTCAGCAACACGTAGGTCAGCAGCAACACGGTAGCGGCAGTCAGGCCGAGGTAGAAGAGAAACAAGCGCCGACGCGCCGCATCGCCACGCCCGACCGAGGGTACCCACACGCGAAGCTCGACTCCGCTCGGGGTCACGACAATTGCGTCGGGCTCGCCATCGACCACGCCCGAGGTTCTCAGCGAGCCTTGACCCGCACGGATCTCGACACCTTGGACGAGACCTTCCTCGACCATGCTGGCGATCGACGCGTCGCGCGGTCCCTCACCGTGCAAACCCGCACCCGACGCAAGCGCCTGAGCCAAGCCGGCCGCGCGCATGTGCTTCTCTTCGGCGCTGTCTCTCCTGTCGAGCCGCGCCGTCACCAGGCTTAGCAACAGGAAGGCTGCCCCGAACGCCACGATGAGCGCGAGCATGAGTTGGCTTCGTAGCCCCAAGCCGAACGGACGCCCCATGAGTACAGTCTACCGCCTCAATCTCTTGACCTGCCACGCCGCCCGGTGCATGGGGGGATCATGACACGGGGCGCCCGTCTAGGGGTGATCGTCGGCTCGATCCTCGTCCTCTCGTCGTTAGGTGCTTCGGCAAGCGCACAACGCCAGGGAGATGGGCTATACGGCCGCTGGGATCGCGGGCTAACGCTTGCGTTGGGCGCGGGGCCGGGCGCGACGTGGCTCAATCGAGAAGCCGACCCGAACCTCATTGGAGAGGCCCGGTTCCTGGTGGGCGACATGGCAGGGGTGGTGCTCTCGGGCCGATGGGGCCCCGACTCCGGGCAACACTTATTTCTCGGCGTCGAGCTCCGGCCCCTCTTCCCGGCGCTTTTCTTTCTTTACATGCAAACCTGGAATGAATTTGCCGACCTGGTACTCCAGTCGATCTTCTTCGAGATCGGGCCTGCCTTCTTGCTAGACGGGAGCGGCAGCGTGGGGCTTGGCGTCGGCTTCGGGTTCGCGCTCCCGCTCTACAGGCCTCTCACCACGTTGCGGGGATTGTGGCTGCGCATCGCCGCCCGCTACGTGAACGGCGATCCATCATATCGAAACACGCAGCCCAGCTCGGATGGCACGGCATGGACGCTCTATACGACGTTTGTCGTGCGCTTGGGGTTCAAGGCCAATCTCAGCCGCCGGGAGCCTGCGAGGTACCGTCGCCGGTAGTTTGGCCGAGGCCACGAACCCGGCTACAACCGGATCGTGAGACGCACCAAAATCGTCTGCACGCTTGGGCCTGCCAGCAATACGAAAGTGAAAATCGACGGGCTGGTCAGGGCGGGCATGAACTGTGCACGCCTCAACTTTTCGCATGGCGACCACGAGTCGCATGCTGCGGTGGCCAAGCTGGTACGGGAAGCCGCCGCCGAAGCGCACTCCCCCATGGCGATCTTGGCGGACATGCAGGGGCCCAAGATGCGCGTTGGGCGGTTTGCCAAAGGCCCGATCGAGCTCTCGCCTGGAGACCAGTTTGCGCTCACGACTGCGGATGTCGAGGGCAACCAAGACATCGTCTCCGTAAGCTATGCTTCGCTGGCCCAAGACGTGAAGCCTGGCGACGCCGTAGCCTTGGACGACGGCATGATTCGGCTCCGCGTCGAGACTATCCAGGGAAACACGGTCCACACGGTC
>Ga0114931_10011305_pt1 | contig 10566 bp, 4 predicted proteins | sample 2SBtaG_FD_89579 | JGI IMG/M metagenome (GOLD analysis project Ga0114931, IMG submission 89579) | Deep subsurface microbial communities from Kolumbo volcano to uncover new lineages of life (NeLLi) - 2SBTROV14_V59a metaG | ecosystem: Environmental > Aquatic > Marine > Volcanic | place: Kolumbo...
GCGGCGCAAGCCCTGGGCTTGAGCATGAACCGCGACCGGGATGCCGTCGGGCGCGACTCCATGGACGAGAGCACCGAGGAGTGGATGTACGCCACCGCCCTGCGGCTGCACGACCGGGAGAAGTTCCTCCTGGCCAAGATCGACAACGCCCTCGGCCGGCTGGAGAGGGGCGAACTCGACGAATGCGAGGACTGCTCCGAGCCAATCAGCTACGAGCGGCTGCTCGTCCGGCCCGTCACCACCCTCTGCATCGACTGCAAGGAAGAGCGCGAACAGAAGGGTCTCTGACTCCCTCTGTACGCATCTGCTCGACTTTGCTACGTATTAAGGGTGTCTGGTATAGTAGCCGCCGGCACGAGGTCGCCGGTCGGCCGCTGAGCGCAGCACAGGATGGGTGATCGCTACACCATTACCGAGCGATTGGACCAGGGCGGCATGGCGGAGGTTTTCCGCGGGGTCGCCGAGTCCATCCAGGGGTTCAAGAAGGCGGTCGCGATCAAGCGAATCCTGCCTAGCCTGACCAAGAACCAGAAGTTCGTCTCGATGTTCCTGGACGAGGCGAAGCTGTCGCTGTACCTGCAGCACGCCAACATCGTCCAGGTCTTCGACATCGGCCAGGCCGACAGCGCGTACTTCCTGGTGATGGAGTACGTGAACGGGTGCAACCTCAAGCACCTGTTCGATCGGCTCCGCCACCGCAACAAGCGGATCGAGGTGGCGCACGCCATCTACATCGTGCTCGAGTGCTGCAAGGCGCTCAACTACGCTCACAACTGCGAGAACCCCGAGAACAACGAGCCGCTGCACATCGTCCACCGCGACATCTCGCCGCCCAACATCCTTCTGTCGAAGATGGGCGAGGTGAAGCTGGTCGACTTCGGGTTGGCCAAGGCCAACAGCCAGATCGAGTCGACCGACCCGGGCGTGGTCAAGGGCAAGTTCTCCTACCTGTCGCCCGAGGCGGCCAGCGGCGTCGAGGTCGACAAGCGCGCCGACATCTTCGCCGTCGGCATCATCCTGTGGGAGATGTTCACCGGGCGGCGACTGTTCTACGGCGAGACCGACTACCAGACGGTCGAGCTGGTGCGCCAGGCGCGCATCCCGTCGATCGCCGCGCTCAACTCCGAGATCGAGCCGGAGCTCGAGGGAATCGTGCGCAAGGCGCTGGAGCGCGACCCGCGCGACCGCTACCAGGAGGCGGCCGATCTCGGCGACGCGCTGGCGCAGTTCCTGTTCAGCCGGCGGATGAAGGTCACCGCCCGCGACATCGCCGGGCTGGTCCGCGACGCCGCCAGCGACCAGGAGAAGAAGCGCGTCAAGCAGCCCAAGGGATTGCTGATCGATCGGCTGATCCAGGACGAGATGGGCAAGCTCAGCTCGATCATCGACAAGGACTCGCCCGCCCTGGCCAGCCTCGGCGGCCAGAGCCTCAACCCCAACGAGTTCCTCGGCGGCAGCTGGGGCTCGGAGTTCGGCGACGGCTCGGGCAGCGGCGCCGCCGCCATTCACGCGCGCCCCGACGAGGATCGCGACGAGTCCGAGATCGATTCGCTGCAGCAGATGCTCGAGCCGGAGGGAACCGGTGTCCACGAACGAGCCCCCGGCTCGCGCGGCGTGATGGTGGCGCTGATCATCGCCGTCCTCCTGGCCGGTGCGGTCGGTGCGGGCTTCTTCATGTTCAAGGACCGGATCTTCGGCAACCACGACGCCCACAGCCAGCCGGCCGAATAGCGTCCCGCGCTACATCTGGCGCAGGCGCTTGCGCGCGTCGTCGGCCAGGTCGCCCTTGGGCCGCATCTCGAGGTAGCGGTCGAACGCCTTGCGGCTGGTCTTTCTCTTCTTCGACAGGAACGACGACTCGCCCAAGTAGAACCACGCCTCCGGGTTGGACATCGGGTCGATGTCCACCGCCTTCTGGAAGGCGTTCATCGCCGAGTTGTTGTGGTGCGAATCGAGCTCGACCAGGCCGAGGAAGTAGTACGCGTCCGGGTCACTGGGGTCGAGGCCGACCGCCTCCTCGAGTGAGCGCCGCGCGGCGGCGAACTTCTCGTCCCAGTAGTAGACGCGCCCCAGCCACTGGGCGGCGTCGGCCAGCCGGCGCGGGCTGGCGCGCTCGGCCTCGAGCACCTTGCGCGCCTTCTTGAACGACGCCAGCGCCTCGCCGACGCGGTCCTTGTACAGATCCAGGCGGCCCTTGGCCAGGTGGGCCTCGGCGCCGTTGGGGAACGCCTTGAGGATGCCGCGCAGCACCGCGCGAGCCGCCGGCTCGTCCTCGCGATAGAGGTGGGCGTCGATGAGCAACAACCGCGACTCGCCGTCGGCCGGCTCGAGGCTGACCGCGTTCTCGAGCGCCGAGACCGCGGCGTCGTACTGCGCCTGCTTGATCAGCACCCTGCCCCGCTCGCGCGCGACCTTCCACCGCGGCGCCGCCGGGTTCTTGTCGGCGCGGGCGACCAGCTCGGCGGCCTTGTCCGGTGCGCCGCTCATCGCCATCACCCGGGCCGCTTCCAGCAGCACCTCGCCGTCGTCGGGAGCGTCCTTGACCAGTTGCTCCATCGCCTCGCGGGCGCCGGCGCGGTCGCCGGTGTCGAGGGCCAGGATCGCCGCCTCGAGCCGCGGCTGGATATCCTTGGGCGCCGACTGGATCGCCTTGGTGTAGTACTCGCGCGCCGATCGGACGTCGCCCTCGGCGCGCTCCAGACGGGCCAGCTCGAGGAAGACACGGCTGCCGGCGTCGGGCCGTTTCTCCAGCCGGCGCAGGACGTCGCGGGCGTCGAGCTTGCGGTCGGTCTGGCGCAGCGCCGCGGCGTAGGCCAGCGAAAGGTCGACCGGGCTGTCCGGCTGGTAGAGCGGCTCGAGCATGTCGGCGGCGACCTTGGCCTCGCCGGTGCGCAGGTAGACGCGCGCGCGCGCGACCTTGGCCTCACGCAGATCCGGATCGAGCTTCAGCGCGGCGTCCAGATCCTTGGTCGCGTCCTCGACCTGGTCGAGTGCCAGATGGGCGCGCCCACGCACCGCCAGCGCCTCGGCGTTCTTGCTGATGTCGCCGGCGGCGGCCAGCGTCTTCATCGCGCCGGCGGCGTCGCGCTTCTCCAGCGCGAGGCGGGCGAGGAAGACCACCGGCTCGGACCGGTGTGGGAACTCCTTGCGCGCGCGCTCGACCTCAGCGCGGGCGTCGTCGGTGCGGCCCAGGCGGACGAGGCCGCGGATCAGCGCCTCGGTGAACGGCCAGCTGGCTGGCGGACGGTTGGCCACGGCCTGCTCGAGCGCCTTGCCGGCGTCGGCGACCTTGCCCGCGGCCAGCTCGATCTCGGACAGTGACAGCGCCGCCCACGCCCGCTCCTCGGGCGAGACCGACATCCCCTTCACCTGTCCGGCAGCCAGTTGCTCCAGCGTCGCGACCAGCGCGGCCGGGTCGTCGACCTGGCCGGAGCGCGCGGCCACGCGGGCGCGGTGGATGGTCGCCGCCGGGTGCCCGGGCACCAGCCCCAGCGCGCGGTCGAAGGCGGCGATCGCCTCGTGCGGCTTGCCCCGCGCCTCCTCGGCCAGGCCCAGACCGACGAACACCATCGGCCGTGGATTGACCTCCAGCGCGGCGCGGAAGGCGTCGGCCGCGGCGTCCGGCTTGTCGGCCAGGAGCGCAGCGCGGCCGCGCAGGTAGGCGGCCATCGGATCCTTGCCGTGCTTGGCCGCCAGATCCTCGGCGGCGCGGGTGGCGCCTTCGACGTCGGCCTCGGCGATGGCGGCGTACGCGCGCGCGGCCAGCGCGTCGGCCAGATTGGACCGCGCCAACCCGCTGACCAGCTGGCCGACCTTGTCGCGACCGTCGCCGAACTCGGCGGCCAGCGCGGCGTCGGCGCGCGCCGCGGCGGCCCGCGTCTCCGGGCTGTCGTCGATGCGCTGAATCTCGTGCTCGATGCGCGCGGCTTCCAGGTAGGCGTCGTAGGTGTCCTTGCGCGCCACCCGCTCCGCCGCGCGCTCGGCCTCGCCGATCTGCTGCTGGCGGCGCTGGTTGCGCCACATCAGCCCCAGCACCACCGAACCGGCGCCCACCGCCAGCGCCAGGAACAGGTAGACGTAGATCATTGGCGAGCGCTTGCGCGACCGGCGGACGCCGATGGTCCGGTCGACCTCGGCCGGCTTGCGCCGGGCCGGTCGCGGCGTGCCCTTGAGCCCGCGCACGTAGTCGGTCTCGTCGTGGCGCTCATCGTCGACCTTGCTGCGGGCGCCCGACGGCCGCGGCAGTGACGCCTTGTCCGGCCGGCGCACCGGCGGCCGCGTGCGGTTGCCGCTGGTGACCGCGTCGAGTCCCAGCCCGGCGCGTATCACCCGCATGTCCTCGCTGCGAGCGCGCGGGGGGCCGTCGTCGTCGCCAACCAGTACCGCCGGCGCCAGGCGGGCCGGCGCCGGATCGATGATCTCGAGCTTCGACACCCCCGACTCGTCCTCGGGGAACAGCTCGTCGATCGCCTGGGCCGAGCGAACCAGCGCCGACGGATCGCCCCGCTCCAGCGCGGGCATCGGCTTGCTGCGTGGGCTCTCGGGGGCGGTGCCGACCCCGGTGGCGAAGCTGTCGCGCGCCACCGTCGGCGCTTCGTCGTGATAGTCGTCGAGCCGGCCGCGTCGATAGGCGGCCGTGGGATCGTCGGCGGCACTCTGCTGCGCCCCGGCCATCGGGCTGCCCGCCGGCAGCCGCCCGGCGCGGCTGTCGGGCAGGATGTCCACCGCCGACAGCTCCATCACGTCGGACTCCTCGCCGACCGCCAGCTCGGTCGCCGAATCCGCCGCCTGAATCGGCGGCCCGATGGCCGGCCCGATGTCGTCGTCGGTGACCATCTCGACCCCATCGAGATCCGGGTCGAGCTCGATGGTACCGGAGCGGTCGCCAATGGCGAGATCGGAGGGGGCCGGCGTGCCGCCCACGGCCGTGGCGTCGTTCGGTTTGGTCACCGACTTGGAGTCGGGCGTGGCGCTGCCGAAGCCGCGGTGCGCCGGATAGTGCTTGGTCATGCTGTCGGAGGCGTTGTCGAACGAGCCGAAGCCGCCGCCCGCCGCCGCCGAGGCGATGTCGGCCTCCTGCAGCAGATTGGCGATGGGCGCGCTGCCCGGCGACAGCACCGAAGCCTGGTGCAGCACGTCGGACGCCTGCAGGGCGTCGCCCTTGCGCAGGAGCGCCTCGCCGCGCAGCGCCAGGGCATCGGCGTTGGCCGGATCGACCTCCAGCGCGACGCGCATCTCGGCCAGCACCTCGTCGTAACGGCGCAAGGCTACGAGGGCCTTGCCCAGGACCAGGCGTCCCTCGACATTGGTCGGGGCGGCCAGGAGGCCAAGACGACAGGTCTTTACTGCCTCCTGGTACTGGCCGCGGGTGACCATCGCCTGTCCCCGCTCGACGAAGCTCATCGCAGAACTGATGGAGATTCTACGATATTCCGCGCCGGGGGGCGACCGGGCCGGCTATCTGTCGCGCGGAACGCTTCCCCGGGCGTCGGCGGCCTGTGGCGGCGGCTCCTCCACACCCGGCATTTCCGGGCCCACAGCGCGCACCTCCTCGGCGATCACCCAGTGTTTGCCCCGCCGCTCCCACGACTGCACGGTCGTGGTCTCGTTGACCACCCCGACCCGGTCCAGGTGCCAGGTATAGCGGACCCGGACCTCGGCCCGCTGCATGTGGTCCCCCTGGTAGCTGACCCGAAGCAGCTCCCAGTCGTCGATGCGCAGCTCCTTTTCCAGGTCGGCGCGCTCGTCGAGGAAGGCGTCGCGCTCGTCGGCCGGCACCGCCGAGGCGGCGTTGGCGAACCGCTGCCAGCGGATGCCGTCGTTGTAGCCGCGCATGGAGACCATGAAATTCTCGGCGCGATCCGCCCGCGAGATGCACGCCGGAGCGCCCAGGCCGAGGGCCACGATGAACAGCAGCTTAGTCACGGTTGCCTCCTCCCTTGCCGCCGACGACCTGACGAACCGCGCGCAGATCGTGCAGCGTCAGCTCGCGGGTGACGACGAGAACCACCAGGAACGTCAGTCCGACCACACACGCCTCGACCAGGGTCATCAGCGGGCGGGTGAACGGAATCACCCGACCGACGCCGATGGCCGCCGCGGCGGCGATGACGACACGGACCAGGGTGAGCAGCGGCAGGAACGCGCCCAGGTGGGCGCGCAGCAGCCAGCCGCCGAGAATGGCGCCGAGCAGCATCGAGCCGCCGGTGGCGCAGGCGCAGGCCAGGAGCACGTCCTGGCCCGGGGCGAAGCGGGGAATGGCGATGGCATTGGCCGTCACCGCGGTGGCCAGGGTCACGCCGGCGACGATGATCGCCGACCGCGTCAGCCCGGCGCCGTTGAGGATGGTGCCGGCGATGGCAAAGACCGAGAAGGCGACGTTGCCCAGTGCCAGCGCGGCCAGCGCCGGGGCGCCGACCCGCGCGTAATCGGCGGCGTAGGGGATGTCGAGCAGCGGCCGCGGGTTGGCGGCGAACACCACGGCGATGGCGGCGGCGAAGATCAGCGAGTAGCGCATCGTGGTGGCGATGTAGCGCTTGGTCGCGCCGCGGTCGTCGGCGAACGTCGACCGCGAGATCAGCGGGAAGACCACGAAGGTCACCGCGATGATGGCCTGGTACGACAGCCGCGCCAGGTTCTGCACCGCGCGGTAGTAGCCGACCTGACCGTCGGCCAGCTCGGCGGGGCTGGTCGTGATGTGCACGTGGGCCCAGCCGATCATCTTGTCGAGGGCGTCGTGGGTCTGCTGGGCGTGGGCGGTGAACCACTCGGTGATCAGCCGCTTGAGCAGCAGCTGGTCGACGAACATCAGCAGGTTGAGCAGGATCAGGTAGACGGCGACGCCGGCGAAGAACGACGCCAGCGGCACGACCGGCTGGACCGCCTCGCCCTCGGCCCGGCGGCCGGGCAGCCCGATGACCAGCGACGACACCAAGAGGATGCCGCCGGTCGCGCCCAGCCAGCCGCCGATGGCGCCGTACAGACCGAAGCCGGCGATCGACAGCCCGAGGATGCCGCCCGCGCGCAGGGTGGCCATGGTCACGTCCAGGGCCGCCTGCTTGTGGAAGTCGCGGCGGCCGTTGGCCACGCCGATCATCACCGCGTACACCGCGTAGCCGGCGACGATGAGGCCGGCGAGCATGAGCGGGCCGGTCTTGGACGGGTCGTGGAAGAACCAGGCGAACACCGGCGACATGGCGATGAACAGCGCCGCCACCGGCAGACCGATCCACAGCTGCATGCGGAAGCCGGCCCGCTGCACCGCCCGCGCCCGCGACACATCGCGGGCCGTGAACCGGCTGACCGACTGGATGGTGCCGGTGATCAACACGTTGTTGAGCGGCGACACCATCGAGGCGACCACCGCGTAGGCGCCGAACACGGTGTTGGCCAGGATCGCCGGCAGGCGAAACTCGATGATCGCGCCCGCGATCATGAAGTAGACCTTCGCGAGGGCGATGTAGATGACCCCGCGGCCGGCCTGCCGGGCCTCGCTGGCCGCTGCGGGCTTCTCGGGTGTCGGAGGCTCGTCCGCCATGGTGTCCTCCGTGGGTAACATCGGCGGATCCCGCGGGCAACATTCGGGATTGTGGGAATCGAGGGGCCCGTGCAAGACTCCCCGCGACGAGCGAGGGGAGTAAGCGTGCGTACATCGACTTGGATTCGCTGGATGGTGTTCACGGTGGCGATGGGGACGGCGCTCGGCGCCCGCCCGGCCCATGCCGGCTGGCCGCCCGCCGACGGCGCCGACATGAAGGACCCGAACAACTGGCCCAACGATCCGGGCTACAGCAAGCAGTGGAACCTGTGGAGCTGGATGCCCGACGCCAACGTCGGCAAGGTCAGCGACTACGAGGCCTCGATCGGCGCCGGCATGCACGCCGACCGCGCCTGGCAGAAGACCATCGGCGACCGCCGCGTGGTCATCGCGGTGCTCGACTCCGGCATCCGCTGGAACGAGCGCGACCTGGTCAACAAGTTCTATCTCAACCGCGGTGAGCTGCCGGTGCCGGACGCCGCCTGCGGGGTCGCCGCCGGCGCCGATCCGTACGACGTCAACGGCGACGGCTACTTCAACATCCAGGACTACACCACCGCCACCGGGCACCAGCTGCCGACGCCCGACACCATCTGCGACCCGGGCCTGTCGGACGCCAACGGCAACGGCCTGCTCGATCCCGAGGACCTGATCATGCTCTGGTCCGACACCATCGACGACGACGGCAACGGCTGGGTCGACGACATCAGCGGCTGGGACGTCTTCCGCGACGACAACGACCCGGCCGACGACACCGACTTCGGCCACGGCACCGGCGAGGCCAAGGACTCGGTCGCCGAGACCGACAACGGCATCTCCGAGGCCGGCGTCTGCCCCGAGTGCACGGTGATGATGGTCCGCGCCGGCGACTCGTTCGTGGTCGACGCCAACGATTTCGGGGTGGCGGCGATCTTCGCCGTCGACTCGGGGGCGACGATCATCCAGGAGGCGCTGGGCGCGATCAACAACCCGCCGCTGGCCCGCGAGGCGCTCGACTACGCGTGGAAGCAGAACGTCGCCGTGGTCGCGTCCGCGGCCGACGAGGACAGCTTCCACGCCAACCTGCCCGGCACCCTGGACCACACCATCTACGTCCACGCCATCACCTACGACAAGACCAGCCGCGACGCGTCAACCACCTTCCTGGCGTTCAACAACTGCACCAACTACGGCGCCCAGCTGCTGCTGTCGACACCGGGCACCGCCTGCTCGTCCGAGGCGACCGGCAAGACCTCGGGCATCGTCGGCCTGGTGCAGTCGGCGGCGCTGCAGGCCGGGCTGGACCCGGCCGGTGGCGAGCTGGCCCCGACCGACGCCATCGGCGCGCGCCTGCTCAGCGGTGAGGAGATCAAGCAGCTCTTGCTCACCACGGTCGACGACATCTACGACCCGGCCGACGCCACCGACCCGAGCAAGTACGAGACCTACCCCGGCTGGGAGAAGCGGTTCGGCTACGGCCGCACCAACACCCGCAACGCGGTCGACGCCGTACTCGACGGGCGCATTCCGCCGGTGGTCGACGTGCGCGGGCCGGACTGGTTCCAGCTGCTCGATCCGACCCAGACGCCGTCGGTGGACATTGTCGGCACCATCTCCTATCGCAACGCGCTGTTCGACTCGTACGACTACGTCGTCGAGTGGGCGCCGGGCATCGAGCCGTTCCCCGAGGACTGGACCACCCTGGCCGAGGGCACGGGCGAGACCCAGCCGATCGACGGCACGCTGGCCACCTGGGACATCTCCAACCTGGAGATCGACAACCCGACCATGCCCGAGCCGGACGTCGACGTGAACCGCTACCTGGTCACGGTCAGGGTGCGGGTGACCCTGCACTCGAGCGACGGCACGCGCGACGGCACCCAGGGCGAGATCCGCCACGCCTTCCACATCCAGCACGATCCCGATCTCCGCCCCGGCTTCCCCATCCACCTCGACGGTGGCGGCGAGGCGTCGCCCACGCTGACCGACCTCGACGGCGACGGCGCCATGGAGCTGATCTACGCCGACGGCGCCGGCACCATCCACGTGTTCGACGGCAACGGCGCCGAGAAGCCGGGCTGGCCGCAGCACCTGCCGACCATCAGCCACTTCCGCGAGTCCAACCCGAACAACCACCGCGGCACCGCGGCGATGGCCTCGGGCGCTGTCGATCCGGATCCCGAGAGCTTCGTCCTGCAGTCCCTCGCGGTCGGCGACCTCGACGGCGACGGACCGGACGGACCGAGCATCGTCGCCGCCAGCTTCGAGGGCGAGGTGTTCGCCTGGAGCGCCGACGGCACCCTGCGCGACGGCTTCCCGGTCACTCTCGATCGGTCGTTCATCGCCAGCACCGACGACAACCACACCCTCGACTCGGGCGTCTTCGCCGCCCCGGTGCTGGGCGACCTCGACGGCGACGGCACCCTGGAGATCATCGTCGCGGCGCTGGATGCGCACGTCTACGTCTGGCACCACGACGGCACGCCGATGGCCGGCTGGCCGGTGCTGCTGTCGGACGGCGACCAGCAGCGGCGGATCATCCAGACCCCGGCGCTGGGCGACCTCGACGGCGACGGCGCCCCCGAGATCGTCGTCGGCACCAACGAGGACTACGCCGGCCGCGGCCGCGAGTACGCCCTCGACCCCGACGGCTCGATCCTGCCCGGCTGGCCGCGCAGCCTGACCACGGTGTCGGTGCTGCCCGCGGTCGGCAACGGCCTGCCCAACTCGCCGGTCATGGCCGACTTCGACGGCGACGGCACGGTCGACGTCGCGGTCGCCGGCATCGTCGGGCTGCCGACGATGATCCGCGGCGACGGCACCCTGGTCGGGACCGTCACCAACGACCCATACGGACCCAACTCCAACTCCGACGACATCCCGTCGTTCGTCGCCATCGCCGACGGCAGCGCCGGCGACCTGGACAACGACGGCACGGTCGACATCGTCTGGGGCGGCGCCGGCATCGGTTTCGCCGAGGCGTTCGCCAGCTCCGGCGGCCGGGTCAACATCGATCACCATGTAGGTGCGTGGAACACCAAGACCCTGCA
>Ga0114931_10011306_pt1 | contig 10564 bp, 9 predicted proteins | sample 2SBtaG_FD_89579 | JGI IMG/M metagenome (GOLD analysis project Ga0114931, IMG submission 89579) | Deep subsurface microbial communities from Kolumbo volcano to uncover new lineages of life (NeLLi) - 2SBTROV14_V59a metaG | ecosystem: Environmental > Aquatic > Marine > Volcanic | place: Kolumbo...
GACTAAAAGTATTGTTTAGTATTTAAGGCTTTAGGAACTTCCCGCAATTTGACGGTCTTGCCGATTCATACAAACACTCTTCAAGCTTTTGTTAAAATCGACTAGCAGGTTATATCCGTTTCTTCAAAATGTTCAAAGAAAGGGTAAAAGTTTACACTATTTATCCACTATGATACTTTTACAACCATAGTGGTAGCCTACTGTTGACGGCAATGAGATTTTTATATCATCTATAATTTACCGTCAAAATCTGCGTTGAAAGGTGTCGTTGCGCTGACATTTAATCGAAAGGTTTTTCCTGGTAATACAACTACACGATGTCCCATCATACTCATTTTATGTAGTGATGGTTGTCGATTAAAAAGTACTACGTCATCATCCATAAGTTGTCGTTCAACTATATCACCCTCCTGTAATACCAGATTTTTAACATCTAAATATTTAATGGCTCTTTCAACACCATTTTTTTGTTTGATTGAATTTGCTCCTGGATGTTTTTTGGGACCATTATAGATTAAACGATACATCATTTCAATATTATCTTTTGTCACTACTTCTGGAAAAGTCAAATTCATTGCAATCTCAAGTGGTACTCCCAATTGATCTAAACTAATGTTCGGATCTGGAGTAATTACGGTACGTGCACTAAAATCAACACGTTTTCCCATAAGATTACCCCTCATTCGACCATCTTTACTCGATAAACGATCTTTTATTGGTTTTAAAGGCTTTCCACCAGTTGAAAAGGCAACAAGAGCATTACCACCTGTAGAACCTTTACCACTGATCATAGCATTAATATATAGATTTAATAAATCCTCATAAGTTTGAGTAATCTTTTTATTTCCTTGCTCAATAACTTTTCTTAGATTATTATTGTGTTTAATGATATCAATAAAAGCAACTACTAAATCATCCTCATGCTTTGCTGTCTCTGATTTTATTGCCGGTCTCAATGATGGTGGTGGTACTGGTAATCGTGTAAAAATCATCCATTCAGGACGTGCCCATTTGGGATTCATTCCTAATAATCTGACAGTTTTATTATCAATACGCTTAAATAATTCTAAAACATATTCAACACTTAATTTTTCTGCTTTTTGTTCTTTTCCTGTACCATAAGTATATGTTGCATGATTAAGTCCTCCAAATGTAATTTTGGGTTGTTGAGTACCACATCCATGTTTGGATCTACACCGTTTATTAGAACCAATTAAATGTTTAAAATAATTAATTCTCTTTTTTGGTTTTATTGAATCAATATCATCTGGGATATCAATCAAAATTTTAGCACATTTTATACAAATAACACTTAAAATACCTTTTATTGAAATACTGTTTCCCATTCTTGTTCCACTCAAAAATTGAGTATTAAAAACTGGTACTGTGAGTTCAATATATCCAAAATGACCAGGACAACGATCTTGATCTAAATAACATGTTGCACACTTTTCACCATATTCTATAACACCCATCTTAGGATCATTCAATCCATTAGGCACTGGACGACCATTTTCATAAGTTAAAGGTTTGGTAACCTCTACTACTGCCAACCTAATAATTTCCTCAGGAGATAATAGTCCAAATTGTATTCCACCAATTCGATAATTGATATTCATATAGAAACCCTATATTATTATATCTATATATAATCTTAACTTTATATTAAATAATTCTTCAATTATTTTTTCTTGTCTATTATAGATTTAAATTAATTCATATAATTATGCCATAAAATCATCAATCGTACGTGTCAAAATCCTGTTAACAAAATGCCAATTAATGCAACCAAAACCATCCCTATAAACACACTTAAAACATATTTTCAACGGACAACCCTTTTTACTACATTCATATTTTGTATTCCTTTCACCACAATTCCAACATAGCCAATTATTATTACGAGTTGTCGTACTATATCCATACTTACTGTATGGGGGATTACAATTATGTTTTACTTCCTCTCCGAAAAACTTTATTTTATCCCACATATCAATTGGTAAAACTGGCTGCACTTCTTCAATATTACCATACTTTTTTAATTTATAAGCATATTGAACAATTTTCTGTTGAACACATATCTCCAATAAACTAGGGATAAACATTTTGATAACTTTAATTTGATAATAAACTTTTAAATCAAAAAAAAATAACTATTAGTTGCTTGACAGCAAAGTATTAAATATATGTTCACGAATCTTTCCTACCATTTCATCAGACATATTGATCTTCCATCCCAAAGCATTTACACTATATCCATTAATAACTTGAGAAAATCGGCGGACTTGCCACTGGCCAGAATATAAAGTCACATCTTTCGATTCTAATTTAGCTAATAGTCCAATAAACATATCACAAGCTGGTGCATCTTTGTCTAAATTATTAACCATTGTAATTCTTTACGAAGGACATATATTTATCATTTACTTCCTTAACATAAAATCGCAACTTCAAACAATTTATACCCTGGCAACTCACTGCATTGTTAAATAATTTATCAAGATGTTTCATTGCTACCTCATCCTTTTTAAATTCTTCTGTAAAGAGACGTCCAGGTTGGATAAGATGTGTATTGAATGCTTTAAGAAAATCTTTAACCTTTTTACATTTATCAGGTCTTTTCTTTTTAAATTCTTCCCAAAACGGGGTGTTATGTGTCATATGATAGAAATTCGTCAATACTTGTGGTTCTTTTCCTTTATCGTCGCAGATCACAGGATACCGTGAGGTATCTACCACAAAAGCTTTTTGACTTTCACTCAAAATCTTCAAATCATTCATATTACCAAGATTATACTGACCCGTATAGGCAAATACTAAGAGGGGTTTTTTAAAATAATTATAGATAAATTCTAATATCCCAAATGTCGGAGCGGTAACAATAAGAGGAACGAATGGCAAACTGTTAACTAGATGTTCAAAAGATTTACAGAAATTCTCAAGAATCTCTGATTGTTTTTTTATCTTTCTGCGATTACTTAGTTTCTTTGCAGCAGCACTTAATTTATAAAAATTATTCATCCATACTTCATATTGAGTTAATTCTCCTACAACAGCCTTAAACATTTCGGATTTTAAGTCATATAAGATTCCACCATCTTTATCCGCAGTACAGATTCGCAATGATGATTGATTGAATTCTAAAAATGCACCTAATATTGCATCATCAAGCTCAGCATCATGGATCCATGATGATTTTTTAAGAATTGTAGCCCAATTTTCCAATCCCCAATTTTTTGTAAATTTACCAATATTCATCTTAAGTAATATTCTCCTAAAAAATAAACTGGTTACTGGTGCTTTGCACATCCTTAGCTCAAAGCTACGCGTTGAGCGTAGGAAAATCGAAGATTTGGGGTATCGTCCCCCCTTCGACCTCTGTCTCCGACAACGGAGGAGATTGAGGGAAGAACTAAATATTCAATTTTAAAGTTTATTCTGAAGAACTACATCTTTGAATATACTGATTGAAGTTTTTACAAAATCTCCAGATTTACATCCATCTATTATATCTTCAAATAGATTTAATTGAGTAAATTCATTCTTCATTTGGCTAAATCTAGGATAAAATTGAACACCGATGTCTTCGGACCTTTTTTTTTAGGAATATATCCTTCCTTGTGATGTATCCATATCTCCCATTTTTCTACATTTTTATTTAAATATTTTCGGTTGTAACATTTATTACAACAATTTATATTATTCTTTTTGTCTAAACTTGGAAAATCTTTGTTAAAATCTAGGTACCTGGATATATTATAAGCCAAATAAATAGGTGTATTGTATATATCACACATTTCATCAAGAATCTCTTGTATTTCTTTTTCTTGTTCGGTTTTAAAAATATTATTATCAATGTTTTTGGAATATTGCACTATTTTATTTTCATTACATTCCTTACATAAAATTGGATAATATTTGGATTGGGTTGATGGTGTTAAACAATTTCTATATTTTATATAGTATTGATATCCTACTAATAGACCAACTATCAGCAGTAATGTATATATTAAAATTAATATTAATCGAGTCATAATCACATTCGTCTTTCTTGCGAATTGAGTATATTCGAAATATACAACTTATTTAACTATTTCTAACGCGACTACTAAAAAAAATGACATATTTATTTACTTAAAGTCTATATATTACTTGTAATAATATAGTAAAGATGGTGAAAGAATATCCTAAAATATTCAAAGAAGATAAAACTGGCAAAAAACGTTTTTGGCATGTTCGGATTTACCAAGATGATCAAGGTAAATATAAATTATTTATTGATAAAGGTGTAGTAGGTGGAAAAATTACAACAGATATTGTTATAATTATTCCTAAAGCAAACAGAACTGCCAATGAACAGGCTATCCAAGAAGCTAATAGGAGATACAAAGATAAAATTCGTCAAAATTATAGACCAGAAGGAGCTAAACAAGAATTATCTTTACGTCCATATCTTTTGAAAACTTATGAATCATCAAAAGAAAAACTAAAATTCCCAGCTTATATTCAACCAAAATTAGATGGAATTAGATCATTGTTTGGTTTAGTTAAAACTGACAAAGGAAAATATAGACCTCAATTTATTTCACGAAGATGTGTGGTTTTTCCAAATCCATTAACTGGTCTCAAAAAAGAATTTGTAAAATCCGATTTTCCTAAAAATCCAAAAATATTTCTTGATGGAGAAATTTATGTTCACGATCCTAGCTTAAAAGAAAAAGATATTAACGGAATTCTTCAAACACAGCCTTCATCTAAATCATATAAAGTAAATAAAGAATTAACTAAAAAATTAGAATTTCATGTATTTGATTATTTTGATCTTCGAAAATTAGATATGCCATTTTCTAAAAGATATGAAAATCTAAAAAAAATGTTCGCTAAAACAAAAGGTAAACTTATCAGATTTAAACTTGTTCCCCAGGAAATAGTACATAATGAAAAAGAAATTAATGAAAGAACCGATCATTACATTAGTAAAGGTTATGAGGGAAGTGTTGTACGTAATGGAAATTTCACATATGATATTCGTGGTAATAGAATTTGTGATGTACTTAAAGTTAAGAGATGGCATGAAGAGGAATTTAAGATTATAGGAGCTGATCAAAGTAAATATGGAGAAGTAATATGGATTCTAGAATATGTTGATAATAAAGGAAAAAAGGACAAATTTAAAGCTGTATTTGCTGATATATCAAGAGAAGAAAGACAACAGTATTATAAAGACAGAAAGAAATATCTGAATAAATTAGCTACTGTTAAATATCAAGAGAAAATCAATAATAAACCTCGATTTGGTGTTGTAATTAAAATACGGGAAGACTTGTAGTTAAAATTCAAGTTTTATTTTAATAATGATCATAAATTAATTTCAATATAATTAAATATAGCCAAAGATATAAGTTATTGATAAAGATATTTTCCTCTAAAAATGTCCGTTTTTCAAAATACAATTAATGCTATTATTGTTGGAGGGTCTATTGATAATACATCTATTGGTAATACTACTAGATCAACAGCTAACTTTACAGTAATTAATACAAATGATTTGGAAATTAATGATACAATTGGCAATGATAAATATATTTTTGGAGTTTCAGAATTAACTGCCGATAGAATAATTACATTACCATTATTAAATAGCAATGATATATTTGTTTTTCAAAACCATACCCAAACTTTAACTAATAAAACTATTGTTGGGTCAACTAATAGTGTTGAAGCATCTCAATTTCAAACTCTTGGCGCCCCCGTTATTATAAATACTACATCTCCTAGTGGTGCTGGTGAAGTTTTATTGTCTACAAGTACAACCAATGCTACTTGGACTGCAATTTCAAGTGGTGGTAATGTATTAGGACCAGGAACATCCACAAATAATGCCCTGGTACGATGGGATGGAATAACTGGAACAATGATTAAAAATTCAAGTGTCATTTTAGATAATACTAATAATATTAATGGGGTTAATACTATTGATATTGCCGTATCAATAAACGATTCTAGTAGTAATGAAATTATTAATATTACAGCCACTGGACTTGCCGTTAATAATTTCACTATAGCAAATGCTGCTACAGGAACTAATCCTACATTATCTGCAACTGGAAATGATATAGATATTGGCATTGATTTTCAAACTAAAGGTACTGGTGTTAACAGATTCTTAGCAACTTCAACGGCTGCATCAGAAATTAGAGTTTTTGAAGATACTACAAATGGAATAAATTATACTGGTATCAAAGCCGCAGATTTAATTAGCACTAGTACAACATTTACCCTTCCCTCAACTGATGGTATTTCTAATGATGTATTAACAACTGATGGAGGTGGTATACTATCATTTACTACATTATCATCATTTATTGCCATACGAATCTTTAGTGATCAAAAAGCCAGTGGGACTGATGGAGGAACATTCTTAACAGGAGCTTGGAGAACCAGAAATTTAAATACATCCACCGGTAATATGACTGGAACCAGTTTAATTGCAAATCAATTTACTCTTCCCATAGGAAATTATTTAATTGAAGCCACTGTTCCAGCTTATCAAGTTGACATTCATCAAGCTCGTCTTCAAAATATAACTGATGTAACTACAGAACTATTCAGTATTACATCCGAAACTCTTACTAGTAGTGGATCTTCAGTACAGACTAATGCAATTATCAGAGGATATATAACAATCTCTACACCAAAAGTCTTCGAACTACAACATCAAAATGCACAAACTAGAGCTACGGACGGATTTGGTCGTGCCGCTGGTTTTGTAGGAAATATTGAGGTTTATTCAACCATTAAAGTATTTAAAATATAAAATTGTTGCAAAAATTACATCTCTAAAAGTTTTTTTTTGACTGTTTAATATATATAAATTTAAAAGATGTCCGCTATTATTCGTGTTGCAACAACAGTCGCCGGAACTCTGGCATCTAGTTTTAAAAATGGTGATACTATTGATGGTGTTGTTTTAACCACAAATGATGTTATATTAATTAAAAATCAATCCGTTGGTACTGAAAATGGTGTTTATATTGTTAATGTATCTGGTGCACCAACACGTTCTCATTCATTTCGTACAGGAATTTCTGTTGCTAAAGAAGTAGTATTCGTTACGAATGGAATAATTAATGCCAATTCGAGTTTTCTTATTACTAATGTTAGTGGTTCTGATATAGTTGGAACTGATACTTTGACTTTTGTTAGAAATACTATACCTAATGCTGTAAGTACAGATGGAATCCAGACACTTAGCAATAAAACTCTTACATTACCTAAAATTAATGATACATCTGCTGATAACCAATACATTTTTGGCGTTAACGAATTGACAGTTGACAGAACTATTACTTTGCCTCTCCTTACTGGAAATGATACTTTCGTATTTGAACAACATATTCAGTCATTAACAAATAAAAATATTACTGGTTCAACTAATACTGTTGAGGCTTCTCAACTCCAAACCACTGGAATGCCAGTAATTATTAATACAAATTCTCCTTCAGCTGCTGGACAAGTGTTAGTCACTACAACTACAACCAATGCTACTTGGCAAACATCAAGTGCACTTAATGTGAATCTCCAACAAGCTTATGATAATTCAACATCTCCAGAAATTGTACTTGATACAACTCGCGGTGCTTTAACACTTCAAGATAATTCTACACCTATTGCCACTAATCTCTTTGAAATTCAAAATAATGGAGGTAGTACTACTTATTTCTCAGTTACAGCCACAAGAACTACTATTGATGGGGACGCAACCATTACTGGTGATTTATTGGTTGAAGGTACTACAACAACAGTACAATCCGAAATTGTAAAAATTGCCGATAATCATCTTTACTTAAATGATGGTTATACCATTTCTTCTGCACAAACTGGAGGATTAGTTGTTAATTATCTTCCTACTTCTACTACTGATACCGTTGCTGCCACTGGTTTTGTAGCAGGTATAGCTTCTACATCAAATCCAACTGTTAATACAGTTGGTGCAACAATATTTTCTGCTAATGATTTAATTCAAATTAGTGGTGCTAATACTACAAACAATAATGGCCTCTTTGAAGTACTCACTCATATAGCCAATGTATTAACTATTCGTGGTGTTGGTACTATGGGTACTATTGAAGATTTTACCCAAAATCAATTCACAACTGATACTATTGTGGCCGGTGTAATTACACAAGTTAATGTTACTGTTATGCGTGGTGGTATTGATGGTATTTGGGAATCTGGTTCAGGATTATCTGTGGCTTCCTTTACATTTCGTAATCAAGTTGATGTTTCTAGTTCTCAAATATTAACCAATAAAACTATTAATACAGCAAATAATACCCTTACTATTGACACTGGTGATATTACTACTGGAACCCTTGTCGTTACAAGAGGTGGTACTGGTGTCTCTACTTTAACAAATGGTAATGTTCTTGTGGGTAATGGTACTGGAGCCGTCACAACAACTAAAACAGCTCCTAGTGGAGATTTTGTTGGTACTTCAGATATACAAACATTAACTAATAAAACTATAACTTCTCCAATTATTAATGAGATTCTTGATTCTAATGGAAATAAAGAGATAACCTTTATTACAACTACATCTGCGGTTAATGAAGTAACAATAACTAATTCTGCCACCACAAATAATCCTATAATAAGCGGAACTGGCGGAGACACAAATATTGGTATTGATCTTCAAGTCAAAGGAACTGGAGTTTATAGATTATTAGGTACTGCAAATGTTGCCGCCGAAGTACAATTATTTGAAGATACTTCAAATGGTACAAATTATACTGGCCTTAAAGCTGCTAATGCAATTTCTACAACTACAACATTTACACTACCTTCCACTGATGGAAATTCTAACCAATTTTTACAAACTGATGGTAGTACTATCTTATCATTTTCATCATTATCAATCAGAATATTCAGTGATGAAAAAGCTGTTACCACTGCTGGTGGAACATTTACAGCTGGTGCATGGCAAACTAGAACACTTAATACCACAAGGGGTAATATGACTGGTACATCATTATCCACTAATCAATTTACTTTACCAGCAGGAGAATATCTTATTGAATCATCCTCTCCTGCATATCGTGTGGATCAACATCAAAGTCGATTACAAAATATTAGTGATGCTACTACTGATCTTATTAGCCAAACTTCTGAAACAGTATCCAGTGGTGGATCAGCGGATCAATCAATTGCATTTATTACTGGATATATTTCAATAGCCTCTAGTAAAAATTTTGAAATACAACATCGTTGTTCTAATACTCAATCTACTGATGGATTTGGTAGAGCTGTAGGTTTTACAACAGAAGTATATACACTTGTTAAAGTATTCCAATTAGGATAAATATCATTTTTTCAAGTGAATTAATGATTCATTGATCATTTTTTTTGAATGTTATAATAAAAAGGGAAAATTAATATATCCTTTTAATATATTGATTAAATATGGCTTCAGTACAAGTAGCAACAACTACCACTGGTATATTAAATACCTCGTTTGAAAATGGGGATACCATTGACGGTATTATTCTAACAACTGGCGATTTTATTTTAATTAAAAATCAAATATCTTTACCGGAAATTACTGATGTTACATGTAATACCGCATCTACTTTAACATCCACTGGTAATGGGGATTATTTTGAAATTAATTCTACAAACACTACTTTTTATGTTTGGTACAATATCACTGATGGTACCACTGTTGATCCATCCGTTAGTGGACGAACTCCGATTCAGATTAATGTAGTAAGCACTAACACTGCCAATCAAGTTGCCTCAGCTACACAAAATGTCATTAATCTTGTAGCTGATTTCTCTGCAAGTGTGTTATCAAATGTGGTTACTATCACAAATATCGCATCTGGGTCTGTTACTGATTTTGTCGATGTCAATACAGGATTTACTATCTCTACTACACAACAAGGAACAAGTTCCTTGGAAAATGGAGTTTATATTGTTAACGTAAGTGGAGCACCAACCAGAGCATCAAGTTTTAGTATTGGTGATGCCGTTAGTGGTGAAACTGTTTTTGTTGAAAAAGGTACAGAAAGCAAACAAACTACTTGGATTGTTATGAATGATTCTGGTTCTGATGTTATAGGAACGGATCCCATGATATTTGATAGAATACAAATTCCAGGTACCATTAGTGCAACATCCACTGATACTTTAACCAATAAAACTATTAATGCGGCCAATAATACTTTAACTATTTCCACTGGAGATATTACTACTGGAACACTTATTGTTACTCGTGGTGGAACCGGGGCTTCAACCCTTACAAGTGGTAATGTTTTAGTTGGTAATGGAACTGGTATTGTATCCACAACTAAAACTGCACCTACTGCTGATTTTGTTGGAACAACTGATACACAAACTTTAACTAATAAAACTATTGATACTGTCAGTAATACTTTAACTATTTCCACTGGAGATATTACTACTGGAACACTTATTGTTACTCGTGGTGGAACTGGGGCTTCAACCCTTACAAGTGGTAATGTTTTGGTTGGTAATGGAACTGGTATTGTATCCACAACTAAAA
>Ga0114931_10011307_pt1 | contig 10562 bp, 8 predicted proteins | sample 2SBtaG_FD_89579 | JGI IMG/M metagenome (GOLD analysis project Ga0114931, IMG submission 89579) | Deep subsurface microbial communities from Kolumbo volcano to uncover new lineages of life (NeLLi) - 2SBTROV14_V59a metaG | ecosystem: Environmental > Aquatic > Marine > Volcanic | place: Kolumbo...
GCGCCCGCCCTCAACCGGATGGAAGCGCGAAACCGTAAAAATCTTCGTTATTCCCCATCATAAATAACGAAGATCCGCTCCCAAACGTCACAATGAAAGTATATTACATTAAAAAACAAAGCATTAAACGCACAATAGGATTTTCCACGAGCCCCCTCGTACAGATGCCGCTTGTCGCATTTACGACAACAAATGACCGCGCCGGCAAACCCTACGCGAGGCTTCGCTTAGACGCCGAACGATGTGCTAAGGTGAGGATGAACCATTATCGTCGTCCACCTATTTTTTGGGACAATCTATGCCGATCGATTTCAAACTCTATGGCCCATTGACCGGATATGACGAGCTGATCACCGAGAACAAGAACCCTCGGCAAGTGGCGCGAAAGCCCTGCAATTATTTTTCCGGATTGGGCAAAGAGGAACTCGCCGAACTCAGGCAAGCCATCGATCTCACGATCAAGGCCATGGGTATTTCGTTCACGGTCTATAGCGAAGGCAGCAATATCGACCGCTCCTGGCCGCTCGATCTGATCCCGCGCATGATCAGCGCCCGCGAGTGGGAGCAAACCGAACGCGGACTCAAACAGCGCCTTACCGCGCTCAATTTGTTCATCGACGACCTCTATCATAAGCAAAGTGTCGTCAAGGACGGCGTCTTCCCCAAAGAGGTGCTGGCCGGCGCCCGCAACTATCGCAAACAGTGTGAGGGGGTCAACCCGAAGCTAGGGGTCTGGGCGCATATCTGCGGCAGCGATCTCGTGCGCGACGCCGACGGCACCCAATACGTGCTTGAGGACAACCTGCGCGTACCCTCCGGCGTTTCCTACATGTTGGAAAACCGCCACGTCATGAAGCGCGTGTTTCCCGAACTGTTCGAAGACATCGACATCCTGCCCGTGGACGACTACACGACCCAGCTATACGAGATGCTGGCCGCGATCTCGCCGCGCCCCGGCGACAATCCGGAAGTCGTCGTACTGACACCGGGAATCTTCAATTCCGCCTATTTCGAACACAGCTATCTGGCGCAACAAATGGGCGCCGAACTGGTGCAGGGCAGCGACCTCGTCGTCGATGACGATGACTGCGTCCAGATGAAAACCATCTACGGTCTCAAGCGGATCGATGTGATCTACCGCCGGATCGACGATGACTTCCTGGACCCCGAGACCTTCCGCAAGGACTCGGCGCTTGGGGTGCCTGGCCTGATGCGGGCCTGGCGGGCCGGAAAGGTGGCGATCGCCAACGCCCCCGGAGCCGGCGTGGCCGATGACAAGGTCGTCTATGCCTTTGTGCCCGATCTCATCCGCTACTACCTCAGCGAGGAGCCGATCATCCCCAACGTCCCGACTTACCTCTGCATGAACGATGAGGACCGCAAGTACGTGCTCGATCACCTCGCCGAACTGGTCGTCAAGCCCGCCAACGAGTCGGGTGGCTATGGACTGCTGGTCGGCCCCATGGCGACCAAGAAGCAGTTGAGTCAATTCGCCAAACTGATCCGGCAGGACCCGCGCAACTACATCGCCCAGCCCACCTTGAATATTTCCACCGTGCCGACGATTGTGGACGGCGGCTGCGTCGCGCCCCGACACGTCGACCTGCGCCCCTTCACGCTACAGGGCAAGCGGCTCTATTCGACGACGGGCGGCCTAAGCCGGGTGGCCCTGCGGGAGGGCTCACTGGTGGTCAATTCCTCCCAGGGCGGGGGCAGCAAGGACACTTGGGTCATCGATACCGGGAGGACCAAATAGATGCTGTCGCGGGTTGCGGAAAATATCTATTGGCTGGCCCGATACCTGGAACGGGCCGAGGACACGGCGCGACTGATCAACAGCATGACCAATCTATTGCTGGATCTGCCGCGGGACGCCGAGGTCGAATGGAGCGAGCTCGTCAAGGTCACGGGCGCCGAGAAGCAATACCTGGAATTGTTCGAAGACCGCCGTGAAGAGCGCACGGTCATGCGTTTTTTGATCAGCGATCAACGCAACCCGAGCGCCATCATCACCTGTATCAACCTGGCGCGGGAGAATGCACGGGTCAGCCGCGACATCATTCCCAACGAGGTCTGGGAGCAAGTCAACGAGCTATTCCATTATTCGTCTGAATACGCCAAGGGATCGATCAGCCGACGCCGGCGCGGCGATTTCATGAGCGGCTTGATTCGACGTTGCCAAACCATGACCGGCATCATCATGGGCACGCTGCCGCATGACGACGCCTATCGCTTTTTGGAAATGGGCTACAGCCTCGAACGCGCCGACATGAGCAGTCGTATCATCGACGTCGCCGTCGCCAAACTCCTGCCAGAGGAAGAGGAGATCAACCCGGCCTTCGCCACCGTACGCTGGATCAGCGTCCTGAAATCCGTCAACGCCTTCCAGGCCTACCGCCAGCAAGGCATCATCGGTGTCAGCGGCCCCTCCGTGCTCGACTATCTGCTCCACGGCAACGAATTCCCCCGCTCGGTCAAACACTGTCTGGAAGCGATCGGGCGCTGCCTGTCCAAGATCCACAAACCCCAGACCGTACGGCGTGAACTTAACAAACTCCTCGAGGATCTGGACAAAGTCGATACGCGGCGGCTCAAGCGCAGTTCCCTGCACCGCCACATCGACGACTTCCAATTAGGCATCGGCCAGTTGCATACTGCGATCTACGACACCTACTTCCATTACGAATAGGGCCGCTGGCCGATGAAAAGGTTTTACTGCCATTGCGGCGGAGAAGTCTTTCTCGAGAACAATCTATGCACGCGTTGCGGCAGTAGTCTCGGCTATTTCCCCGAGCGCGGAGAAATCGTAACCCTTGAGGCGGCCTTTGACGACCATTGGGTCGTCAAAGGCACTGGCGAGAGCGGTGTCCGGCTCTGCGCGAACCGGCAACAATACGACGTATGCAACGCCGTGATCGCGGCGTCCGACCCTCATACGCTCTGCGCGGCCTGCCGTCTGAACCGGACGATCCCAGACCTCTCCAAGCACGAAAACCTGAAGCGCTGGCGACGACTCGAGGAGGCCAAGCGCCGACTGGTCTTCAGTCTGTTGGCGCTCGGTCTTCCGCTCGAAGCGCCCGTGGGCGGCTATCCACGCGGATTGTGCTTCGATTTCCTCGAAGACAAACGCACGAATCATTTGGTTGAAGAAGAATTCGTCACGACCGGTCATCGCCAGGGCGTGATAACGATCAACGTGCTCGAGGCCGACGATATCCAGCGGGTTTGGCAACGCCAACTGAGCAGCGAACGTTATCGCACCCTGCTGGGCCACCTCCGTCATGAGGTCGGACACTATTATTTCGAGACGCTGGCGCAGAGAGATCTCAACGGTTTCACGGCGCTGTTCGGCGACCCCGCTCGCCCCTACGGCGATGCGCTCAAGGCATATTATGACCACGGTGCGCCGAAGGATTGGGGAAACAACTATATCAGCGCCTATGCGAGCGCCCATCCCATGGAAGATTGGGCGGAATGCTTTGCCCACTACCTCCATATGACCGACACCCTGGAGACAGCCATTCAGCGTCAGGTCATCCCTCCTCTGCCGAACGGCAGCGACATCGATTGCATGCTGTCGACCTGGGACGGCCTGTCGGTCACAATCAATGAACTCAACCGCGGGCTCGGCCTAAGAGACGCCTACCCGTTTGTCGTGACGCCAAATATCGCGGAAAAACTGCGCTTCGTGCATCGAAGCTTTGACGCGAACCGCTGACCCGCTCTTTCCGGCAATTTGAGAGAGAACGAAACGGATAGCGGTCGGAGAAAACCCTATTTCTTCGTTTCCTGATTGATCGACAGGACGTTGCTGGGACTGGTGTGACCGCGTTTCTCCCAATCGAACTTGGGCAGCTCGGCAAAGGCGAGTTTGAGGGCCTCGTTCCAACGCTGACGGATCTCGTGCAGATAGAGATCATCCTCGCAGAACCGGAAGAAGTGATCACTGTCGAAACTGTCTTTTTCGTAGATCAGCACCTCGATCGGCGGCCCGACCGTGGCGTTCGACTTGATCGTGGAGTCCATCGATACGAGCACGCAACGCGTGGCATCCTCCAAGGCGGTCTCCCGGGTCAGGATACGATCCAGGATCGGTTTGCCATACTTGCTCTCACCGATCTGCAGGAAGGGATTTTCGTCCGAGTCGGTGATGAAATTGCCCGCCGAATAGAGCATATAAATCGCCGGTGACGAGCCCTTTATCTGGCCGCCGAGGACCAAGGAAGCCGAGGTGTCGATGCCGGCATTGACGGTCGAAGCCTGGGCATGCACTTGTTCCTCGCGGCTGACGCGGCTGACATAGCGCGCCGCCTCGACCATTTTCGTAACGGTTGCCAGATTAGTCTTGGCATCAGGGTCTTCGAGGTCATGCTCGATCCGGCTGATGATCGACTGGGTCGTCGCCAGGTTCCCGGAGGTCAAGACGACAAACAAGCGCCCCGCCGTCGGCTTTAAGACGTGCATCTTGCTATGCGTGGAGATCATGTCCGGACCGGCGTTCGTTCGCGAGTCCGAACAGAGCACCAGACCATCATTGACCGATATCGCTACACAGTAAGTCATATTACCCTTCCCGGAATAGGCTGTCGGACTATTCTATCCGACTTAGAGATTTTTTGCCTGGGCCGCGCGCGCCGGCGCGAGGGACGATAAGAACACGGCAAACAGCCGCAAGCGATATCCGCATAGCGAAAACGGTCAAAAATTCGCCGTTTACCTGACGATATAAGTAAGGGTGCCTCTAAAAACTCGATCAAGCTGATGATGGCAAGGCGTAAACGGGCGAAAAAGCGCAGTTTACACGGCGTAAATGAGTATTTTGAGCGCGTTTACAACACAGCCAGCGCGGCTTCAGCGAGTTTTTAGAGGTGCCCGTAAGTATATTCAGACGACTCCCAACACCGCGATACGCCCGAATCCGACAGAGGCGAGCGCTTTTTCAACAGGCCGCTAGCGCGCGCCGCTCCGGAGATCACTCATGCCCAGGCGGACGATATCCTCTAGGGCATCGAGACGCTCCTCAAGGATGTCCAATCTTTCGATCAGTGCGTCACTCGGAGCAGGCGCAGCAGCATCATCCATCAATGCCACGGTAGGCTGCCAACCGTCGTTGTTGGCCGCTGGGTTGGTCACCTCGTCCTTGAATTCGTCCACGACCTTGTCGAGCACCTCGCGATCGAAGCACTTGATGTTTTCGACGAAACCGTAAAGCAGCAGACGCTCGCAGAGCGAGTTGATTCGGCGCGGGATGCCTCCCGTGACCTCGAAGATGGATTCGAAAACATCCGGCGTGAACTCCGGCTCGCCCGACCAACCCACCATTCTCAGACGATGCATGATGTACGGCTCGATCTCGTCCCTCGACAGCGCAGACAAGTGGTACGACGCCGTCACACGCTGGCGGAGTTGCTCCAGACCCGGCATGCGCAAAGTCCTGACGAACTCCTTCTGCCCCAGCAGAAAGGTCTGCAGATAGGGCACGGAGATGGTCTGAAAGTTCGACAGCATGCGAAGTTCTTCGAGGGTCGAGATCGGCAAATTTTGGGCCTCGTCGATAATCAACAAGACCCGCCGCCCGCGTTGCGCAAAACCGTTCAAGGCCTGTTCGATCCCCTTGAGCAGCCCCGTCTTGCTGACACCCTCATAGGCAATATTGAGAGATGACGCGACCATACGCAGGAGATCGCATTCATCCAGCCCGGAGTTCGTGACCTTGATGGCATGCACGCGATCCTGGTCAAGCTCCTTTTGCAAGGCGTTAACCAAAGTGGTCTTGCCCGTGCCGATGTCGCCCGTAATGACGATAAAGCCCTCTCCCTGGGAAACCCCGTACTTCAGGTAGGAAAGGGCACGACCATGTCCCCGGCTGGCAAAATAGAAACGGTGATCCGGACTCAGCCGGAAGGGACGAGCGGTAAAATTATAAAAGTTCTCGTACATAAGCTCGACGTTTGGCCCGCGGGCCGCTAGTTTGAAACCGAAAACAGAGCCGGATCAGCCGATGGGAAGGCGGCCCTTAAGGCCCCTCATCATCCGTCCCATGCCACCCTTGGACACCTGCTTCATCATTTTCTTCATCTGCGTAAACTGCTTCAACAGGCGGTTGACATCCTGCACCTGGGTACCGGAGCCGGCGGCAATACGTCGTTTCCGCGAAGACTTGATAATCTCCGGGAATTGGCGCTCCTTGCGCGTCATCGAGTTGATGATCGCCTCCAGGCGCAGAAACTGCTTGTCATCGACCTGTTCGCGCGCATTGGCCGGCAGCTGCCCCATACCGGGGAGCTTATCGAGCAAGTTCGCGATTCCGCCCATCTTTTTCATCTGCTGCAGTTGTTCGAGAAAGTCCTCCAGATCGAAGCCTTTACCTTTCTTGAGCTTATCTGCAAGCTTAGCGGCCTGATCATGATCGATCTTTTGTTCTGCCTCCTCGACGAGCGACAGAATATCGCCCATACCGAGGATCCGCGAGGCGACGCGATCCGGGTGGAAGACCTCGAGGGCCGCCGTCTTTTCGCCGACGCCCAGGAATTTGATGGGTTTGCCCGTGATCTGTCGAATTGACAGCGCGGCGCCGCCCCGAGCGTCGCCGTCCGTCTTGGTCAGGATCACGCCGGTCAACGGTAAGGCCTCGTCGAAGGCGCGCGCCGTGTTGGCCGCGTCCTGACCCGTCATGCTGTCGACGACGAAGAGCGTCTCGACCGGGTTGACGCGGGCATGGATCGCCCGAACCTCTTCCATCATCTCGGCGTCGATATGCAGACGCCCGGCCGTATCGACAATCACGACGTCGATGTACCGCTTGCGGGCATGGTCAACCGCCGCCGCTGCGATCTCGACCGGGTCCTGATCGGTACGACTCGGGAAGAATTCGGCCTCGACCTCGCCGGCCAAGGTCTCCAACTGCGCAATGGCCGCCGGGCGATAGACGTCGGCGCTGACGACCAGGACCGACTTCTTGTGCTTTTGCTTGATCCAGCGAGTCAGCTTGGCGACACTGGTCGTCTTACCGGCGCCCTGCAGGCCCGCCATGAGAATGACCGCGGGGGGCTGGACATTGAAACTGAGCTCGACCTGCTCGTCGCCCATAAGGCGAACGAGTTCATCGCGCACCACCTTGACCAGGGCCTGTCCCGGGGTCAGGCTCTGCATGACCTCCTGGCCGACGGCCTTTTCCCGGACCTGATCGATGAACTCACGCACGACAGGCAGGGCGACATCCGCTTCGAGCAGCGCCATGCGCACCTCGCGCAATGCGTCCTTGATATTGTTCTCGCTGAGACGCCCCTGACCACGCAGGTTCTTTAAGGTGCGGCCCAGCCGTTCGCTAAGATTATCGAACATGATTCGCGCGAAATATCCGTATTGATTACAAGACTATGGCAAAGTGATCAATGATACACGTTCTCCTGACGAGAGTCATGATGTAAGAGGAAAGAGAATAGATGAAAGAAAAAACGCGTGGGACAGTGGGGACTCGCAAAGCGACGCCAATACTTTTCTCTGTTATCTTTATCTCTTTCCTCTGCATCCCTTATATATCGATAACCAAGTTTCCGGTCAGGACGTCGAGAGCCCGGTCGGTGATGGCCTCGCGGCACTGCTCAAGAATCCGAGCCTCGTAACCGGGTTTGTTATGGGTCAGAAAGACCCGGGGGGTATGCCGGAGCTTCACGAGATCTTCGGCGAGCAGACTCGGGCAATAGTGTCTGGCCTTGAGGCTCAGTTCACGCTGATCGTTACTGAAGGCGACCTCGACGATCAGGACATCCAGCGTGTCATGTGCATTCAGGGCCGCCCACAGCGAATCGTTGGTCGTGGTATCGCCGCTGTAGGCGAAGGAGCCGTGCGCGTCAGAGACCCGGTAGCCGACCGTCGGCACGATATGATTGACCGGGATCATCTCGAATCGGCGGCCGTCGAGTTCACAGACCGCACTAGGCTCCAGGGCGTCGTAACACATGACAGGATTGTCGCCGAAGGGCAGAGACGCGAAATCGGGCCAGATGTTCCAGTTGAATATGTGGTCCTTGAGGGTTGCGATACTACAGGCCTGGCCATGGATCACAATCGGGCTGTCGATCTGTGTAAAAATGCTATCCACCATGAGGGGCAGACAGGCGATATGATCTAGGTGGGTATGCGTCAGGAAGATATGGCGAATCTTCGCCATCTCGTCGAAGGTCAGCTCGTTGATACCCGTTCCGGCGTCGATCAGGATGTCATCGTCAATCAGGAAAGAGGTCGAATGCAACCCGGCGCCGATCCCGCCACTGCACCCCAGCACCCGTATCTTCATGTGTTCATATCCGTGTTCTCATTCAATCCGCCTTTACAGGACATGGAAATCTGCATGGATTTTAGCCGAACCTCTCAAAAAAAGTTAAACTCAGGCTGGGCTGTGATCTAGGATAAAAATCTTATCGACCGATCACATAAAACTTGGAGCCGGTCAGTACCCAGGGCAAACGTCATCAAGCTAATACAATCATGAATCTTCTCAATATCATAACGATTACCGCCTATGTCCTGGCCGGTACGCTGCTAAGCGTCCGTCTGGTCCGTCACACCATGGACGACCCGGGGCGTAAACAACATATCCTGGCGGTCGCCATGCTCGCACTCGCCGGACATGGCTTCGTTCTCTACCATCAGATCGACCTGGCCAGTGGATTGAACCTCGGTTTTTTCAACGCCGTATCGTTTATATCATGGGTCATCGCGCTGTTACTCGTGCTCGCGGCATTGTTCAGACCGGTCGAGAACCTCGGCATCGCCGTCTTCCCGCTCGCCGCCATCGCGCTGCTCATGGATCACTTTTTCCACAGCGCTCATATCCTGCCTCATTCGGAAACCGGGGTCGAGCTGCACGTCGTTATCTCGGTCACGGCCTATGGCCTGCTTAGCTTGGCCGCTGTTCAAGCCATCCTCATGGCCATTCAGGATCGCCAGTTGCATCACCAGCGCCCTGGTGGCTTCATCCGCGCCTTGCCGCCCTTGCAGACCATGGAAAGCCTGCTGTTCCAGATGATCACCTTGGGCTTCTTCCTGCAATCTCTGGCGCTGGTCAGCGGTTTCATGTTCACGGAAGACCTATTCGCTCAACACCTGGCCCATAAGACGGTGCTGTCCATCGTCGCCTGGCTCGTCTACGCGACCCTGCTTTGGGGGCGCTGGCGTCACGGCTGGCGCGGCAAAACGGCCATTCGCTGGACAATGTGGGGTTTCGTGAGCCTGCTGCTGGCCTATTTCGGCAGCAAGCTGGTCCTGGAACTGATCCTGCGCAAGTAGCGCCCCAAACCAACCTACGGAAGCACGCATCCACGCAAGATGGACACCACATCGATACCCGTCCTATCGGCGCTCCTAATCCTGCTGATTCTATTGTCGGCTTTCTTTTCGGCCACCGAAACGGCCATGATGCGACTCAACCGGCATCGTCTCAGGCACCTCGCCGACCTGGGCAATCGTCTCGCCCGCATGGCCATGAAACTGCTGGAACGGCCCGACCGCCTGATCGGCATCATCCTGCTGGGCAACAACTTCGTCAACATCCTGGCATCCTCGGTGTCGACGATCATCGCCCTGCGCACGTTCGGACAGGCCTGGATCGCTGCCTCTGCCGGCCTGCTGACCTTCGTGATCCTGATCTTCGCCGAGGTTACGCCTAAGACGGCCGCCGCGCTCCATCCCGAGCGCATCGCCTTTCCTGCCGTCTACGTCATTACACCCCTGCTGAAAATCTGCTACCCCCTGGTTTGGATCATCAACGTCATCGCCAACGGGATCCTGCATTTACTCCGTATGTCCGTCGATCATTCAGACACGCACCGGCTGGGCAGCGACGAACTCCGCATCGTCCTCAACGAGGCCAGCGGTCTGATCCCGGACAAGCATCAACAAATGCTGCTGAACATCCTCGATCTCGAAAAAGCGCGGATCGAGGACATCATGATTCCGCGCAATGAGATCGCAGGCATCAATCTCAATCAGGACATCGAGGACATCTCCGCCTTCATCAAGCACTGTCCCTATACCCGGTTGCCGCTCTATCGCGACGATATCAACAATGTCGTCGCGATGCTGCACGCCCGCAATCTGTTACCGCTCATGAAGCAGGAGCGCATTACCCACGAAGACTTGCTCGCGGCCGCCGACGAGCCCTATTTCGTACCCGAGGGGACCCCCCTGAACACCCAGCTCTTGAATTTCCAGAACCACAAACACCGTATCGGCCTGGTCGTCGACGAATACGTGGATATCGAGGGCCTGATCACTCTGGAGGATATCCTCGAGGAGATCATCGGGGAGTTCACGACGGATTTTTCGGAAACCATCACCGACATCCATCCCCAGGCTGACGGCAGTCACCTGATCGAAGGCAGCACCAACCTGCGCGCACTGAACCGCATCATGAACTGGAACCTGCCGACCGAGGGCCCCAACACGCTCAGCGGGCTTATCATCGAGTACCTTGAGGCCATCCCTCGAACAGGCACGAGCATGCGCATCGAGGACTATACCCTGGAAGTCATCCAGGTCGGCGAGAACATGGTCAAAAC
>Ga0114931_10011308_pt1 | contig 10562 bp, 10 predicted proteins | sample 2SBtaG_FD_89579 | JGI IMG/M metagenome (GOLD analysis project Ga0114931, IMG submission 89579) | Deep subsurface microbial communities from Kolumbo volcano to uncover new lineages of life (NeLLi) - 2SBTROV14_V59a metaG | ecosystem: Environmental > Aquatic > Marine > Volcanic | place: Kolumbo...
CGGCCCATCTGCCAGGCACACTGTTCTTGCAAGATACCGGTATCGAGCTGCGCACAGTGTATCTGCCATATGAGCCGCTATGATCCCATGACAAAGGTCAATACTTATGCGACTTGGTATAACATGAAGAATATTCTCAAAACCTACATCATCTTTTTTCTCGTCACCGGTGCAGGGATTGTGCTCTATAGCCGGGGCGCAGGCCCCATTGAAGGATTTTACAACATGAAGATATTCATAAAACTGTTCACCATAGCGATCATCGCGCTCGGGCTGACCATGCTCTACAGCACGATCATGAACCCGATTGAAGTACTGGAAGAGGCGCGTACCAAAGTCAAAAGCAAATATAATGAGAAAATCGTTTCAGCCCCAACGCGGCGTGTCAAACAAGGGTTTCGCGAATTCTGGCAGGTCAAGGTGCCGGGTGGCGGCTGGTATGAATGTCGCAATGGCGATTGCCCCGAAACCCTGCGCGTCGAACATGTAGATCATGCCTTTACCCGCCTGCATGAGAGCGAGCCTGGCACCATCAGCCCTTATAACGAAGAAAGGTGATTTTGGTGCCGCCATATATGCGCTCATCAAGGGGGGCGAACAGATCTGGTAAAGCCAGTTCAGCCCTAGCCTCTTCCTCGATGACGCAAATCGCACCGCTTTGCAGCCAGCCGCCATCAAGCGCCGCCACCAGAGCTTTTTGCGCCAGCTCCTTGCCATAGGGCGGGTCGAGAAACAGCAGGCCAAAGGGCCCCATATTTTTGGCTGGTCCAAGCTTGGTGGCGTCGCGGCGAAACAGCCGGGCGCGCCCCTCAAACCCCAGCACCTCAATGTTTTCGCGCTGTGCGCCACGTGCCTTTGCATCATTATCGACCAGCAAAGCGCAGGCCGCCCCGCGTGACAAAGCCTCAAAAGCCAGCCCTCCACTGCCCGCAAACAGGTCCAGCACCTGCACCTCTTCAAGCGCGAACCCGTCAAAAGAATGGGCCAGTATATTAAACAGGCTCTCGCGCACCCGGTCAGAAGTGGGCCGCGTATGTCTGCCTTTGGGCGTCACCAGATGCGCTCCTTTAAAGGCTCCGCCAACAATCCTCATGCTTGCTCTCGCCCCTGTTTGCCATAGGTTTTAAAACGCTCGATCACTTCATCCATCTGCTGATCTGATAGCAATTGCCTGCCGCCCAACCCCAGCACACAGACATATTGCGCCGCCAGCTCCTCAACCTCGCGGGCCAGATCCAGCGCTTTGTTCACATCATTGCCAAAAGCCACCAGCCCGTGATGCGCCATCAATGTTGCCTTGTAACCGGCCAGCGCCGCCACCACATGATCGCTCAGTTGCTGCGTGCCAAACAGTGCATAGGGCGCGATAGGGATTTTTTTGCCTCCCGCTGCCGCCACCATATAATGAAAGGCCGGGATCTCGCGATGATCACAGGCCAACGCCGTAGCATGGCGCGAATGACAATGCACGATGCCGCCAGCTTGCGGAAAGTTCACGTATATATCGTGATGAAAACGCCACTCGCTGGAGGGCTCCAGACTGTTGTGCTGTGCCCTCCCTTGCCCATCAACAACAACAATTTCATCTTCTTGCAACTGCTCATATGAGAGGCCAGACGGCGTAATCAAAAAGCCGTTTTCAAACCGCGCTGAAACATTCCCCGAGCGCCCTGGCGACAGGCCAGAGCGGCTCATTTCCAACGCCACTGCAATAATCTGGCGGCGCAGCAATTGTTCATCTCTCACGGCGATTTCCTTCTTGACGAGCCACTCTTGCCAAATTGTATAGCCGCTCGCCTGTTGATCTCAAGCGCAATATCATTCGCCACATAAAGAGGCTGATAATTCCAGGAGACAAGATCGCTCATCTGTTCTGGCAAGGGACGTGCTGCGCCATGACACTCGAAGCCTTTTAGCAGACGATCAAATTTTTTCGAGCCGCCAGAGGGGCGGAACGTATAGACCGGCTTGCCTTTCACGCAGGCTTCGCCGATCATGTTGGCGCTGTCAGCTGTAATGACAAAAAAATCCGAGTGCGCCAGAAGATAGCCATAAGGATTATCAGATTTCTCGTCCCACCAATAAATATTATCCCCTGTCAATTGTTGTTTGAGGACCCGTTTCAATCGCTCTGGCGAACGGCGCGACGGCGTGATGGCGAGCCCTGCCCCGGTTTGCGCCAAGGCACCAAGGGATTTGGCCAGACGCTGGCAATCCTCCTCGCTAAAATGATAGTCCTTGCTGTCGCCCCCCAGCAATACGCCGATTAATGGAGCGGGCAGGCTGTTCATAAAATCAGGCTTTTCCACATAGTCTCTCTCCAGCATATCGGACGAAAAGCGGTGCGGACTGGCAAGCGATGAGATCACGCGATCGCCACGCAAACGGTCGTGCTCCGGTACCCATATAAGATCCACATAGGACGCCTTGCAGCGTGGCGATTTGAGGAAAACCGTATAGACTTGAGAGCCCAGTACTTTTTTGAGCTCGCGTACATAGGCCAGAGCCCGCCAGCCAGAAGCGATGACCAGATCTGGAAATGGGGGCTGCAAGGGGCAGTCCTTTTGCCCAGCTCTTTCGTGCGGTGGCAAAGGCCCCCAGGGCATCAACCACACCCAAGGCTTAGGCGGGGCAATCAGGATGGTTTTCGCCTTGACCCCAAGGGCCTGGACCACCCCCTCGCACTGCACGAGATCTCCCATCTTGCCATCCGTGATCAGCCAGACACGGGAAAAGAGCTTTGTAGCTTGTTGATTTGTCTTGTGAGTTTTTTTCATTCACACCCTTTTGCGCTCTGACAGGCTTACTTGTCAAAAACTTTTCCACGAGCGACAAGGCAAATATTAATATACACCGTCTACTATTATCAGGGCAATTCAATGCTCACACGCAACCGCGCTTCGCGACGGGGCAGCAGCCCACTAGCGGAGCAAATCTTTCGAATATTGAATTGCCCTGCAACTATTCACCTGCCAACTGATAATAAGATTGCGCAAAAAGATCATATCGGGTACATATATTACCGGGATTCTCTGGAGAGTGGAAAAGTTGGCAGCAAGTGAAACATAAATTTCAACTCGATGATATAGACTGGCAGATCCTTGGCGAGCTGCAAAAAGACGGTCGCATCACCAATGTTGAGCTGGCCAAGCGCATTGGCATATCCGCACCACCCTGCCTGCGACGGGTCAGAACCCTTGAAAAAAAAGGCTATATTGACGGCTTTCACGCCACGCTTGATCAAAAGCTGTTGGGGCTTGGAGTCACCGCCTTTGCCATGGTCGGCTTAACCAGCCAGGCGGAAAACGACTTGCAGGCCTTTAGCGATCAGATTGCCCAGATGCCACAGGTCACAGAATGTTATATGCTATCCGGCGAAATTGATTTCATTCTGAAATGCACAACCACCGATCTTACCAGTTTTCAGGATTTCATCATCTACGGTCTGACCGCCATTGCCAATGTAGACAGTGTCAAAACATCACTGGCCATCAAGCGTTGCAAATCTAATTCGGGGATAGATCTTCAAGCCGCTAAAGAATTTACATCCGATTAGGACAGCCGCACAAATAAGTGTGTCGGATAGCGCTGTAAACTTCATGGCCGTTGGTGTTAGGCGACAGACAGGCGCACCTTCAAAAACCTGAATATCCGCATGGCGGTTTCATCATCCAGACTATCATAGCGCTTCATGGCATTCATAACCAGATCAGTTGACAAACCGACCCTGTGAACACGGTCCTGCAACAAAGCCCCGAAGGTATCGCGCTTGAAATGAAAGGCACGACACAAGACGGCAAGGGCTGGAACCTCTGCTTCATAGAGGGTGTGATAGGCCATATCGGGCGTCATGTCAGCCTTTACTGCCAAGGAATGAACCAGTTCGGCCTGCATGCCTTTTTCAGCATACATCTTTATTTTATCTTGTGTAAGCAAACCCTTGTGATGAAGGTCAACAACGTCAATCTTCAAAGGACCAAAGCGATTATCTTTTTTCAGCGATGAAAAATCAACATTCTCGGACTGTAGCTCAACCACATGCTCGATTTCCTGTGAGCTGATATCCGAATGCTGTGACGAAAATTCTTCTTTAAGCTTTTCAGCAACGCTTCGCTTGATGGCTTCAACAACTTCGTTTGGCACATCATCGCGATTAATCAGCTGTTCACGTAATTCGGCAATGTGAGTCGCTTTCATGGCCAGCGTGTCAAAACTTTTGCCTGAAAAGTGGGCTCCCTTATTAGCCGCAACGCTGGTCAGAACAGCATCATTACCACGCTGCACGATCACATCAGTCACCGCCATCGAAATATTTTCCCTGTGGGTCATCGCCATCAGGTGTTCCTGCCCCTTGGAATAGGCTATTTCCACAAGGTCTTCATCGCTCAGTACCGTTGATCGTTCAAGTACCGGCTTGGAGACATCAATATCATCTTCAGCCAGGCGGCGAACAATATTATGAGGGGCAAAGCGCGAGGATGACAAACGCTGTGCGAGTTCGGCACGCGCTTCAACTTCAAGCTCGTAAGCGACCCGCTCAAGAACACCGCCAAAAACATCGCGCTCACCCTCTGTTTGCTGTTCTTCCGTGACAAAGAAAAGATCCGTCACTTTACGAAGAAGCTCACGCCGTTTGCCCGCATCGCGCTCTGTCGACAAGGCTTCAAGATCATGCAAACAAACCTGCGCAGATGACATGAGAAACATTCCTTCAAACAAAAATATGGATTGTTGAAGGAGTTTGGCATCACCCGGTTAAGAAATTGCTAAATTTAGTGCTGTATGGTTTCTGTTCTGAAGCTTTCAACATCAAGCTCAAGCAACGGTTCTGTTTCTCTATGCCTCATTACCAGGACGCAGTTTGACATTTTTTTCCAGCACTGTCTGCAACTCCATGAAATTGTCAAAAACCAGATCAGCCCCAAGTTCGCGAGCTGGTATTTTCTCATAGCCATAGCTCATGACCACAACCGGCAATCCGGCATTGCGTGCCGTTTTTACATCAGTGGCACTGTCGCCAATATAAAGAGTTTGTGATGCCTCAACGCCAAGTTCTTTCAGGCAGGCCTTCAGACCCGCGGGGTCGGGCTTTTTGGGGAAGCCGGACGTGCCGCCAACGACACTGTCAAAACAGTCTTCGATATCGAAACTGGAAAGAATGGCTCTGGTCGCCTCTGTTGGCTTATTCGTGCAAAGGCCAATGCGTACGGAACGATTGCACAGCATTTCAATCAAACCATAGGTTCCTGGAAAAACTTTGGAGAGATCCGCAGCATGTGCATCATAATAGGACAAGAATGCATCAAGCAGATCGGCATCAAGGTTTTCTGCATCAAGATTTACACCATGCTCGCGAAAACCACGCTCTATGAGCTTTGGCACTCCGGCCCCAATCATATATCCGACCTTGTCAACATCAAGCGCTGACAAGCCCTGCATTTCCAGAATCAGATTGAGGGCGGCCGCAAGGTCGGGAGCGCTGTCCAGAAGAGTGCCATCAAGATCAAATACCACGGCTTCAAGCCAGCTATAGTCTCCTTTGGCAATCTGTTTGGCAATCTTGTCCATCAGTCTCTCCCCACATGGTTCATCTTCAATGCCAGTATGGCCGTTAGGCAGCCTTCGCCATACCCTTCGCAGCTGCCGCACGGATGGCATCCATATTAATTTTATACTGCGAGGGGCCACCCTTGAAGGTAGCTGAACCCGCAACCAGTACATTAGCACCCGCTGCCGCAACGGCACCAGCAGTCACTGGGGATACGCCGCCGTCCACTTCAATATCAATCGGACGATCACCAATCATTTCGCGGATGCGTTTGATTTTATCAAGCTGGCTTTCAATGAAGGACTGCCCACCAAAACCAGGGTTCACTGACATGACCAGTACCAGATCAATACGGTCCATGACATATTTGATCACTTCTTCAGGTGTGTGAGGGTTTAGCGAAACGCCAGCCTTTTTACCAAGGTCTCGAATAAGCTGCAAAGAACGATCGAGATGAGTGCAGGCTTCTTCATGCACAATAATGTGATCAGAACCAGCTTCTGCAAATGCCGGAATATACTGATCAGCATTCTCGATCATCAGATGCACATCCATGACTTTTTTGGTGTGAGGTCGCAGCGCGGCCACCACGTCAGGTCCGATGGTAATATTAGGTACGTAATTACCGTCCATAACGTCGACATGGATCCAGTCGCAGCCCTGTTCATCGATGGCCCGCACTTCTTCGCCGAGCTTGGCAAAATCAGCGGACAGGATGGATGGTGAGATCAGAATTTCATTGCTCATCGATTTTTATCCTTCCAATACGTCTCAAGAGAATAGCTTCATCGTTCTTGTAGGCTGTTATCCCCTACCGCACGATTTGTTGCAACAAAAAAACCGGAACCCTGACGCGATTGGTTGTCGCAAGGCTCCGGCTCTTTAATTTGTGTAAATCCTGCTCTTAAAAGCGGACTATTCAGCGGCGCGAGCTGCCGCAATCTTCTGGTCCAGCTCACCAGAAGCATAACGATTGGCCATTTCAGACAAAGGAATAACCTTGATCTTGGAAGCCTTGCCAGCAGACATGAACTGCTCGAAGCGTTCTTGACAAAGATCCTTCATAGCGGCTGTCGCTGGTTTCAGGAAACCGCGCGGGTCAAAGCCGTCTTTATTATCTTGCAGATATTTGCGAACCTGGCCAGTTGCAGCGAGACGAAGATCAGTATCAATATTCACTTTACGCACACCGTGCTTGATGCCTTTAAGAATTTCTTCTACCGGCACACCATAAGTCTCAGGCATGGCACCACCATGCTTATTGATAATCTCCAGCAGCTCTTCTGGCACCGAAGAAGACCCATGCATCACCAAATGAACATTTGGCATCTTGGCATGGATGTTTTCGACAACATTCATATCCAAAACGTCGCCGGTTGGCTTCTTGGTAAATTTATAGGCACCATGTGAAGTCCCCATGGCAATGGCCAGAGCATCACATTGGGTCTTGGAGACGAAGTCAACAGCTTCATCAGGGTCAGTCAATAGCTGAGACATGTCCAGCTTGCCTTCAAAGCCATGACCATCTTCAGCTTCGCCCATGCCAGTTTCAAGTGAACCAAGACAACCCAGCTCGCCTTCAACAGAAACACCAATTTTATGCGCCATGTCGGCAACAGCTTTGGTGACGTTGACATTATATTCATAAGACGCCGGCGTTTTGGCATCGGCTTCGAGCGATCCGTCCATCATCACGGAAGCGAAACTGGCTTGCATTGCAGAGAGGCAGGTGCGCTCATCATTGCCATGATCCTGATGCAGACAGATCGGAATTTCTGGATAGATTTTCTCAGCGGCTGAAACCATAGCTTCGAGCATAATGTCATTGGCATAAGCACGCGCTCCACGCGAAGCCTGCAAAATCACCGGACTATCAACAGCCTTGGCAGCATCCATAATGGCAAAAATCTGCTCCATATTGTTGATGTTGAATGCCGGCATTCCATAGCCATTTTCTGCGGCATGATCGAGTAATTGTCGTAGAGAAATACGAGCCATATCTTAGTAACCTCCCAGTCAATATTCAGTGTAAGGAAACGGCGAGAGCCTCATGCTCCGCCTGTCCCGCTGTCAGAAATGTTTCTGCCTCTTGTTGAGGAACAGTAAAACAACTCTCTTACAAGGTCCAGTGTGTAAATCAGTTCCACACTGGAGCCCTGTTTATTCTAATTACCAATTTCCAGCGCAACAACACCGGGCAGCTCACGGCCCTCAAGCCATTCGAGAAAAGCACCACCGGCGGTAGAAATGTAGGTAAAGTCTTCAGAAACGCCCGCAGTATTAAGCGCGGCAACTGTATCACCACCCCCGGCGACTGAAATCAGACCATTTTCGCGTGATAGTCTGGCCTCTTCACGTGCCAGTTCAAATGTCCCCACATCAAAAGGCTTGATCTCAAAGGCTCCCAATGGACCGTTCCACAAAATTGTCTTACAGGCCGCAAGGTGCTCTTTATACATATCAACCGTTTTAGACCCAGCATCAAGGATCATGCCCTCTTGTGCCACAGCATCAAGTTCACAGGTGACATTGTGGGCCCCTTCTTTGAACTCGTCAGCAACAACCACATCAATTGGCAGCAAAATCTTGCAGCCAGCTTCAGCAGCTGCGGCATTGATCTTGTGAACTTCATCAGCAAAATCAGGTTCGCACAACGATTTGCCAATCGCTACACCTTGCGCGTGCAAGAAGGTATTGGCCATACCACCTCCAATGACCAGTATATCCATCTTCTTGGCCAAATTGGTCAAAACCGGTATTTTAGTTGATACTTTTGCACCACCAACGATGGCAGCTGTTGGACGCTTGGGATCATCAAGAGCAGCTGACAAGGCGTCAAGCTCTGCTTTCATACTGGGTCCGACATAGGCTGGCAGGGCCCAGGCAATGGCATGCGTCGAAGCATGGGCGCGATGGGAACAGGAGAATGCATCATTAACATAGAAATCACCGAGCTGTGCCAGTTCCTTGGCAAAGCCTTCATCATTAGCCTCTTCACCTTCATGAAAGCGCAGATTTTCCAACAAGGCAACCTGACCATTCTCCAACTTATCCACAGCTTTTTGAGCTGCTGGGCCAATGCAGTTTTCGGCAAAGCGAACTTTGGCGTTGAGGATCTGGCGATCCTTTAGCATATGGGCCAGCTTGGTAGCGACAGGCAGAAGGGACATGCTGGGCACAACCTTGCCTTTAGGGCGCTGAAAATGCGACATGATGACGACCCTGGCGCCGCGCTCCACCAGATCCTTGACGGTTGGCAAAAACCGCTCGATCCGTGTGGTATCGGTGATCTCACCGTCACGCAGCGGGACATTGAGGTCGGCTCGAACCAGAACACGCTTTCCAGCCACATCAACGCTGGCAATGCTTTTCATTCTACTTTCACTCATCTTGATTTCTCGCTCTTTGCTAACGTTTTGTCCATTGCTTCAGGCCAACCGAAGAACACAAAGGGCCTGAAGAGTTGTTTTAGCGGCCTCGCCTAGGCTGAACGGCGCTTGATGGCGGCTTTGGCTTTGGCGGCGACATTGTCAGCCGTGATACCAAAATGTTCATAAAGTTCTTCACCGGGGCCAGAAGCTCCAAAGCCTTTCATACCGACAAATCCGCCATCATCACCAAGCCAGGCACACCAGCCCTGACGGATACCCGCTTCAACAGCAATGCGCGGCGCACTTCCCAGAACCTTGGTACGATAGTCGGCATCCTGCGCAGCGAACAGTTCCATGCAGGGCACAGAAACAACCACGGCATTGACGCCTTCAGATTTGAGTTTTTCCGCCGCAGCGACAGCAATCTCAACCTCTGAGCCCGTACCCATCAGCGTGACATCACGCTCGTTATCGCTATCCCGAAGAATATAAGCCCCCTTGGCAGAAAGATTTTCATCTCTATGCTCGGTGCGCACTGTCGAAAGCCCCTGACGGGTCATCGACATCACAGAAGGGGTCTTGTCTGTTGACAGAGCAACTTCCCAGCACTCGGCAGCTTCAACCGTATCGGCAGGACGGAACACGTTGAGGTTTGGAATGGCCCGCAACGAAGCCACGGTTTCCACCGGCTGATGGGTCGGTCCATCTTCACCAACGCCGATGCTGTCATGGGTCATGACGTGAATGACACGCACACCCATCAAAGCACCAAGACGAATGGCTGGACGAGAATAATCAGCAAACACCAGGAAAGTACCAGAGTAAGGCACAACGCCGCCATGCAAAGACATGCCGTTCATGAAGGCAGCCATGCCGAATTCACGCACACCATAATGCATATAGTTGCCGGCAAAGTCATCCGGTGTGACGGCTACATATTGCGATGTTTTGCAGCCATTAGAGCCCGTCAGGTCAGCTGAACCACCAACGATACCGGGGACAATCGGCACAAGCGCTTCAAGCACCTTGGCATTGGACTGGCGTGTCGCCATGGTCGGCACCTCGGAAGAGATCGACTTTTTAACATCCACAACGGCGGCTTTCACCTGGACCATCACATCATCATTAATGGGATCACCAAGGGCACCCATCTCAGCACCAGACAATTTAGCGGCGCGCTGCTCCCAAGCTGTACGAGCCTCGACACCGCGTTTACCAGCGGCACGCCAACTGCTCAGCACATCATCTGGAATAACAAAAGGTGCATGGGACCAGCCAAGCGCTTTACGGGTCAAGGCGATTTCTTCTTCGCCCAGTGGTTCGCCATGCGCCCTTGCCGTATTGGCCCGGTTGGGAGAGCCATGGCCGATTTCGGTTTTGCAGGCAATCATGCTCGGCTTGTCGGATTTCTGCGCCAGTATGATCGCAGCCTCAACGGCTTCAGGATCGTGCCCATCCACACTTTCTGTATGCCAGCCCGCCGCTTCAAAGCGCTTGATCTGGTCGGTGGAACTGGCAACGCCCACTTCGCCATCAATAGTGATATTGTTGTCATCCCAAAGCACAATCAGCTTATTGAGTTTCATGTGGCCAGCCATATCGATGGCTTCGTGCGAGATACCCTCCATCAAACAGCCATCGCC
>Ga0114931_10011309_pt1 | contig 10562 bp, 10 predicted proteins | sample 2SBtaG_FD_89579 | JGI IMG/M metagenome (GOLD analysis project Ga0114931, IMG submission 89579) | Deep subsurface microbial communities from Kolumbo volcano to uncover new lineages of life (NeLLi) - 2SBTROV14_V59a metaG | ecosystem: Environmental > Aquatic > Marine > Volcanic | place: Kolumbo...
CGTTCGCGACGTGGAGGCGGGCCGCGTCCGCGTCAAGCTGGGCCGTGTTTACCCGCTGGAGCAAATCGGCGAGGCGCACCGATGCATGGAGGAAAACCGCGCACAGGGGAAACTGGTGGTCGTCACGGCGGAGCCGCGCGCGCGTATCGGAGCAATTTCACGACCGTGGAAAATGATCTAGACTCTCTCCAGCGGCCCGTCGTGTTCCGGGGGTATCATCTTGTCAATTCGCGCTGTTGCGGCATTTTTGTGCCTGCTGAGCTTTGTCGCAGCGGCGCCAAGCGACGCCGCGCGCGCCCAGGCGCCTTCACGCCCCGTGGGCAAGGCGGTCGAGGAGTGGAACAGGTCCTTCGAGCGCATCGCCCAGGAACTGACCACCCGCGAGTTGAGCGCGGCGCGTGCCGAGACCATCAAGCGCAACCTGGCGACGATCGAGGCCGAGGCGCGGAAGATCAAACTGAATGCGGCCCAGGCGATCGGGCCGCTTGAGGTCCAGCGCAAGGCGCTTGGCCCGCCGCCCGCGGAAGGCGAGCCGCCCGAAGTCGAGGCAATCGCGGCGCAGCGGCAAAAAATCGACGAAGACATCGCCTCCTATCAGGCGCGTATCAAGCAGGCGGACCTGGCGCTCACCCGCGCCAAGGAACTGAGCGAGCAGGTCGCCGCGCGAACGCTTGCCCGTTCGATCGAGCTTCTCTTCCGCTCCTATCCCTTCGCCCTGGCGCCGAGCACCATTGCCGAGGCGGTGCCGGACTTCTTCGCGATCCTCGAGGCGATCGCCCGTTCCCCACTGGACTGGTGGGAGTCGCTGACACCCGATCAGCGCGACGAGATCGTGTTCGTGCGTCTTCCCTTCGTATTGCTGCTGGCTTTTGCGATCGGCTGGGGCCTGCGCCGGGTGCTTTTGCGTTGGTTCGGCCGTGATCCGGCGATCCAAAAGCCGACCTACGCGCGCCGCCTCGCGGGCGCAATCGCCGACGGCCTGGCCTATGGCATCGTGCCGTCGCTGATCCTGGCCGGGTTCATCCTTGGCGTGCGCAGCAGCAGCGCGTTTGTCGATGGTTTCTTCGCCGAGGTCGTGGTGACGTTCTGCGCGGTCATGATCATGTTCATCCTGGCCTGGGCACTGCCGCGCGCGGTGCTGGCGCCCGAGCACCCGGCCTGGCGTGTGGTTCCGTTCCCGCCGGCGCACGCGCGCGCCATCAGCCGCCGGGTCACCATCCTGGCGGCCATCTTCGCGGCCGATTTGTTTTTCGGCAATACAAGCCAGGGGCTGGCGGTCTCGGACGCGCTGACGTCGGTGTACACGCTGGTCACGAAAAGCCTGGAGGCCGCCGGTATCCTGGCATTGACCGGTGGCGGGCTGTGGCGGTGGGAGGAGGAGGCGCCCGAGGCCGGCGAACAAGGCGCCACCGTCCCGGCGTCACGGCGCTGGCAAGTCTGGGCGAACCTGCGCCGCACCGCGGGGGTTCTGGCGATCGCGGTGATCGCGTCGGCGCTTTTCGGTTACGCCAATTTCAGCCGCTATCTGGCCGAAAGCCTGGTCATCAGCGGCATGACGATCGGCATCCTGTACCTGGTTCGCGGCCTGGGCCGGGAGGCGATCGGCATCGCCCTTCGATCGAACGTGGTCCAGCTCAAGCTGGGCATCCCCCACAAGACACGCAGCCGCTACAAGTTTTGGCTGCGTGCCCTTCTGGACGCGCTCATCAATATCGGCGGGATTTTCCTGATCCTGGTCATATGGGGCGTGCCGCCCGAAAGCATCCTGACGTGGGCGCGCGGGGCCCTTCAGGAAATCACCATCGGCAACGTCACCATTTCGCTGAGCGATATCTTTGTCGCGATTTTCGTTTTCGTGGCCGTCATGACGGTGACCCGGGCCGCGCAACGGCTGCTGAACGAGCGCATCTTCCCACAGACCGATCTGGATACCGGGATACGGCATTCGCTTTCGGCCGGGCTGGGCTATGCCGGCATGGCGCTGGCCACCTTGCTCGCCGTTTCGGCGGTGGGTCTTGGCCTGTCCAACATCGCCCTCATAGCCGGCGCGCTTTCGGTCGGGATCGGCTTTGGCCTGCAGAACATCGTCAACAACTTCGTCTCGGGCCTGATCCTCCTGGCCGAAAGGCCGGTCAAGGTCGGCGATTGGGTCGTGGTCGCCGGCTTCGAGGGGACGGTCAAGCGGATCAACGTGCGGGCGACGGAGATCGAAACCTTCCAGCGCGCCTCGGTCATCGTGCCCAACAGCGAGATGATCTCGGGCGCGGTCACCAACTGGACTCACAAGGACCGCTATGGCCGCGTCGAGCTGCCGGTGGGGGTCGCCTATGGCTCCGATGTCGAGAAAGTGATGGAGATCCTCAAGGACTGCCTTCGGGCCAACGAGGAAATCCTGCCGTGGCCCGAACCTTACGTTCTGTTCCGGCGTTTCGGGGACAGCTCGCTCGACTTCGAGGCGCGGGGCTACATCGGCAACGTGGAGCGGCGCATCAGAATCGCCAGCGACCTTTGCGTCGCGATCGAGCGGGCGCTGCGCGAGGCCGGAATCGAGATCCCCTTTCCCCAGCGCGATCTGCATATCCGCAGCGCCGAGGGCCTGAGCGAGACCTTGGCCCGGCAAGCCGACGCGAACCGGGGTGAATAATCGCTATAGCTGCAAGCTTCCAACGGGTTGCCCCCGGATAGTTGGAGTCTGGAGCTGGTTTTCTGCGGTCCCATGCCACCAAGCGGCCTGTGCCAAAGTTGTGAAGAGTGATTTATTGCCGGCGCGCGGCGGCATGTGGCAAAATTAATTTGAAGCCGACCGAGAAATTCCAACACCGAACCGAAGAACCTGGGCCAGGCAAGGTATAGAGCAAGTCCTGAAAGGAAGTCTCATCAAGATCTCATGCATACAGCTTGAGCCGCAAATTGGCAGGAAACGGGAAAATATCGAAAAGTCGGTCCGCTTCATCGCGCAAGCAGCGGCCAAGGGGTCCAGGCTGGCGATTTTGCCGGAATTATGCGATTCCGGTTATGTCTTTGACAGCCGAGAGGAAGCTCTTGGGCTGGCCGAGACGTTGCCGAACGGCCCCGCGTGCCGCGCCTGGATCGAATCAGCCGCCCGCCATGACCTTCATATCGTCGCGGGCGTTTGCGAGCGCGACGGTGATCTTCTCTATAATTCCGCGGTGCTATTCGGCCCTCACGGACATATCGGCACTTATCGCAAGGTCCATCTCTGGGATCGGGAAACCTTGTTCTTCGAACCGGGGAGCATGGGATTTCCGGTTTTCGATACGGCCATAGGCGGGATCGCCATGGCGATCTGCTATGATAGCTGGTTCCCGGAAAGCTTCCGCGCCTGCGCGCTGCAAGGCGCCGACATCGTGTGCCTGCCAACCAATTGGGTGCCGCCACGCGGGCAACCGGCGGAGCGGGAAGCCTTGGCCAACACCGTTCTCGTGGCCGCGGCGAACTGCAACTCGCTGTTCATCGCGGCCGCCGACAGAACCGGGGTGGAGCGGGGACAGGCGTTCGTCGGCCAGAGCCTCATCGTCGGCCCCGACGGCTGGCCGCTGGCTGGCCCACCGGCGGCGGACGAGGAAGCTATCATCTATGCGGAGGTCGACCTGGCGCAAGCACGGCCAAAGCGAAAACGCAGCCGCTATAACGATATCATCGGCGATCGCCGTCCGGAGGTCTACGACCAAGCACTGCGGGCCGCAAACGGGCGGCCACGTGAAAAACAGGCGCTGTAGTCGGCGCTGAACACAAACTTAGCAATCTATGGGAGGTATGCGACATGACCGAATCGAAAAAAACGAAACAAGCCGGCATCACCCGGCGCAGCGTCATCAAGGGGCTTTCCACCGCCGCCGGCGCCGGCGCGGTCGCGCTGGCGGCGCCCGGTATCGTCCGCCGCGTGTCGGCCGCGGGGCCAATCCGCATCGGTGTTATTTCACCCCTCAGCGGCGATTGGACGATCGTGGGCAAGGCCCACTTTACCGGATTCAAGATGGCCACCGACGAGATCAACGCGAAAGGCGGCGTGCTGGGCCGGAAATTCGAACTGATCGCGGGCGATTACAAGTCGGATTCCCGGCTCGTCGTCGAACAAGCCAACCGCCTGATCCGTCAAGAGAAGGTCGATTTTGTGGCCGGCACCATGAGCAGCGCGGACCGCAACGCCGCCGCGCCGGTGGTCACCAAGACCGACAAGATCCTGCTGTACCCGACCTTCTATGAAGGCCAGGAAAAAGAATACTTCCCGGGCGTGTGCAACAAGAACCTGTTCATGTTTGGCCCGGTGCCCTCGCAGCAAGTCTTCCCGCACCTGGATTATATGATCAAGACCCACGGCAAGAAGTTCTTCATGCTGGGTTCGGATTACGCATGGCCTCGGGTCACGAACCAAGTCACCAAACCCAAGCTGGCGGCGGCCGGGGGCGAGGTCGTCGGCGAGGTCTATACGCCGTTCAACACGCCTCAGTACGAATCGGTTCTGCGCCAGATACGGGCCTCGGGCGCCAACGTCATCTTCTACAGCCTGGTCGGGCCCGACAGCATCACCTTCCGAAACCTGTTGCAGGCCTCGGGCGCGCACAAGGATCATGTGATCTGGACCGTGGGTGACGAGGAGTTCCTGACCACGGCCCTGGGACCCGATGTCTCGGCCGGCGATTACGCGAGCTTCGACTACTTCATGAGCATCAAGCACCCCAACAACAAGAAGTTCCTGGACACCTACAGGGCCGAAGCCGGACCGGATGCCGTGTTGAACACGGTCGCCGCGGGCATGTACAACGCCGCGCACATGGCGGCGATGGCGATCGAGAAATCCGGCGAAGTCAGCACCGATGCCCTGCGGGAAGGCTTGAAGGGTCTGACCTTCGACGGTGCCCCACAAGGCAGCGTGCATATGCGCGCGGACGACCATCAATTGGTCCTGCCGTCTTATCTCATGCGTGTGCGTAAGGGCTGGACCAGTGCCGAAGACATGTTCGAACAGGCCCACGTCGTCGAGCGGGCCGAACCTTCTCCGGCAAACTGCGATTTGCCTCTCTAGGCGCCAAGCATAGAGCACCGCCCCGTCTTCTCCCGAGCGGAAAAGGCGGGGCGGAATTATTTCACTCCGCCGGGGGGCCTATGGATGCACTCAGCCTAGCCGTCAGCGTCGCGATGGACGCGGTTCTGGTGACGCTTGTCCTGGCGATGGCGGCGCTGGGGCTGGCGCTCATCTACGGCTTGATCGGCGTTATCAATCTGGGACACGGCGCCATGCTGACCATCGGCGCCTATGTGACATGGGCCACCACGCACGCAGGGATTCCGTTCGCCGCGGCGGTGATCCTGGCGGCGCTCGCGGTCGCCCTGATCGGCCTGGCGTTCGAACACTTCGTCGTCCGTCACTTCTATGACCAGCCCTTCGAGACCCTTCTCATCACTTGGGGTTTCTTCATGATCACGACCGAGGTCATCAAGATAATTTTCGGCACGACGATGCATCCGGTCACCAGCCCCGTGACCACGCCCCTGGATCTGGGAATCGCGGTGCTGCCGGCATACCGTGTCCTGGTCGCGGGCATATCGCTGACGCTCATTTTCCTGGTGGCGGCGGTGTTCTACCGCACCGGTCTGGGCGTCCAGATTCGCGCCGTTATTCAGAACCGCGAGGTTGCCGGCCTGATGGGCGTAAACATTGGGCGCATGTACAAATTGGTGTTCGTTGTCGGTTGTGGCCTGGCCGGCTTGGCCGGCGGCCTGCTGGCCCCGATCTTGAGCGTGGGTCCCTACATGGGGAATATCTACCTGGTTCGCTCTTTCTTCGTCGTCATCATGGGCGGGGTTGGGCAAATTCTCGGCGGCACGATCGTCGGCAGCTTCCTGATCGGCGGTTCGGAGACGATTTTCGCCCTCTTCTCAAGTCAGGTTTTCGCGCAAACCATCGTCTTTGGCCTGGCGATCGTCGTCTTGCGCTTCCGGCCCCACGGAATCCTGAACCGGCGATGACCGGCGCGGGCGGTCAACCTCGGCGCGCGAGCCTGGTGCTGCTCAAGCGCCTCGCAGGATCGGAGAGCGGGATCGCCATACCCGTTTTCGTGTTCCTGGCTGCCCTGCCCTTGTTCGGCTCGGGCTACACCGTCTTCATCCTGCCCCAGTACATGCTGTATGGCGTCCTCGCCCTGTCCTTGGGCCTGTTCTGGGGATTCGCGGGAATCCTGAGTTTCGGGCAGTCCGCCTTCTTCGCGCTCGGCGCCTACACGATAGGATTGTCCATGAAGCTCGGCTGGGGCGGGGGGATCGTGGATTCGGGATATCTGGGGCTCATTCTGGCCGTTACCTTTGCCGCCGCGTTGGCCGCCGTGGTCGGGTTTTTTCTGTTCAGCGTTGGAATTCGCGATACCTACTTCGTTATCATCACCATCGAGCTTTCGATTATCGCCCAGCAGGTCGCCATCACCCAGTCGCAGATCACGGGCGGGGGCAATGGCATGTTCATCGACCGCATGGCCCTCAACCTGGGGCCAATCGGCAGCTATTCCCTGGAGGGCGACCTTGCGATCTATTATTTCGTGCTGCCCTTCCCGGTGATCATCTACTTCGCGCTACGATGGTTGGTTGGCTCAAAGTTCGGCAAGGTCCTGATCGGCATTCGCGAGAACGAGGACCGACTTCTTTCCCTCGGTCTCAACACCTCGCTTTACAAGACGGCCGCCTTCGCGCTTTCCGGCGCCCTGGCCGGCCTGGCAGGGGCGCTCTATGCAACCCATGCCAGCTTCATCGCCCCTTCGCTCGGCGGAGTCCTGTTTTCCACCGAGGTCGTCGTCTGGGTCGCCATCGGCGGGCGCACCAGCCTGCTCGGCGCCTTGCTTGGCGGCATCCTGGTCGCATGGATCTCGACCTATCTGAGCGCGATCACACCCGAATACTGGCAACTTGTCCTCGGCGTGCTTTTTGTCGTGGTCATCGTCTATTTCAAAGGCGGAGTCGCCGGTGCCGTGTCGCGCGCAATCCGGGCACGACGTGCACTGGCGCTCAACGATGGCTGATATCCTGCGCATCGAGGGTTTGACCAAGACCTTTCGCGGCCTGGTCGCGAACCAGGATATCGCCTTCGCGCTGGCCCCGGGAACGATGCGCTGCATCATCGGCCCCAACGGTGCCGGCAAAACCACGTTCATCAGCATGATTTCCGGCCACCAGAGGTCGGATTCCGGCACCATCCGGTTCAAGGGCCAGGACATCACCAGGCGATCGGTGGTGCAGCGTGCGCAGATGGGAATCGCCCGCAAATTCCAAACCCCTTCGGTGTTCGAAAATTTGAGCGTCTTCCAAAACGTCGAACTCGCGGTCCTCGGCACGCGCAGGCCGGCGGCGGCGCGTGGCGCGCGCATTCGCGAGGTTCTCGATCTGGTGCGCATGGGCGAACTGGCGGACGAGGAAGTCAACAGCCTGTCCCATGGGCAAAAACAGTGGTTGGAGATTGGCTTGCTCATCGGCAACGACGCGGAGCTGCTCCTGCTCGACGAGCCGACCGCCGGCATGACCGCAGAGGAAACGCACGCGACCGGGGGCCTGATCCGGCGCCTGACCCGCGATTTGAAACTCTCGGCCATCATCATCGAGCACGACATCCACTTCGTGCGCGATCTCCAGGCGCCGGTCACCGTGCTCCATCTGGGCCGCGTTCTGGTCGAAGGCGCATTCGCGGAAATCGAACGTAACGAAGAGGTCCGCAACGTCTATCTGGGCGAAGAGTGATGGAGCTCGAACTCGATCGCGTTTCGGCGGGATATGGTAGCACAACGGTGGTGCGCGATTTATCGCTCCGCATCTGCGGACCGGAAATTCTTGGCGTCCTGGGCCGGAACGGCATGGGTAAAACGACGCTGATCCGTTGTCTGGCAGGCACCATCCGGGCCAGCGCCGGTTCGATCCGCCTGGACGGCCGCGAAATCACGCAGTTGCCGCCACACGAGCGCGCGCGCCTCGGTATCACCACCGTGGTCCAGGGGCGCGGTATTTTTCCACAACTGACGGTGCGGGAGAATTTGGAAATCGGGCGCATCGCGCTGCGTCGCCCGCGGTCGAACCGATTGGAAGAAGTCCTTGGCTACTTCAAGGTCCTCGGCGAAAGATTGAGCCAACTGGGCGGTACACTGAGCGGCGGCGAGCAGCAGATGTTGGCTATCGGGCGATCGCTGATGACCGATCCTAAGGTCTTGCTGTTGGACGAGCCCTCGGAAGGCATCATGCCGATCCTGGTGAAGCAGATCGGTCGCATCCTTCAGGAGATCAATCGCCGGGAAAAGATCATGATCATCATCGTTGAACAGAATGTGCCATTGGTTTTCGGCCTCACCGATCACTGCATCATCATGGAAAAGGGGCGGACGGTGGCGGATGGAACGCCCCAAGAACTGAGCAATTCCGCCGTGATGAAGGAATATCTGGCGATCTAGCGCGTTTTCCGATCAATCTGGGTCATATCCCGAGTTGCCGAAGTCGTTGGTACATTCGTCGGCTGTGAAGAGCTCGATGGCGCTGACCGGGCGGGAAATCGAACGGGCCTACGTGGGTAAGGGGTCTGTCGGTCACGCTGCGCCGAAGCCGGGCCGGGTCTTCAAACCGGGCCAGAAGCGCGGCGTCCACGGCCAGATCAAAAGAGAACTCCGCCCCCCTTCGGCCATCATCGCCGCCATCGTCATCGCGATGAGGTCGATATCAACCCTCAGAATGGCTTCTTAACCGACGATCGATTGGGGCGTTCCGAAGAGCACAACACTCCTTCTGCCGCGCCCAAGGCGAGGCAAGAGTCCCAGGCTGTTTTCGCCGTCCAGCGCCTCGAATCGAAAAAGGCCGCGTGGACGGCCGTGGCCGTGCGGCCGCTTAATGGTTCAGGTGGACAAGTTCGTCCTTGATACGCAACTTTTCGCGTTTGAGTTTGGAGAGGCGAAGCTCATCAGGCAAAGGGCGTTGAATTTCGTCTTCGATCGCCCGTTCCAGAGTGGCGTGCTTGACACGCAAGGAGTCGAGACGCTCATCTGCTATCATTCGCATCCTCCTTTTCCTCGCAGATGGCAAAAATGTTACATCCGATTCGCAATCTCTGCAATCGGATGAGAAGAGTGTATTGTATACCATGAAGTTATGAGCACCCCTCCACGCCTTGTTGTCGGCATAAGCGGCGCCAGCGGCGTCATCCATGGCGTGCGCCTGCTGGAGGCGCTGCGGAGCCTGCCGGTCGAGACCCATCTGGTCATGACCAAGGCCGCTGAAATGACCCTGGCCTACGAGACCGAATTGACGGCGGCGCGGGTTCGGGCACTGGCCGATGTCTTCTATCCCATCGGTGATGTGGGCGCGGCGCCGGCCAGCGGCTCGTTTCGAACGCTTGGCATGATCGTGGCGCCGTGCTCGGTTCGCTCCATGTCGGAAATCGCCACCGGGGTCACCGGGAATCTGCTGACCCGGGCGGCGGACGTGGTCCTGAAGGAGCGCCGACGCCTCGTCCTGGCGGTACGCGAGACGCCGCTGCACACCGTCCATCTGCGCAACATGCTGACGCTTTCGCGCATGGGGGCCATCATCGCCCCGCCGGTCCCGGGCTTCTATGCCAAGCCGGAGACGGTGGACGACCTGGTCGACCACACCGTCGGGCGGCTGCTCGATCTTTTCGACCTCGACAGCGGCAAGGTGAAGCGGTGGGGCGAGGGCAAGGCCCAAACCGCCAAGTCCAGGACGAAATGAGGTCAAGCTCGTGAATCGACTCACCCTCACCCTGAGCCTGTCGAAGGGCGAGGGTGTGCAAGATCATTTTTTTTGCCGCCTTCTAGCCATCCAGAAAACGAACCGCGTCGAGGGGCGCCAGTGCCGGGCAGCACGCGCCCAGCACCGCCGCCAGATCGGCGATGTCCGCCGTGGTGGGCCGGCGGCCGAGCACACCGAGATAGGCGACCATGTTCGCCGCGACCGCCGCCGGGGCTGCACGCCCTTCCGCGATGGCGACCGCCTGAAACAGGATCTCTTGCTGAATCGCCTCGGCCTCCAACTCGCCGGCCTTGATGCGCTGGCGCAAAGGCTCGCTCAGCGCCCCATCGGCGAGCGTCTGGAACTTGAGCCAACGGCGCGCCGCGCGCAGGGGCCGCACGGCCGCGTCCCGCCAAGGGCGCACCGTCTCGACCGCCCTTTCGAGCTGCGCGCGCGACAGCGTCCGGCCCCGGCTGCCGGCCCAGCAACAAAACAGCAGCAGGTTGACGTCGAGATCGAAGCGCTCTTGCAGGGCAAGGCAGGCCGGCGCCACCCCCTCGCGCCCGTAGAGCGCCTGGGAGAACGCCCAGAAGGGGTTGTCAACGCGCCTGGACACGCCTGTACCTTGCCTGCCCGGCGGCGGCGTTCACGCGTCACCCAGACAGATGCCGAGGCCCCGCGCGGTGACCACGAGGGGGCCATCGGGATCGACCGCCTGATAGCCGGCGACCGCGTCGGCCAGAGGCACGTCGATCGCCCGGCGCCCGCTCCAGGCAACCATGCGGTCGAACGCGCCACGGGCGATCAGGTCCACCGCCCGAACCCCGAAG
>Ga0114931_10011310_pt1 | contig 10561 bp, 9 predicted proteins | sample 2SBtaG_FD_89579 | JGI IMG/M metagenome (GOLD analysis project Ga0114931, IMG submission 89579) | Deep subsurface microbial communities from Kolumbo volcano to uncover new lineages of life (NeLLi) - 2SBTROV14_V59a metaG | ecosystem: Environmental > Aquatic > Marine > Volcanic | place: Kolumbo...
AACAATTCCAATGGAAGCTGCCCGAGGTAATTCTCTACCCAACCGGCGGCGGAACGGGACTCATCGGCATGTGGAAAGCATTCGCCGAACTGGCCAGCTTGGGATGGCTCGACAGCGACAAGCGTCCGCGAATGGTCGCCGTGCAGTCCGAGGGCTGTGCCCCCATTGTGAAAGCGTTCGAGGCAGGTGAGCGATTTGCGGAACCCTTTCCCAATGCTAAAACCATCGCCAGCGGAATTCGGGTACCCGCGGCGGTGGGCGACTTCATGATCTTGGACGCCGTCCGCGAAAGCCAGGGGCTTGCGGTGGCCGTTGCCGAAGATCATCTTCAGCGGTGGATGCGGTTAGGCACCTCGAGCGAGGGGATCTCGATCTGCCCCGAAACGGCCGCCTGTATTGGTGCCGCTGAAAAACTGGCCGCCGAAGGATGGATTCGCCCCGATGATCGTGTCGTGATTTTCAACACCGGAGCGGTGCAAAAATATCCCGAAGCCATGGCTGCCGAACTGCCGACGTTGGACCACGCCGGGCCGCTCGACTGGGAACGAATCGAACGTGGTGTCGCCTAATATGTTTTCCGTTGGGGGAGTCGAGAGCCGTTTCGATCGGAACATCGCCTGATGACAATCAATTCATAAGAACCAATTTGCAAACCGCTGCAAAACCAGGAGCTAAACACAATGGGATCCGAGGTCAGCCGCGAAATTCGACTCCGCGAACATCCCGTGGGAATGCCCACGCCCGAGACTTTCGAACTGGCCGAGGTTCCAATTCCCCAGCCAGGCGAAGGGGAGTTCTTGGTGCGAAACATCTGGATGTCGGTCGACCCTTATATGCGCGGTCGCATGATGGGGCTTCGCACCTACGTCGATCCCTTTCAAATTGGCGAACCGCTCAGCGGCGGCTGCATCGGGCAAGTCGTGCGGTCCCGCAACGACAACTTCGCCGTGGGCGACTATGTGTTGGGCATGCTCGGTTGGCGAGAATTTTGGGTTTCCGATGGCGCGGAAGTGCGAAAGATCGACCCCTCGATCGCGCCAATACAAATGTTCTTGGGAATGTTGGGGATGCCCGGCATGACAGCCTATGCCGGTCTGTTGCGGGTTGGCAAAGTTGCCGAAGGCGAGACCGTGTTTGTTTCGGCGGCGGCGGGGGCGGTTGGTTCGGTGGTTTGCCAGATCGCCAAACTCAAGGGCTGCCGTGTGGTGGGCAGTGCCGGATCGCAGCAGAAGATCGATTGGCTGCGGGACGAAGCTGGAGTCGACTATGCTTTCAACTACAAAGAGGTTGACGATCTATCGAAAGAACTCGGCAAAGCCTGTCCCGAAGGAATCGATCTCTATTTCGAGAACGTTGGCGGCGCGCATCTGGAAGCGGCACTTGGGCGAATGAACGACTTCGGTCGCGTCGTGGTCTGCGGTTTCATCGATCAATACAACTCGCCCACGCCGCCACCCGGTCCGCGTACGTTGATCAATATCATTCCCAAGCGGTTGCGGATCGAGGGCTTCATCGTGACCGATCATCTCGATATCGCGCCCCAATTCTACGCCGACATGGGTCCGTGGATCGCGGAAGGGAAAATTAAAGGCAAGGAAACGGTCGTGGAAGGGTTGGAGAACGCGCCGCAGGCCTTCCTGGGACTCTTCACGGGCGAGAACATCGGCAAGATGCTCGTGCGGATTGGCCCCGATCCTGTCGTTTAATTCCTCGTCGTCGAACCCCATGTGGGAGAATGGGATATGAGCAACACCGTGCCGCTGAACAAATCGATCGAGGACCTTCAAGACATCGTCGAGCGAATCGCCTCGACCGACTCACCCGTCGGCATCGACGCAAAGCTCACGCACGCGATTATTATCGATTATATGCGCCATATCGCCTCGCGCGTCGAAGCAATCGAACGTCGCCTAGAAGCGGACAATGACAGCCGGACCGTCTAGTTGTCTTAGACGCCTTCACGCATCCTGGGAACTCCGTTTTCTTTCTCGGTTTCCCGTGGAGTGATATAATGCGGGAGTGCCGAGAATCCTTTTCGGAGACTCGCTTGGAACCCCCGCGGGAATTGAGAAACGCTTCAAACGTTTTGATGCCCGTCATTTCCGATTTTCAGGGATTGTCGTCCGTTGATTGTGAACTCTGATCCACCGTGCTAATCTCGTCCGTTTTCTTTTGCCAACAGAGAAGAAACGATGGCCCAAGCGATTGTCGATCCGGCCGAACTCCGCCGTTTTGCCCAAAGTCTGAAGCGGTTCAATAACGAACTGCAACAGCACGGTTCGGCCTTGAATAGTCAACTAAACACGTTGGGCAGCACGTGGCGCGATCAGGAACACACGAAGTTCGCCGAGCAGTTCGAACAGCACCTGAAAGTGTTGGCCCGATTCACCGAGGCATCCGATCAGTACATTCCATATCTGTTGCGCAAGGCGCAGCGGATCGAGGAATATCTTCAGCAACGCTAGGCAGATCGCATGAACAGATCGGCCCATGTGGAATCGATCGACGCCGTACAGGCGTTGCGCGTCGCACTGTCGCGGTTTCAAGAAGACGCCTCCGACGCGCTGGTGGCGATCGAACAGGAGATCCACCGTTTTCTCGATTGGCTTGAACACGACCAGTTGAAATACTGGATCCACCAGACAAATCGCGCTAGCGAACAGGTTGGCGAAGCCCGATCCAACTTGGAACGCAAGCGGGTGATGACCGTCGGCGGTGAAACGCCACCTTGCCGCGAAGAGAAAAAGGCCCTGGAGCTTGCCAAGCGGCGTCATCGATTCGCAGAGGAGAAAGTCGCCGAGGTCCGCCGCATGCGGCGCGAAGTCGACCACGAAGTGAACGAGGTGAAAGGCCGGCTCAGTTCCCTTGCCGATTCGTTGACGAGCGATGTCCCAAAGGCCTCCACCGTGCTCGAACATGTGCTGACGTCTTTGCACCGATACGCCGAAATGGGGCGTGAGACGAGCGGCACCTCAACACGGCAAGGGACGGATACGCAAAGCCGGTCCGCCGAAGACTCTTCCGATGCCGAGAATTCCGACAACGCCAACGAGCCGCCCCCCACGGTCTCTCAGGAAGGTGCTACCGATGCGAGCATGTGATTTGGCCACCGGCACTACAAAATTGCGACATGCGTTCCGTTCGTTGGAGCAGGTCCGCGTGGAAGTCGAAGAACATTGGAAGGACGCCACCGGGCGCGCCTTCTTTGAAAATCACCTCAAGCCACTGGAACCAAAGTGCAATGCGGCCTTCGACGCCGTCAATCACTTGGCACAGGTGTTCGCCAAAATCGAGCAAGCGTGTCGCGATGCCTAGTCGATTGCCGGGGGCCAGGATTCGGATCGCGTGTCGCTGCTGGATTGTTCCGCGACGTCGATCCTAGGAAACCATCGTCGACCATTCGGTTGAAGTGATTCCGGAAATCTAGCAGAACGTTGAGGCGGAATGAGTCAGCCACTTTCGATCGAGCGACAACGTGAGTTGATCTCGGACTTGCAACGGTCGATTGCCGAGCGGGCCGAAATCGAAAGGCGTATTCTGCAACAGCGCGATGAGGCACACCGCTGCGAAGAGCGTCGCTATCAGACGGCGACCGACGAGTTGGTTCATCGCTTCCAAAGCGTCAAGTCGGCGACCGAGGCTGAATATACCAATGTCCCACGCAAAGTCGTCTCTCGATTCGAGACCGATTCACGGACGGTCGACCGCGATTTCCAAAAGGCTCGCGCCCGGGCCTTGAAAAACTTTAAGCGAGACAAATCCGACGCAAAACGGCAGCTTCAAGAAGCACGTTGGGAAGCCGCGACGCTCTACGAGGCGAACAAACCCCGGCCGCGAAAAGAGCTTGCCCGAGCCAAGGCCAAGTTGAACAGCGTCGCGCGCGCGGCCGAAGAACTCCGCGGCATGGCGGTTTCATTGCTCAAGCAGCGGCGGATGTGGCGTGTCAATCTGGAAGAACCAGCCACGTTGGAGCCACCGGTTGTCTCCGACGCGCTTGCCAGCGACCGTGGCGAGGAGCCATCGCTGGAAACATTTTTGTCGTTGGCTAGTGACCAACTCGAAAGAATCCGTGCCCAACGGCTGCCCCGGTTGTTCTCCGGGGGCCTCCCGCTTGGAGGGCTGCTGCTGTTGTGGCTATTGCTCGCGATTCCATGCGGAGCGGCGCTCGGTTGGGCGAACCTCCTATGGATTCCCGTTAGCGTGGCATCTGCGTTTGTCTTGGCGGCGGTGATCGGAGTGCTGCTGTTTCCGCGTGCTCGGAATCAGGCCGCGACGGCATTCGCGCGATTCAAGGAGCCACTAGATCGCGTGGCGCGGGGCGTTCGCAAGATGGCAGCCCAGGCGGAAGCAGATTGCAAGAACCAAGAGGGCGCCATTCTCAAACAACGGGACGATGCGGTCACCGAAGCCGAAGCGATTTACGCCCGGGCCAAATCAGCGTTCGAATACGAGCAGCAGCGAGAGATTCAATCCGCCGGCGATCAGCGTCGATCGCGTGTCACGGAACTTGAACTTCGGCGTGAACAGGAACACAACGACGCTGAATCGACCTATCCTCGGCTGCTTCGCGAGATCGACGAGCGTCGGATCACCGAGTCCAAGGCCATCGAACATTCGCATGACCAACGGCTCGAAAAAATTCGGCTCCATTTTATCGAGCAAGAAAACCAACTGCGCCAACGATGGCACGAAGCGATCGCGCGGTTTCAGTCGGGGGTCGCGGAAATGCACGCGTGCGAGAAACGGTTCTTTCACGACTTCTCGGCTGACACCCCATGGACGCCCCCAAAACACTATCCCCCGGCCATGAAGTTTGGCAGCCTGTCGGTCGATTTGGCGCGCATCCCCAACGGAATACCGTCGGATCCAAGTCTGAAACCCGACTTCACGCGCGTCGAGATTCCCGCCGTGGTGCCGTTTCCCGAAAGCCCTTCGCTGTTGTTTCTCTGTCACGATCGAGGGCGAGACGAAGCCGTCACGGCCTTGCAGGCAATGATGCTGCGCTTGCTCACTTCGTTACCCCCGGCGCAGTTACGATTCACGGTGATCGACCCGGTTGGTTTGGGTGATAATTTTTCAGCGTTCATGCACCTGGCCGATTTCGATGAGAAGCTGATCACGAACAACATTTGGGTCGAGTCCGCGCACATCGAGCAACGTTTGGCCGATCTGACCGACCATATTTCCAGTGTGATTCAAAAATATCTACGGAGCGAGTTTCGCTCGATTCAGCAGTACAACGAACAGGCCGGCGAAGTCGCAGAACCTTATCGCGTTGTCGTGGTCGCGAATTTCCCGGCGCACTTCACCGAGTCGTCCGCCCGACGTTTGGTCAGCATCGCCAATAGCGGTGCCCGCTGTGGGGTCTTCACGCTGGTCAGTGTCGACACGAAGCAGCGGATGCCGCACAACTTCAATCTCGAAGATCTCCAGGCGCAAGCTACTTGTTTGACTTGGAACGGCAAGCAGTTCGCGTGGACGCAGCCGGTGCTCAATGCGTTGCCATTGGAACTTGACGCTCCGCCACGCCCCGAGGCGATGGTCAATCTGATTCGAACGGTTGCCGAAGTTGCCGAACGGGCAGGGCGTGTCGAGGTGCCCTTCGACGTGGTCGTGCCGCCAGATGATCAGTTGTGGTCGCTTGATGCCCGCGCCGGTATCGATGTCCCGTTGGGGCGTGCGGGCGCGGCGAAGCTCCAGCATTTGAGACTTGGAAAAGGCACGTCACAACATGTGCTGATCGCCGGAAAAACGGGTTCCGGTAAATCGACGCTGCTGCACGCTTTGATTACCAATGCGGCCCTGTGCTACAGCCCCGACGAGGTTGAGTTTTATCTGGTCGACTTCAAGAAGGGAGTCGAATTCAAGGCTTATGCCACGTGGCGGCTGCCACATGCCCGGGTGATTGCGATTGAGAGCGAACGCGAGTTTGGTCTGAGTGTTCTGCAACGTCTGGACTTGGAATTGCAACAACGAGGCGACCTTTTTCGCGATTTAGGCGTGCAAGATCTGAAAGCCTTTCGCGCCGCCAAGCCCGATACGCGCATGCCTCGAATTCTGTTGATTATCGATGAGTTTCAGGAGCTTTTCGTTGAAGACGACCGGCTGGCTCAAGAGGCGTCACTCTTGCTCGACCGGCTGGTCCGTCAAGGTCGGGCGTTTGGGATTCATGTCCTTTTGGGATCACAGACGCTCGCCGGAGCCTATTCGTTGGCACGCAGTACGCTGGGGCAAATGGCCGTACGCATCGCGTTGCAATGTAGCGACGCCGACGCTCATTTGATTCTCAGCGAGGAAAACACGGCCGCCCGATTGCTCAGTCGCCCTGGCGAAGCGATCTACAACGATGCCAACGGGCTGTTTGAAGGGAACCACCCGTTCCAGGTTGTTTGGCTCTCTGACGAACGTCGCGAGCATTATCTTCGCCGTGTTCGCGAAATGGCTGATGGGCAATCGTTCGACGACAATCGAGCGGTGGTGTTTGAAGGGAACGTCCCGGCTGACATCACGCGAAATGCCCACTTGAAGTCGGTGCTCGAAGAAGAGAGTCCGTCGTCTCCCCATGCGCCAATCGCTTGGTTGGGAGACGCAGTGGCGATCAAGGATCCCACCGCCGTCGAGTTCGCGCGGCAAGGTGGCAGCAATCTGCTAGTGGTTGGGCAACAACCCGAGGCGGCGTTGGGAATGATGGCGGCGGCCCTTGTTTCGTTGGCCGCCGCGCGGGCGAGAAAATCATCCGACGACGAACAGCCGGGGGCACGATTCTATATCTTCGACGGGGCGCGGCCCGATATGGCGGCGGCGTCCGAATTGTGGCGAACCTTTGCCGAAGTGTTTCCACGCAAGGTGACCATCGTTACGCCACGGGAGTGTCCGCGCGCCATTACGGAAATCGCGGACGCCTTGAAGAGTCGACAGCAAGCTGGTGACGAAAACGCGCCGTCGCTTTATATCATGCTTTACGACTTGGCTCGATTTCGAGACCTGCGGCGAGAGGAGGATGAATTCAGTTTTTCATCGATGGACGATGACAAGCCGCCAAGTGCGTCGAAACAATTTGCCGAAATCCTCCGCGAAGGATCACCGCTGGGAATTCACGTCTTGGCTTGGTGCGATTCGTCCAACAACCTGACTCGCTGGCTCGATCGTTCGGCACTGCGTGAATTTGAATTCCTGGTTGCCTTGCAGATGAGCGCGAACGACTCGAGCAACCTGATCGACACGCCCGCGGCCAGCAAGCTGGGTTTGCATCGCGGGCTGTTGGCCGATTTGAGCCAAGGGAGTTTGGAAAAATTTCGCCCTTACGACGTGCCGACACGGCAGTGGATGCGAACCTGCACGGAACGGATCGATGTGGATCGCAAGCAGACCACTGACTGAGCGAGGCATCTCGTGAGTCGACCTTCTTCGCCTTATCGCGGTCGGGACGGGGATTGATAGGCCTCCGAAGCGGTCTGCCGTCCTTCCTCGACTTCTCGTCCTTCATCTTATTCACAAGCCGCGTCATGGTGTTGGCATGAACTCCCAACAACTGCGATGCGCGACCCATGTGGCCCCCGGTTGCCACGAGCGCCTGTCTCACGGCTTCGTTCCGAAGACGATTGAGGTTCAAATGCGGCAGTGCCGTCCGCTGAAAACGCGCGCGCTTACGGTCGGGAGGGCTAGGCTCGCAGTCGAGAATATACGACTGCTCAATCACATGGGCCAACTCGCGAATGTTGCCGGGCCATGGATATTCGCAGAACCGCGCCAGGACTTCGGCAGAGGGACACCAGACTTCGCTGTTGTACGTTCGGGCGTACATTTCCGAGAAGAACGCGATGAACTCGGCAATGTCTTCCACGCGCTCGCGCAACGGCGGGATGACGAATTCGACCATGCTAAGACGGTAATACAAGTCCTCGCGGAAGCGACCCTCGGCAACTTCTTCTTCAAGATGGCGATTCGTGGCGGCGACCACCTGTACGTCGACCTCTACTGGCTGCGAAGAGCCGACGGGGGTCACTTCGTGTTCTTGTAGCACGCGGAGCAGCTTGGGTTGCAACTCCAGCGGCATCTCGCCGATTTCGTCAAGGAAAACGATTCCATTTTCGGCCGCGCGGAACACACCAAGTGAACTTCCCGCCGCGCCAGTAAACGCGCCCTTCTCGTGTCCAAACAGTTGGCTCTCGGCCAGACTGACGGAAAGCGCGGCGCAGTTGACGGGAATCAACGGTCCCGACTTTCGGGTACCACAACTGTGAACCAGTCGCGCCCAAACTTCTTTTCCTGTTCCGGTTTCGCCAGAAACCAACACGGTACAGGGAAAGTCGGCAACACGACGAACATGTGCCGCGATACGGCGAATCGTGGGGCTGTTCCTCATGACCCAACTGCCGGGCATCTCCGGCAGGCTTGGTGACCCTTGGTCGGAGTGCCGTGGTGTGTGTCGCGTCTGGGAATGGCGCGTTTGGTCGGTTGTAGACATGGATCGGGCCTCTTACGTCAAACGATGCTGCCCCTAATTACGGCACCGTTGTCCTTCTCTGTTCACGGGATCACGATACGCCTACTGGCCCACGCATCGTAATCGCAGTTGTTGAATCACTAGCGGTTCGTCTTTCGTTCACGGAGGAAAACGCTTCCTCCTTGCGACTTGCCGTGGTGCCTCGGCCACGTCTTATCGCTGTACGATGAATGTTGGCCCGACGCCGATTCATTGCACACGTCAAACGAACTAAACATCGGGATCTTCTCGCGGCTGCTCGGTGCATACGCGGTTCCCAACCACGGCCAAGCACAACCAAACGAAACAACCAAATCCCTCGGTCGGGTCGAATGCAATCTCTACATCCAACCCAACACGCAAAGCCCATCGTAAACCAGCTCTCCATCCGACGCAATCAAGATGCGCGATGGAACGGACAGCCACCTGCCACCTTAGAGGTATCGCAAGTTGTTGGGGCAAAATCTCTTACGATACATCAACTAAGCGCGCTAAATATCCATCTATAGCGATTGTATGCAATTCAGGGACTACTCTGAATCGGCCGCTCTAGTGGGAGAACAAGGGCGCGACGCGAGCGATTTTGTCCAAAGAAACGGTAAGCACAACAGACGTCTAAGTGGAAGAAAATGCCCTTCAAACACATGGGTTTCTTACCCTCGCCCGGGTGATTTGCTATCCAGATCAAGCGGCCGAAAATATATAAAACATTTTACGAACTCCAGGCGGACCAATGAGTCCGTTTTTGTGTTCCTGTACTCGACGGTGTCAAGATTTCACGCAGCCGGATCGCACGCCACGCCATTCGTGGGGTAAAAAGATAGACCTTTCACCACGGCTATTTCACCGGCGGTGTTTTATTTCGCGTGGTCGTCGACAGAAAAAAACATGACGTGTTGCCACGGCAATGCGTCGTATTGCTCGACCAGACGGAATCCGTTGGGCAAAAACTCCTTCAGCATCTGCTTCTTGCTCATCTTGTGCAGCGGCTTGATCGGGACCAACGGATCTTCTTCGCGATACTCGACTAGCGCGATGCGCCCCTTGGGTTTGAGACTCTTTCGCAGCGCTTGCAGCATCCGTTCAGGATGGGAAAACTCGTGGTAGACGTCGACCAATAGGATCAGGTCAACACTCGCTTCATCTAAGCCCGGATCGATCACCGTTGAAAGGACCGGCTTGATGTTGGTTACGTTTTCGGATTTGGCGCGTTCCTTAAGCAGCGACAGCATCTCGGGCTGAATGTCGACCGCCATGACGCGGCCTTTCTCACCGACCAGCTTGGCAAGTTTGAGCGTGTAGAACCCGTTGCCACATCCGATATCGCAGGCGACTTGTCCCGGTTGTAGGTGGAGTGCCTTCAGTAACTCGCTACACGATTCTTCTTTTTCGCGTGTTGCACGGATGAGCCATGGTGCCCCGCGGTAGCTCATGGTCCGCGCGATTCGCCGACCTTTATATTCCGTCAATGGTGGCGGGATCGATTCCGTCTTGCTCGTCGCGGAGTCGGTCGTCGTTTCGCCGGGCGCGGCGACAATTGCAACTTCACTGAGCCAAGGGAACGACACCATTAGAAAGACAGTCCACAACGGATGTGCCAAGATCCGCGCGTGCCGCTTGGGATTGCAAACCGTTGATTTCAGCAGGTGAACTTCAGCAGTGGTTCGGCTTGCGGCGGCTTTTTTCCAACGGATATCCATGACTCGGATTCCTCGCGGCAAGTAAACGTGAGATTTCAGGACACGACGGATGTTACAGTTTGAACGTCGCACGCAACCGTTCGTCGAGACTATCAAGCATCGACAATAGCAGAGTTTGCGACTTCTTGGTCTTCCGGTCACTCGTCTTAAATTCGAATCGCCGCCCGTTGCGCGTCGTGTAAAGTGCTTTAAGAATGACCCTCGCTTCATCTCGCGTCAGTTCGAAGGCGGTCGTCGTATCGGCCGCGGAGTCGTTGTGAGATGCCATGAACCACACTTTCTTTCCGATTTCGGCAGGGCACACCATCGACACCAGACACACCCAAACCCACCAAAGCGTACGGGATAATTGTCACCATGATAGCCGACAGATGTT
>Ga0114931_10011311_pt1 | contig 10561 bp, 9 predicted proteins | sample 2SBtaG_FD_89579 | JGI IMG/M metagenome (GOLD analysis project Ga0114931, IMG submission 89579) | Deep subsurface microbial communities from Kolumbo volcano to uncover new lineages of life (NeLLi) - 2SBTROV14_V59a metaG | ecosystem: Environmental > Aquatic > Marine > Volcanic | place: Kolumbo...
TGTTCTTAGTTTTTGCTTTGAAAACAAGAGTTATGTTGATATAATGACTGTTTTCAAAGTGAAAAATAAGGACAAAAGAAGTAGCCAAGAAGCTTGATTTATTTTTTCACCGTTCCTTAGCAATATCCATCCAAAAAGAACCGCTCAATTTAGGTTAAAGTTTAACCGACCCGTCATGCAAATAATCCGCAAAGCCCTCGCATTTTGGATGTGGTTTCCGCTCGTTTTCAGCCTACAGGCACAGCAGCAAAGTTCGAAGTCGAAATCGGCTGACAAGCTCTACGAAAAAGGAGAATTGAGCAGGAAAGTCCGCATAAGAAACACTTCTCGAATCAATACTGACAAACTCGAATTCTCTCCCGTTTTCTACGAAAACGGAATTGTGTACGTCTCCTCGCGCCACAAAAGCGGCCCGATAGATAAAAAAATTGGAGAATCTTTTTTTGAATTGTATTATGCCGAAACCGATATGGACGGCATGCCGGGCGACCCCCAAAATTTTTCGCTTCAAATCAACTCCCAAGTCCACGAAGGCCCCGTTTCCTTCGACCGCTTTGCCGATGTGATGTATTTCACGAGGAGTAATTCCAAGCGCGGCATAACCAAAGCGAATTCGAGCGGCAAAGTCGGGCTTAAAATTTACGAAGCCAAACGAGGCACCTACGATTGGCAGGACGTAAAAGAATTGCCTTTCAACAGCGATGAATATTCCTGCGTACATCCCTCCTTTTCATCGCCTGACAATACGCTCTATTTTGCGTCCAATATGCCAGGTGGTTATGGCGGATACGATTTGTACATGGTGGAGAAAAAAGCAGACACCTGGTCCAAACCAATAAATTTGGGACCCGAAATCAACAGCTCTGCGAATGAAGTCTTTCCTTTCATTCACGAAAGTGGCACCTTGTTCTTTTCATCCGACGGACACCAAGGGTATGGAGGCTTAGATATGTTCAAGATTGATATCAGCGACCAAACCTGGGGAAAAGTCGTCAATCTCGGACTTCCCTTTAACTCGCCGAAAGACGACTTAGGGTTTATCTTAAACCCCGAAGGAACCCGCGGCTACTTTTCCTCCAACAGGTCAGGCGGGCTTGGGGAGGATGATATTTACCACTTCGACGCCGACCAAAGCATTATCAAAACAGATATCAATCGCAGCTTGAATGCCCTCCTCATTGCTTACGACCAAAAAACGGATGCGCTCGTCGAAGGGGCTTCGGTGCGTATTTTTGAACGAGCGGCGGATGGCTTTATCGAGGGAAATGATTTGTACGACATTCAACTCTTGCCGGGTGCAGAAACCGGGGAGTTGGTGATGAAATTGGTTCGAAAAAACGAGGAAGAATTGGGTGACCCAATCCTCTTTACAAACAGCAGTGGAGAAGCTTCACAAATAGTACACGCGAATAAAAATTACATGATTTTGGTTTCCAAAGAAGGGTATGAAAGTAGCGAACTATTGTATTCGACTATTGGAGAAGAAGGTCTTCAAACTATCCGCGTCCCCTTGAAGCCAAAAAATTGTGCTACCTTGATGGGAGTGGTGAGTGTCGAAAAATTTAAGACGCGGGTTCCCAATGCCTTGGTGCGCATCGTCAACGAATGCAATGATGCCGAGGATGTTATTCGGACCAACTCAAAAGGAGAATTCGAGTTTTGTCTGCCCCTCGGTTGCGACTATTCCATCCATGCAGAAAAAGAGGGTTACACTAATGGTTTGAGCAAAGTATCCACCGTAAGTTCCAGCAGTTCCCAAAAGGTAGAAGTCAACGTAATGCTCAATCCAATTGCCGATAATATTTTGAAAGAACCCATCAAAGAAGGCTCCATCATCGTGTTGGAAAACATTTATTACGACTTCAACAAATCGGCGATTCGGAAAGGGGCGGCCAGAGAATTGGGTGCCCTGGTTGGTTTGATGAAGCAATATCCGAGCATGGAGATTGAATTGGTCGCCCATACCGATTGGAGAGGTTCGGAAGAATACAACCTTCAGTTATCGCTTCGCAGGGCTGAATCCGCCAAAAATTACCTGGTTAGAAACGGAATAGCAGCCAATCGAATCAAAGCCTTTGGCTACGGGGAATCCCAACCCCGAAACAATTGCACCGATGCGGTTGATTGCACGGAAGAAGAATACCAATACAACCGGCGAACCGAAGTAAAAGTCACCAAAATAGATGAGCCGGTGAAGGTGCAATATCAGGATGGCAAACCGAACGAGGACGGGCGCATGTGAAATTTTTTTTCGCCCCCCTTCCCAAATAATCCTTCCCCAAAACAGTCATTTCCATCATTTTTTACTTCCCTTTTTTTTTAACTTACCCCTTTCGCCATTTGAACGATTGTCAATTTTTTTGAAATTTTAATAAAATCCGTTCAAAAGGCGCCTTCTATTTTATCAATTTCGTAATCATTTTGAATAATTTCAAAATGATTTCTTCTTTTCATTTTTTGCTACTTATCTTTGCGCCGTTGAGTACAGCCATGCGCTGAAAATCCTCACAAACAAACTTGCTTATGACTTGCAACAGCATCCTTGAAACAATTGGAAAAACCCCTTTAATCAAGCTAAACAAAATTACCAGAGACCTCGCACCGGTGGTGTATGCCAAAGTGGAAGGTTTCAATCCGGGGCACTCAGCCAAAGACCGGATAGCACTTTACATGGTCGAACAGGCTGAAAAAAAAGGCCTCCTCCAAGCCGGCGGAACGCTCATCGAAGCTACCAGTGGCAACACGGGTTTCAGTTTAGCGATGATTGCCGCCATCAAAGGCTACAAATGCGTTTTGACCGTTTCCAGCAAGATTTCCAATGAAAAAGTAAATATGCTGGAAGCCTTGGGTGCCGAAGTCGTAATTTGCCCCAAGGAAGCAAAACCGCTAGACCCCTGCTCGTATTACGAGATGGCCAAACGGCTTGCCAAAGAAATCCCCAATTCTCTTTACGTCAATCAGAACTTCAATTCCGAAAACTCCCATGCCCACTACCTTACCACGGGGCCTGAAATTTGGAGGCAAACAAAAGGAAAAATTACCTGTCTTGTCGCTAGCACCGGAACGGGGGGCACCTTGTCTGGAACGGCGCAATATTTAAAAGAACAAAACCCTGACATCCGAATTATCGCCGTTGATGCTTACGGTTCGGTCTTGAAAAAGTACCACGAAACCGGCATCTACGACGAAAAGGAAATCTATTCTTACCGCATCGAAGGCACGGGGAAGAACATTATTCCAGCCAATGTCTCCTTTGATATAATTGATAAATTTGTGAAAGTAACGGACAAAGATGCCGCCTTTCGGACCCGCGAGTTGGCCCAAATGGAGGGTGTTTTCGCCGGTTATTCCAGCGGTGCCGGCATCCAATGTTTATTCGAAATCGAAGAAGAATTTAGCAAAGATGACCTGGTGGTGGTCATTCTCCCCGACCACGGAAGCAAGTATCTTGGCAAGGTTTTCAACGATGCCTGGATGCGTCAGGAAGGGTTTTTAACGGATGAAGAACCCGCTTTTGATTCTGTATCCGAGCCGATTCTTTAACATCAAAACCTTTATTGCGTGAGTTATTTTGAGAATGCTAAATAGGCAGTTTTCAAAGAACTTATTGCGAAAAATGCAAGCCAACCATGCAATTAAAGCAAATCGAAAAAAGAAGTGGATTGGGTAGAGAAGAGTTTCAACGGAACTATTTAAAATATCGAAAACCGGTCGTATTCAAAGACCTGGCAGCCAATTGGCCAGCTACCGAAAAATGGACATGGGAGTGGCTCAAAGATAATTTCGGACATATCGAAGTGCCTCTTTTTGCCAACGACTTCCATACTCCCGGCAAGAACTACATGGTCCCCACCAGAAAGATGGCCTTTCGCGATTTTCTGGAACTCATTCGCCATGAACCGACAGAACTGCGCATGTTTCTATTCAATATCTTTAAACATGCCCCTGAACTAACCGACGATTTTTCCTTCCCAACCATTATGAAAGGCTTTGCCAAAAGTTATCCGTTCATGTTTTTCGGCGGACAAGGTTCAACCGTCAATTTGCATTACGACATTGACTGTTCTTCGGTTTTTTTGACTCAATTTCAAACCAAAAAGAGAGTGGTTCTTTTCCCTCCGAACCAATCCCGGTTTATGTATCAGCACCCCTTCACGGTGCAAAGCCATGTAGATGTGAATAATCCCGATTACGATAAATACCCCGCTTTTCGCAAAGCCGAGGGCTACGAAACGATTATCGAACACGGCGAAACGCTTTACATCCCAAGCACCTGGTGGCACTACATTGAATATGTCGAAGGCGGGTATTCCCTGTCGCTTCGCGCCAATGACAGCCTGGCTACCCAAGCCAGAGGCCTGTGGAACATCACTCGCCATGCCGTCGTGGACAAAGGGATGAACCTCCTGCTGGGACCTCGATGGAAATCATTGAAAGAAAATATTGCAGCCCGAAAGGCGATGGCTTGAAAGGGTTGGATGAGTTGGATGAGTTGGATGAGTTGGATGAGTTGGATGAGTTGGTAAAATTGCTAAACTCCTCAAACTCCTCAAACCCTTCAAACCCTTCAAACTCTCAAACTCTCAAACTCCTCAAATTTAAAATAACAACAATCATGGATTTATTTGAAAAAATTAAAGCAAACCGCGGTCCCTTGGGCAAGTACGCCCCGGTAGCGGAGGGGTATTACATTTTCCCAAAATTAGAGGGTGAATTGTCCAGTAGGATGAATTTTAATGGCAAAGAGATGGTCGTCTGGAGTGTCAACAACTATTTGGGTTTGGGAAACCACCCCGAAGTTCGGAAAGTAGATGCCGAAGCTGCCCGCGAATGGGGACTGGCTTATCCGATGGGGTCGCGAATGATGACCGGCAATTCGGACCTGCACGACGAATTGGAAAGGCAACTGGCCGATTTTGTCAACAAAGAAACTGCCGTTTTGGTCAATTATGGCTATCAAGGCATCATGTCGGCGATAGATTGTTTGGTTGACCGCCGGGATGTCGTGGTTTACGATGCCGAAGCCCACGCCTGCATTGTGGACGCCGTGCGAATGCACCAGGGGCGCCGTTTTGCTTATGAACACAACAACATCCAACGGATGGAGAAGCACCTGAAGCGGGCGGTCACGGTAGTTGAAAAAACCGGGGGCGCCATCCTCGTCATTTCCGAAGGCGTCTTCGGCATGAGAGGCGACCAGGGAAAAATCCGCGAAATCGTCGCTCTGAAAGAAAAATATCCGTTCCGGTTATTGGTGGATGATGCGCACGGATTTGGCGTGTTGGGAGAACGCGGCTCTGGTGTCGGGGAAGAACAAAACGTTCAGGATGACATTGACATCTACTTCGCCACCTTCGCGAAATCAATGGCTAGCATCGGTGCATTTTTGGCAGGCGATAAATTTATGATTGATTTCCTTCGCTACAATATGCGGTCGCAGATTTTTGCCAAATCCATGCCCATGCCAATCGTTGTCGGGGCATTAAAACGATTGGAATTGATTCGCACACAGCCACAATTGAAAGAGAACCTTTGGCGAAATGTGCATGCCTTGCAAGACAAGCTGAAGGCAGCCGGTTTTAATATTGGCGTAACCAACAGTTGTGTCACACCGGTTTATTTAAAAGGAGAAGTGGAAGAGGCCATGGCCATGGTTTATGATATGCGAGAAAATTTCGGCATTTTCTGTTCCATAGTTGTCTATCCCGTCATTCCAAGGGGCATGATTATCCTCCGGTTGATTCCAACAGCCTACCACACCCAAGAAGATATTGATGTGACGATTTCAGCTTTCAAAGTGGTAAAATCCAGATTGGATAAAGGTGTTTACAAAAGGGCAGCAGCGAAATACATGCAGGAAGCCTGAGAGAGCTGTTTTTCTAAACAAACGAAAATTCAAATTACAGGACCCGATAGGAAACCGCCTATCGGGTCTCTGTGTTTTGCGCATCCAGCCAAACCAGCGTTTTGCGAAATCCTTCTCCAAGCCCGATTGGTTCATAACCTAATTCCCGCCTGGCCTTTTCTATCGACAACTCCCAATGGAACAAATATTTTCGCACCCAGGTGGGTGTAATTAAAGGAGGTGTGCCCAAAATAGCAGCCCGCCACAGGAAGATATGGGCAGCGAGATTCATCGCCCAAATTGGCATCTTCACCATCCTGCGACGCTTGCCGGCGGCTTCCGAAAGGAGGTCAAAAAATTCGATAAAAGAGGCATTCTCACCACCGAGCAAGTAGCGTTCTCCTACCCTCCCTTTTCCCATCGCCCTGATGTGCCCCTCCACGACGTCATCGATAAAAACATAATTTCCAATACTTTGACCATCGCCGGGAAGCAATCGGAACTTACCTTTCAAATACAGTTTAATCATCTTTGTGACTCCATTGCTGTCGCTCAATAAACCGGGGCCATAAACCCTCGATGGATTGACAATCACAATGTCCTGCCCTTCTTTTACCAGGTCGGAAACTATCTTTTCGGCTGCTGCTTTGGAACGCTCGTAATGGGTTGAGTAGTCGAACTTTCGGGGGGTATTTTCGTCTGAAAGTTTTCCTTCTGATGGGCTTATCACTCCGGCTGTCGAAGTAAAAACGACCCGTTTTACGCCTACTTTTTTGGCCACTTCAAATACGTTCAAAGCCCCTTCTACATTGACTCGGTAAAAGGTTTGCGGGTCTTTGGCCCATGGCCTCGCAAAAGCAGCAACGTGGAAAACGCCATCGCAACCTTCCATCGCCTTTTTCAAACTCTCCCTTCCCAAAATATCACCGTGGAAAAGCTGAATGTTCGGTTTGTTCCGAAGGGGCGTCGCTTTTTTTTCAGAGCGATACAAGGCTTGAACAAACTGCCCCTTTGCGGCCAATTTCTGTGCGAGGCGAATTCCAATGTAGCCGGTTGCGCCAGTGATGAGGTATTTCATTCTTTCATCCAATTAGGGGAAGTTTGAATTTTGCTAGGCAAAAGTAGTTTCCTTTTTTATTAAACCCAAAGGTGGAGAGATAGGTGGAATTTTTACCTTTGCAAAAGGATAAAGCAGATTAATTTTAAGATTTTAGATGAAAGAGGTCAAGATGAAAGACTCAGGAACTTTACTTTGTGGAGGATATTGGCCATGTTTCAAAAACCTAATCTATTCTTGCTACTTGGTCAATAACCTACTGCTTACTGAAGGCAAATATCTTTTATCCAAAATCTTAAAATCGACTTAACTGATCTTTAAATTATGGCTTCTTCAAATTTGCAAGAATTATTGGCAATTCTCCCGCAGTTGGGAGAGGTCGAATGGATTGGGTTGCGCACTGCCAAGCGGGCTACTTTGAAGAACGTTCAAGAGGTAGAAGTGGCTATAAAAGAAGGCCTTGTCGGAGACCATTACAGCGGCAACAGTCGCAACCGACAGGTCACTTTGATTCAGGCGGAACACTTGGAAGCTGTTGGGGGGATGCTTAAAAAAGATAAAATTGACCCTCAACTGACCCGCCGAAACATCGTCATTTCGGGTATCAACCTGCTGGCTTTCAGTGGGCGGCAATTTCAAATCGGAGAAGAAGTCATTTTGGAAATGACAGGGCAATGTCAACCTTGTTCCCGAATGGAATCGAACTTGGGACCCGGCGGCTACAACGCCATGCGGGGGCACGGTGGCATTACGGCGAAGGTCATTCAGGGAGGGAAAATCAAAGCGGGCGATGTGGTTAAATTGGCGGTTGCGAAAACCCAGATAAAACCAATTCAAACCAGCAAATTTGCAGACACGAAATAAAAGTTTCCAGCTTCGGATACCACAATCAACCTTTTTCATCAAGCTGTTCAATTGGGAATTTTGGCCAATTTACATCGTCAACATCCCCGTTGTTTTCATTTGGTTGTGGTTCGCTTTTCGGGCGAGAGATTTATTCTTTTTCAGCGCCGTAAATCCTGCTATTGAGACGGGAGGGGTGATGGGTTAATCGAAAATAAATATTTTGAATCGCCTTCCGAAGCAATTCGTTCCGAAAACCATTTTCATAAAAAAAGGTACTGATTTTGCATCGGTATCAAGGGAAGTGCAGAAAGCAGGATTGAGCTATCCCCTGATTGCCAAACCCAATGTTGGCGAGCGCGGATTGTTGGTTTCCAAATTAAAATGCGAAACGAGTTTAAAGCAATACGTCCTTGTCAACAGAATAGATTTTTTGGTGCAGGAATTTGTGGATTTGCCGATGGAATTGTCGGTGCTGCACTACCATTCTCCCGGCGAAAAAAAGGGCGAAGTGACCTCCCTGTGCATCAAGGAGTCTTTAAAAGTGACTGGAGATGGACATTCCAATATCCGGCAGTTGATGGAAGATTTGCCGCGGGCAAAATTGCAATTGCCCCGTTTTGAAAAGGACTTCGCCCAACTTTTGGAAAACATTCCCGGAAAGGAGGAAAGGGTTGAATTAGAACCCATCGGCAACCATTCGCGTGGAACGCTGTTTTTAAATGGCAATCAATGGATTGACCAAGATTTTACAAGTGTTTTTGATGCTATCGCCACCGAAATGAAAGGCATTCATTACGGCCGCTTTGACTTGAAATGCTCCTCGATGGAGGAGATGAAACGGGGGGAAAAGATACGGATTTTTGAATTCAATGGCATCGCTTCCGAACCAGCTCATATTTACGACCCCGACTACCCCCTTCTCAAAAAGTACGCGGATATTTACCGCCATTGGAAGATAATTTTTGCGATTTATAAAAAACAAAAAGCAAGAGGAGTGAAAAGCATGACCCTGAAGGAAGCTATGTTAAGCCTGAAAGATTATTTTTCTTACATGAAGTCATTGAAGGGGTAGAATAGAAATCATCATTAGCTATAAAAGACCATTAAAAAGTGCATTACCTGATTCATTTTTGGCTCGGTTTTATTTTGAGTTTTCTGGGTTCTTTACCCTTGGGCATCATCAATATGAAGGTGGCAGAGACCACTATCCGCAAAGGACTACTTGCCGGTTTGCTCATTGCCACGGGGGCTTCTATGATTGAACTAATTCAGGCTTTCGTCGCCATCAAATTCACCCATTTATTTGTTGGCAATCCTCAGGTCGATTTCATTTTCAATTCCGTTGCCATCCTCGTTTTCTTCGGTTTGTCCGTTTATTTCTTCTTCTTCGTTAATACCAAAAAGCAAAAACCCACCCCCTCATCTCCCTATAAAAAAATGCCGTTTTTCTACAAAGGCATGCTGATAAGTTCGATGAACGTTTTGGTGATTCCCTATTGGATTTTTTACGGCACCTATTTGAGTGCCAACGGTTGGCTTAACAGTGAGATTGATTTTCTTTGCATTTTCTGCGTCGGGGTGATGCTTGGCACTTTTGTGTTGTTGTTGCTTTATGCCCGTTTAGGGCTGATGGTGGTCAAGCATGCCGCCCAACTGACCAATTATGTCAATAAATTTATTGGATTTGTGTTTTTGAGTTTTGGCGTCTATCAGCTTTGGAAAGTATCGGCCAACGTTTTTTGAAGGTTTGGGAGGAGGAAAGAGATTTTCTTTGGCGAAAAGGTCAATTTGCTAGGTTTAGGAAATGTGATAATCCACTAGCTAAACCAATAATTTATTTGGAAAAACAGCAACAGATAGAGCCATAATCCATCGAGGAAATGCCAGTAAATAGACAGGAGTCGCAGCTTTAAGCTTTTTGCGGGGTCGGAGAAATAAACAAGCCCGCTGACCGGTTCTTTTAATCGCTTTCGGGCGGTGAGGAGAAACGAAAACAAAAAAGGCAACCCGGCAACTACGTGAATGAAATGCAAGCCGGAAAGGAGGTAGAGGTAGGAGGCAGAATTGTCGGTAGTGAGGAAAACATTCCGGTCAAAAAGCTGCATCCACGCGCTTATTTGCAAGCCCAAAAAAAGAAAAGTGAGCAGCAGGGTGACGAATAGGGCGCGCTGATAAACGCTCGCCTTGTCGTTTTTGTAGGCAAATTTTCCACTCCTCATAGCTACACTCGTTGTCAATAAAACGAAGGTGTTAAAAAAGAAGAGATTCGGCAATTTGACGGGGGGCAATCCGCTTTGCACCCTCGTATAAACAAAAGCCGCAGAAAACGCAATAAACAAAGCCCCGATGCTGCTTAACAGCAATACCAACAAGATGTTGTAGGGATGGAAAGCAAAATTATCGTATTCGTTGTAGTTGTTTTGTTTTGATGATTCATTCACTTTTAGGAAATTATTGTGCAATTTATTATCTCACCGTTCCTCAGCCGCCAGCAAATTCGCAAGGTACGCTTTTGTGTTTTACGGAAACTCAGATGATTGACTCTTTCCCAATATTTTGCCAGTAAAGCCAGTATTCATCGAGCGGAATTGCTCCATTCTTCAGATAGAAGAATTTATCATCGAAGGCATCAAAACGACCGTCCCTAGCGGAATTGCTCCATTCTTCAGATAGAAGTCCCGATATGGATTCTCAGGAACGGTGAATAAATAAATTGAGGTTTTTGGGTTGATTATTTTGTTCTTAGTTTTTGCTTTGAAAACAAGAGTTATGTTGATATAATGACTGTTTTCAAAGTGAAAAATAAGGACAAA
>Ga0114931_10011312_pt1 | contig 10560 bp, 12 predicted proteins | sample 2SBtaG_FD_89579 | JGI IMG/M metagenome (GOLD analysis project Ga0114931, IMG submission 89579) | Deep subsurface microbial communities from Kolumbo volcano to uncover new lineages of life (NeLLi) - 2SBTROV14_V59a metaG | ecosystem: Environmental > Aquatic > Marine > Volcanic | place: Kolumbo...
ATGATGCAATTCATCGTGCCGTACCGCGACGGCTCGCTGGTGTTGCGCTCCGATGAATTCATCAAGCTCGGCGGCGTCGCCCTCGCCGCGGTCGCCCTCGCCGAGCACGTGCGCGCCACCGGCAGCAAGCGCTATCTGCCAGCGGCGCAGCGCCTGTGCAAGTACATTGTGTGGTCGCAGCAGCAAAACGGCAGCGTGGTTCACAAACGCGAATTCGACAGCGCCAAGGCGCTCGACTTCCGCTCCCAGTACTACCCGGGCGAAGCCATGCTCGCGCTGATGCGCACCTACGCCCTCGACCACGACAAACGCTGGCTGAACGCCGCCGCCAGAATCGCGCGCTATCTGATCGATGTGCGCGACGCCGGCAAAATGACCAGCGAGCTCATCCACGACCACTGGCTGTTGTACGCGCTCAACGAGCTGTACCGGGCGCGCAAGGACCCGGCGTATCTGGCGCACGCCGCGCGCGTCGTCGAGTCGATCCTGGCGGCCCAGCGCGCCGGCGGCGAGCCCGCCGACTACGCGGGTAGCTATTACGACCCGCCGCGGTCCACGCCCACGGCGACGCGCAGCGAGGGCCTACTGGCGGCGCACGCGCTGATCAGCGAGTTTGGAGACGAGCAGCTGGCGGAGCGAATCCGGCGCGCGGTGAAGCGGGGAGTAGGGTTTCAGCTTCAGACACAGATCACGCGGGAGCGGGCCATGTACTTGCGTGCTCCGCGGCGCTGCCTGGGCGGGTTTACCCGCGGCTTGAGCCGATTCGAGGTGCGCATCGACTACGTGCAACACAACATCTCGGCGCTCATCCTGCTCCACCAGCTGCTGTCTCCTTGATCGGGTACGGCGGTTAGAACGCGAACACGGCACCGAGCGTGCCGACGAGGCCGGCCTTGACGTCGTCGCGGATGAACGCCACCGCGTTGACGGACAAGTCGATGAGCATGCGCTTGTGTTTGAACAGCTCTATCCCGGCGCCGCCGCCGGCGACGAACGACGACTCGTTGATGTGGCCGTAGCCGAGGCGAAACTGCAGGTACGGATTGAGGAAGCGGCGCTTGCCGCGGCCGAAGAAGTCCGAGTAGAGCGCCGAGCCCATGGACGCGATGAAGCCGCGCCCCTTACCGTCGGCGTTCTCGTAGAAATCCAGATCGATGGAGATGCGCGGCGCTTCGCCGGTCGCGGCCTCCGGGAAGGTATAGATCGACACACCGCCACCGAACCGTGTGCGCTGCTGCCCCGGATCGCGATCGAACAACAGCAAGGAGGAAAACCGCGCGCCCGGATAGAACTTGGCCTTCGGATCCATGATCGCGCCCTGTTTGCGGCTCAGCTGGATGTCGACGGTCGCCATGGTCACCCGGTCGGCGAGGAAGCGCCGCGCACCCTTGATCGTCTCGATGCGGCCGCGCAGGCGGGTGAGCTCTTTTTCGATCTTGAGGATCTCGGCTATGTCGAGCCCGGGCGACTCGAGCAGCTTGCGCAGCCGCTGCATGGTCTGGGTCAGATTCCCCAGCGCGATTTTTTGATCGAACAACGTGCGTGACACGTCGGTGCCGCGCACGCGCTTGCTGGTGATGTCGCCCTGGCCGCCCAACCAGCCGATGAACCCGGACACGCCGGTCGGCGGCACGCGCACGCGCATGTGGGCATTCCACGACGTCGCCGCGCCGCCGAGCGATTCGTTGACGATGCGTCCGCCCAGACTCGACACTTGGCTGCGAATGGCGTCGACCGCGCTGGGCACGCTCTTGGCCTTCATGGCGATCCACGCCTCGACCACCAGCTTTTCTTTGTGCTCCTCCCGCGGTGTCGTGGCGGTCGCCGAAGCCACCCGGGTCGGGCCCGTCTGGTTCATGCCGAGGGGCCCGGCCGCGGCCGCTTTTTTGGCCGGCATCGGACGCGCCAAAAGCGACGCGTGTTTGGAAGCGCCGGCACACGCGCCGGCAGCGAGGGCCATGACGGCCGTAAGCGTAATGAGTCTCATCGTGCACCTCCCATGAGTTGCAGGAGTAACGATGTGCCGGCGCGCGTTTTACACTGTAAGCTTCGAGCCGCCGGGGCGTTAGTTAGGGCGCACTTCGCTGGCGCACTTTCACGCCACTGCGCCTCCTGTCTCGAATCCTGCGGTACCCAACCACCTGAGCAAAACGCCGCTCTATGCCACTTAGGCCTGTGAAACTAGTGAACATCCACATCCCGGCTCGTCTTTCGACCAGAGCTCATCCAGCGCTTACATAGGCCTCGCCGACCCACATCGTCCGGCCGTCTGGGAACGCGACGCGGTATTCACCGGGGCGTGCCTCGACGAGCTGAGCGGGATAGCGTTTGCCATCGGACCACTGCACCAGGACACGGGAGCCGATCGCAAAGCCGGCCGGCGGTGACGCCGGTGCCGAGGCGGGCTGGGTGCCCATCGCACCGAGCTGCGCCAGAATGTTCTCGGCTTGGGCCGGCGGTACTTCGCTGCTGGTCGTCGTTGTCGTCGTCGTGGACATCACGACCGCGTTGGACAAATCGATGCCGCGAGCCTCCAGCTCGACCCGAACATCATCTGGCAGCGCAACCTCCGAGCCACCAGCGCCGGGTGTATTGACATTCACCTGGACCTTGCCACCACTGGCGGCGCCCCCGTGCACGAGCTGCTGCACGATGTCCGGTATGCCATCGCCGTCGGCATCCGCCAGAATCTGCTTGGCCAGCGCGGCCTTTTCGTAAGCGCGCGCAACGTGGGGAAGAACCGCCCCACAGTACTGGCAAGCATCGCCCGTGATCTCCTCGGCACCTAGCACGCGACCGCAGTTGGGACACTGCATTGGACGCAGGCTACCACGGCAAAGCGCGGCGAATCAACGAGATCCTGGGTGGTGGAGGCAGCACCGCCGATGTGTGACCCAAACGCGGCGTTCATTAACTCTGGAATGTCGGGGAACGGATGCCGCAACTGCAACGCGAGCTGCTGACGGTTCAGCGGTTATCTCGCCGTCCTCACCGCTGATCGTTCAGACACGATCTCTGCCGAACCGTTCGATGCCATTGAGTTACGAGTCGGGTTGATCTTCGACGAAGACCCAGATAACGCCTGAAGCCTTAGTTAGTTGCTCGCAGCCGCCAGGCCGGATAGGTTGGGGGCCATGAGCGCTGCCATCCTCACCTACTTCGACTTTCCCGGCGGCCGCGGTGAAGCCAGCCGCCTCGCCTTTCACATCGCGAATGCCGACTGGGTCGACAACCGCTTCTCGGGCGCCTGGCCGGATAAGAAGCCGACGACTCCGTTCGGCGCGCTGCCCACGCTGGAGATTCCCGGCAAGGGCGTCATCGCCCAGTCCAATGCCATCCTGTGCTACATCGGCCACGAGTACGGGCTGCTGCCGACCGACTCGTGGGAGATGGCGCGCCAGCTCGCGCTGATGTGCGCGGCTGAGGATCTGCGCTAACAAGCCGGCAAGACCGACCGTCCCGACGAGGACGCCAAGCGCAAAGCGCGCGAAGAGTTCGCCGGCGGCTATCTGAAGCGCTGGTGCACGACCGTATCCGCGCAGATCAAGGGGCCGTTCGTCGGCGGAGACACGCTGTCGGTAGCGGACCTCAAGCTGTTCGTCGCCATGCGCTCGTACCAAAACGACGTCTACGATTACATCCCCAAGACGGTGCTGGATGCGTTTCCCACGATCACGGGCCTGATGAAGGCCGTCGCCGCGCATCCGCGGGTGGTCGACTGGTACGCCAAGAAGTAGCGAATAAGGGCGCGCGACAAACTGCCAGACCGTCGGAGTCGACCATGGGGCACAAACGGAAGCCTGCCTCTGCCGAGGCGATGGCGTTGACTGCGGCGCCGAAGTGCGTGCATCCAGGCACGTATGACCTGGGTGCGAAAGCTCCGGAGGAGCCGCAGATTCGTCCAGACGGCGTAGTACCCGAAGTACCCCTGAAGGACTTTTCGGAGCCAGGCCCCTTGGGCGGGGACCGGGGCGTGGCGCATGTTCATGAGCGTACGCCGCACCTCCTTCAGTTTCTTCACCATCCGTTGCTTGCTCGTTCGCCGCACAACCTGAAACATTCCTTTCCGTGCCGTCGACGCCGAACCGCTCGTCGACCATCGCTTCTGGCTTCTCGCTGTCGCCGACGTCATCGCCGTCCAGCCCGCCTCGCTTCAGGTCCCACTCGTTCAGCGAGCCGCCCGTCGCATCCGCTCCGCCTATCGCGTCCCGCACGACTGGCGCCAGGACGCCATCGTCTTTCTCACCGAGTCATGTCCCGCGCTGCAACGCACGTAACTTCGCTCCCCAACCTCGCGCGCACCGCAGCGCGCGGCCTGCTCTGCCCGCGCTCCAAGCCGCGCGCTTCATCGTCTCGCGTTGGCTCCGCTCGAGCCACTTAGCACGCCGCGCGTGAGGAGCGCACCCCGCGGCCTGCCCACCCTCAGCTACGCCGCCAGCGTCACCCAGCCGCGCGGAGCACACGCGAGCGTTGTCCGCCGTTTCTGGCTGGAAGGTGGTTGACATGCGCATTGTTCGTGTCGGCGCAGTTCCATCCCAAGTTCATCGACAACATGCGCGAGCTGGCCGAGCTGAAACGGAAGCTGGGCACGCCCAAGGTCGAGATCGTCGCGCTGATCAACGCCGGTCTGCGCAACCAGATCGCCGCCAAGGTCGCGCCGAACACTGCGGTCGAGCTCATCTGGGACAAGTACGAAGGCGGGCTCGGCCCCCTGTCCCATTCCGTCGGCGTCCGGCTGGTGCCCGAGACCCTGATCATCGATCCGAAAGGCAGCGTGCGCGTCTACATCCAGAACTACCGCGACATGTCCTCGCTGAACATGCAGCGCTGCGTGCGCTCGCTATTGCACTGAGCGCGGGCCCTAGCCCTAGTCCTAGTCCTTGTACAAAAACGCGCCCGCGTGGGGCGACGCGACCAGCACGCTCAGGTCGAACAGGTCGGTGAAGCCACAGCGTTTGCACGACACGGCCAAAAAGTGCTCCGCGTGGCCGGCGTACATGCGCATGTGATCGGCCACGTCGACTTTCACCCGGCGCGGATTACACTCGTAGAAGCCACAGCGCGGACACTGGTAGTGCTGCTCGACTATGCGCTCGATGGAATCGTCGTCGGCCATGGGTAGATCCTTATCCCATCTCCGCCGTTGGCGGGTTGAAATCAAGCCCCCCTTTCAAACCGTGCGTGCGGATTTCCCGCACACGGCGTACCGGTGGTCTGTCGTGCTGCAGCATTACGCGGTCTCCCAATACGGCGTATTCGGGTACCTCACCGTGCCCCGCAGGCGGTAGAGCCCCGGGGCGGCGGCACTTCTCGTCGCGGCGCACCATGGCGCCAGTACATCGGCACGGCGATCAGTAGATCGACACGCCGACCTGGAACTCGTTGACCGTCTGGCCGTTGAGATTGGCAAAACCGGCGCGGCCGGTCAGGGCCAGCCGCGTGGTCAGCTCGAGCTGGAGCATGCCTCCGCCGGCCAGCACCATACTGCTGCGGCTGCCGCCGCGCAGCTCGTCGTCGACTTGCAGGCCAAAGCCCATCGAGCCGTAACCACCGGCGTGGATCTTGCCCGCCGACAACGGCAGCACCTGCAACTCGAGGGAGTTGCGCGACTCGAACACGGTCTGATTGAGCACGTTGTCGCGCCAGCCCATGGCGAAGTCCAGGTTGATGCCGACGGTGCCCGTGGGAAAGTAGCCGAACTGGATGTGGCCCAAAAAGCCGCGATCGACCCGGCCGTCGATGCCGGGGATCTGAGCCGCGCCGAGAAATACCGAATAGGTCCAGCCCTGGCGATTGAGCGGCACCCGCTCCAGCTCGCGCCACGGACCGTCGCGCGGGACGATCATGGCTTTTTGCGCCCACTGGGCCTGCTCGGGGGTGAGATCGGCCAGGCGCACCACCTGGTACTGACCGCCGTAGCCGAACAGGTACACCGGGTGGCGCGGATCGAGGCTCACCCAGCCGTCGAAGCGAGCGCCTTCGGTCACTGCCAGCGTCGCCGCCGCGACGACCGCGGCGATCAGCCAGAACTTCGCATCTTCCTTGTTGGACTTGGCGATCTTGGGGTTTTTGCTGCTGCCCCGGTGGATGCGTCGCGGGCCGTAGTGGCGGGTGCGGTACGGCGGAGTCACGATCACCGCGGCGCCGCCCGAGGGTTGTTCGGGTGGGCCGGCTTCGTTCGCGAAGGCCTGAACCACACGCACTCGCTGGCCGCGCTGTTGCGGGGGCGTGTTCGCCAGCGCCATGAGCTCACGCCTCGGAATCACATGGGCGCTGGAAAGACATCCCGAAAGCATCATCGCGGCGGCGAACAACGCGACGCCCGCGGACGAAAAACGTGTCATTCGAATAGGGTATGGTTGTCGCCCCGGCGATGCAACAGTCATCCCCAAACGACACCGTGGTCGTCGACTGCGGCCCGGAACGTTCCGGCATGGCACTCCGCGTCGCGGGGATGTCAGTGCTCGAGCGAATTCTCCGAGAATACGCGCGGCGCGGTGTGACAAAAGCCCTACTGGTCGGCAACGCCGACGACCTGCCCAACTTGCCCGCGCTGCCCCTGCAGGTAACCATCGTGCCTGCCAGCAGCCCGGTTCCCGACGATGCCGAGCACATCGCCGGCGACGAGCTCACCGATGAGCCGGTGACCGCGGCCAACCGTCGCGCCATCGAGTGGCAACTGCTACAAACCTGCCGGCGCCCCTACGACGGCCCCACCGACAAGTACATCCTGCGCTCCATGTCGCTGCGCATCACGCGCGTGCTCACCCACACTCCGATCACCCCCAACATGGTCACCTTCGTCGCCATGCTGCTCGGCACCGCGGCGGTGGTGTTATTGGCCATGGGAACGGTGGCCAGTGTCGCCGTGGCCGGCGTGCTGATGTTCGCCAACGTCATCCTCGACTCGGTGGACGGCGAGCTGTCCCGCGTGCGTCACATGGGCAGCAAGCTGGGCATGTGGCTCGACGGCTTGAGCGACGACATCATCGACAACGCGCTGGTCGCCGGCATGGGCGTCGGCATCGGTGGCATATGGCTGCAGCTGGGCATCGCCGCCGCATTGGGCCGGGCGTTTTCGGCGTTCGTCACCCAGATGGGCGCGGCCGCCGCCGGCCACGCCGGCGATCCCATGGCGTTTCGCTGGTGGTTCGAAAAGGAAGGCGCATCGGCCGAGGAGGCCTACAGCGACTCCCTCGATCTCCTGGGCGCGCTGCGCTCGTTGGGCCGCCGCGACACCTACATGTTCTTGTTCGCCATCGCCTGCGTGGCGACCGTGCCCCAGGCGGCGTTCGCGCTCGGCGTGGCCAACAGCGTCGTCTACTTCTGTTTGGCCTGCGTTCATTTGATCGCGCGCCGCGGCCGGTTCTAGTCGACGCTTGACAAGCCCCCGGCGCGTGGGCGAAACGCTTGGGATGGGGCGCTGGCTGGCACTGATCTATGTTGCAGGGGTAATCGCGGCATGCGGCGACGACGGCGGCACGAGCGCGGCCGACGCCGCGTCGATCAGCGACGCGCACATCAGCGTGGACGCCGCGCCGGTGTGTATCCGCCCGCCCGGTGCGGCCGATGCGGTGCGCAAGGTCGTCATCGCCCACCCCTACGACGACGCCGGCATGCAGTACGGCGGCTACGAGGTCTACGAGCTGAGCGGCGACGGCCAGATTGCGTCCACCGGGGTGACCTTCGAGATGCACCGCGCGTTCGACGGCGTGATTGCGTTTACCCCCGATGGCAAGCTCGGCTTCGCCAGCCAGGACGACGGCACGGTCGGCATCTTTCGCATCAACGGCGACCGCCGCGTCGACGTGCTCGACGCCGCCTACGACGGCGAAGGCGACGACAACTTTTACGCCACCAGTGTGGTCATGGGCGCCGGCGGCAGCATTGCCTACGTGCTCAACTCCCAGTGGCGCGAAAACGGCGGCGGCATCTACGCGCTACGCATCAACTGCGACGACACCATCACGTACCTGGGCGCGGTCGCCGCGGCCAAATTGCCCTACGGCCTGCACCTGTTGGCGGGGGACAGTCGCGCGGTCGTAATCGCCGACGATGTGCTCGACTCGGCCACCGGCGGCGTACACTTACTCAGCTGGGGTGACAGCCCCGGCGTGCTCGCCACAGCCGATCTGTTCAGCGACGATCAGGCCATCATCGCGGGCACGGCGGTCACCGCCGACGGTCACTACGTGCTGGCCGGAGACAACAGTCAGTTCTCCGGCGTGGACAACCGGGTTGCGGTCGCGAGTATCGCCGGTGACACGCTCACGGCGATCCAGGTGCTCACACCGATCGAGGATCCCATCGCCATCGTCACCTCACCGGACAACGACGCCGCCCTGGTGGTCAGCGGTTTGGGCGATGCACTGTTCGAGCTCGACTACGCTCCGACCAACACCACGACGCCGTTCTCGATGGTCGGCGAGCTGAGCTACTCGGGCGCCGGCCCCCAGCTGCCGGCGGGCGCGGTGCTCATCGACCGCGGCGGCCTGCGCGGCCGGGTGGTCATCGCCGAGAACACGGGCATCCGCCAGGTGCAGTTCGAATCGGGCGCGATCACCGACCTTGGCGCCACCTCGACCGGCAGCGGTTTGGGCGCCATCGTCGGCGCCATCGGGGTCCAGCCGTAGTCGGAGGCCAGCGGTCGTCGATGAACATCCTGTTCCTCAACCCGTACAACGGCGGCAGTCACCGGGCGTTCGCGCGCGGCTGGGCGGCGCAGTCGCGCCACGACATCAGCGTCGTCGGCCTGCCGGCGCGCCACTGGAAATGGCGTATGCGCCACGGCGCCGTGACCCTGGCGGCGCGCGCCCGCGAGCTGGACCGATCGTTCGACGCAGTGGTGACGACCGACATGCTGGACCTGCCGCTGTGGCGCAGCTACGCGCCCGCCGCGCTGCGCGACCTGCCCACGGTGGTCTACTTCCACGAAAACCAGCTGACCTATCCAGATGACCACAAAGGCGAACGCGACAATCACTTCGCGTTCACCAACCTGTTTTCCGCCGCGGCCGCAACCCGGGTGTGGTTCAACAGCGCGTTTCACCGCGAAGAGCTGGTCACCGCATGGCGCGCGCTGCTGGCGCGCATGCCCGACTACGCGCCGACCGAGCTGGTCGATTGCGTCGACCAAACGTGTCGCGTCAGTTATCCAGGTATTTCTATGCCTGCTTCGGTATGTCGCAACCCCGCCGGGCCGTGCCACCTGTTGTGGGCGGCGCGCTGGGAGGCCGACAAAGCGCCGGCGGAGTGGTTCGCCGCCCTGGACCAGCTGTGCGCCCGAGACGTGTCGTTTCGCGTGAGCGTGTTGGGCCAGGCCAGCAGTCACGAACCGGAGCTGTTCGTCCGCGCGCGCGAGCGCCTGGGCGACCGGGTGGTGCACTGGGGCTGGCTGGCTGCGCGGGGCAGTTACGAGGCGGCGCTGGCGCAGGCCGACGTCGTGGTCAGTACCGCGCGCCACGAGTTCTTTGGCCTGGCCGTCGCCGAAGCGGTCGCCGCCGGAGCGTTCCCGCTGGTGCCACGGCGGTTGGCCTACCCGGAGCTTCTGGCCGAGCTGGACGAACCGGCGTGCTTTTACGACGGCGAGCTGGCGACCGCCCTGGAGCAGGTGTGCGAGCGCCACGCAGCGGGCAGCGTGTGGCCCGGCGACAGCCAACGCGGCCGGCGCGCCATGGCGCGCTACGGTTGGGATCGGGTTGCGCCCGAGCTGGACGCGGCCATCGAAGCGCTCAGTGGTTGAAGATGAGCCAGCGCACGCCACCCTCGCGGCGGCGCTGGCGCGGCACACCGGTGTAGGCGGGCGCGGTCGATCGGATCTGCGCAAACACGTCCTGGCCGGCGTCCTCGCAGATCCGGCGAATGCCATTGACCGCCTGATCGACACCGATGCCGCGGGCGAACGAGCGGCCGGCGGCGATCACCCGGGTGCCACGCGCGCCGGTCAAAGCGATGCGCTTGGCCACCACGTGGCGGTTCTCCAGATCCGGATACAGGGCGCGGATGCGCGTGAGGTCGCCTCGTCGAGCTCATCGGCGGCCGGCGCGGACCACAACGCCAGCTCCGCGAGCATGCTGGCCAGTTGCGGATCGCCGGCGTGGGCGAGTGGCCGGCCCAGATCGTCGGCGAGCACGATGGCGTCCAACTGCAGGGTCTCGGCGACGTGATTGAGCTGATGACCCACGGCCTCGCGATGAAGCGAGCTGCGATTGCGCCGGCGACATTTGTCCGGCAGAGCGACAGACTGCATGACTACCCCCTTGGCTGCGCTATGTAGGATAATGTAGGCACGGCCGTGGGGGCCAGTTTTTGGCCGCGCAGCGTTACTTGGGGGCGTGCACGGTTTCGATCTTCAGATTCGGATCCGCCTTGATGTCGGCCTCGGTGAACCGCACCGGGCGCAGGGTCTTTTTGGCGAACAACCTGGTCTGATCCTCGAAGTGGGGCGAGCCGGGCTTGCCCGATGCCGAGTAGGTCATGATCGCCCGGGCCTTGGGGCCGTTGTCGTCGAAGCCGACCACCATCATGAAGCTGGTGCCGTAGTTGATCGGGTAGCCGGAG
>Ga0114931_10011313_pt1 | contig 10560 bp, 7 predicted proteins | sample 2SBtaG_FD_89579 | JGI IMG/M metagenome (GOLD analysis project Ga0114931, IMG submission 89579) | Deep subsurface microbial communities from Kolumbo volcano to uncover new lineages of life (NeLLi) - 2SBTROV14_V59a metaG | ecosystem: Environmental > Aquatic > Marine > Volcanic | place: Kolumbo...
CGAGATAGAAGCCGGTCTTCTGACCCTGACAGAGATCGACGCCGTAGCGAATCCCGTGTTCATTTATGAGGATTGGGCCATCGGGGACTTTGCCCCGGATCGGGCCATTTTGCAAGCCGATGCCCTCGCGCTCGGAGAGCCCCTTTTCAGTGCGCAGCACGATGCCACGGGGTTGCATCGTCTCGTGGAGCAACTCGACAACTTCGGAAAGCCGGCGTTCGATCGCCAGAGCCCCGACTTGAACAACCAGATAAGGTCCGTAGCGGTCGACGATGATCCCGCTCAAGCCATCGGCTTCGCTGAAAATGACCCTTGCCGCGCCATCGGGGTCGTCGAAGTGTAGATCGCGACGCAAGGCGACCGCCTGTTCAATGCGTCGCCGCCAGAATGTCTGATCAAGAAGTTCGTCGTGGAGCCATGTGTACAGCCGCACCCGAATGCGACTGTGACTGTTATAAACACCCCGGGCGATCCAATCGCCCTTGCAGGTGAGCAACTCCACGACATCACCATCTTCCAAGTCGCCATCGACGCGATCGATCGCCGAATCGAGAACCCAAGGATGGCGGCCATAAAACGGTCCCGCCTTGCGGGCTTTCAGAACGACACTAGCCACGGAAACTCCCACCCGATGCCAATGAAAACCCGCATCTTACGGGGACCACGTCGCCAGCGATAGCGTGGGGCTTAGCGGCGGGTGGCTTTCCCATCGCGACGGGCGAGCGGCGGGGTCGATCGGCCTAATAGTACGACTTCGCCGCGACGCAGGAATCGTCGTTGTCGAGCCAGCACATCGACGTCCCTCGGAAGAACCCCGCGGAGCTGCTCGAGCGCTTCGACCCGGGTGATGAGGTAGGCATTGGAAGTGGTGGAAAAGAACTCCCGAACATCGTCTGGCTGGGCGTAGCGGGCGACGGGGCTTTGGGCGTAGAAGACCAAACTGGGGACAAAGTAATCGTAGGTGGCCACACGAGGCGCGCCGCCCTGAAATTTGGCGGCTTGTGCGACCAATGGCTGGCTGTTTTGCAAGCGACCGACCCGGGGCGCGGCGATGCCAAACATAGCCACGCAGAACAACAGGGACGTGATCGTGCAGGTGACAACGCTTGCCGGAATGCGATCATGTTCGGAGAGCCAGAGACAATAGCCCCCGCCGATCAATGGCACCAACCCCACCAGCGCCAGTGGCCAGTAGCCGGGAAGCAGATAGTAAGCAAGAATGGGCATCGCGATCATGATGCCCAGGCCAACGACCGCCAGCGAGCCCAAGGCTCCACGAACGAGTGCCCTGCTGATGCTTGAGGGCTCCTCTATCCAGCGGTCCAAGAACGTGGCGGTCAACAGTGCCAGAGCTGGATAGGCAGGCAAGACATAGCTGGGAAGTTTCGTGCCGGCGAGTGAGAAGAAGCCGATCCACAACCCCGCCCAGCACGCCAGGAAGAGGTGCCCTGTGTACCATTTCTCGCGGCGACGTATTTGCCGCACAAGTTGGATCACGCTGAGCGTGAGAAAAATGGACCAGGGGAAGAACCCAATGGCAATGGCCGCAATGTAATAGACAATCGGCCCGCGATGGTTTTCCATCGTGGAGACGAATCGTCCCAGGTTATGGTTGCCCAGGAAGCCGAAGAGCCACGCGCCGTCGGTTTTCCATCCGACCAGGGCGTACCAAGGCAGCGCCACCGCCATGACGACCAGCACGGCGACGTGCAATCGCAGCGCTAGCACGGTTTGCCAGACGTGGTGTGGCGCGAAGTACGAAGCAGTGCGGCGAAACCACCCCCAGACGCGTTGAATTCGCCCGTCGACCGCCACGCGCCGCGGCGGTGTCCAGGTGGCGATGAGCACGAACAACGCCACGACACCCAGCGGCAAGACCACGCCGACGGGACCTTTGCCCAAGACGGCCATGCCCATGGCGGCAAAACACGGGACAAGGGCCGACGATCGCCGCGGAACAACCGAATCGAACGCCAGTGCGGTGTTGTGGTTTGTCGATTCACCGTCGGTGGTTTGCCAACGCTTTGAGGGATCACTTGCGTGCGGTGTGACGGAGCGTACATACAGGAACATGGCCAGCGTGGCGAAGAAGATCAAGGTCCCATCGGGCGTGGCGGCGCGAGAGGAAACGACGAACATCAGGCTGCTTGCCATGATGAAGCCAGCCATTAGTCCAACTCTTGGACGGAACAACTGGCGTCCCAAGTGATAGGTTACGAAGATCGTTCCGGTGCCCAACACGGCGGACCAAAACCGCGCGGCGAATTCGTTGACGCCCAACACGCTGTAGGCACCCATCATCAGCCAGTAGAGCAAGACCGGTTTGTCGGTCCGAAGCTCGTAGTTGAACGTTGGAACAACCCAGTCGCCACGCGCCAACATTTCACGAGCGCAGGCGGCGTTCTTGGGTTCGTCTTCGTCGAACAACGCCGCACTGCCCAGGCTGGTGAACAGCACGAGCGCGGCGGCAGCGAGAAGCCAAAAATGGTGCCGCAACATTGGACGCATGAATCAACTCTCCCAGTCCGTGGATTAGAGCGGTCGGGAGTCTAGTTGCAGCGGAAAGTACAAGGCAACATCAGTCGCGGATTTCCGTGGTGACGGGGTAACTACAGGGCGTCCACGGGTTCTCTCTCGATCGAATCGGCCCATGACCTGAGGTGATAGCGTTCGGGGTTGGACGGCGTAGGCACGCACAACCCCGAGAAGAAGTCCTCGGAGGTTCCCCGAAGTGCTAGCAACCATGACGACGAAGAATAGGGAACCGCGGGGACCGGGCGTTTCCTTACGGGAGGCGATACGAAACACCTTTCGATCGAGATGTGATCGGTTGCCTCGCGTCAAGAGACCGTCGTGAATTGCCGATGGTTGGTATGGCCTATCACTTGCGGAATGGGTACAAAGTTGCACCTCATGGAGACACGTTTCCATTTTCGTATGCGCTGATGTCTCTCGGTTTCAGCAATAACACAACCTCTCGCGGCGATGAGCATGCATGCATTGACTCGGTGGTTCACTTGGATTTCCTCGGGCGACGTGGTCATTGCTTCACGCGTCGGACCACAGGATCCCTACGATCACGATCCCTATTGGACGCTGCTCGAGCATCGCCGATTGTGGGTAGTGCCTTTGTTGGTGTTGTGCATCGCGACGATGGCTTCGCTGCCTTTCGATCTTGAATTATCGAGATGGTTCTTGCTGGGACATGCACCAGGCTTCATCCACAAGCTGAGCAACGTAGCCGAACCGTTCGGCAATGGACTTGGAGTGATGTTCGTTTGCGTGGTGATTTTCATGCTCGACAAAGCCCGACGTCGCGATCTGGTTCTCGTTATCACTTCGTCGCTCGGCGCGGGGCTTGTCACGAATTTGATCAAGATCAATGTTGGACGAATACGTCCGTATGCCTACACGTTCGAAGGCGGGGTTCACGAAACCTTTAGACCGTGGGTCGAAACGATCTCGTTCACGAGCGACTATCAAAGTTTCCCCTCGGGACATGCAACCACGGCGGTCGGACTGGCGATGGCGCTCGCGCTGTTATACCCGCGATCGCGGTTCTTGTTCTTCGGCCTTGCGGCATTCGTCGGGCTGCACCGCGTTTGCGTCGGGGCACATTACTTGAGCGACGTCTTCGCTGGAGCGACCGTGGGCTATCTGGTCGGGTTGGTTTGTTGCCGCGTCCATCTTTGGAAATGGCGCATGATGGGCGTGATCGCTACAACGCCGGCGGACGGTGTGCCGTGCGTGCCACCTACGCATCTCGATCTGGATCGCGCGGGAGCTAGTCAATCGCCATCCGATGGGTCGGGACGGGGCGCCCCGGACGAAAACTCTGAGTGCGCCGCCAAGTGAGTTCGGCATTCCCCGCGGAGGCGACCGATTCGACTTCGCGATGAACGTGCTCCTCCAAGCGTTCTGGATCAATCGCCACACGCGCGTTGATCACCACGTCGGCCATCGGTGCCTGGCAATGTGAAGGCAGTGACAACTCCGGGGGCGTGTCGCCGTCAATCAGGTTGGCCACTCCGAAGAAGCCCTCATGCAGGGCAATCACCTTCAGATGGGCGATTTCGGCTTGTTCGTCATGGAGCGCGCGTTGCAATCGGGTAACAATTTCCATAAGCATCGCGTCGAGGTCAAATGGTTCGTTGGCGGTGATGGCAACGCTGCTGTTTAGCCAGCCAAGTTCCGCTTCGCCAGCGGCGTAGATGTCGTAATCCAATTCCAATGCCCGTTGACCAAAATTGCCTCGCTGATCGAGCAATTCGATGAACGCGTCGAACCCTTGTCCCGAACGGGCCGACACATGGAGGACGGGAATTTCGGGTTGTTCTTTCTTGATCAATTCCGTCAGCCGCGTGATCTGCTCCGTGGTGAGTTCGTCGATGCGATTGATGAGAATCAGGTCCGCTTCTTCGAGCTGTTTGCGAAAGATGTACTCCGCCTTGGGCGAGAAGCCGGCGTATTGCCCCCCCTCGAGAATCCGCCGTCCATGGCTTGGTTTTAGAATCACGGCATAAGGTGCCATGTCGAACTGATCGCCATGGAGCTTTGCCAACGGACGAATCACGGTGGCCACCAAGTCGGTGCAACTGCCCACCGGTTCGGCCAACAGTACGTCGGGCCGCTCGTCGTGGGAAAGTTGCTCGATGGTGGTGGTCAGCTCGTCAAAGTTGCAACAAAAACACGCTCCAGCGACTTCGCCAACGCGAAAGCCATGTGAGCGCAGTGTTTGCGTATCAACCAGATCGGTCGCCTGATCATTCGTGACAATTCCGACCTTCTTGCCGCGCTCTTGATACATCCGCGCGAGCCGAGCGATGGTGGATGTCTTGCCCGCACCGAGGAATCCCCCGATCATGACATACTCAATGGGTTTGGTCATACGACGTGGGGCTCCAGGGGTCTCGCATGGAGAAGTCGGTAAATCAGTCGGATACGCCTGATCGTGGAGTATAATAGAAGATCAACCCTTCATGCTAACAACGTCGAGGTACTCCGGTCCATGGTTCGTTATCTGCTGCCTATCGCCTTGATCTTACTCGCGGCGAGCGACGTTCAGAACGCAACGGCGCAACTGTTTGGTCAACGGAACTTGGGTGAGTCGCTAAGCCGTCGCCCACAGCCCGGCAGCGCCGGAGGCGAAGGTGCCGGCGAACTAACTGGCAACGAACGCTTTGTTCGAGGGAACCGCAATGCCCGCGACTTTGTCGGCACCGACGTGGCCGACACACCGCGTTTCGTTGGAGTGCAGCGGGGTCGGAGCAGCGGAACGATCCGTTCGGCGATTAGGAGTTTGCGGCCTCCGCGGACGCCGAACGTGAATCAACCGCAACCACGTGCGACTCCGAAAACGATTCCCTATGCGCCGCGTCTTGAGTTGGGATTTGAAGCGCCGTCGCCGTCGCCGGGTGTGTTGGTCGGAGGGATTAGCGAACGACTTGCGGAGGCCCTGTCCTTGCGGCGTTCTGTTGGACCGGTGAGTTTCCCGCGGGTGCGTTTGCAGGGCCGGACGGCCATCCTTGAGGGTGAGGTCGCCTCGGAGCATGAGCGGCTCTTGGCGGAACAATTGACGATGCTGGAAGCTGGTGTGTCCGCGGTACGGAACGAACTGACGATCGCGGTCGCGAAGGAGCCTGAAACGCTGCCGCCTGCCGCAAATTTCGATACGCTTCCCAACCTCCCTGACGATACGTCACCCAAGCCTTCCGCTGATTGATGACCTCTCGAGTCTCGGTTGTCGCATTTATTCCAGCGGCAGCATTGCCTTCATTCCGCATTCGTGCCGCCGGCGGAATCACCGCATTTGTAGTCGCCGCTGCCATGCGCGTTGTTTGGGGGATGGGTGAAAAACGCTGTTGTACCGGCGGAACAACCACTGTCGTCGAGCCATCGACCACCCGTGGTGCGACGGCAACCGACGATGGGGGAATCGTGATCGTCGTGGTTTGCATGCGTGGTGTGGGAACCCCCATTCCAACGCTTGGGGGCATCCCATTCATGGTCGCGTCGACCGCTTGCCGTTGTGTGTAAGCCGCCGCTTGGACTTGCCCGGCGGAAACCTGCGTTTCCCTTGGCGTGTTCGCGGGTTTCGGCGTTTCTGGCGGCAAGGGGCCCGGCAGAATTTGTCGTGTCAGTTCGGACAAGATCGCTCCGCCACCGACCGGTTCGAATCGGGCCACCAAACTGATTTGTTTGCGATAGCCGCCCACTTCAGCCCAAGGGGCCCACACGCTGTAGGAATGACCGATGCTCGATTTGCTGTAGTGATGTTTGAACTGTTCGGCGGTCATGATCACACGGCGGTCGGGAACGCAGTTCTTCGGGTCTCGATTGGTTTCATCGAACATATAGATCACAAGTTGACCATCGACTTTGACCGGCTCATCCGATAGGTTTCCGTAGAACATCAACCGCCCGCCAAAACCGCGCTGCGACGGCGCTCCCGGGCGGCTCATGACGCTGTCGGTCCATACGACCGTAACGCGCGAAGGTTGCCGAACGTCTTTGTCGCCAGCTTTCCACGGCAACATGTCATTCCATGAGACGTCGAGTTGGGCACACCCCGAGAAGAGTGACAAGCTGAAAGTGCAAATCATCCAACCGAGGGCCTTCGTCCAGCCGATGTGGGATGGCCGAGTGACCGCGAGCCGCTGTCGAAACGCGTTCTGTGTTGTGGAGGTCGTCCGCATTGTCTTGTGCAGGGTGTTCCGTGTCATTGGACCGAGTTGTTTGGGAGAACCGCCGGCTGGTAGACCGCGGGAGAGGCATCTCCCGGGAGCCTGATGGCCGCTTGTGGTTGGATCACTGCTGCCGGAGCGTTTGGCAAGGGTGTCGCGGGTTGGGAGTTGGGTGGCAACGTCAATCCGTTCGGAAAAGGTTCGCTGCCGTGGGGGTTGCCCAACACCGGTGACGCGGGAACCACTTCCAGCGTCGTGCCTTCTTCGATTCCTTCCGTGGGAAGGCCGTCGGGATAAACCGCTTCGCCTCCGTCGCTACCGTGTTCGCAGTCGCCGCGGTGGCACACCGTGCCGTCGTCGTTCAACTCCACCACGTCCGCCATGCACCAGTGCATACGGGCCGATTCGATCTCACGGATTCGTTCGGCGTCGGCTTCGTCGCGTACGACATGTGGCGTGAGAATAATTAACAGTTCGGTACGCCGGTTCACGGTGGCATCGTAACGGAACAGGTGTCCAAGAATGGGGATATCGGAGAGAAGCGGCACGCGTCGCGCGATGGCTGTTTTTTCCTTGGTGATCAGACCGCCGAGAACGATTGTTTGTCCGTCGGCCGCGCTGACGGTGGTTTGCGCTCGGGTGGTGTTGATCCGTGGCGAACGAATCACATCGTCGGTCGAAGAGATCGAGATTGGGATACCTTCGGCGTCGGGACCCAAGTTGGATTTCTCGGCGTCGATTTCCATCACGACCATCCCTTCGGGGCTGATCCGCGGCGTGACTCCGAGAATCAAACCGACGTTTTCCAGGTCGATCGTGTTGACCTGGCTGAATTGATTGATGGTGGTGCCCGTGATTCGTGGGACACGTTGGCCAACTTGTATGAACGCTGGCTGGTTGTCGAGCGTCATGACTTGCGGGCGGCTAAGCACATCGATGCGGCGCGACTCCCTCAGCGCCCGAACCAGCGCGGTTACGCTGTCGCTACTGGCCGAGAGAACAAGTCCACCGTAGCCCAGTTCAGTGTTCACACGACCCACGGCGAAACTCGAGAGCCCTTGAGCACCCACGCGATTACTATTGGCCAGTGCCGAAGTAGCGCCGGAGTTCCCCAACGGGAGATTGTTGAATGCGAAGCCGGGCGAGTTGGATGCTCCAACGATGATGTCGTTACTAACGACCACGCCAGTGCCAGGAGTGGCATTGCTTTGCGTGATCGTGACCAGATCCCCCAACAGGCCGCGGTCGAACAGAACCGAATCTTGCAGTCCCAGTTCAATACCGAATTCGTCGGTGTTGTTTAGCGCTACCTCGGCGATCAACACCTGAATCATCACATGCGGCGGCTGTTCGTCGAGTTGCTTCACCAGTTCGACAATTTCGTCGTAGAATCGTGGTGTCGCGCTGAGGATCAGGGCATTGCTAACTGGTTCGGGAACCACGACCACTTCCGATTCGATTTTGCGGAATGGGCTGATCGCGCCGGGAGTGGCGAGTTGCACCTGACGTTCACTGCGCAGAAATTCATTGATGGCGACGGCCACGTCGAGCGCCGGAGAATTCCGCAGTCGAAAGATTGTGCTACGACGATTCTTGACGTCCTTCTCATCCAATCGCAGCAGGATCGCCTCGACAATGGTCAAGTCGCCCGAGGAGCCCGAAGCGATGATACTGTTGGTCCGCGAGTCGACGGAGAACCGCAACGGCGCCAACGATGATTCACTTTCGGCCCTTGGCAATTGGGGCCCCACGCCGGTCGACGTGCCAAGCAGTGTTTGCAACATCTGCACCAGTGAAGAAGCCTCCCCGTTGACGATTTTGAAAACTTTGATCTGCACGACGGCCGCTGGAAGTTGATCGAGATGATCGATCAAGGCGCCGATCAGATCCATGCTTTCCGCTGGCGCCGATACCAACAAGGTATTGGTGCGGGGATCGGGGGTAACGCGAACATCGTTCAGGATCCCCGATTTCAAGAGCCGTTCACCCCCCGGTTCGATCGTGAGGAATTGCAGCACGCTCGAAGGTCGATTGGTCGCGCTGCCGGTAATGGCATTTTGCAACAGCGGCCCCAGGTCGGATGCCAGCGTGTTGTGCAAACGGAAGACCCGTAGCTGATCGACGGCTTGGCTTTCGGCCACGTCGAGCCGCTCAAGGAGCTGCTCAACTTCCTGTACGTCACGCGGACTGGCATGCACGACAATCGAATTGCTGCGCTCGTCGGGAGTTACCAGCACCTTGGTCCCGAGGCCTTCGCGGTTGGCGAAGAACTGTTGAATCGTCGTCGCCACCACGGTTGCCGCCGCGTGGTGAAGACGAAACACGCGAGAGTGACCTTCCGGTGAGACCGGCTGGTCCAGCTTTTTCAACAACTCCTTGACCACCGCGACGGCTTCTCCACGACCGATGAGCAACAGGGCATTGGGCTTGACCAACGCGGTCACGCTCACGTGACCTTGGCGACTGGCAAGCAGGGCCTCTTCGATCTTGGTGACCAGCGTTTCGACCGCGTCGCTGCCGACGTGCCGCAACGTGTACACTTCGATAATGGGTTCCTCTTCGGCGCTGAGTCGCTCGATCTCTTCGATGATTCGTAACACTTCTTCCACGTCGTGACGATCGCCACGAAGAATAATGATGTCCAAATCGGGTAATGCCTCGATCTCGATGTCGGGACTCAAACCGCCTAGCGGGGCATCCGCGCCTCGCGGCACGTCGCCTTCGTTCGGAGTCGATGAGGGCGCGGAGGCCGGTTGTTGGGCAAAAATCAAATTGGCGAAGGCGAACGGACCTGTCCGTCCTGGCCCCTGGAAGACTGTACGATGCACGGAATGATCCACTCCGGCGGCTTCACGTTTTGAATTCGCATCACCAGACTTGGGATGTTGTTCGCTTGGCGGAGGCGTTCGCCCTTGGCCTTGGTAAGCGTCGACGGCGCTGCGAACCTTGCGAAGATCGGCTTTGCCAAGTGGCACAATCCGCACGGCCTGATCCTTGGGTTGTCCCGGGCCGTCGAGCACTTCAAACAACCGCAAAATTTGCCCTGCCAGTGGATCGCTTCCGGTGACCACCACGCGCTGGAGGACGCGATTGAACCCCACGGCGATCCGATTCCCCGTGGCGTCAAACAGCTCGTAGCCAGGAAGGCCCGCGATTGCATTGGGCAGCGGTTGCAATCGCGTGCCTAGCATTCCGCTGAACAACGGTTCGACTTCCGCCAGGGTGCTATTGCGAAGTTGATGGTACCGCGGAGTTGCCGCCGCGGCGTACGGCGTCGATTGAGGCTGTGTTCGAGTCGCACTCGACCTTTCGTCTTGTACGCCACCAATGAGTCGCTCGGTCACGGCGCGATGCACGTCGTCAGGTGCGATCACGATCAGTTGACCCGTGCCCCGATCGACACTGATCCGCACGTCGCTCCGCCTTGCAAACTCGCTTGAAACGATTTGAGCCCAGCGATCGACTTGACCCGGCGGACAAGGATAGGTTTCCATCCGAGATACATTCACCGGCGGCGGGTTCCGTGGTGGTATGTCCAGCGATTGAATGAGCCCGGTGACGATGCGGTGGACTTCGGGCGATCCAGATACCAGCAAGCGGTTTCCGGCCTCATCGACCACGACTTGAGCGGATGTGTCACCAGTAGGTAGTAGTGGGTCGAGAACCGACTTAACATGCGCCGGCGTGGTGTATTGCAGAGGATACGAGAGCAGGCCAGAGGGAGCCTGTGCGTTGACTCGCCCCGCGCCCCCGAAAGCTCCGGCGGTCGCGAAGGAGAATAACAGTCCGATGACGACGAATGAGCGTCGCGGTGTTGTCTTAAGATAGAAAGTCACAAGGAAAACGCTCGGCTATCGCAGCCCCCCTGCTAAGCCGA
>Ga0114931_10011314_pt1 | contig 10558 bp, 8 predicted proteins | sample 2SBtaG_FD_89579 | JGI IMG/M metagenome (GOLD analysis project Ga0114931, IMG submission 89579) | Deep subsurface microbial communities from Kolumbo volcano to uncover new lineages of life (NeLLi) - 2SBTROV14_V59a metaG | ecosystem: Environmental > Aquatic > Marine > Volcanic | place: Kolumbo...
GGTGCGCCCGAAGGCCCGAGGGAGCGTCTGCGCTCGCTCGGGGCCGGTGCGCTCGCCGACGAGGAGCTCGTCGCCCTGCTGCTTCGCACGGGCGGCCCCGGTCGAGATGCCCTCGGGGTGGCGCGTGGCCTGCTCGCTCGTCGGGGCGGGCTGCACGGCCTGGCCTCGGCCACGGGCCGCGAGCTCGAGGGCGAGGCCGGGGTCGGGCCGGCCAAGGCCGCCAGCCTGCGGGCCGCGCTGGAGGTCGCGCGCCGCGTGGCGACGCGTCGGCTACGGCCGGGCGACGGCATCGGCGGCCCCGCCGACGTCTTCCGACACTTCCACCCGCGGCTGCGAGACGCTTCTCGGGAGCGTTTCCTGGCCCTGCTGCTGGACGGCCGGCATCGCGTGATCCGGGAGGTCGAGGTCTCGCGGTGAACCCTGACCGCCAGCCTGGTGCACCCGAGGGAGGTCTTTCGTCCCGCCCTGCGGGACGGCGCCGCAGCCCTCGTGGTGGTCCACAATCACCCGAGCGGAGACCCGACGCCCAGCAGCGAAGACCGCCAGGTGACCGACCGGCTCGTTCGGGCGGGAGATCTCCTGGGAGTGCGCCTGCTGGATCACGTGGTGGTTGCCGAGCACGGCTACCGAAGCCTTCGCCAGGACGGTGCTTGGCCCGTGGACCGCGACGAGGCGGGCCCGTGAGCCCGGCCTCCCGGCAGCTCGGGGCAAACCCCGAGATTCGGCCGCGAGCGAAGGGTTAAGGCCGGGGAAGGGATCGGACGATGTGCAGGTGTGGCCCCATCGAGGTTGTCCATGCCGCTCAAGCAAGCCTCCGAGTGCTCGGCGTCCGATCGACGCAAGTCCCCCCGGACGGGGGCGGTGATCCCTGTCGACTACTCCACCGTGGACGCCTTCTTCTCCGAGTTCACGACGAACATCAACGAGGGCGGGATGTTCGTGGGAACCGACCGGCCGCACGCGGTCGACACGCTCGTGACGCTGCGCTTCCGCCTGCCCGGAGCGGACGCCCCCTGCGAGCTGACCGGCCGTGTCGTCTGGGTGCGCGAAACCCCCGACGACGAGGGGCCCCGCGGAATGGGAATCGAGTTCGAGACGTTCGACGATCAGACGCGCGATCGGATCAACGAGCTCGTACGCGAGCTCCGCACCCAGGCCTGACCGCAGGGGTGACCGGCGCGGACCGTCCCGGGTCCGGAGCCAAGCCCGATCGGCGGCGGATCCTCCCCGGACCGAGCCCGGCCGTGTTCCGCGCGCGGGCCGTCGCTCAGAAGGGGATGTCGTCGTCCGCCGGCGGTGCTGGCCCGCCCGAAGCGCCACCGGGACGCCCCGCGCCGCCTTCGCCGCGCGGCCCACCCAGGAACTGCACGGTCTGGGCCACGATCTCGGTGGTCCGCTGCTTCTGGCCTTCCTTGTTCTCCCACTCGCGAGTCTGGAGCCGGCCCTCGATGTAGACGGTGCGGCCCTTGGCGAGGTACTGGGAGCAGTTCTCGGCCGTGCGCCCCCACACCACGATGCGGTGCCATTCGGTGCGCTCTTCGCGCGCGCCATCCTTCTTCTGGAAGCTCTCGTTGGTGGCCAGTGTGAAGTTTGCGACGGCCGTGCCTTGCTGCGTGTAGCGGAGCTCCGGGTCGCGACCGAGGTTGCCGACCAGGATCACCTTGTTGACGCTTGCTGCCATGGGTATCTCCGTCGGAGTGAGGGGACCCGACCATGATCCCGCCGTGTGCTCGCGAAGTCAATCTGCGCGAACGGAATCGGCGGCTCGGTCGCCCGGCGAGCGTTAACCTGGGTGGACCGACGGGCCCATGGTTGCCAAACGACGTTCTCGTCGCAGGAGACGGAGTGGTCTACGTCCTCCGCTATCTCTGGATCGTGCTCTGCACGGTCTTCTGGGGCACCCTGGCACTGCCGGCGATGCTGGCGGATCGAAGTGGCGAGGCGGTGATCTGGATCGGACGCCGCTGGATTCGCGCGATCCTGTGGGGCTGCCGGATCCGGATCGAGACGTCCGGAGAAGAGCACGTCGATCCCGACCACCCCCAGATCTTCATGCCCAACCATCAGTCGGCCCTGGATGTGGCGGCGGTCCTGCAAGCCGTGCCGGTCTCGTTCCGCTTCGTGGCGAAGAAGGAGATCCTGCGGATACCGTTCGTCGGCTGGGCGGCCCTGGGTGGGGGCCACATCATCGTCGACCGGGCCGACAACGCCCAGGCCGTGGCCCGGCTGCGGGCGGCGGCCCGGCGAATCCGCGACGGTACGAACGTGATCATCTTCCCGGAAGGGACGCGCAGCTCGACCGGGCGCCTTCGCGAGTTCAAGAGCGGGGGGTTCCACCTGGCGATCCAGTCCGGAGCCCCGATCGTCCCGATCAGCGTCTCCGGAAGCCGACGACTGACGCCGAAACGCTCCCTGAAGGTCCGGAGCGGTCTCCTCCGGGTCGCGATCGGACGACCGATTCCGACCCGGGACCTGGGCATCGAGGACCGCCAGGCCTTGAAGGATCGGGTGCGCGAGGCCCTCCTCGCGGGCTTCGACCCGGACCTTCAGCCCGAGCCCACCGACTCCGGCGCGGTTGCTGCGCAATCCGGGGGTCACTAAGCTCGTCCGACGGACGTGTTGCGTCCCCATGGGGGGTGGGACGTGAACCCTGAACGCACAGGCAGGTCGAGCCTGCTTCCGCCCGCACCCGCGGGCGGTTCCGGACCCGTGCGCCTTGGCTAAGGCCGCCGCGGCGCGACGCAGCCGTTCGAGCGCGTCCGATGCCTCCCGCGGGCACGCCGGCGTCTGGGCCGAGGTCACCGGCGTGGCGCTGATCCTGCTCGCCATGCTCTCGACCCTGGCACTTTCCACCTACGAGCCGTCGGATCCCCTCTTCGTACTCGCTCCCGTCGGGAACCGCGCCGGCGTGGTCGGCGCGCACCTGGCGGCGCTGCTCCACGGAGGGCTCGGCTGGGGCTCGCTGGTGCTGGTGCTCGGGCTCGGTGTGGTCGGCGTGCGCCTGCTTCTCGGGCGCGGCGTATCCGGTGTCGCCACGCGGACCTGGGTCGGCACGGGGCTGGCCGTGGTGGCCCTCTCCGCCCTGCCGCCGCTGCTCGATCAGCTCCGGCCCGGTGCGATTCCGCACCCCGACGGCGGCATGATCGGGGCCTGGCTGGCCGCGGGCGAGCGGACGATGCTGAGCGCCTGGGGCGCCCTCCTCTTGAACGGCTTCCTGCTGGCCATCGGAGCCCTGTGTCTCGTCGGCGTCCCGACGGGTACGGCCGTCGAGGGGCTGGCACGCGGGATCGGCTGGCTCGGAACGGGGCTCGGGGTCGTCGGATCCGCGCTGATCGCCGCCCTCGAGGGCCTGGCGCGGGGGCTCGGCGAGCTGACCGGCGGCGCCCGCCGCGCCGGGCGCCGCATGCTCGATTCGCTGCGCCGAGGAATCCAGGCCGGCGTCGTCTGGCGCGCTCGGCGTGCGCGCAAGGCCCGGGTCGTGGTGGCGCGCGAGGAGCCTGGAGGGCCGCCACTGGGCGACGTCGCGCCGAATGCCGGCGAGCTGCCGCCGCCGACCGTGGCTCGGCCGAAGAAGCCCGGCGAGCTCGAGATCGTCGACCACGAGGCCGAGCGCATCAAGAAGCACGAGCCGGAGCAAGGCGCCTTCACCTTCGCGGACGGCAACGGCGGCATTCCCTGGAGCCAGCCGGACATCGACATCTTCGGCCGTCCGCCCGCCGGACAGCGAAGGATCGACCCCGAGAGTCTGACGATGAACGCGCGCATCCTCGAGAAGAAGCTCGCCGACTTCAGCGTCGCGGGGAGTGTGCTGAAGGTCCACCCCGGGCCGGTCATCACGATGTACGAGTTCGAGCCGGCCTCCGGCGTGAAAGTCGGCAAGATCGTCGGCCTCTCCGACGACCTGGCGCTCGCGCTCCGCGCGCTGTCGGTTCGCATCATCGCGCCGCTGCCCGGAAAGTCCGTGGTGGGAATCGAGGTCTCCAACGCCGAGCGCGAGATCGTCTATCTGCGCGAGGTCCTCGAGTCGGAGGACTTTCGGAGTGCCTCGGGCAAGCTCACGCTGGCCCTCGGCAAGGACATCTTCGGGAACCCCGTCGGGGGGAACCTCGCACGGATGCCCCACCTGCTGGTGGCGGGCGCCACCGGCACGGGCAAGAGCGTGTTCCTGAACTCGCTGCTCTGCTCGCTGCTGTTCCGGACGTCTCCCGACGATCTGAAGCTGCTGCTGATCGACCCCAAGCTCCTCGAGCTCTCCATCTACGAGGGAATCCCCCACCTGATCGCCGACGTGGTGACCAATCCGAAGCGGGCGGCCGGTGCGTTGTCCGGCATCGTCCAGAAGATGACCGAGCGCTACCAGATGATGGCGGCCATCGGCGTGCGCAGCATCGACCAGTTCAACGAGCGCGCCGGCGAGGCCATGGCCCGTGGCGAGACGCACTTCGCCCTCAAGAAGAAGCCGGGCGAGGACGAGGCCCAGGAGGTCGAGTGGCGGCGTCTCCCGTACATCGTCGTGGTGGTGGACGAGCTGGCGGACCTGATGGTGGTCTGCGCCCGCGACGTGGAGGAGGCGCTGCAACGGTTGGCACAGATGGCGCGCGCCGCCGGCATCCACCTGGTGCTCGCCACCCAGCGCCCGAGCGTCGACGTGCTGACCGGCGTGATCAAGGCGAACTTTCCGGCCCGCATCAGCTTCCAGGTCTCGTCTCGAACCGACTCGCGGACGATTCTCGACCAGAACGGCGCCGACCATCTGCTCGGCAACGGCGACATGCTCTTCCTTCCCCCGGGAACCTCGAAGATGCAGCGCATCCACGGCGCCTTCGTGACCGAGAAGGAGGTGACCGGCCTGGTCGAGGCCCTGCGGGCGCAGGGCGCGCCGCAATTCGACGAGACCATCATCCGGGTCAAGGCCGAGATCGAAGCGGCCGGCGACGGGATGGGCGCCGACGGGGGCGACGAGCTCTATGACCGCGGCGTCCGGATCGTGACGGAGACCCGCAATGCCTCCATCTCCTACCTCCAACGTCGGCTGAAGATCGGATACAACCGCGCGGCGCGGATGATCGAGCAGATGGAGGAGGAGGGGGTCGTCGGTCCGAACGAGGGCACGAAGGGGCGCCAGGTGCTCGTCGCGGCGATTCCGGCAGAGTGACGGGGACTTTCGGAGCCTTGCCGGGGTGCGGGCCGGCCCGATCCGCCGTCGGCCCGGGGGGCTGCCAGCGCGCAGAAACCGTGCCGCGAATCTTCCCGGGCGCGACGGTGTCCAAGCTCTCGATGAGTGCGTTCACGATCTTCCTGGCGCTGGGGGTCGTCCTGTCGTTCGTCCCGGGCGCAGAAGCCGACGGGATCGAGCCGGACGGGGCTTGCGCCCCGGCCGTGGCTCGGGCCGTTCAGGGGCACTACGAGGCCATTTCGGACTGGTCGGCGTCCTTCCAGCAGACGCGGCAGGCGGTGGCCTTCTCCGGCGGAATCGCGCCCCCGGCCGAGCCGACCCGCACGGGAACGGTCGTGCTGGCGAAGCCGGGCCGCATGCGTTGGAGCTACGTCTCGCCCGATCCCAGCCTGTTCGTCACCGATGGCCGCATCGTGTGGATGTGGGATCCCTTGCTCGGGGAGGCCCAGCGCCTGTCCGATGCCGGGGGGATGCTGTCCCAGGCGGCGGTCCGCTTCCTGATGGGAGAGGGCGATCTGCTGGAAGCCTTCCGGGTGACGGCCGAGGACTGCGCCGCACGGCCGATCCGGCTCGACCTGGTTCCGAAGAAGGACGCGAGCTACGAGCGCCTGGCGCTGGAAGTGGACCCCGACACGGGCCGCGTTTCGGCCAGTACGGTGACGGATCTGTTCGGAAACCGTACCACCGTGGCGTTCACCCACGTGCAGGTGAACACCGAGCCCGACGCCTCCCAGTTTCGTTTCGACCCGCCCGACGGCGCCACGGTGATCGACCTGGCTGCGCCGACCCCGTCGGCCAGCGGTGCCCCGGAGCGCCGATGAGCGACATTTCGCGGCTGCGCAGGCTTTCGCGCATCTACGCAGGATCACGCACGGCCCGCCCGTTCGGGCCTGGTTTTTTCCCAATCACGGCACCGCGGTTCCCCCGCGGCGGCCCCCGCGAGCCCGGCGGCCGCCCGGGTGCAACCTGGGATGGCGGTGGGCGGCCGACCGACCGTCTTTCCGACGTCAGCGTCGAAGCCTCGGCACCGGGGTCGGTGGCGCCTCACCAGGCGGCAGGGCCGCGGCGAGCGCGCGGCAGCTCAGTCGTCACCGCGGCGCGGGCCACCTGCACCCACGCGCGGGCCACCTGCACCCACGGGTTGGGAGGCTCGAGCCAAGCCGGCCGGCGCCGCCGCCGGGCCGGAATCGCCGCCGAGACGCCCCTTTCGGGCGCGACCTGCGCGGCCGCGATGGTTGACAGCCGGGGCCCCTGGGGTATTGTCGAGAGACTGAAAAGAACCATGAAATCCGGTACTTGTGGGTCCGGTAGCAGCCCGACGCGGTCGCCGGATCGGTGCAGGAGTCGATCTCGTACGAACGCGCGGACCGGTCTGCCCCCGGACGGGGTCAATTCCATCGGGTCGCCCCGCCGCCTGTCTGCGCAGCCCTTGCGCCTGCGCGGTCGGACGTCGGGTGGGGGCTTCTCGCCGGAGGGGGAAGGCCCGGACGCGGTGGCCGGGGTCCCTCTCGGCGCTGCCCGGCGGGGAATCGGGTCGCGGCACGCGGCTTGCAAAGCTCCCCTTGGCAGTGGTCCCCCCGGTCGAACGGGATGCGAAGGGTGAGCGAGGAGAGGCTGCAATGAGCGAGTACGACTCCGGATCCGGGCGCAAGGGCTTCGTTCGCGACGTGATGCGTCGCATCACGCCGGCGAATCCGCGTGGCGGAGGCGACAACCCGCCCGAGGCGACGGACCCCCGCCAGGAGGTCGACGATCTCCGGGAAGCCATGAAGTTCCTCGGCGCCGACTCCACCGAGTTCCGTCGCCGGCTCGATCGCCTGATGGCCGAGTTCGAAGCCCTCCGGCGACGTTACGAGCTCGTTCGCGATCAGCACACCGACGCCGAACGCCAGAACGAGAAGCTCGTCGCCACGCTCCAGGAAGCAAAGCAGCAGATCGAGCTCCTGAAGGAGGAAGTCGACAAGCTCTGCGCGCCTCCCAACAGCTACGGCGTCTTCCAGCGCGCGAACAAGGACGGCACGGCCGAGATCGTCGTGGACGGCAAGCAGATGCGCGTCAACGTTCACCCGAACCTGGACCCGTTCCAGCTCGAAGAGGGCCAGCTCTGTGTCCTGAACGAGGCGTTCAACGTGGTGGAGCCGGCGGGCTACACCCAGCGCGGCGAGATCGCGGCGATCTCCGAGATCCTCGACGATCACCGCGCCATCGTCCTGGGCCACACCGACGAGGAGCGGGTCGTGAGCCTGTCCGAGCCGCTGCGCCGGGACAAGCTGAAGGTGGGCGACAACCTGCTGGTGGACCCCCGCACCCAGTACGCCTTCGAGAAGATGCCGAAGTCGTCCGTCGAGGAGGTCGTACTCGAGGAGGTTCCCGACGTCACCTACGAGCGGATCGGCGGCCTCGAGGAGCAGATCGAGATCCTGCGCGATTCGGTCGAGCTGCCCTATACGCACCCCGAGGTCTTCGCCGAGCACAAGCTGTCGCCGCCCAAGGGCATCCTGCTCTACGGCCCTCCGGGCTGCGGCAAGACGCTGATCGCCAAGGCGGTGGCGAACAGCCTCGCCAGGAGCATCGAGGCCCGAACCGGACGTGCCACCCCGGCGTACTTCCTGAACGTGAAGGGGCCCGAGCTCCTGAACAAGTACGTGGGCGAGACCGAGCACAAGATTCGCGAGGTCTTCAAGAAGGCGCGTGAGAAGGCGAGCGAAGAGGTTCCCGTCGTGATCTTCTTCGACGAGATGGACTCGCTGTTCCGCATGCGCGGCTCCGGAATTTCCTCGGACATGGAGGCCACGGTCGTGGCCCAGTTCCTGTCGGAGATCGACGGCGTCGAGTCGCTGAAGAACGTCATCGTGATCGGTGCCAGCAACCGGCAGGATTTGATCGATCCGGCCGTGCTCCGGCCCGGACGCCTGGATCTCAAGGTGAAGGTGCAGCGGCCGGATGCCGACGCGGCTCGGGAGATCTTCGCGAAGTACCTGACGGCGGATCTCCCGTTCCACGCGGAGGCCGAGCAGCAGTTCGGCAGCGATGGGGTGAAGATCGTAGACGGCATGATCGGCGAGACCGTGGATCGGATGTACAGCACCAAGGAGGAGAACAAGTTCCTCGAGGTGACCTACGCCAAGGGCGAGCGCGAGATCTTCTACTTCAAGGACTTCTCGAGTGGCGCGATGATCGAGAACATCGTGGCGCGGGCCAAGAAGATGGCCGTGAAGCGCGTGATCGATCACGAAGAGCGCGGCATCAAGGTCGACGACCTGATCGCGGCCGTGAATGCCGAGTTCAAGGAGAACGAGGATCTCCCGAACACCACGAACCCCGACGACTGGGCCCGAATCTCGGGCCGCAAGGGCGAGCGCATCATCAACGTCCGCACGCTGATGACCGGCATCAGCCGCAAGGAACGCTCGATCGAGAACATCAGCTCGGGGCAGTACCTCTGACCCACGGGCGCTCCGGCCGTCTCCTTGCCTCTCCGGGTCGGGTGCGGCCACGGGAAAAGGCAGTATGCTGAAAGGTCGAGCCGGGGGTTGAATGGCCATTCCCAAGGTGATGGGCACCGAGGTCGAGTACGGGATCACGGTCCAGAACGACCGTGACTTCGATCCGATTTCGAGCTGCGTTCTGCTCGTCAACGCCTACCGGGAAGATCACGATTCCAAGATCCTCTGGGACTACGACCAGGAGAACCCCCTGGCCGACGCTCGCGGGTTCCAGGTCGAGGGCGAGAAGTACACGCCCAATCAGCAAGAGAACATCGCGCGCAACAAGACGCTGGTGAACGGCGCCCGCTACTACGTCGATCACGCCCACCCAGAGTACTCTTGCCCCGAGGTCACCAACCCGCGGGACCTCGTCGTACACGAGAAGGCCGGGGAGCGGATCCTCGAGAAGAGTCGACGCGAGGCCAATGCGCTGCTGCCCGAGGGCGCGCTGATGCTGATTCACAAGAACAACAGCGACGGCAAGGGCAACAGCTACGGATCCCACGAGAACTACCTGATGGACCGTCGCACGTCCTTCAAGCAGATCGTGGAGCACCTGATGCCGTTCTTCGTGACGCGCCAGGTCTACAGCGGTGCGGGCAAGGTCGGTAGCGAGAACCGCTCGCAGCCGTGCGACTATCAGCTCTCCCAGCGGGCCGATTTCTTCGAGACCGAGGTCGCGCTCGATACGATGGTGAAGCGGCCGATCATCAACACACGCGACGAGCCGCATGCGGACCGCGAGAAGTACCGGCGCCTGCACGTGATCGTCGGCGACGCCAACATGAGCGAGCCGACGATCTTCCTGCGCAACGGTGCCACGGCCCTGGTGTTGGCCATGATCGAGGATGGCGCCATTCCGCGCTCCCTGGCTCTGCGCGATCCGGTGCGGGCCATCAAGGAGGTTTCGCACGATCCCGACTGCAAGCGCGAGATCCAGCTCGACGAGGGCCGGAAGCTCACGGCGGTCCAGCTCCAGCGAGAGTACTGCGAGCTGGCCGTCCGCTACCTGGGCCAGCACGAGCTCGACCCGAGCTACAAGGATGTCGTCGAGATGTGGCAGCGCGTGCTCGAATCGCTCGAGCGCAACCCGATGGAGCTGGTCGAGGAGATCGATTGGGTCGCCAAGAAGGCGATGATCGAGGGCTTCATGGAGCGCAAGAAGCTCGACTGGGGCGCATCGCAGGTGCGGCTGCTCGATCTCCAGTTCCACGACCTGCGGCCCGAGAAGGGCCTGTACTTCCTGCTCGAGCGGCAGGGTCGTGTCCGGCGGCTCGTGTCGGACGCCGAGATCGAAGCCGCCATCCAGGAGCCGCCCGAGGACACACGCGCCTACTTCCGCGGCCAATGCCTGAAGCGTTTCCCCGGCGAGGTGTTCGGCGTGAACTGGGACTCGATCTCCTTCGGGATCGGCGACGAGCCCATCAAGCGCATCCTGATGGCCGAGCCGCTGAAGGGGACCAAGGCTCACGTGGACGATCTGCTGACGAGCTCCAGGAGCGCGGCGGACCTCGTCCGGAACCTGCGGGCCTAGCGCCCGGGAGAGCAACCATGGCACAGGAACAGAAGCACAAGGGCGGCGGCGGATCCGACGAAGAGGCGTCCGGCAAGGGCGAGGGCGGGCAGAAGCTCGCCAAGAAGGGCGAACAGCTCAAGGAAGAGATGGACGCGCTGGTGGACGAGATCGACGATGTCCTCGAGGAGAACGCCGAGGAGTTCGTGAAGAACTACGTCCAGCGCGGAGGCGAATAGGCCAGGCGCTCCCGCTCGGCGGGAGCATCGATTCGGGGGGGATCGTGTTCTTTCGCAACGGATACCAGGGCTACCGGTCCGGGTATCAGGGTTCGAGCTTCATCGAGCTGCTGCGCAGCGAAGCCCAGCAGCTGGCGCCCGA
>Ga0114931_10011315_pt1 | contig 10557 bp, 8 predicted proteins | sample 2SBtaG_FD_89579 | JGI IMG/M metagenome (GOLD analysis project Ga0114931, IMG submission 89579) | Deep subsurface microbial communities from Kolumbo volcano to uncover new lineages of life (NeLLi) - 2SBTROV14_V59a metaG | ecosystem: Environmental > Aquatic > Marine > Volcanic | place: Kolumbo...
GGCCGCACGCCCGGAGCGGTCAAGGGCGTGTATTGAAATACATAACCGCAGGCCGCGAGGACGTACGGCCGAGATCGACCGCAGCTTGCCACCGCAGCAGATGGCTATTCGCAACACCCTCCTTAGGGGCCGTTGAGCAGGTTCTGGATGTCGTTGGCTTCGAGGAACAGGACCTGGTTGAACGTGTAGCCGCCCGCGCCGTCGCTGATGATCTCCCAGACTTCGTATGGTCCCAGGGCCTCGCCGTTTTCGTTGAAGTCGTTGGGGCCGGAGGCGCCGTCGTAGTCGACGTCGCTGCCGCTGTCGATGGCCGCCATCATGTCCTGCCACTGGCCGGCATGGAAAATCTGGCCGGGACTCCGGGACACAACCGTGATGGCGTCGCGCAGGCCTTCTTGGCCGATGCTGTCCGGACCGGTGTCGTGGGATTGTTTGGCGATGGCCGCGGCGATCAGGTGGGTTGCGTCCCACACGTTGGCGCCGAACACCTGATCGCTGATGTTGTCGTCGTAGCGCTTCTCGTAGGCGGTCTTGAGCACCTGGTAGGCGCTGCCCTGGCTGGGGAACGTCGGCGCAGTGCCCTGGGCGCCGAGCATGCTGGCGGGCATGGACTCCAAAAACCCGGTGGAGCGGGCGCCGTCCGTGAGAAACCAGCGCAGGTTCGGGATCTGCGGGGAGCCGCCGTTGTCCCAGGCGTTGACGATCATCAGCGCGTCGCCTTCCAGGGCCACCATCATGATGGTGGTCGGCCGCGGGTCGAGGGCCATGACCTGTGCCCACACGGTGTCGGCCGCGGCCTGGTCGGGTAGGTTCTGGTCGTAGCTGATGATGTGGGTGTCGGGCACGTCGCCGCCGGCCGTTTCGAACGCGGTCTCGAACGACGCTGCCAGACCTTCGCCGTAGGGTCCGTTTTCGTGGATGATCGCCGCGGTGGAGATCTTCGGACCGGCGATTCGCAGGTAATACGCCTGGGCCAGCCCCTGAATGCTGTCGTCGGGCACGTTGCGGAACATCCAGCCGCCGTCCATGGTCACGTTGGGGTCTCCCAGCGACGGCGCGGTGGAGCTGGGCGAGATGTGCGGCACCTTGAGCTGCATCGCTTCGGGGTAACAGCTCGCCACCGCCCCGGAGGTCGCCGGGCCGATGATCGCGACCACGTGGTCGATGTTGACGGCGTCGGCGAATGCTTTTTTCGCTTCTTCCGGGTCGGTGCGGGTGTCGATGCGGATCAGCACGATCTCGTGTCCGTTGGCACCGCCTTTGTCGTTGATCTCTTCCACCGCTGCCGTGGCAACGCGCACGAACGACTGGCCGACCTCCGATAGCGCACCGCTGGTCGGCGACAGGATTCCGATCCGCACCGACGGCTTTTCGGCCGTATCGTCCCCACAGCCCCCGACGAACAACGCGGTGCCCAGCACGACGGCCGCGCCGATTCCCAAAATGCGTCGCATCCTCTGTCCCTCCATGTTTCCCCCCACAGAGCTAGTCTATGTACGCCGGCTCAGACCTGCTCCAAAAACAGCAGGTATCGCTCCGGGATTTCGTTGAACTCCATCTTGTCGTTGCACTCGGGGCAGTCCACGGCCGGTGCTTGCAGCTGGCTGAGCTTGGTCGCGTTCGGCGACACGTCCAGACACATCGAGCCCTCGTAGCCGCAGCCGTCGCACACGTACGGCGCGAAGAACGACTCGACCTCGGCGTTGCCCTTGGCCTCTACGATCATGTTCATCTGGTGGATCATCGCTTCGGAGCAGCGGCGCATGCGGATGGCCGCACCGCGCTTGCGCAGGGCACGCAGCAGCCGGATCCATTCGCGCACGCCCACCGAGTTGATGAAGCTGACCTTCTCGAGATCGATGGTGATGCCGTCCTGCACTTTGTCCGCGAGGCCGACCAGACGCGTACCTTCATCGATCTGTCCCCGCATGATGACATCGAGCGTGCCGCCTTCAGCGGTGAATTGGATGTCTAGACGACCGGTCGAGAGAGTTTCCGTCGTCATTGGTCGTCTCCTGGGTCGCGGGAAAACACGTTGAACGAAGACACCATGCTGCCCAGCTCCGTGGGCTTGAATCGAACGTCGATGAGACCGATCGCCTGGGTTCGATTCCCGGGTTGAAGGTTGTAGATGAGATGGTTGCAGCAGCTGTAGGTGAGGGCGATGCCCATTCCGGCACCCGCGCTCGAAAAATCGATCTTGTCCACGCCGCCGCGTTCGGCGGCCTTGGCCAGGTAGTGCAAGATGGTGTGGCGGTCCAGCGAGCCGAACTGGTCGGTTACTTCAATGGCCAGATAGCGGGCATCGCAGCCGTAGCGCAACGTGACCTTCTCCCGCGGCAGCAGGTCGCGGTAGGTGTCGCGCGCCTCGGCAGCCCGGAAGTGCTCGCCGGCATCGTCGACGGGTGCGTTGTACACCGCGTTGGACAATAGCTCGTCGGTCGCCAGCGAGGCCAGCGACGCCACCCGTGGGCCGAGGCCGAACGCGCGCACGTCGCCGGTGAGTCGGTCGACCACGTCGGCGCGCTGCGTCGCGTTGTTCAGCACGATCTCGCGGCACTCGATGCCCCACGACAGGTACTTTTCGATGCCGAAGATGTCGTCGCGCAGCAGCTTGAGCGCGGTGACCGTGAGCTCTTCGGCCAACAGCGGCATCGGGTTTGCCAACAGGTTGGTGAGGGCGTCTACGGTGAACAGCGACGGCAGCTCGCTGGCGCTGTTGTCTTTGAGCAGCACCAAACAGCCGCGTGCGCCGGCGGCGGTGGCTTCGGCGACGAACGCCACGCCACCTTCTTCCAGCAGCATGTTGTGATCCATGACCACCAGCTCCGGCACTCGTTTGCCGAGCAGCTTCCGCGCCTGGACCACGTTGGCGACCGCATCGACCGTGCACAGAGTGGAGCCCAGAATGCGATGGACCACGCGCTGGGTCTTGCGGTCGCGGTGCACCACCAAGATCAGCCCGCGATCGGCGTGCTCTGGGATGGTGTTGATCGTGTGTTCCGGTGCTGTTTCGCCCAACTCGTGCTCCTAGAAGCGGTACCCTACGCGCACAAACAGCTCCCTGCTTGGTCCGGGGATGGTCAGGATGCGCTTTTCCGGTTGTGGGGGTGTGGTCGTTTCCTTGCGGTCGTAGTCGTTCGCCGCGGGTACCTGCTCTTGGGTACCTAGAATGTTACGCGCTCCGAGGGTCAAATCAAAACCCTTATAGTCGGGGATGTACACCACCGCGTTCCACAGGATGAAGGCGTCGAGGCGCTCGCGTACCGATGCATCGTCCTGGCGTTGGTTGATGCGGCTGCTGGTGATCATCGCTTCCGAGGACAGGTGGAACAGGTCGAACAAACGCGGCGTGGACCCGCCGATGCTGCCGGTGAAGATGGGCGCGTTGTTGGCGCGCTCGTCGCCACGATTCACGAACGAAAACGTGCTGCTAGCGAAACCGAGCCAACCCGTGGTGTCGCGGTAGGAGGTCTCCACTTCGAACCCGCGCGAGCGCACACCGACGAAGATGTTCTGAAACTGCAGCGCTTCGGTGAGTCGGGTGGGATCGAGCACACGGACCTTCTCGATGATTTTGTCCATGTTCCATCGCCATGCGGACACGCGCACTTTCAGCCCGGGCAGCGGCCGTCCCCACACCACGCCCTCGATACTGTCGATTTGTTCGGGCAACAAAGTGGAGCCTGCCGGTAGGAACCGACGCTCGTCGGCATAGAACGCCTCGAACACGCTCGGGTTGCGGAACCCCTGGGCGTACAGCAGCTTCGCGCCGTAGCGCCGCGACGGCGTGAAGAACAGGGCGCCGCGCGGGCTGAAGTTGTGCTCGAAGATCGAGTTGAGGTCGAGGCGAACGCCCGCAGTGAGCGATAACCAGCGCGTAGGCGCAGCGTCTACCTCGGTATACACGCCCTGGATGTTGAAGTTCTGGTCCAAGACGATGGCGTTGTCTTTGTTGTCTGCTTCAAAGCTGCGACTGTTGGTGCGGGTGAACTCGGTGGCGACGCCTGCGGTCAGGTTGAGCCGGTGCAAGTGGGGCACGTACCGCTTGAGGTGGAACAGGCCGCGAACTTCTGCGCCGTACCAGACCGCGGTGCCCACGGCGCGAAAGTCGGGGAATGGGGCGTAGCTCAGGTCGCCTTCGTACCGGTAGCGGTTGACGTAGGCGCGCGCAGCCACGGTGGCGTCGCGGCTCAGGTCGCGGGTGTAGCCCACTTCGGCCAGCAGTTGCTGCTCGAAGTTGGCGTTGTCCGGATCGTTGACGTTGCTGTCGTACGGCGCGCCGGGCAGCTCGCGGCGATGGCGATGGGCGCGTAGCTGAACGAACAGGCGGTCGTAGTGGGCGACCAGGCCGCCGCTGTACGCCGACAGGGCATCGGCGTCCACCTTGGCGTTGGTGTTGTTGAGCTCGCCGAACGGCGGGATGGTGATGGTTTCGCCGGTCGCGTTGCGCCAGGCAAAAAAGCCGCGCAGCTGGCGGTTGAGCCCGCCGGTGCTGAAGCCAGCGTCGCCGCTCAGGGTCACGTCGTCGCCGTGGCTGGCGATGCCGGTGCGCGCGTAAGCCCGGGGCGCGCGGTCGGCCTGCAGGCTGATGATGTTGATGATGCCCAAGAACGCGTTGGTGCCGTAGACCGACGACACCGGGCCGCGGATGATCTCGATGCGGGCGACGTTGTCGATGTGGATCGGCAGGGCAAACGCGGTGTCCACCCCCTGTTGCCACGGCTCGTTGATCGGCGAGCCGTCGATCAACACCAGGATGCGCGTGTTGCGATCACCCATGAGCTGAACGCCGCGGATACCCAGGCGGGTGGTGTTGCGATCGTCGACGATGTACAGGCCGACCACGGCGCGCAACGCCTCTGCGAGGGAGCGGTAGCCGAACCGGCGCAGGCGATCGGCTGTGAGCACGGTCACGGCGCTGGCCACCGAGCCGAGGGACTGCTCGCGCTTGGCGGCGCCGACGACCACGTCTTCCTCGGCCAGGGTGGCGCCGACGACGGTGACGCTCTTGATCTTGTCCTCGTCGCTCACCACCAGCGGAATCGGCGGCAGCTCGTCCACGGGAATGGCATGATCGCCCTTGTGGCCCTTCGTCTGGGCAAAGGCCGGCGTCGCCGCGCACACCAGAGCGCAGAAGACGGTGACTGCAAGCGCACGAATTCGGCCCATTGCCTACCGAGTACCCCCGGCGTGCCCGCGATCGCGGTTGCGATCGTAATCATAGGCACGGGAAAAACTATAGATGTCTGCCGCTTATTGCGTCAACAGCAAGGCGGTGGTAGGCAGACCTCTCCGCATATTGGCTCTATAATAAACTCCCGCGGGGGGCGAGGTCTTGATGGGTGCAAACGAGCGACGAGGGTTGTCTCTCGGCACGAAGCTGATTGCAGCGACGACGCTGCTTCTGGCCGTTGCCGTCGGCACCGCCGCGTTCTACAGCCTGCGCACCCTCAACGACCTGGCCAAAAACAACATCGACCACCGGCGCGCGGCGGGCCACAAGGCGATGAATGAGCGGACCGAGCTGTTGGTCCAGAACCTGGCGCTGGCCTACGCCCAGCTCGCCGCCAGGGGCGAGTACAGCATCCTCGGGCCACAGCTCGAAGCGACCAAGCGGCAGAACGAGACCATCGGTTGGATCATGGTGTCCGATTCGGCGGACGTGGTGTTGGCGACCACGCCGGGCGCGCCCCACAACAAAGACGCCACCATCGACAGCGATCCGATCACCGAAACGCTGCGGGCAGACAAGCTGGGCTCGGCGGTTCACCGGTTTGTTGACCCGAAGGACGAGCAGCAATTCGTGTTTGCGGCCAACCTGATCGTCCAGGATACCCAGGGCGATGAGCCCGGCAAACGCCAGGTCGAGCGCACCTACGCCGGGCAGCTGCGGCTGAGCATGAGCACGGCCAAGTTCGAAAAGCAGCTCGCGGACTCACTGGCCGCGGCGCGGGCGCGGGCGCGGGCCTCGGCGCGCAACCAGCTTTTGTTTGCGGGCCTGGCGTTGATTCTGGGCATCCTTCTGTCGCTGTTTCAAGCGACTCGCATCACCCGTCCGCTCAAGATCCTCGACCGCACGGCGGAGGCCATCGCCAGCGGCGATTTCGATCGCCGGGTCGATGTCAAAACCGGCGATGAGATCGGCCATCTTGCCGACAGCTTCAACTCCATGGCCGAGAGTCTGGGCACCCTGGTGCAAACGATGGCGGAGAAAGCGTCGCTCGAACGCGAGCTCGAGCTCGCGCGCAGCGTGCAAGAAGTTATGTCACCGCCGCCGGTGTTGCACGAGGTGGGGCCGTTTGCCCTGGCGGGTCGTTGCGAGATGGCCGAGGAGTGTGGCGGCGACTGGTGGAGCTTCCACGAGCTGGGCAACGATCGCCTGCTCATCGTCGTCGGCGACGTCACCGGTCACGGCATGCCGGAGGCAATGATCGCGGCGACGGCGCGTGGTGCCGTCGAGGCCTTCTGTCTGGCCGAGCGTGCGGAGATGTCGCCGGCGGCGGTGCTCGAGGCGATGGATCGCGCGATTCGCGACGTCGGCCGCAATCAGCTGTTGATGACCTGCTTTGCACTGCTGTTGGATCCCCACGCGGGATACGTGGAGTTTGCCAACGCCGGTCACTGTTTCCCCTACGTGCTGCAGGCCTCCGACAGCGGCAAGAAGCGCAGCCGGCCGGGGGTGCTGGCGGTGCGCGGCAATCCGCTGGGCAACGAGGTGCGGGTGATCCGCTCCAACAAACGGCCGTGGCATCCGGGGGACGTGGTGGTGTTGACCACTGACGGCGTCGCCGACCGCATCGACGCCAGCGGCGAGCGCTTCGGCGACAACCGTCTGCGCAAGTTGCTCATGGACCACGACATGGAGGACGGTGGCGACGGCGTGATCGCCCTGCGCGATCGCATCGTCCAGACGGTCGATGCTTTCGGCGGCTCCACCCCGGCCGACGACGACATGACACTGATCGTGTGTCGAATGTCGGCGGAATGGACCGCGTCGACCAAAGCCGCGAAGCAGGCCGGCAGCGCGGCAACCTCGTAGGTCGCCTCAGAGCTGTCCCTGTCATCGATTCAGGACACCGTGTGGGTCGTGGTCGAAGTGGTACAGCTTGGCGACTTCTCGCTCGAGGTGCGAAAGCCGCGCCGACGCATGCACACCGAGCGCGAGCGCCATGCCGGCCAAGGGGCCGACGACGTAAATCCAGAAGCCGCGCCAGTCGTGTGCGATTACCGCCGGGCCCAGGCTGCGCGCCGGGTTGGTGCTGGTGCCGGACAACGGCGCTTCTATCCAGACCAGGAGCATATAGAGCACCGGGAACAGCAGGGGCGTATAGTCGCGCAGACGCTTTTCGCGCAAGAAGAACAACAACAGCGTGATCATCAGAAACGTGGTTGTCACTTCTCCCGCCACGGCAACCCAGGTGCCATCCGCGCCCGGCACCGTGGCGCCGAACTCGACCGAGCGGCCCATGGCGCCCCACGCCAGCAGCGGCAGCACGCCAACCACCGCGCCAACGCACTGACTCAACAGATAGGCGATTGCTTGTCTGCGGTGCATATTGCCGCGAAGCCAGAAGGCTATCGTCACGACCGGGTTGATGTGAGCCCCGCTGGATTTGCCCAGGGGCGAGATGGCGATGGTGGCGCCGACAGCGCCGAACAAGAACCCGGTGATCAACCGGCACGCTCCGGGACTGGGTATGACGCGTGCCAGCGGACTGCCGGTGCCGAAGTTGAAGATCACCAGCGACAGGCCCGCGAGCACCAAGAGCGCGGTGCCCACTGCCTCGGCTGCAGCTAGACGCGCAACCACACCGAGCCGGGGCGCGTTCTTGGTGGTTTGGGAGCTCATGGTGCGGGTGTGCTCATGTTCTAGCCGATCGCGGGCGGCGCGCCAAGCCAGCGGTCGTCGCAGATGACGACCTCCATGTTTTCCATGTTCGCGCGCGGCCCCCCCGAACCCATGAGCCGGTTGTAGGTTCGGGTGAAATGAGCCGCGTCGGCGAAGCCCGCACCGTGGGCGGCCTCGGTGACTGACTTGCCTTGCAGGACCAGCCGCGCGGCCTCGAGCGCGCGCATCCACAGCCGGTAGCGGCTCGGCGGCACGCCCACCGTCTTGGAGAACAGGCGCGAGAAGTGGGCTTGTGACAGCGCGACGTGTCCGGCGACTTCGGCCACATCGACGTCGCGCTCCCGATTGCGAAAGTAGAACTCGGTCGCTTTGATGATGCGCGGGTCGATGGCGCGAACGTTGGGGGTCGGGCTGAGCAGCGTCCCGTAGAATGCATCTCGCGCGCGTCGCGCGTCGCCGGGGCCGCAGGCCATCAGGTCAAACCTGCTCAGCGTGAACCCGAAGGTGAAGATCTACTTCCCGGCGGACCCGTTTTGGGGCCAAACAACGCGCGCTGGCGTGCGCCGTGTATGAACACAGCATTCAGGACGGCGCCAGATTTGCCGTGAACATTCTGAAGCCAGGTGGCGGCGAGCGCGCGCTGACCTACTTTGTCTACGACACCTTCAAGGAGCCGATGCAGTAATTCGACGAGGCGCCGCGAGCAAAACGCATCGACAAGGCAACGATCGCCAAGCTCAGCCGCGTGCTTCGCACGGGTGGATTTGCGGTATGGGCAGCCCATGCCGCGAAGCTTTCGCCGGGCGGCAACATCACGGTGGGCGGCGTCCGCCTGCGCCGCCAGCGTACGGAGGCCCGCGCAGATGGCGGCGTGCCGGGCGCAGGCTCGTGGATCCTCTACGACGATGAGATCACCATCGACTGCGGCAAAGGTCAGGTCCCCCTGGACTCGACCCTGCCGCTAGTGGAAATGCCCGGCGGCATGGACATCTGGGCGCAAGTGTTGCCCGACGGCTCGTTCGTGGTCACGGCGGAAAGAAGCTGGTGCAGCGAGGGGGACTGCGGCGCGCAAACAGACGCCGAGCGCTTCACGAAGGCGTCGTGTGACGACCCACCCTGAACGACGGCAACGCCGACATTCTCGCCATGGCGGCGTCGCCCCGGCCTGACAAGGCGCTATCGGGTGGTCGGAGGGTACCTGGCGTGGCTTCCTGGTACACTACGCCGGGTGAGGGGGAGGGGTCTCATGGCCGTGCTGGTGCTGGCCACCGTCGTGGCGGTGCCGGTGGCGCGCGCGCAGAACGACGACAGCGCCGAGACCCTGCTGGTCGAGGCGGCCAAGCGGGCCATCGGCCGGGGTAACTATCCCAGCGCCGGCAAGCTGCTCGACCGCGCGCTGGCGGTGAACCCGCGGCGCATCGACGCCTACGTTTTGCGCGCCAGCGTGTATGCCATGCGCCGCCAATACGACAAAGGCGTCGCTGTGATGCGCCGCGCGCGCCTGCTCGCGCCCAACAACGCCGATGTGCTCACGGCGCTGGGCAGCCAGTTGATGCTGTCTGGCAAACGCGGCGAGGCGGTCGGGCTGCTCGAGCGGGTGGTAAGCACCGCGCCCAAACGCTACGACGCCCAGGTGGTGCTGGGCCACTACTACATCCGGCGCAAGCGCTGGCAGCGTGCCATCGTCGCGCTCGAGGCGTACTTCGCGTTGCGGCCGGCGATGTTGGCGAAGCAAGACCCGATACACCGGGCGGCGCTGGCGCGCGCGTATCTGCGCGCCGGAAAGCGGCGCAAGGCGGTGGCGTTGTACAAGCGAGTGTTGGCGGTGGACGCCAAGAACGCGGCCGGGCGCTTGGGGCTGGCGTGGGCGACCGCGTCGATCAGTTGCAGGCGCGCGCTGCCGCTGTTGCTCGGCCTCGAAGACCTCACCGCCAAGTACCCGAGTGTGCTGTTGGTCCGGGCGCGCTGCGCGTTGATGGTCGGACGCACGCGTCAGTCGTTGCGCCTGGTCCAACGTTACCTGCGCCTGCGCGGCAACGATCCCCATGCGTGGGCGCTGCTCGGCGAGGCGCGCCAGCGCACGGGAAACATCAATGGCGCACGCGCGGCGTTTACGTCGGCGCTTGCGCGGGAGCCCGGCAACAAGCGCTGGGCGTTTCGTCTGGCTCACCTCGAGCGGATCGCGGGGGCGCCGCAAGAGGCGGTGAAGCGGTTGCGCGCGGCCGGGCCGTCGCCGGGAAAAGTGGACACGTGGACCATGGAGCTGGGCGAAGCACTGCTGGCCAGCCACCGCTACGACGAGCTGCGCCAGCTGCTCGGACCGTGGGTCGCTACCAAGCCGGAGCTGGCACGAGCGCGCGCGCTCTTGGGGCTGGCTCTGTACAACACCGGCAAACGAGATGCGGCGGTCGTGCACCTTCAGGCGGCGCTTCGTCTCGATCCGAAGCAGAGCCGGGCGCGCGCGCCGCTGTCGTCCGCGTTGGTTCAGCGCGGCGTGGAGGCGTTTCGCAAACCGGACCTGGCCGCCGCGCAGACGGCGTTCGAGCGCGCCGTTCGGGTCCATGACAACGCGGTCGCGTTGCGCAATCTGGGCGCGACACAGCTGGCGCGCGGCCGCGCGACCGCGGCGGTCGCCACGCTGGAGCAGGCGCTGGCCAAGCGGCCCACGCGGGTGACTGCGTTTCTGCTCGGGCGCGCGTATCGCC
>Ga0114931_10011316_pt1 | contig 10557 bp, 7 predicted proteins | sample 2SBtaG_FD_89579 | JGI IMG/M metagenome (GOLD analysis project Ga0114931, IMG submission 89579) | Deep subsurface microbial communities from Kolumbo volcano to uncover new lineages of life (NeLLi) - 2SBTROV14_V59a metaG | ecosystem: Environmental > Aquatic > Marine > Volcanic | place: Kolumbo...
CGACATAGGCCCTGAGCATGGAAGAGAGTTCCTGTCCGATTATTATCCCATCGGTATTCTTCCCGCTTACCAGATCCTCCAGGGTTCCCATCTTCATATGCTTTCTGAGGCTTGTCGTCTCCTCTTCATAGGAGGGGTCTATCCCCCTGAGGAACACACCCTGGGCCCGGTCTCCCCTTGACACCATAACCTGGCCAAGCACGAAGGGAGAGGCACCTATAACGAGGGGCTGCTTTTTCAACCTCTTCATGACTTCCATATAATCGTCAATCGGACCCCCTTGATTCAGGACAACTACATGGGCATTCACCCCGAGGATCTTGTTCCTCAGGTCTTCATGGAAACCGCTCATCACGGATAGGACAACGAGAAGCGCCATCACCCCGAGCGCCACCCCCCCTATTGAGATGATTGTATTGAAGGAGACAGCACTACGTCTCTTCTTGGATCTGAGGTATCTGAGGGCAATGAATATCGGATAGTGTTTGGTCATTAAAAAAATGTGGACAGGTCAAGCAACCCCTCCCCTCCTTACCTCTCCGGCTTCAGTTGCGGGAAGAGGATAACATCCCTTATGGACTGCGAATCGGTCAGAAGCATTACCAGCCTGTCGATCCCGATCCCCTCCCCTGCAGCCGGCGGCATACCGTACTCGAGCGCCCTGATAAAGTCGGCATCCATCCAGTGTGCCTCTTCATCGCCCTTTTCCTTGGCCTCAACCTGTTCCTGAAACCGTGCCTTCTGGTCTTCCGGATCGTTCAGCTCTGTGAATGCATTGGCAATCTCACGGGAGGCAATAAACAGCTCAAACCTCTCCACGAGGTCGGGGTTGTCCTTCTTTCTCTTCGCCAGTGGTGAGAGTTTCACCGGATAATCGACAATAAATGTCGGCTGTATCAGGTGTGGCTCCACCTTCTCCTTGAAGATCTCATCCATGAGCTTCCCCAGAGTGTGCATATCTCTCATCTCAATACCCTGTTCAGCAGCCCATTTTTTTGCCATCTCAAAATCACTGAGGATCTCGGCAGGAACCCCGTGCTCCTTCATCGCATCGCGCATGGTTATTCTCTTCCACGGTGGAGTGAAGTCCAGTGTGTACTCACCATATTTAATCTTCAAAGAGTTGTTTACCGTATTCAGCAATTCAGAAAAGAGCTTCTCTGTAAAATCCATGAGAAACCTATAGTCCCTGTATGCCATATAGAACTCGAGCATTGTGAACTCCGGATTATGTTTTGTCGAGATACCCTCGTTCCGGAAGTTCTTGTTTATCTCGTAGACACGCTCATAGCCGCCAACGAGCAATCTCTTGAGGTAAAGCTCTGGGGCGATTCTCAGATAGAGGTCAATGCCCAGGGCGTGATGATGGGTCTTGAAAGGCCTTGCGGCAGCGCCTCCAGGTATCTGATGCATCATGGGTGTCTCAACCTCGATAAACCCTTCACGCTCAAGAAAATCCCGTATGAATTTTATAATGGCGCTCCTCCTGGCAAATGTATCCCTCACACGGGGATTCACGGTAAGATCCAGATACCTCTGACGATACCTGGCCTCTATATCCTTAAGCCCGTGCCATTTCTCGGGAAGGGGCCTGAGTGATTTTGTAAGCAGGGTTAAGTCCTCAACCACAACAGTGAGTTCACCTGTCTTTGTCCTGAAGAGGTGACCGTTGATACCCACGATATCACCGATATCGAGCTTCTTTACGATAGCGTACTTATCCTTCAGGATATCCTTTCTGAAATATACCTGGATCTTCCCTGTCTCATCCTGGAGGTGGGAAAAGGCGGCCTTGCCGAAACTCCTCATGGCAACCATCCTGCCGGCGACAGAGACGTTGACCGGGTCATTCTGGAGAGCATCGTTGTCCCTGCTTTCAAACATCTCGTGGAGTTCCCTTGCGTGATGGCTCACATCAAAGGGGAGACCGTAGGGATCAACATCCATCTCCCTCAGTTCATTGAGCTTCCTTATCCTCTGTTGTATGAGTTCGTTAACCTCTTCCAAGATTACCTCCGTTTATTCCCGTATCTGCCCCGTTCCGAGGACAATAAACTTGCTGCATGTGAGTTCCTCAAGCCCCATGGAACCACGGGCATGTATCTTGTCGGTGGAGATACCGATCTCTGCACCAAGGCCGAACTGGCCCCCGTCATGAAGCCTCGTAGATGCATTCACCATGACTGCGGCAGAATCCACCTCTCTGAGAAATCTCAAGGCCCGGTGGTAGTTCTCCGTCACTATCGTATCCGTATGGGATGAACCGTATCTTGCTATATGATCCATTGCCTCATCCATATCCTTCACCACTCTCACATTCACAATAAGATCAAGGTACTCGTTCCGGAAATCGTTATCATCGACTGATTCCGCATCCCCGAAGATCTCTGCAGTCCTTGTGCAACCCTTTATCCTTACCCCCCTGTCCCTGAACCGTTTAAGGATCCCCGGGAGGAACTCCTCTGCCACAGCGCTGTCAACGAGCATCGTCTCCATGGCATTACATGTCCCCGGCCGCTGGACCTTTGCATTGAAACATATCTCCTCTGCCATCCCAAGGTCTGCATCCCTGTCAACAAAGACATGACAGACTCCCTTGTAGTGCTTGAGTACGGGTATCCTGGAGTTTTCGGTAACCGTCCTTATGAGTCCCTCGCCACCCCTCGGGATGATGAGGTCGACAACCCCCTCAAGCTTTAGCATCTCCATGACCGCTTCCCTGTCCGGGATGTCAATGAATGAGATCACCCCTTCGGGCAGCCCCTCGGCAGCAAGGGCCTCCCTGAGGATACTTACTATTGCCTTATTGGAATTTATCGCCTCCGAGCCACCCCTGAGGAGCACGGCGTTGCCTGCCTTGAGGCAGAGACCTGTTGCCTCGGCAGTCACATTGGGACGGGATTCATAGATTATGCCGATAACGCCGATCGACACCCTCATCCTCCCGACGGTCATACCGTTTGGCCGCTGCCGCAGCCTCATGATCTCACCAACGGGATCAGCAAAGGATGCAACCTCTCTCAGCCCGTCAGCCATCCCCTCAATCCTTTTGTCGGTGAGGGTAAGCCTGTCTATCATCGCATTGGTAAGGCCCTTGTCCCTTGCATGAGAGATGTCCTTTTCGTTTTCCTCCTTGAGGGCATCACGTTTCTTCAGGATCTCATCGGCCATCCTGATGAGAGTCCTGTTTTTCCGCTCGGACGTTACCCCCAGGAGCGCCCTGGCACCCGCCCTGGCCTCCCTTGCCTTTCTCAGCACAAATTCTCTTATATCCATTGGAACCTCCCTTGGACTGATTGTCAAAACAGGTTAGATGAAAAAGGAAAATGAAAGAGATTAATTATAGCAGATTTACCACAAAAACATTAAACCTGTTATTCCCGGCGATTCTGTCGCAGGGTCTCCCCTGATTTCCACCCCCTGCCGGCACTCCGTGGAATTTGAGGTTATGAAGGGTAACAGGGTAAAATGAACAATGCAGAAGATTCAGATTCTCCCACCTGATCTCAGAAACAGGATAGCCGCCGGTGAGGTGATTGAGCGTCCCGCATCGGTTGTAAAGGAACTGGCCGAAAACTCCATAGATGCAGGGGCCAAATCCATTAGCATTGATGTCCTGAACGGTGGCAGCAAACTGATTCGTGTAAGCGACGACGGCTCCGGTATGACGAGGGAGGACCTCCTGCTGTGCTTTCAGTCCCATGCAACAAGCAAGGTCCGCTCCATGGAAGACCTCTTCAATATAAACACCATGGGGTTCAGGGGAGAGGCACTGTCCTCAATAGCCTCGGTCTCCCATCTCAGCATAACCTCCGCCGCCGGCGACGCCGATCTTGGCTACTCCATCTACATCGAAGGCGGGGAACTCAGGAAGGAGAAGGAGACCGCCCACAGGGGAACGACTGTCGAGGTCCGCGACCTCTTCTTCAATACACCGGCAAGGAAGAAATTCCTTAAAAACCGCAGGACTGAAACGCACCATATAATCGAGACCGTGACGGAGACCGCCATGTCACATCCCGGGACGGGGTTTTACCTTACCATGGACAGGGCTGAGACAATGAACATCCCCCCCTCATCGGGGCTCAGGGAACGTTTGCTTCAGATTTACGGAGAGGAGTTCTTGCGTGGTCTTATTGAGATCGAAGGGGACTTTCTCAGGGCGATCGTATCAAAAGAAGGAAACTTCCGGTCCACCAGGTCACACCAGTATATACTGATAAACGGCAGACCCATCAGGGATGCCTCGCTCCGTCACGCAATTTACCGTGCCTATGATTCCGTACTTCCTAAGGACAGGCACCCCATCTTCTTTCTCACCCTGTCCATCGATCCCCCGTCCATTGATTTCAATGTGCACCCTTCAAAGCGTGAGGTGAGGTTTTCCGACAAGGAGGATGTCTACAGAATGGTTTATGACGCTGTAAGAAAGTCGGTTACACGTTCCGCGTTAGAGGTTTCCGGTTATAAATCAACTGAAGAAGCTGCAACGGGCGTCCCCGGAGTCGCTGCCCGCAAAGCGCCTTATGGTTCCCGGAACTACGGTCGGCCCCTTACCTTGCATCCTGAAAGTACAGGGGACGGTCTCACCTTCGAAACTGTAGCCGAGCACCGCGGAGACATCCGGCATATCTATCTCGGAGATGTATTTGTGGCTTACAGCAACGGCAACGGCATCACGCTTCTTGATCATCACGCAGCCCATGAACGTATTCTCTACGAGAGACTGAAAGGGGGCATGAAGCTTAATGTAACCCGGTTACTCTTCCCGCAACAGATAACTCTCCCTCCCCGTCACTACCGGATCATCCTGAACCAGTTAAACTCCCTGGGGACCATGGGCATCGAGATCGAGGACTTCGGCGAAGGGACACTCCTCCTCAGGGCGGTCCCCGACATTCTCAGTGATGCCGACCTCCCCTCCATCATCTCAGACCTTGCCGAATCCCTCTTTGATATAAGGGCATCTTCTCCCGTTGATGAGATAAGGGATGTCATTGCAAAGAGGATCGCCTGCCACAGCTCCGTAAGGGGAAGGACGGAGCTTGCACCGGATGAAATAAAGGCGCTCCTGAAGGACCTGCGGGAAGCACAGGATCCCGAACACTGCCCCCACGGAAGACCCACCCGCATACACATAGGTATTGAAGAGCTGAAGCGCATGTTCAAGAGGACGTAACCGGTAAGATCCCGGGACGCCGGAAGGCAATGAACCGCCCCAGCTTAAAGATCTCCAAAGAGAAACTGCAGGAGTGTTGTGGCAGCCACTGAAGCGGTCTCAGCCCTGAGGGTCCTTCTTCCAAGCCCCAGGGGCCTGAACCCCTCCTGAACCGCCCTCTCAACCTCATCCTCTGTAAAGCCGCCCTCCGGGCCCACCATGTAGTAGACCTTCCCGGGCCGCTTCTCTACCTTCAGTCCATACACATCCCTGAACCCCGAAAGTTCATGCTCATAGAAGATGATCCTCTAGCCATCTTTAATTTCCTGGAAGAGCTCATCAAGGGAAAGCACATCATGAATCTCGGGCAGGATGAGCCTCCCCGACTGCCTCACCGCCTCTTCCGCTATCCTCCTCCAGTGTTCAAGCCTGCGGGTGTATCTAACCTGTGCCCTCCCGGTAACCAACGGATATATCCCGCTTACACCAAGCTCCGTCGACTTCCGGATGACAAGGTCCATCCTGTCACCCTTGAGGATAACCTGGAGCAGAACCAGTTTCAGCGGGGATTCGGAATCGATGGTATAGTCCCCCTCCTTCTTCAATTTTAGTTCTCTTCTCCCGATACGCGAAACACCCGCTATTACGGCATGTCCCTTGCCGTCGAGAACCACGACTTTATCACCTATCCTGCAGCGGAGGACATCCCTGAGATACCTGAAATTATTGTCTTTGACGACGATCTCCCGCGCTTCCGGATTCAGCGCAGGAAGGACTATTCTGAATGGCTGGGACATTATTCGGCTGGTGTAAAGAAATCCTTGAGCTTCTCCATGAACCCCCTATGTACATCATCCCCGCCTATGCGGGAAAACTCATGGAGGAGTTCCTTCTGCTTTTGGGTAAGCTTTCTCGGGACATCGACATAAACCCTGACCACCTGATTCCCCTTTCTGTGTCCCCCGATCCTCGGAACTCCCTTACCCTTAAGAACGAATTCCCTGCCGGAGGATGTCCCGGCAGGTATCTTCAGTTTCTCCGTGCCGTAAAGGGTGGGCACCTCTATTTCCGAGCCAAGCGCTGCCTGGGGAAAGCTTATCGGTACATCACAGTAAAGGTTCAGGCCTTCACGCTTGAAGAATCTATGGGGTTTAACGCTTATAACTATATAGAGGTCGCCGGGAGGGCCGCCATGAGAGCCCAGTTCACCCTCGCCTGTCATTCTGAGCCTGGAACCCGTATCGACACCCGGGGGTATCTTCACAGAGACCTTCCGGTACCTTCTTACCCTGCCCTGCCCTGCGCACTTGGTGCAGGGATCGGAAATGAACCGGCCCGTCCCTCCACATCTGCCGCAGGTCCTCGATACAGTGAAGAAGCCCTGCTGAAAATGTGTCTGGCCCGTACCATTACAGTCAGGACACTTGACAGGGCCTGAACCACGCCTTGCGCCCGTGCCGTCACATACCTCACAGGACACCCAGCGGGGCACCCTTATCTCCTTCTCTACACCCCTTACCGTATCTTCAAGGCTCAGCTCCAGGTCATATCTGAGATCAGCACCCTTTGCGGGCCTTGCCCTGCCTCTTCCGCTAAAGGCGCCGAAAAAATCTCCGAATATGTCTTCAAAGACATCGGAAAAATTCGAGGCAAAGGGCCCGAACCCTGCTTCGGCACCGGCATAGCCTTCAGCCGTACCAAACCTGTCATAGGTTGACCGCTTCTGCGGATCGCTCAGACAGGCATATGCCTCGTTGATCTCCTTGAACTTCTCCTCCGACTCACTGTTGTCGGGGTTATGATCAGGATGATACTTCAGTGCGAGCTTCCTGAAGGCGCTCTTAATCTCATCTTCGGAGGCGCTGCGTTCGACACCAAGCACCCTGTAATAGTCTTTCATCTAAATTTAAGGTCTCTCCGTCAATTCCGTTTAGTCTTCACTATTAACCTAACCCGACAATAACTATAAGTATGTCATGCCCCGAAAGCGTTCGGGGCATCCGTAACCCTCCGGTTTCCCGCCGAAGTTCAAATAACGGTTATTCAGGGTTCACAGCACTTAATTACCCAGCAAAAATTAAAGATGACAGGGACAACAGCCTGTCATCCGGGGGTCTGTTAAGAGAAAAGGCCCCTTACTGCTTATCCTTGTCCACATCCTCGAATTCAGCCTCAACCACATCTTCCTCCTCAGGTTTACTCCCGTCGCCGGTTCCGGCACCTGTTTCAGCGGCGCCCCCGGTCTGGGCATCAGCCTGCTGTGCCTGAGCGCCCTTGTAGATATGCTCGGCCAGTTTATATGACGACTGAGTAAGACGTTCGATGGCAGCCTTGATCTCCGATGCCTCGGAGCTTGTATCCTTCAACTTGCGGCATTTCTCAAGGGCATCTTCAATCTCCTTCTTCTCATCCTCGGAAACCTTATCGCCATAATCGCGGAGTGATTTTTCCACTGTATAGACAAGGTTGTCGGCCTCGTTTTTTGCCTCAACAAGCTCTTTCTTCTTCTTGTCCTCCTCTGCGTGCTCCTCCGCCTCTCTCGTCATCTTCTTGACTTCATCCTCTGAAAGGCCGCTTGACGCAGTAATACGGATAGACTGTTCCTTCCCGGTACCGAGATCCTTTGCAGATACATGGAGTATCCCGTTTGCATCTATATCAAAGGCAACCTCTATCTGGGGAACACCCCGGGGGGCGGGGGGTATGCCCACAAGTTCAAATACGCCAAGGAGTTTATTGTCTGCAGCCAGTTCCCTTTCACCCTGAAAGACCTTGATAGTGACCGCCGGCTGGTTGTCGTACGCCGTCGAAAAGACCTGGCTCTTTCTTGTCGGGATTGTGGTGTTCCTCTCTATGACCTTGGTAAACACACCGCCAAGTGTCTCAATACCGAGGGACAGGGGAGTAACGTCAAGGAGAAGCACTTCCTTCACCTCACCCTTAAGCACCGCTGCCTGTATCGCCGCACCTAAGGCAACCGCCTCATCGGGATTAACCCCCTTGTGAGGCTCCTTACCAAAGAGTTTTTTCACCATCTCCTGGACCCTGGGGGTCCTTGTCTGCCCGCCGATAAGGAGCACCTCATTTATGTCACCCTCGGAGAGACCTGCATCACTGAGTGCACGTCTGCAGGGCTTGGCTGTTTCCTCCACAAGATCGTCGACAAGTTGCTCAAACTTAGACCTGCTTAGTTTCATCACGAGGTGCTTGGGACCTGTGGCATCGGCAGTGACGAAGGGCAGGTTGATCTCCGTCTCCATCGCTGTCGAGAGTTCTATCTTTGCCTTCTCTGCAGCCTCTTTCAGCCTCTGAAGCGCCATCCTGTCCTGTTTGAGGTCTATGCCCTGTTCTTTTTTGAACTCCTCTACCAGCCAGTCCATAATCTTCAGGTCGAAGTCATCACCACCGAGGTATGTATCACCGCTTGTAGAATGGACCTCTATGACACCCTCGCCTATCTCAAGTATCGAGATATCAAAGGTTCCGCCGCCGAGGTCATAGACGGCAACCTTCTCCTCCTTCTTCTTGTCAAGACCGTAGGCAAGGGCTGCAGCCGTCGGCTCATTGATGATCCTGAGGACGTTGAGGCCGGCGATCTTTCCTGCATCCTTTGTTGCCTGTCTCTGGCTGTCATCAAAATAGGCGGGAACAGTAATAACCGCCTCTGTTACCTTCTCACCGAGGTAGTCCTCCGCCGCCTGTTTTAACTTCTGAAGGATCATTGCAGAGATCTCGGGGGGTGAATACATCTTGCCCATAACCTCTACATGTGCATCACTGTTTTGTGCCTTGGCTATCTTGTAGGGGAGCCTCTTCATGGCCTCCTTTACCTCATCGGTGTCATACTTCCTGCCCATGAGCCTCTTTATGGAAAATATTGTATTTTTGTAGTTGGTGATCGACTGTCTCTTTGCAATCTGCCCGACAAGCCGCTCCCCCTTGTCTGTAAAAGCCACAACGGATGGCGTGGTCCTGGTTCCCTCCTGGTTGGGGATGACCACAGGCTCTCCACCCTGAACTACTGCAACAACCGAGTTGGTTGTACCGAGGTCTATTCCTATCGCTTTTCCCATCTCTCAATCCTCCTTTATATTATTATTTGTATCTTCGTCATTAACTTCCGTTGTCTCTCCGGCAGGCACGTCACCGGTCTCTCCTTCCCTCCTGGAGACTGCAACAAGGGAGGGACGTATTACCCTGTCCTTGAGCAGGTACCCCTTCCGGTATTCCTCAACAACGGTATTGCTTTCCACATCATTCCTCTCGACCTGGCTTATGGCATGATGATAGGCGGGGTCAAAGGGCTTGCCGAGGGATTCAATCACCTGCACACCATACTTCCCGATAATCTTTCTGAACTCCCTCAGCGTCAACTCCACACCTTCGATGAGGCTTTTGGCAGTTGCATCGTTTTCAGAATGCTCAAGCGCCATCTCCAGGTTATCAATAACTGTAAGGAGTTCCATTACAAGTGGTTCTATAGAGTATTTTACCAGTTCCTCCCTGTCCTTCTGAACCCTTTTTCTATAATTCTCAAACTCGGCATACAGCCTGAGGTACTTCTCCTTTGCCTCTGAAAGCTCCTCTTGCATTTTCCTGATCTGCTCTTCAGGAGACAACTCGACAGCAACGACCTCATCGGGCTGTGCCTTCTTCTCCTGGACAGGATGGTCTTCCTTTATCTCAAGGTCCTTCATCTCCTTTTTTTCCATCGATCTCCTCCTTCATTAAAGATATTTGTCAGGAACCTTGCAGCGGACTCGACAAGAGAGATGGAAGTTGAATAGTCCATCCTCTTGGGCCCGATTATGCCAATCACCCCCGCGGTCCTGTCACCCTCTTTATAGGTTGATGCTATAACACTCATACTCTCCATCTCCTTTAAGGAATTTTCAGATCCGATAAAAATCTGAACCCCGCCTGACTCCATGATTTTATCAATAAGTCTCACAACGGCATGCTTGTCCTCGATGGTTTTAGAGAGGTCCTTGATCCGTTTGAGATCTGAAAACTCCGGAAGGTCCAGGATCCTCGTCATGCCCGTTATGAAGATGTTGGAATCATATTCGTACAGCACGTTCCTGTAAATCTCCATGGCACTGGAGATCATTGTGTCAAACTTCTCCTTCTCCTGCAGCATCTCGTTTACAAGGTGTTCCCTGATCTCCTTGATAGTACAACCGGAAAACTCCCTGTTGAAATACCTTGCTATGCTGTTAAGGTCGTACTGTGTAAAGGAAAACTCGTTCTTAATAATCTTATGTCTTATAAACCCCTCATCAGTGAGGAGGATGACGGCTATTCTGTCATCCCTGTAAGGAACGAGTTCTATCCTCCTGAGGATACTCCCCTCTGCACCGGGAGATACGGCAAGCCCTATATACTGCGACAGCATCGAG
>Ga0114931_10011317_pt1 | contig 10557 bp, 9 predicted proteins | sample 2SBtaG_FD_89579 | JGI IMG/M metagenome (GOLD analysis project Ga0114931, IMG submission 89579) | Deep subsurface microbial communities from Kolumbo volcano to uncover new lineages of life (NeLLi) - 2SBTROV14_V59a metaG | ecosystem: Environmental > Aquatic > Marine > Volcanic | place: Kolumbo...
AGCGTGGTGTAGTCGACGCCCGCGCGCAGTTCGCCGCGGGCCTTATCACTGGTGAGAATATCGGCCGCCTCATTGAGCAGACGGGATGCATCGGCGAGCAAATTGCTGTACGCGTCGCTGTACGGAACCGCGCGCAGCGATCCGTGCTCATCCCGCGTGATCACGGTAAAGAAGCCGCGCATCGCATCGTTCTGATCGGGGTGCGCCGTACAGAACGATTCGAATTCGTCCTTGGTGATGTTGTCTGGATAGAATCCGGCACCGGCGGGTTTTTCGATGTTGCCGATAAACGGCGGATTCCCGTCCAGGCGATTCCAGGGACCGAAGTTGATGCGAAAAAAGTGGTAGAGGTCGTTCCAGAGTGCTTTGTTCTTCCCGTCGGTTGATACGGCGTGCACGAGCTGCCGGCGCAGGTCGAGGTTTCCCGACCACACCTGGCGCAGGAAAATCTCATCCATCACGGCCCCGGCTTGCACCAGCTTTGCCAGCGCTTTTTCTTCGGGGGCGGAGAGCACCGACTGGTCGTAGTCGACGTCCACCTGTGAGAACCGGGCGATTTGTTTCTTCAACTGCGTGTCCGGGATGTGCTTGTGAATATCCATTTCAGCTCCAGCACGCGGAGCGCGCGGGAAAAGACAAAGTGCGAATGCGGCGGCTGCCAGAAGGGCGGCCAACCGCCCGATCGGGCTGGTCATGGGTCATCTCCTTATTATAGGGACTATCCACAGGGGCGGTGCGGGCTCATTATCCCCGAGATGCCCCCGAAACGCAAGACACGCGCCCGCCGCCGGCGGTCCGCGGTCGATGATGTTGGATGTGGGCGCGAGCGTGATTTCCGATATGGACTCGGTGGCAGGTTCGGCGGGGGTGTCGCCTGGACAGCCACCGGCGTGCGCTAGGCGCCCTCCTGCTGCTTCGAGCGGGTGGGAGTGGCGGGGCGAGGGGGCGGGGCGCAGCTCCGACCGGGTGGCGATCAGTACTTCTTGCCCACGTGCGTCTTGCCGTGGCAGCGCAACCAGCACTCGCCTTTGAACGTGCCGTTGTCGATGAACTCGAGCCGCCCCGTGTTGGGCTCAGGCGACACCACCGATACGTCGAAGTTAATCAGGTTCGTGTTGTTGACGGCCGTGCCCTGTGTGGAACTCACGCCGTGGGGGTCGTGGCACACGTTGCACGGTGCGTCCTCGCCCAGGATGTGCTTCCGGTGTTCCCCGAAGCTCTGGTCGTTCAACACGCTGTTGCGGTCGTGGCACCGGTAGCACAGCGCGTAGCGCGCCGCGTTCTCGGTGGTGGGGTCGAACGTTTCATATCGCCAGCCGAGCAGCGCGGGGTAATTCGACCCGTGCGGTCCGTCGGGGCCCGTTCCGCCGGCCGTCAGCCCCGTGTCGTTGTTGTGGCAGTCGGTGCAGTAGATCACGCTCGAGGTCGTGTACGGCGCAAGCAGGCTCGGCACATTGGGATTCACGCCGGCGCTTTCCACCGGGTGGAAGGAGGGGTTGGTCGGGTTGAACTCGAGACGAACGTTGGTCTGGTCGTGCTGGCGCGGCGTGGGTGCGGCCGGCTTGCCCGGGCTGTCGGCGTGGCAACGGAAACACACTTGGTACTGGTTCGCCGCCGGGTCGACGGGTCCGCCCCCCGCGTCGACGCCGGGGAGTTCGAGAAGCCGGCCGCTGACAGCCGGCGCCGCCGCGGCGTTGTTGTTGGTGGCGTGTGGATTGTGGCAGTCGGCACACTCCACGTGGCGCGACGTGACGATGGCCGGCTCGGTGGGGTCGTGCACGCCGCTTTGCGCGTAGATCGGATGCGCGTACGCTTTCTGGAATTCACTTTCGATATTCGTGCCCGCCACGTTGGCGTTGTGGCACGCCAGGCAGTTGGTTTCTTCGTCCACGTGATTCATCAACCGTGTGGCGCCGCTGGCCGTATGCGGATTGTGGCAACTCTCGCACCCGTTGTCGGCGACCGTCGTGTACGTCGTATGGGGCCACGGGTCGGGAAGCGTACCGTTCCACGTGGCGGTCGATGTGCGGTGCGTGGAAGCCCCCCAGCCATTGCGCAGGTGGCACGATCCGCAGATGGCCGATCCCGTGTTGTCCATCACCAGGAATTGCGGCCATGCGTTGCTGTGGGGGTCGTGGCACGCCGTGCACTGCACTTCGCCGTTCGCGTCGAGTGTCACATCGGCGGTGAGGGTAGCCGGGTTTGCGAGTTGCCCGTCCGCCCCGGAGAGGAAAGGCGTGTACGGGAACGACACCGGGTGATCGTTCGAAAGATCAACCCCCAGGTTCGTGTTGCCGGGTGGAAGGGTGGTGGTTCCCCCCGACATGGCGATCGGCGAGGGCTCGCTCGTTACGTCGCCCAGCGCGATGGTACCGTCGTGGCAGCTCAGGCACAGTTTCGAGGAGCCGGTTGGCTGCCCGGGCGAGGCGTTCATGGTGGTAGACGTGTAGGGCGAATACGTTTGTCCCGAAAGGCGGTGGTTCCACAGCGGCGTTGCGGGTTGCGCGTTGTGCGGTGTGTGGCAGAAGACGCATACGCGGTTTTCGGTGGCCGCCTTGACAGGTCCGGGTCCGGACACCGAAAGATTGTGGCGCGTGGAACGCACGCCGCCCGTGCCTGCCAGGGCGACAGACGGAACGAAGAACAGGCCGATGAGGATGCGATGGAGTGCGTTCATGTCACGGCTCCCGGGATTTAGAGTCGCCGAGGTATTCAAATACCTGCACGCGTGCGTTGTACGCGTCGGCCACGTAGATCGTGCCGTCCGGATCGATCGCGATACCGGACGGCAACCAGAATTGCCCCGCGCCGCGTCCCGGCTCTCCGAAGGCGAGCAGGAACGTCCCGTCGCGGTCAAAAATCTGAACGGCGTCGAACAGGGCGTCTACCACGTACACGTGTCCGTCGGGATCGAGAGCGATTCCCTTCGGACGCGAAAAATTTCCGCTCCCGTCGCCGAGCCGGCCGAACATCGCGTGGAATGTTCCGGAGCGGTCCAGGCGTTGTACGCGGAAGTTCATCGCGTCTACCACGTAAAGCGCCGAGTCTGCAGCGAGGCGAATGGACGTGGGAAAGTTGAACTCTCCCTGGCCACCGCCGCGCGTTCCGAAATCGCGGCGGCTCGATCCGTCGGGCGCGCACGTGATGATAGAATGGGCCCCGGTGTCGGTGATATACAGCAGGTTCCGCCCGGCATCGAACGCGATGCCGGTCGGACGCACGAACGTGCCGGGCAGCGAATATCGCCGGCGGCCGTCGGGGGCGAAAGAGGTTACGGTGGCGCGCTTGGAGTCTGTAACGAATACGTTGCCGTCGGCGTCTGCGGCCGCGTCGACCGGCGAGACGAGCGTGCCCTTGCGGGGAATCCGCACGTAGGACGAATCTTCCCCGTCGAGCGCGTGCACACAGCCGGCGCCTGGATCGGTGATGTACACTACGCGGCCGGCGACGGATACGCCGAGCGGGCGTACGAGAGCGGCCTGCCGCCCCGACCCGGTGACGGCGCGCAGAAGACGCTTCAGGAGGCCCCGGCGCGGCTTCCAGGGTTCGAGCGACCGGATGCTGCGCACGTACCGTATGCGCGCTGTTTCCGGTGGGGGCGGGTACACGGGTGCATTGCGCGACACGGCCGCACCCGCGGACGGTGTGAGCACAGCGGTAAGCGCAAGTGCGGTTATGCAGGCATTCCGGGTCATGGTTCGTTTCGCAAGCTACTGTTAGAAATCGCGGCGGAAGCGCAGGAACACATCGTAACGCATTACCTCGAAGGCTGTCTCATCCGCGTTGCGGTAGGTGCCTCCGAGCGCGATCTGGCTCATGCCGACCGTTTTGGTGAGTTTGGCACGAAGCCCCGTATAGTCGTTGTTCGATCCCACTTCGATCGTATTGCGGCGATTGAAACGGATCCACGCGTCGGTTTCCAGGCAAAGTGTACGCTGTAGCGCGCCCGAGGCACGGGCCGAGAGCAGGTACGTGTCGTAACGCAGATCGGTTTCCACGAATCGGGTGTGCGTAAAGTTCGTACCGACGTCGATGTTGATCCGGTTTCCCGCGCGCATGCCGTATCCGGTGTAAAACCGGTTGCTGCGGAACCGCGACGATATCAGATCGTTGCTCTCGTACTCGTCCGAAATCCGAAATCCCGCGAACCGGTATGACGCGCCCACCACGTGCCGCGTCTGGTTGTCGAGTATGCCGGTGGGGTCGCCCGACACGAACGCGTCGCGAATCCGGTCGAATTGGTAGTTCACGGAAAGATTCTTCGACGTCACGATGCCGATCGCGAAGAGTGTGCGCCGCGAGTTGAACGTGAGGTTTGGCGAAAACACGTACCGGTAGTCGACAAGAATCGTCTGCCCGTTGGGAATGTTGCCCGTGGCCACGCGGAAAATCTGCGTCCACGGGCCGATGGTCGTAATGGTGTAGTCGATGCCATCCTGGTACACGATAAAGCCCGTTTCGTCGGTCACCACGATGGTGGACGCATCCACCCGCGGGTTGTCGAGCTGTGGTTCGTTCCCGTCGGCGAGCACGTGCTCCTCGTTCGATGCGGCGCGCGTGCCTTCAACCGCGGATTGCTCCTCGCGGCCGAAATGGTAGCCGAAGCGCATCGACAGCTGGCCCCGCGGTGTCCGCCGCTGGTAGCGCAGCTCGGGGCGGATCCACCAGCGATCGAGCGTGCCGCTTTGTGCCCGTGCGCTCGACGGGCCGCTGAAGAACGTTTCGTCGTCGAAGTACCCGTTGAGAACGGTGCGCAGGCTGCCCCACAACAGGTGTTGCGTGTCCCATTCGCCGTGGTGCGCCTGGATCCGTTCTTCTGGTGCGTCGACGCCCACCACGCGCGTTCCGGTCTGGTCGCGGTAGCGGTACTCCACGCGCTGCGTGAGCGTGGGCGTGATGTCGATGTCGGCCGACTCGGTGAGCGCGAAATCGCGCCGCGCGATGGTTCCGTACTGGTTGAAGTAGCGCACGCGCGAGCGCAGACTGGCGTCGTGGGGCAGGTCGAGCGTGTTGTCGAGCCACGACACCACGGTGCGGTAGTCCTGGGCGGGCTCGTTGACCATGAAGCCCACCCAGCGGGCAAACGCCACCGTGCGTGAAAACCCGAGTCGGTGCGTGATCATTGCGCGTGCCTGGTCTTCCTCGGTGATGCGCTGATCGGAGAGGTAGTCGTCTTCGCTGCGCCGGCGCTCCACGCTGATCGACACGGGCAGGTGCTCGGAAGTGTTCGTGAACGATGCTCCGGTGGCGTCGGTGGCCACGCGGTAGCTCTGCCGAAACGGAGAGCTCGTCCAGTTGTTGTCGCGCGATGCAAACACGCGCGCGCCCACGCGGCTGTCTTTGAAGAAACGCAGTCCCACGCGGTAGTCGTCGAAGGTGACGCTCTGCGTGGCTGGCGCGGTTCCGGTATCTTCGATGCGGTTGAAGCGCAGGCCGCCCATCAGGTCGAATGCCAGGAACCGGCTGTGGTACACCGATCCCTCCGTTCCGAGATGGATTTCCGGGGCAAAGAGCGACTCACGCAGGTCGTATGCAGCGGCGCGGTCCCGCGTGAGGCTCGTGTAGATCTCGGTTCGACCCCAGAAGCGATCGAACGTAAGTGCGCGAGTTTCGGCGGTGACATCGCGCAGGTAAATGCTGCCGGCTGCCTGCGCGCGCAGCGGCATCGATGCGGTTGCCGCAACAACAAGCAGCATGGAGACCCCGCCGCGCGGCATGCCGCGGCGGATCGCGTTGCGCAACTCGTTCCGCAATGCCGTTTTCATTCCTTGTCCTCCGGGGGCAGCAGGCCCGCTCCGGGCTTCAGGAGGTACTCGCGCTGCGACACGTGCGGGTCGTGACACGTGATGCAGCGCTGCATTTGGGGTGTCCGCTGGTCGTGCGGCTTGATATCGACGATGTCTTCGAGATCGTGGCACTGGAAGCACAGTTTCTCGACCGGGTCGCCTTTGCGCAACATATTGGGGAAGGGGCTCGCATGCGGATTGTGGCATTCGAGGCACTCGCCTTCCTCGGCGGGCGAATGAAGGTATTTGCCGACCGACGCGAGTTCCTCGGGGGTCATGTCGTCGTGGCACTCGTAGCAGATTTTCTCGCGAGGTGCGATCAGGCGCGCTCCCGTGCGGTCGTTGTACGATGCGGTGGATTTCTCGCCCGAGAACGCCGGCCGGAACGACACCGACGTGGATACCGAGTGGCAGTCCCCGCATTCTCCGTCTTCGTAGGGGGAGTGCACGTACTTTTCTTTGGCCCGTGTCGCGGCGCGCATCGCCCCGGCTTTGGCATCGGTGATTGCCTGCGCCGTTGCTTTCACCGTATCTGCAGCGACGGCCAGCGAGTCGTGCACGGGCGGGTCGTTGAAGAGTACGCGCAGCATGTTGTCGCGCGCAGGGCCCGAGCAGGCGATAACCAGCGCGAGCATTCCGGAAACGCAGCGCACCGCGAGCCGGAGCGCGAGAGACGGCGCGTTGGGCGGTTGCACGGACAGCGGCGTCATCGCGCGGTCTCCTCGTTGTCTGCTCCTGCGCCGGTGGGCTGGCCGAAGGCGTACACGCTGATCTTGTTCGGGCCGTACTGGCTGCTGACGAGCACGAGGTATTCCACCTTGAAATCCCTCGCGAGCTTCTCGAAGAATGGAATGCTGGTGTAGTCGATCACAACGGAAGCCGGCAGTGTGAGCTGGCCCGGGTCGGTGCCGGCGCCGCCGAAGAACATCAACAACTGACCCGAGGGATCGAATATCTGGACGTTCTCGAAGGCGGCGTCCACCGTGTACAGGCGGTTCTCGTGATCGAGCGCGATGCCCTTGGGGCGGGCGAATTCCCCGTACGAAACGCCCAGGCGCCCGAACGTCTGGATGGGCTTTCCTGTACGGTCGAGCTTCTGCACGCGACCGTTGATGGTGTCGCTTACGTACACGTTGCCGTCGCGGTCGAGCGCGATGTTGGTGGGGCGGGCGAATTTGCCCGCCTTCGTACCGTTCCCGCCGAAGCGATAGGCATAGCGGCGGTAGTGCTTGCGGAATACGACGACTTCGTTCGTCGCCGCGTCGCACACGAATGCCAGGCTGTCGTTGACCGCTATGTCCACGGGCCGTTCGAGCTCGGCGGCGCCGAACGATCCGAGATAGTCGTCGTTCTTGTTGAACATCACGATATCGCCGCGACCGGCGTCGGCTACGAAGCGCGTGCCGTCGGCATCGATCGTGATGTTGATCGGCTTTTTCAGTTTGCCCGGACCCATGGTGCCCAGGTATCCAAAGCGTTCGCCGGGCACGTCGAAAATATTGATGAGATTGCGCTTGGTGTCGCAGGCGTAGATAATGCCGCGGTAGATGGCCAGGCCGTACGGCTTGTTGATGGCGTCGTTCTTCGCCGCCGATCCAAACACCATTTTGGCGAAACCGCTGCGTTTCCGGGTGACGTCGCGGGAGCTCGAGTACGACGCGAGAAACTGTATTCTCGGCGTAGCTGGCGGAGGAGGAAAACTCGGCCCCCGCGACGCGGTTTCACCCGGCATTCTGCTGCAGGCACTCAGGGCGAGTGCAGAAATGGACACGATGCACAACGTGCGACGCATTGTCCTCCTCCGCTGGCCGTTGCGTCAGCCGCTACGTGGTGTTGTGCGCTGGAAAGCGCCAGGGAACTCCCGTTACTTCACGTGACACGTCAGGCACAGCGAGCTGGCCGCGTTGTTGATAACGAGCAGGTGCTGGTTGCCGTCCCGATCGTGTACGTCGTGGCACGACGAGCACTGCACCTTCCCCGCAACGAGCAATTCCGACGCGATTGTTCCGCCGATCGGTGTCGGGTTCGTTGAGGGTTGAATCCCGTTATCGGCCGAGGCGACGGCATCGTACAGGAACGACACGGGGTGGTCGTTCGAGAGATCGGTGCCGAGGCGTGCCGATCCGGTGACGAAGTTGGTTCCTGTTGTGACCCCGCCGTAGTTGTCGATCGCGACGGATCCGTCGTGACAGCTCAGGCAAAGCTTGGTGACCCCGTCGGGCTGCCCCGGCGTGTGGTCCAGCGTAGCGCTGTTGTAGAGGGTGAATGTGGCGGTCGTGACCTCGTGATTCCACAGCGGCGAGTACGTCAGGCCGCTTGCCGCGGCGTCGACCGCGTTGTGGGGGGCGTGACATACGACACAGATTTCGCTGATGCCGAGCGTGGTGCGAAGATCGTGCTTCGAGCCCGTAATTCCTGCCCACGCCGAGCCTGCGATGACGATGCCCGCCAGCGCAATCGTCAGTACTCGGGTTGCTCGTCCCATCGAGGAACCTCCCTGTTGGCCCCGCACCGGAGGTGGGGGGCGCGTTGTCCTGGCCACCCGGCGATCCTTATCATGGCCTCCGGGTCATCAATAGAGTATCACCTTGTGAAAAATATAACAAGGCCTTTTTATCGGGCCAGTTGGGCCAACTACACAACTCGTTATCCCATAGGCTATTACCATAGAGATAGTTTTTCTCGATATGGAATGAATGGCGCGTTGCTGAGTGGGAGTGGGTTAGGGGCAGATTCGGGCGGGCGAACGCCGTGGGCGAAGAATGTGGTGTATTCTCGTGCAACAATTCGGGCCGCCGACGCTACTTACGAACAGGACGAAAGATGGAACCCCGGAAAGCATACGCCACGGACGAGGCGTTGGTACTCGCGTTGCAGAACATACACCATGAGGCCGTGCGGACGTTCGGTGGACGGTGGGGAATGAATGGGCCGGGGTGAAGGAGGGTGTGGAGCGGGTGAAGTGCGCTGCGGCGGGCGGGTTGACAGTGCGTCGGTGCGGCGCTATGATCGGGTCTCAATCGGCCCGGCATGCCGGCCGATTTCTTCTGTTTCAGATTTTGCCTTTCAGGCTCCTCGGTAGCTCAATGGTAGAGCATGCGGCTGTTAACCGCAGGGTTGTAGGTTCAAGTCCTACCCGGGGAGCCAGTTTTCATTTATGGCCGATTCGGGCTCGTTTTGGCGGCGCATCCGCTTTTCTTCCACCGCGCCATCTGCAAGAATCTGAAAGACTTCTGCCAGCTCCACCTGCACCTTGCCACCCTGCAGCGTGGAGTTCGAAAGTAGAAGATCGAGCAGTTTTCGCTGCTCGTCCGGTTCCTGCGTAACGTAAAGTCGATACGCATCTTTCGCCAGTTCTAAGATTCTAACGCCGTCCTCGAGGTAGTCCCGGCTCGCGTCGGTGTAGCGGTCCTGCCGGGCGCGGATCGCGTCCTGGCGTCGGCAGTACTCGCCGTTGATTCGCCTCCACAACGTTTCGGTGATCGTGCCGGCCAGCTTGTCCTCGTACGCCGCGTCGATCTTTCGCTGCAGCTCGTCCCACTCCGCCTGCAGCCGTGCGATGTTCTGCTTGTGAACCGCTTTCTCGTCCTCGTGACTTTCGCGCAGAGCTTTCTTGATCCACTCGAGTTCGACGATTTCTTCAATCGGTATTGGTATGTTGCCCTCTGGATGGTATCTCCTGAGAAACTTTTCCGCCTCCACTCCTATATCTGGATACGTCAAGACGGGTGCAGAAAAACTCACTTAGATTCCCTTCGAACAATCTCGATCAGCTTCTCCAATTCATCTTCACTCAGTTTCGAATCACGAATCGTCCGGAACAGAACCGGCAGATGCTTCAGCATGTCTTCGTCCTGAACTAGATCGGCTGGCAACATTCCAGATCCGGCCGCCGCGCGGTCGCAGAACTCTAGCCACTCGTCTGTTCCTGCCTTGATGCCCAAGGCTTGCGCGTAACGCAGACGGACAGCCTCCCCCTGCGGTGGTGCCAACACGCCGCGCTCAAGCTTACTTATGTTCCCTGGGTCGAAACCGTTTACCCTACAAAATTCCCTCAAGCTCTGACGTCGTTCTTTTCTCTTCTGTCTGAAGAACTCTCCAAACGGGCCTTTCCTATTCATTAAACTCACCTCTGTGTTGTAATGATAATACAACAAACGCTGTTGCCAAGAGCATACAACGGTCCGGCTCGACGGGACTTCGTAGCTACATATAACACAGCGTGTTACTTTAATACAAAATCCGGCCTATTGGCTGGGATGTATCAATGGCGGCAGATTCTGCTAAACGGGGCCGTCGAGCCTATCCAGAGTTTTGTGTAAGCGGCTCATTTCCTACTCCGGAATCCTTCCCTCGAAAACGACCGAGAAGTGGTGGAGCGCGGCGACCCCGTCCCGGATTGGCCGCTTCCATTTTTGCGATATCCGCTCGATGGCCAGGTAAAGGATTTTTCGTACGGCCTCGGGATTCGGGAACGCCCCACGGTTGCGCGTAACCTGGCGCAGCTGGCTCTGAATTGATTCGATCGCGTTCGTGGTGTAGATCACCCTGCGGATCGCCGGCGGATAGCTGAAAAACGGGACGACGTTTGCCCGGTTCCGCCCCCACGATTTCCATCTCGCCGTTCCTGCCCTTGACCGTCTTGTGCGTCTTGCCATTGCGCGAGTTGCCGGTATGCTGGCCGGCTGGAGACCGGGGTGGATACCCGAGGTGGTGCGTCATCTCGCCCTCGAGCGCGCGTTCTACCAGGCGTTTGGTCAGGTTGTCGAGC
>Ga0114931_10011318_pt1 | contig 10557 bp, 12 predicted proteins | sample 2SBtaG_FD_89579 | JGI IMG/M metagenome (GOLD analysis project Ga0114931, IMG submission 89579) | Deep subsurface microbial communities from Kolumbo volcano to uncover new lineages of life (NeLLi) - 2SBTROV14_V59a metaG | ecosystem: Environmental > Aquatic > Marine > Volcanic | place: Kolumbo...
CGGGGAAGAGGACGTGGACCGCATCCAGCCGCCCGTCGGGGATCACCTGCGGCAGGCTCACGCGGGCGTCGTCGTCCGACAGCCAGAGATTCTGCAGGCCCAGCTTTTCCACCCGGGCCAGGGCCAGGCGGGTGGCTTTGGTTTTGACTTCGTAGCCGATGAAGAGACGATCCGGGTGGCGAGTGGCCCGGTCCAGCAGAAAGTCTCCCCGGCCAAAGCCCACTTCGATTTCCAGAGGCAGGTCGCTGGCAAGAGCGGCGCGCAGCCGTTGGCCGTTGCGCTGTCCTGATCCTGTCGAAGGGTCGCCGCCGGCATCATCCAGGGCGTAGGCCCGGAAGAAGAAACGGTTCAGACCCCAATTGGGCAGCCGATCCGCACCGGGCCGGTGGCGGGGATGGCCGCCAATCAGCCCTTTGCCCGCGGCCCAGTCCGCGTAGAGTTGGGCGCGTTCGGCATCAGACAGTTCCTCCCAGGCAAAGTCCATCCGCCCCTGGGAAAAGGATGTGGGGGAATAGGGCAGTGGGTGATTGGGTGATTGGGTCATTGGGTGGGTAGGTGATTGGGTCATTAGGTGATTGGGTGATTGGGTGATTGGGTGATTTATCTAAAAGAGATCGTCCTGGTCGTCTTGATCGAACAAGGTGTAGGGTTCAACAGCTTCGGATAGTTTTGTGTTCGTCTTTTTGCCTGCGCTTCGTTGCTCGCGCCGGTAGCGAATATAGGCATTCAGCTTTATGACAAGCCGCTCGAGCGTGTTTATGGCATTCACGCAGGTTTCTTCCGAGAACAATCCGCGGCTCTGCGCCCGCCGAACCCAATACTTGGTTTCGTAGAGACTCCCGCGGGCGTAGTAGAGAAACTGCAATTGCTCACCATAGCCATAGCGTCCATAGCTCTCGGCAATGTTAGCGCCGATACTGTCTGCGGCACGGACCAACTGGTTACCCATCGTCTGCTTGTCGAACGAATTCCAATCCTGCACCAGCGCATAAAACCGATCGCAAACACGCTCAGCCAACCGAAATACTTCCGTATCCTCCAACGCTTCATAACTCACACCACACCTCCAACCACCCAATCACCTACCCACCCAATCACCTATTCACCCAACCACCTATTCACCCAACCACCTATTCACCCAATCACCTATTCACCCAATCACCTATTCACCCAATCACCTATTCACCCAATCACCTATTCACCCAATCACCATATCTGTCAACTTAAGCGAATAACCAGCGCTCAGTGAACAGCCATCAGTCACACGACGCCACTGGTCACTGATGACTGTTCACCGCTTACTTTTACACATCAACTCCTAAGTTGACAGGTATGGGTAGTAGATATTGAGTAGTGATGATCGTGACTACCCAATATCCAATATCTAATATCCAATATTTAGAGTCCGAGACCAGGGATATTGACCCCGCCGGTCACATCGCCCAAACGCTCGTCGGCCAGGGCTTTAGCCTTTTCGGTGGCGTCGTTGAGGGCGGCCAGGAGCAAATCCTGCAACATTTCCACGTCGTCGGGGTCCACCACTTCGGGTTTGAGCCGCACAGCTTTCACGGCCTGGTGGCCGTCCATCACAATTTCCACCATTCCGCCGCCGGAGGAGCCGACCACCTCTTCGTTGCCCAATTCTTCCTGGGCCTTCTCCATCTCCTCCTGCATTTTGCGCACCTGGGACATGAGATTGCCTCCGCCCAGGCTGCCGGGCAGTCCAGCGCCTGCCGGCGCTTTGCCGCCCGCAAAGCCACTGCCGGCGCCGGACCGGCGCCGACGGATATTCTTGGATTTCTTGGCCATACAGATTGCTCCTTGATTGGCTATGGATCGTTGCCTGTCTTTTCGTCGCTCACCTGCGCGCCCAATTCGCTGACCGCATATTCGAGCAGTGGATCGGGGCCATCGGCTGCGGCCTTCTCATGCACCACCCGCCCTGCGGCCGCCGGCAGGGTGGCGCGCTCGCCTTCCTGACACGCGACAGCCACCTGTCGCCCCACAAAGTGGGCCAGGATGGTGCTGACCTGGGCCAATGTCTCTGCTTCGGATATCATGTTTTGGGCGAATTTGTTGTTGCCAAAGGCCAATGCAACAGCATTCTCGCCAATGGCGATGTCGCGGACGGCGCGCAGCGCGGCCTGTTGTTTCAGCCCGGACTGTTGGCGCACAGCCGCCAGCACTTCGTTCCAGCGCGCGCGCAGCTTGCTGACCGCCTCCTGATCCAGGGGCGCAGACGTAGCTTGCGCCGTCTTTATCGCTGCCGCCGGAGCTGCCTCTGTCTTTTCCACGCGGGATGGGGGCGCCGTGGGCGGGATCGGGGCCGCTCGACCGGCGACGGCCTGCGTCGCCGGGGCTGCTGCTGTGGCCGGGCCGCGCGTCACCTCGACCAATGCCAATTCCAGGGGGAGCTGGGGTTGTGTTCCCCCCTTCAAGGCCCCAATCGCCTGGCTGAAAGACTTGATGGCGGACAGGGTGAGCGCGTGGGTGAGCGCTTGGGCCTGCGCTTGCATCCGTTTGATCGTCTCCTGGGAGCGGTCGTCCAACAGGCTGCTGTCGCCGGTGATCTGTAGCAGCATGACACCGCGCAGATGTTCGATCACCTGCGTTGTGAACTCCTGCAAACTGGCGCCATCCAGGAGCAATTCCTGGATCAATTTCAGACCTGTTGCCACATCCTGCGTCGCCAGCGCGTCGACAAATTTAGCCACGGATTCACCGGAGACACTGCCCAGCACCTGATGCACCTGCTCAGCGCTGATACTTTCGGCCCCATAGCTGGTCATCTGATCGAGCAGGCTGATGGCGTCTCGCATACAGCCCTGGGCGCTGCGGGCGATGGCTGTGAGCGCGGCGTCCTCAGCCTGAACCCCTTCTTCGTTGGCAATGTGGCGCAGGTGTGCTGTAATCTGGGCCACGGGAATGCGACGGAAGTCAAACCGTTGGCAACGGCTGAGGACTGTGGCCGGAATTTTGTGCGGCTCTGTCGTTGCCAGGACAAAACGAGCGTGGGGCGGCGGTTCCTCCAACGTCTTCAAGAGCGCGTTGAAGGCGCTCTTGCTGAGCATGTGGACTTCATCGATGATGTAGATCTTGTAGCCGCCCTCGCTGGGGCGAAATCCGACCTTCTCGCGCAGTTCCCGGATGTCGTCGACGCTGTTGTTGCTGGCGGCGTCGATCTCGATCAGGTCGAGCATACGCCCTTCGCTGATGGCAACACAGGTGGGGCAGACGCCGCAGGGACGCTCCTCCTCGGGCGCGGTGCAGTTGAGCGCTTTGGCCAGAATGCGCGCGGTGCTTGTCTTTCCCGTACCACGGGGGCCGGTAAAGAGATAGGCATGGGCGACGCGCCCGTCGCGCAGGGCATTGCGTAACGTGGTCGTTACGTGCTCCTGACCGACAACTTCGTCGAATGTTCGACTGCGCCACTTGCGATAGAGTGCCTGCGCCATGGGACTGGAAATTCCGATCTGTTCTGCTCGGAGCAATCGGTGAACAGGAGCCAGTCATCGGTCAGGATACCGTACATCCCCACTGTTCATTGATCATTGGTGACTGGCAACTGCCAGTAGTGTACCATTTCGGCAAGAGGCTGGCAAAAAGAGGCGAAATTCCCTGTCCATCTGCTATACTACAGGCTATGAGCGACAAGATCATCGACACATTCCATATCCGACGCAAGCTCCACAACGATCTGGCCGGGTTGGCATCAACCCATAGTGAAGCGGAAATGCTCGCCCAGGTGCGCGCCATCGCCCAGAACTATGAACCCCTGCTGATCCTGTCCACCTTGTCCAAGTTTTTGGACAATTCCAGCAGTCAACTGCGCGGCGCATTGGGCCGGCTGGCGACATTGCTTCCCTATGACGAAACGGTGATTGTGCTGCGCAAGGAGGCGGCCAACCGGCAAAACCCCACCCAGACCAGACTCACAGCGGCCCTGATTCTGGAACGTTTTCTACAGGCGGAGATCGCCCCCGGCCTGATGAGCGACATCAAAAACCCAGAAACGGTTGTGATGCAGAGCTTGCAGGAGGCATTGGCCGAGAGCTACACCAACAGGTATGTTCTCTTGGAGTATGTACGCCAGATGCGCCAGGAGAACGAGCAGGTGGCCTATCAAGTGATGGACCTTCTGGGGCAGCTCGATGCAGCCGACCGGCCAGAATTGTTGCGTCTGCTCGCCTACGACATGCGGCCTGGGGTGGCCCAGGCCGCATTGGAGCAGTTGGGATGGATTCGGCAGGGGGAGCCAGCCCAGCGCGCCGCGCAGGCGCTCCATACCTTGCAGTACAATTTGCCGCCCAATCTGGCCCGATTGTCCGAGCGCACCCTGCGTAAACTGCGTTTTGTCGGTGTGCGCTACCAACCTGGCCCGCTGGAAGGATGGCGCGCTCTGATCACCCCCAGCTCTCTGGACGGAACCCAGGACATCTGGTTTGTACACCACGGCGACGGGGACAACGAGAATGTGATCATCGGTCTACGCATGAACGCCAGCGGGGGTCTGTTGGACACCTTTGGCAGCGAAGCAGTAGACCCCCAATTTTTGCCGCCGGAGCGGTCCGTCGGGGAAATGGTGAGCATCGTGTTAACCGTCGGCGCGCCAACGGTTTTTTTGGAGACGCCGGTCGCCTATGCTCGCTGGCGTCTGCAACAGGCGCTCGAAGTCCATTGGCGACAGCCTCAACCTCCGCCGTTGCCGGACGAATACACCTTCTACAATCCCTATCTGTTTCGCAGCGAGAACGCGGCGCCTCCGGCCGATCTACAGGCCTTGCTGGCGTCGGGTCCCGCTCTGTGGCAGAAATCCGGGCGCCGCTTGCAGGAGTATGCAGCCGTCCTGTTGCGCCATCCGGCCATGGCGGGCTGGTTTATCCAGAATCGTCGCATGGTTGAAGCGCTGACCCATCTATCCGGCGACGACAGCTACGCATTCCAGAGGACGATCGACGACCTGAAACGGGAGATGTTTACACCCCAGTTGGAACAGGCTCTAAGCACAGAAATCCAGGCCGGCCTGTTGGCCCAGGCCGGCTGGCTGGCGATTGCAGGCCATCCCCGGCATGCAGAGTATGCTCTCCTTCTGGCCGAGGGTTTTCATCACCTGGGCGTGGCGGAGCATCCCCTGATGCAGATGATGCTGGAGATCGGGCTGCTGCTGCTGGTGAAGCGCAAAGAAAGGGCAGGCAACGAGCCAGGATGAGATCAGAATATCCCCAATTCGTCCTTGGCGTCGTCCGACATCATACCGGGATTCCAGAACGGAGTCCACACCAGGTGGACATTCACTTCGTCCAAATTGGGGAAGGCATTGTGGGTGGTGCGCTGCACATCGGTGATGATCTGCGGGCCAGCGGGACAACCAGGGCTGGTCAACGTCATTGTGATCTCGGCGTGTTTGTCGGCAGTCACCTCGATATCATAGAGCAGTCCCAGATCGACGATATTCATCATCAACTCCGGGTCGCGTACGTGGGCCTTCAATTCGGCGCGCACTTCATCGGGGGTAGGCAAGGTCTGATCGGACATGGATCGTTCTCCCACAGAAAAAGCTAGGGACAAAAGCAGCATGGGGTTGCGAGGTCGTTATGACCCACATCGTCCGCCGGTGTCGCTTGTCTAGCTTATACTATTGTCAAGAAATAAACATCCGCGTGTGGAACCGGCTTCTCTACTGCTGCTGGTGCACGCACTACGCACCACGTGAAAACGAGGCGCTTATGATTTTGAAATGGCCTGATGCGTCTTAATACGGTCGTTCTACATAAACATCGTCGCCGTCTACTTCGACAGCATAGGTGTTGGTCGCTTCAAAGGCGGGCATGCTCAACGCTGCGCCTGTGCAGATATCAAAACGTGCGCCGTGGCGCGGACACTGGACCTGGCAGCCGTTGACAACGTCTCCCTCCACCAGTGGCCCGCCGTCGTGGGTGCAGACATCCTCGATGGCGTGCAGTTTCCCGTCCAGGTTGAAGATGGCAATACGCACACCGTCGATCTCCACCAGCTTGCGCCCGCCCGCGGGGATGTCGGAGAGGCGGGCAATACGCATAAAATCGTCTGTCATGGGATCCATTTCTCGCAGTGATGATGATGGGATGGTGGAATGGACCACATCATCCCACCACCCCTTTTCGACTATTCCGGCCACTCATCCAGGCCATACAGGCCCGCTTTCAACGCCTTCAGGGGCAGGAGAGCGCATTTCAGGCGCACCGGGCCGATGTCGATGCCTAACATATCGAGGATATCCTCTTTGCCCCATGTCTTGAGATCATCCACAGACATGCCGACAATTTCTTCCATGATCATCGAGGCGCTGGCCTGGCTGATGGCGCAGCCCTGCCCGTCGAAGGCGGCGTCGACCACAACGCCGTCGGCCACTTTCAATTCGATGGTGATTTCGTCCCCGCAAAAGGGGTTGGTGTCGTGGTGGTGGATGTCCGCCCCATCGATGTGGCCCTTGCGCCGGGGATGTCTGTAGTGGTCGAGGATGGCCTCGCGGTATAGTTGATCCATAGAAGTCTCCCAGTATTCACGGAAGGGCTATTGCAGGTTTTCCAGATCCGCCAAATCCCGAAATCGTCCGCTTGCCCGTTTGTTCCTTCGCAGATTATCGAGATCGATAAAGTTTACTGATACGCCCTCGATAGTTGTCACAATTCGCGCCCCATAACATTCGGGAAAACTCACACCCTCCAGCGTTGTAATCAGGTCGATACGATTGGGCGGGAATCCCAACTGAATAATCTGATCTGGCTGGATAAAATCCTCTGCCGTCAAACCGAGCGAGCCAAAGCCGAACTGGCCTAAAGCGCGAATGATGTTGTGGGAATTCTCGTCATCCAGCCAGACCCAAAAGTCGATGTCTTTGGTATAGCGTGGATGTCCGTGAAAGGAACCGCATATCCACCTACCACCAGATAGCGAACCCCGTTATCGTTTAACGATTGTATAAACTTTCTGAAGTCTGAGTTGAGCGTCATCTTGCCAGCCATGATATTCCCGCCGGATTTCTTCCACGGCAGCCAATCGGGTTTGGTAAGGCTGCTTCTGCCAATAGGCAAAGTCTGTTGGCTGATCCTTCACACTGACTTTGCGGTAGACTTTTGCGACCATGAAGCGCTGTTCCCCCCTCAAAAGGCGAAAATCTGGGCCGCCTTCTCCAATCCTACCACCAGTTTATCCACTTCCTCAGCGAGGCCGAGACTCGTATGCGGCAAACCCGGAGGGCTGCAAAATGTCAACGGTCTGATAGGGATTGAGTACAAGCAGGTCCTTGTCGCCCGTGATGATACAGTCCACTGCTCCGGCCAATGCAGTCCCTAACACCTGAATATCGTCCGGGTCTCGAATCTCAGACTGCCCAACGGTTTCTGGTTCGACAAGCGTCATCTGTGACCGCAGCATCCCTATCGTCTCGTCCACCTCGGAAACACTGTACTTGAACTTCCCCAACAGCTTCTCCTCTAATTCGTGCAGAATGAACTCTGATGTAATCAAAGTGTGTTGTTGAATGCAGTGTTCAAACACTTCCCGCGACACGCCGCGAGTGATAAATGCGGCGATCAGAACGTTTGTATCCAGGAGGATCTTCATGAAACCAGGTCGAAAACGTCCTGATCGGTGAAGATGCCCTGTGCTTCAGCTTTTGCTACCATCCGTTCGTTGAGCAGACGAAACTGACGTAGAAAGAGATATGTTTCCAGCGCCTTATAGATCAATTCTTGGGCAAGAACGCCTTCTTGAGATGCTACTTCGTTCACAGCAGATTGTAATTTCGAAGGCAATGTGAGTGTAATTGTCTCTGACATGAACCGTGTTCCCCTCTCAAAAGGCGAAAATCTTGGCCGCCTTCTCCAATCCTACCACCAGTTTGTCCACTTCCTCAAACGTATTGTAGAGATAAAAGCTGGCCCGTGCGCTGGCGATAATGCCCAGCCGGTCGTGGATGGGCTGGGCGCAGTGGTGGCCGGCGCGGATGGCAATCCCGTCGGCATCGAGCACAGCCGAGAGATCGTGGGGGTGGATGTCACCCAGGATGAAGGCCACCAGGCCGCCGCGCTGCTCCGGTCCCGGCCCCAGGATGCGCAACCCCTCCACCTGGGACAGGCGCTCGTAGGCGTACCTGGTGAGCGCCTGCTCATGCTGCCACACCCACGCCAGGCCGACCTCCTGCAAGAAGTCCACGGCCGCGCCCAGCCCGATGCCCTCGGCAATGGCCGGCGTACCCGCCTCGAATTTGTAGGGCAGGGTGTTCCAACGGCTGCCGCTCATATGCACTTCGCGGATCATGTCGCCGCCACCCATAAAAGGCGGCATGGCCTCCAGCAGGTCCCGCTTTCCATAGAGAATGCCGATCCCCGTTGGCCCACACATTTTGTGGCCACTGAAGACAAGGAAGTCGGTGTCAAGAGCCTGCACGTCCACGGGCATGTGGGGCACGCTCTGGCTGGCGTCGATGAGCGTCAACGCGCCCAGCGCATGGGCCGCCTGCACCAGTTCAGCGGCCGGGTTGACCGTCCCCAGCACATTGCTGACATGCACAAAGGCAAAAAGCTTTGTGCGCTCGGTCAACAGGGTCTCCAATTGACCCAGATCGAGTGTTCCGTCGTCGGCCAGGGGCACATAACGCAGGGTGAACCCCAACTGCTCCTGCAAGATCTGCCAGGGCACGATATTGCTGTGGTGCTCCATTTCGGTGATCAGCACCTCGTCGCCCGGCCCCAAATTGGCCCGCCCCCAACTGTGGGCCACCAGGTTGATGGCCTCGGTGGCATTGCGGGTGAAGATCGTCTGTTTTTCGCTGGGCGCATTGATGAAACAGGCGGTGCGCGCCCGCGCCGACTCGTAGGCGGCAGTCGCCTCTTCGCTCAGCGTATGCACGCCCCGGTGGACGTTTGCGTTGTGACAGCGATAATAGTTGTCCAAACTCTCGATGACGGCCAACGGTTTTTGTGTGGTGGCTGCATTGTCCAGATAGACGAGTGGCTTGCCGTGGACCTGGCGTCCGAGGATGGGAAATTGAGAACGGAGGGAAGACAGTTTTGGGTTGACGGCCTGCGAGATGTCCATTGGTTTCTCGGTCTATGGGGGATTGATATTGGATATTGAGTGTTGGGTATTACGAGTTCCCAACGAAATATCTCAATACCCAATATCCAATAGCTCTATCGTTCGATGGGCACGCCGACCGCGTTGCCCCACTCGGTCCAGCTACCGTCATAGTTGCGCACGTTAGCGTACCCCAGCAGGTATTTTAGCACAAACCACGAATGACTGCTGCGTTCGCCGATGCGGCAGTAGGCGATGATGTCGTCGCTGGGCTTCAGACCCTGTTCGGTCTCGTAGATGGCGCGCAGTTCAGCCGCGCTCTTGAAGGTTCCATCTTCATTGGCCGCCCGCGCCCAGGGCACGTTGCGTGCGCCTTTGATGTGGCCGCCGCGCAGGGCGCCTTCCTGGGGATAGTTGGCCATGTGCAGCAACTCGCCCCGATATTCCGCCGGGCTGCGCACGTCCACCAGGGGTTTGCCCGCAGCCTGATGGGCCAGGGTGTCGCTGCGCAGGGCGCGGATAGGCGCGTCGTTGCGTTCCTGGGCCACGTAGGCGCCGGGCGCGACGGTTGGTTTGTCGCGTGTCAAGGCCCGCCCTTCATCGATCCACTTCTGCCGCCCGCCATCCATCACCCTGGCATTGGTGTGGCCGAAGAGCTGGAAAACCCAAAAGGCATAGGTGGCCCACCAATTCGATTTATCGCCGTAGAACACGACCGTTGTGTCGTTGTTGATGCCCAGGGTGCGCATCAGCGACTCGAAGCCGTCCTTGTCGATATAGTCGCGCACCAGTGGATCGTTCAGATCGTCCTGCCAGTCGATCTTCTGCGCGCCGGGGATATGGCCCGTGTCGTAGAGAAGAACATCTTCGTTCGATTCCAACAGGCGCACGGTCGCGTCGTTGCCGTGTGCGGCCACCCAATCGGTGCTAACGAGAACCTCGGGATGGACGTAGCCTTTGTCGTTCATAGAAACCTCCAGGGAAATCGACGGATTGGCCCAACGGTTGATGGACAATCTTTTCTGTCTTTCAACCGCTTTTCCTAGCCGCTGATCTTACGTTCGATGACTCGTTCGAGCTTGTGCTGTACACTTTTCACGGGGACCCGGTCCAATACTTCCTGGAAAAAGCCCTGCACAATCATGCGTTCGGCTTGGGGGCGGGTCAGCCCGCGGGCCATGAGATAGAAAACGTACTCATCTTCGACCTGGGCCGCGGTGGCGGCGTGGGTGCAGCGCACATCGTCGGCTTCGATTTCCAGGCCGGGGATGCTGTCGGCGCGCGCCGAGCCGTTGAGGATCAGGTTGCCGTTGCGCTGAAAGGCGTCGGTCTTCTGCGCGCCGGGGAAGACCTTGATGATGCCCATATAGACATTGTGCGCCCGATCTTTGAGCGCGCCGTTGAAGAGCAGGTCGCTGGAGCAGTGGGGCGCGCGGTGAATCTGCAGGGTCTGGTGGTCGATATGTTGGCGGCCGGTGGGGAAATAGAGACCCAGCA